>Ga0208633_100052_pt1 | contig 43586 bp, 41 predicted proteins | sample LakWasMet63_LOW9_2_FD_183895 | JGI IMG/M metagenome (GOLD analysis project Ga0208633, IMG submission 183895) | Freshwater sediment methanotrophic microbial communities from Lake Washington under simulated oxygen tension - Sediment Metagenome... | ecosystem: Environmental > Aquatic > Freshwater >...
CGCGGTGCGCTGGGAAAAGCACCAGGCCCTCCTGGCCGCCGGTGCGCCCCTGGTGACGGTGGTGCACCCAGCGGCGACGGTGAGTCGCCATGCCACGCTGGGTCTGGGTACGGTGGTGATGGCCGGCGCGGTGGTGAACATCGATGCCGTCGTGGGACAGGCCGTCATCGTCAATACCGGTGCGACGGTCGATCACGACTGCCAGCTGGGCGACGCCGCGCACATCTGCCCGGGCGCCCATCTCTCGGGCAACGTCCGTGTGGGGCGGGGCGGCTGGGTAGGCGTGGGGGCGGCCGTGAAGCAGGGCATGACCATCGGCGAACGAGCCATGGTTGGGGCCGGTGCCGTGGTGGTTCAGCCAGTGCCGGATGCGCAGACCGTGGTGGGCAATCCGGCGCGCTTGCCGGAAGCCCGACAATCATGAAGCTTGGACACGCAGACAGATGTTGAACACGCCCTTTTCTCCCTGGCCCAGCTTCACCGACGAGGAGGCGCGGGCTGTGCAGCAGGTCCTGCTGTCCAACAAGGTCAACTACTGGACCGGCAACGAATGCCGCGAGTTCGAGCAGGAGTTTGCGGCTTGGTGCGGCACGCGCCATGCGATTGCGCTGGCCAATGGCACCCTGGCGCTGGACCTGGCCCTCAAGGGCCTGGGCATCGGCCCCGGCGACGAGGTGGTGGTGACGCCGCGCACCTTCATCGCCAGCGTCTCCTGTGTGGTCAATGCCGGCGCCACCCCGGTGTTCGCCGACGTCGAACCCGACAGCGGCAACCTGTCCGCGCGCACCATTGCAGCAGTGCTCACCCCGCGCACCAAGGCCGTGATCTGCGTGCACTTGGCGGGCTGGCCCTGTGACATGGACCCGATCATGGCGCTGGCGGCCCAGCAGGGCCTGAAGGTCATCGAGGACTGCGCGCAGGCGCATGGCGCCCGCTACAAAGGGCGCAGCGTGGGCAGCATCGGCCATGTCGGTGCCTGGAGCTTCTGCCAGGACAAGATCATGACGACCGGCGGCGAAGGCGGCATGGTCACGACGGATGACGAAGCCGTGTGGCGTGCCATGTGGGCGTACAAGGACCATGGCAAGAGTTATGCCGCGGTGTACGAGCGCCAGCACCCCCCCGGCTTCCGCTGGCTGCACGAGAGCTTCGGCACCAACTGGCGCATGCTGGAGATGCAGGCGACCATCGGCCGCATCCAGTTGCGTCGCCTGGGCGAGTGGACCCGGCAGCGCACGGACCATGCCGAGGCCATCCTTGCAGCCTGCCGCGGGCAGGCCGCTGTCCGGGTGCCCGAACTGCCGGCGGGCAGCGTGCACGCCCAGTACAAGTGTTATGTCTACGTGCAGCCGCAGGCTCTGGCCGCAGGCTGGAGCCGGGACCGCATCGTCGAGGCCATCAACGCGCGAGGCGTGCCCTGCTACCAGGGCTCCTGCTCCGAAGTCTATCGCGAGCAAGCCTTCGAAGGCACGCCCTGGCGTCCGGTCCGGCGGCTGCCGGTGGCGCAGGCCCTGGGCGAGGACAGCCTTATGTTCCTGGTCCATCCGACACTCACGGCGACCGAGATTCAGAAGACTTGCGAGTCGATTCGCGAGGTGTTGGCCGAGGCGGGCGCCTGATTTCATTCTCGTTCGAGCAAGCTAGTTCTCATTCATCTAGGAGTCAAGCATGGGTAACCTGATCGAGATCCAGAGTCAGATCGAAAAACTGCAGAAGCAGGCCACCGAGATCAAGTCACGGGAGTTCGGCAAGACCGTCACGCAAATCCTCGCGATGATGGAGGCTTTCGGCATCACGCTCAAAGACTTGCAGCAGGGCGCAGGCAAACTCCGCAAGACCCGTGGCAAGGCCAAGTCCGTGCCCCGCAGGAGCCCGCTCGCCAAGCCGGCGACGAAAAAGGCGGCTGCGAAGAAGGGCGTCGCGAAAAAAGCTGCGCGCAAGTCCTCCAACCAAAAAGGCGTCAAGGTGGCCGCCAAGTACCGTGGCCCGAATGGCGAAAGCTGGAGCGGCCGGGGGCTGATGCCGCGCTGGCTTGCGGCGCAGGTCGCAGCCGGCAAGTCCAAGGAAAGCTTTGCGGTCAAAGGCTGAACTGAAGACCTTGTTCATGCAGCAGCGCATCCTGGCTTGGCCGCGTGCCATCAAGCGACTGGTGGTCTTGTCCATGGACGTGGTCCTGTCGCTGCTGGCGACATGGCTGGCCTTTACTCTGCGCCTGGACAGCCCGAACTGGCCTGACGAGACGCAGTTGCGCGTCTACCTGCTCGCACCTCTGCTGGCCATTCCTGTTTTCATCCGTCTGGGCCTTTACCGGGCCATCTTCCGCTACACAGGCCAGGCTGCGCTGCTGACCACGGCCAAGGCCGTCGCTATCTACGGTGGGCTGTTGGTGGGGGCGCTGTTGTGGGCGCGTTGGGAGAACGTGCCACGCAGCCTGGGTGTGCTGCAGCCGCTGATTTTTCTGCTGTTGGTGGGTGGCAGTCGTGCGCTGGCGCGTTTCTGGTTGGCCGGGCGCAGGCAGGCATTGGCCGGTCACGAGCGCTTTCTGATCTATGGTGCGGGACTGGCGGGGGCGCAAACGGCGGCGGCGCTCGCCATGAGCGGGCAGTACAGCTTGCTAGGCTTCGTTGATGACGACCCGGCCAAGATCGGGCGCAGCATCAACGGCGTGCAGGTCCATGCAGGCCGGGACATCGCGGCCATCGTGGAAAAAGAGGGCGTCACCGACATTCTGCTGGCCTTGCCCAGCGTATCCCGCGAACGTCGCAACCGCATCATCGAAAGTTTGCGCCACCTGCCCCTGCATATCCGTACCTTGCCGGGCATGGCCGACCTGACCAGCGGTCGGGTCACGGTGCAGGATTTTCGCGAGCTCGACATCGAGGACCTGCTTGGGCGAGACCCCGTCCCTCCCGACGCCGCGCTGATGGCCAGGGACCTGGCGCAAAAGACAGTGCTGGTGACCGGCGCCGGCGGCAGCATCGGCGGCGAACTGTGCCGCCAGATCCTGCGTCAACAACCAGACCTGCTGATCCTCCTGGACCACAGCGAGTTCGCGCTCTACAGCATCCACCAGGAATTGGAAGTGCTGTGCCGGGGCGATGGATTCGCGACTCGGCTGGTGCCGCTGCTGGGCAGCGTCAATCACGAAACCCGCCTGCGTGAAATTTGCCATCACCACCAGCCCCACATCGTCTATCACGCAGCGGCTTACAAGCACGTGCCGCTGGTGGAGTCCAACCCCGCCGAAGGCATACGCAACAACGTCTTTGGCACGCTGAACATGGCGCGCGTGGCGCGCGACTGCGGCGTCGCCCGCTTCGTACTGGTCTCGACCGACAAGGCCGTGCGCCCGACCAATGTCATGGGTGCCAGCAAGCGCATGGCCGAACTGGTGCTGCAAGCGATGGCCGCCGAGCCGGGACAAACCTGCTTCAGCATGGTGCGCTTCGGCAATGTGCTGGGTTCCAGCGGCAGCGTGGTGCCCCTGTTCCGCCGCCAGCTCGCAGCCGGCGGCCCGCTGACAGTCACGCATGCGGACGTGACGCGTTATTTCATGACCATCCCCGAGGCCGCCCAGCTGGTGTTGCAGGCCGGCGCCATGGCAGGAGGCGGGGATGTGTTCGTGCTGGACATGGGCGAGCCGGTGCGCATCCTGGACCTGGCCCGGCGCATGGTCGAGCTGTCGGGTCTCACGGTGCGCGACCCGGGCCAACCCCAGGGTGACATCGAGATTGCCATCACCGGCTTGCGGCCCGGCGAAAAGCTCTACGAGGAGCTGCTGATCGGTGACAACCCCACGCCGACCGGCCATCCGCGCATCATGAAAGCGCAGGAAGAGGGCCTGTCCTGGCCCGAACTGCAGCTGCAGCTCGAACGGCTGCAGCGGGCCGCCGAGACCGGCGACGAGGCCGGGATCCGCTCCGTGCTGCAGGCTTGCGTGCACGGCTTCCATGACGGGCTGTCACGGTGATCGGGCACAATCCAGCGACTGATTCCCGTGTGAGCCGACCATGACCGACACCCCCGCCATCGCCCCCCACGCCAAGGCCGAAATCCTGGCCCAGGCGCTGCCTTACATCCGCAAGTTCCATGGCAAGACCATGGTCATCAAATATGGCGGCAACGCCATGACCGACCCGGCCTTGCAGGCCGCCTTTGCCGAGGACGTGGTGCTGCTCAAGCTGGTGGGCATCAACCCGGTGGTGGTGCACGGCGGCGGGCCCCAGATCGAGACGGCGCTCAAGCGCCTGGGCAAGAAGGGCGAATTTATCCAGGGCATGCGCGTGACCGACGCCGAGACCATGGAAGTGGTCGAGTGGGTGCTGGCCGGCGAAGTGCAGCAGGACATCGTGGGCCTGATCAACCAGGCCGGCGGCAAGGCCGTGGGCCTGACCGGGCGCGACGGCGGCCTGATCCGCGCCAAGAAGCTCAGGCTGGTGGACGCCACCGACCCTTCCAAGGTGCATGACGTCGGCCTGGTGGGCGACATCGAGTCCATCGACCCCAGCGTGGTCAAGGCCTTGCAGGACGACGCCTTCATCCCGGTCGTCAGCCCCATCGGTTTTGGCGAGCACAACGAGAGCTACAACATCAATGCCGACGTGGTGGCGGCCAAGCTGGCCACCGTGCTCCAGGCCGAAAAGCTGCTGATGCTGACCAATATCCCCGGTGTGCTGGACAAGCAGGGCCAGCTGCTGACCGAGCTGACCATGAAGCGCATCGACGAACTGGTGGCCGACGGCACCATCTCGGGCGGCATGCTGCCCAAGATCGCCGGCGCGCTGGACGCCGCCAAGAGCGGCGTGAATGCGGTGCACATCATCGACGGCCGTGTACCGCACGCCATGCTGCTGGAAATCCTGACCGACCAGGCCTATGGGACCATGATCCGCTCCCATTGAGCGTGGCGCACAGCCTAAAGAGAGTGGGCGACCACTGAGGAAAAACCCCTAAGCTGGCCTGTGCGAGAATGAAGAAAAGGGATTTCCGAACACCATGTCTGACGCCGAAAACACCACCCCCGCAGCAGTTGCCGACACGCCGGTCCGCAAGCGCCCCAAGCCGGGCGAGCGCCGTGTCCAGATCCTGCAGGCCCTGGCCAGCATGCTGGAACAGCCGGGCGCGGAGCGCATCACCACCGCCGCCCTGGCCGCCAAGCTGGAGGTGAGCGAAGCCGCCCTGTACCGCCATTTCGCCAGCAAGGCCCAGATGTTCGAGGGCCTGATCGAGTTCATTGAGCAGGCTGTTTTCACCCTGGTGGGCCAGATCGCCGAGCGCGAGGCCGCCGCCACCGACCCGGCCGCAGGTTCCCGCCACGCCGGCAAGGTGGTCACCATGCTGCTGCAGTTCGCCGAGAAGAACCCCGGCATGGTGCGTGTCATGGTGGGGGATGCCTTGGTGTTCGAGAACGAACGCCTGCAGCAGCGCATGAACCAGTTTTTCGACAAGATCGAAGCCACCCTCAAGCAGTGCCTGCGCGACGGTGCGCAATCGGGTGGCTCCATGACGCCCACGGCCGACGCCCAGGTGCAGTCCTCGGTGCTCACGGCCTTCGTGGTCGGGCGCCTGCAACGCTTCGCGCGTTCGGGTTTCCGGCGCATGCCCACCGAGCACCTGGACGCCAGCCTGGGCCAGATGCTGCGCTGAGCGGCCTGTGCCGCACGGCCCGCTGATCGGGCCTCCCATCAAAAACAGGAGACTTCATGAAACTCGTGCGCTACGGCAATCCGGGTAAGGAAAAGCCGGGCCTCATCGATGCCGCTGGCAAGCTGCGTGACCTCAGCGCCGTGGTGCCGGATATCGGCCCGGCCCAGCTGACGGATGCCGTGCTGGCCAAGTTGCTCAAGCTCAAGACCGACAAGCTCCCCCTGGTCCGCGGCAAGCCGCGTTTGGGCTGCCCGGTGAACGGCATCGGCAAGTTCATCGCCATCGGCCTGAACTACAGCGACCATGCCAAGGAAGCCGGCATGGCCATCCCCAAGGAGCCCATCGTCTTCACCAAGGCCATCAGCTGCATTCAGGGACCGGACGACGATGTCATGCTGCCCAAGGGCTCGGTCAAGGGCGATTGGGAGGTTGAACTCGGCGTGGTGATCGGCAAACAGGCCCGCCATGTCACGCAAAAGGCGGCGCTGGATCACGTGGCCGGTTACTGCCTGTCCAACGACGTCAGCGAGCGTGAGTTCCAGCTCGAGCGCGGCGGCCAGTGGGACAAGGGCAAGGGCTGCGACACCTTCGGCCCGCTGGGCCCCTGGCTGGTCACCAAGGACGAGATCGAGAACCCGCAACGGCTGGCCATGTGGCTGGACGTCAATGGTCAGCGCATGCAGACCGGCAACACCCGCACCATGATCTTCAGCGTGGCCAAGATCGTCAGCCACCTGAGCGAGTACATGACCCTGATGCCGGGCGATGTCATCATCACCGGTACCCCGCCTGGCGTGGGGCTGGGCATGAAACCCCAACGTTTCCTCAAGGCGGGCGACGTCATGACCCTGGGGATCGAAGGCCTGGGGACACAGACCCAGCGCGTCGCGCCCTTCAAGCGCTAAACCACGGAAAGCCGGCTCACGCCGGCTTTTTTGTAGGCGCCAACCGGTGGCGGATTGACGGACGGGTTTTTTAGTGCAAAATAGCACGACCGTTCGTTTTTATCCCTCACCATGTCCCTTGTCCCTTCGGCCGCCAAGCCGCCACGCAGCGCCACTCGCGAGCAACCCCGCGAAGGCCGCGCCTTGCACAAGGGCCAGCAGACCAAGCTGGCCATCGTTGATGCCGCCCTCGGCCTGGCCACCCAGATCGGCCTGGAGGGCCTGAGCATCGGCGTGCTGGCCGAGGTGACCGGCATGAGCAAGTCGGGCGTCTTTGCCCATTTCGGCTCGCGTGAGGAGCTGCAGATCTCGGTCATCCGCGAGTATTTCGGCCGCTTCGAGCAGGAAATCTTCTATCCCGCCCTGCACGAGCCGCGCGGCCTGCCGCGCCTGCAGGCCCTGTTTTCCAACTGGATGAAGCGCGTCACGGTGGAAATCCAGTCCGGCTGCATCTTCATCAGTGGCGCCGTCGACTTCGACGACCGGCCCGGCCCGGTACGCGACGCCCTGGCCAGTTCGGTCAAGACCTGGCTGGCCGCCGTGCACCGCGCCGTGATTCAGGCCAAGGAAGAGGGACATCTCGCGCCCGATGCAGATGCGAGCCAGATCGGCTTCGAAATCCACGGCCTGATCCTGGCCGTGCATTACGAGGCCCGTTTTCTCAAGACCCCCGGGTCGATCGCGCGCGCCAACAAGGCGTTCGAGCAGATCCTGGCGCGCTACGGCGCCGACGGCAAGACCGTCAAGGCCGTGACACCCAGGGCTGCCATCGTCAAGCCGATTCGCAAATCCACCACCAAATCCATCACCCTATCCAAACAGGAGTAACGCCATGCCCAGCTACAACCCGCCCTTGCGCGACATGCAGTTCGTGATGCACGAAGTGCTCAACGTCACCGAACAACTCAAGCAGATCCCGCGCCACGCCGACACCGATGCCGACACCATCAACGCGGTGCTCGAAGAAGGTGGCAAGTTCGCCGCCAACGTGATCTTCCCGCTCAACATCAGCGGCGACGCCGAAGGCTGCAAGCTGGACAAGACCACGCACGAAGTCACTGCGCCCAAGGGTTTCAAGGAAGCCTACGCACAATATGTGGAAGGCGGCTGGGCCGCGCTCTCCTGCGACCCGGACTACGGCGGCCAGGGCCTGCCCTTTGTGCTCAACCAGTGCATCTACGAAATGATGAACTCGGCCAACCAGGCCTGGACCATGTACCCCGGCCTCTCGCACGGCGCCTACGAGGCCCTGCACGCCCACGGCACCGACGAGCAGAAGAAGCTCTACCTGCCCAAGCTGGTCAGTGGCGAGTGGACCGGCACCATGTGCCTGACCGAACCCCATTGCGGCACCGATCTGGGCATGCTGCGCAGCAAGGCCGAACCCCAGGCCGACGGCACCTACAAGCTCAACGGCGCCAAGATCTTCATCAGCGCCGGTGAACACGACCTGGCCGAGAACATCGTGCACCTGGTGCTGGCCCGCCTGCCCGACGCGCCCAAGGGCAGCAAGGGCATCAGCCTGTTTGCCGTGCCCAAGTACAACGTGAAGGCCGACGGCTCCCTGGGCACGCGCAACGGCATCTACTGTGGCGGCCTCGAGCACAAGATGGGCATCCATGCCAACTCCACCTGCCAGATGATCCTGGAAAACGCGGTCGGCACGATGGTCGGGCAGCCCAACAAGGGCCTGCAGGCCATGTTCGTCATGATGAACGCCGCCCGCCTGGGTGTGGGCAACCAGTCCCTGGGCCTGACCGAAGTGGCCTACCAGAACGCCCTGGCCTACGCCAAGGACCGCATCCAGATGCGCAGCCTGTCGGGTACCAAGGCCAAGGACAAGGACGCCGATCCCATCATCGTGCACCCCGACGTGCGCAAGATGCTGCTCACCGCCAAGGCCTACGCAGAAGGCGGCCGCGCCCTGGCCTGCTACTGTGCCATGCTGCTGGACCAGCACCTCTACCACCCCGACGAGAAGGTGCGCAAGGAAAGCGACGAGATGCTGGCCCTGCTGACGCCGATCATCAAGGCCTTCCTGACCGACAACGGCTTCGAAGCCACGGTGATGTGCCAGCAAGTCTTCGGTGGCCACGGCTACATCAAGGAATGGGGCATGGAGCAGTTCGTGCGCGATGCCCGCATCAACATGATCTACGAAGGCACGAACACCGTGCAGTCGCTGGACCTGCTGGGCCGCAAGATCCTGGGCAACAACGGCGCCACGCTCAAGAAGTTCGGCAAGCTGGTCGGCAAGCTGGTGGAAGAAGAGGGCGTGAACGAGAAGATGGCCGAGTTCATCAACCCCCTGGCCTACCTGGGCGACCAGATGACCAAGTTCACCACCGAAGTCGGCTTCAAGGGTTTCCAGAACCCCGACGAAGTGGGCGCCGCCGCCGTCGATTACCTGCGCGTCGCCGGCCACCTGGTGTTCGGTTATTTCTTTGCCCGCATGGCCTCGGTCGCGCTGAAGGAAATCGCCGCCGGCAACACCGACCCGTTCTACCAGGCCAAGCTGCAGACCGCACGCTTCTACTTCGCCAAGCTCTTCCCCGAGACCGCGTCGTTGATGCGCACCGCACGTGCCGGCTCCAAGGTCCTGATGGACACCGACCTGGCCCTGGCCTGAAGTGGCGGTTGTCATGATGCGTTCCGCCCTGATCACCTTCAGTCTCGCCATGGCGGCCTTGCCTGCCATGGCGCAGCTGACGCCGGTGGGGCTGTGGCGCAACATCGACGACAAGACGGGCGTGGCCAAGGCCGAGATCCGCATCCGCGAAGGCGCCGATGGCGTCGTGACGGGTTTCGTGGAGAAGGCGCTGGTCACTTCCGAGCAGCCCAACTGCGATCTCTGCACCGATGACCGCAAGGGCAAGCCCAAGCTTGGTATGGAGATCATCCGTGGCGCGAAGAAGGTCGAGGGCGAAGACCACTGGGAAGGTGGCCACATCCTCGACCCCGACAACGGCAAGACCTACCGGTTGCGCATGAAGCCGCTCGACGGTGGCAGCCAATTGCAGATCCGGGGCTATCTGGGCCCCTTCTACCGGACCCAGGTCTGGATCCGCGTGCACTAACACTCAATCAGGAAGACACTCATGTCCCGATTCCAAGTCAGAAAAGTCGCCGTGCTCGGCGCCGGCGTGATGGGCGCGCAGATCGCCGCCCATCTGGTCAATGTCAAAGTGCCGGTCGTGCTGTTCGACCTGTCAGCCAAGGAAGGCCCGAAGAACGGCATCGTCACCAAGGCCATCGACAACCTCAAGAAGCTCAAGCCCTCGCCGCTGGGCGTCGCCGATGACGCGGGCCTGATCCAGGCCGCCAACTATGAAGAGAACCTGGACCTGCTCAAGGACTGCGACCTCATCATCGAGGCCATCGCCGAGCGCATGGACTGGAAGCTCGATCTGTACAAGAAGATCGCGCCCTTTGTTGCCAAGCACGCCATCGTCGCGTCCAACACCTCGGGCCTGTCCATCACCAAGCTGTCCGAGGTGCTGCCCGAAGAAATCAAGCCGCGCTTCTGCGGCATCCACTTCTTCAACCCGCCGCGTTACATGTACCTGGTGGAGCTGATCGCCACGCCCACCACCCAGCCCATCATCCTGGACCAGCTCGAAACCTTCGTCACCAGCGGCCTGGGCAAGGGCGTGGTGCGGGCCAAGGACACGCCCAACTTCATCGCCAACCGCGTCGGCATCGCCGGCATGCTGGCCACGATGAAGGAGGTCGAGAACTTCGGCCTGAGCTACGACGTGGTCGACGACCTCACGGGCAAGAAACTCGGCCGCGCCAGCTCCGGTACGTTCCGCACCGCCGATGTGGTGGGTCTGGACACCATGGCCCACGTGGTCAAGACCCTGCAGGACAACCTGGACGAGAAGAGCGATCCTTTCTACGCCAGCTTCGGCACCCCGCCCGTGCTCAAGACCCTGATCGAGATGGGTAACCTGGGCCAGAAGAGCAAAGCCGGTTTCTACAAGAAGGTCGGTCGCGACATCCTGCGCTTCGACCTCGAGGGCAAGGAATACGTGCCTGGTGGTGAGAAGGCCGATGCCGTCTACGAGCGCATGCTCAAGAAGCCGGCCGGTGAGCGCCTCAAGTTGCTGCGCAATGCAGAGGGCGCACAAGGCCGTTTCCTCTGGGCCATCCTGCGCAACAGCTTCCATTACGCGGCCGTGCACCTGGCCACCATCGCCGACACCGCGGCCGACGTGGATCTGGCCATGCGCTGGGGCTTCGGCATGAAACAAGGCCCCTTCGAACTCTGGCAGGAAGCCGGCTGGCTCGAAGTGGCCAAGATGATCCAGGAAGATATCGATGCCGGCAAGGCCCTGAGCAAGGCGCCGCTGCCCAAGTGGGTGTTCGAAGGCCCGGTGGCCAAGGCCGGTGGTGTGCATACGCCCGAGGGCTCCTTCAACCCGAGCACGGGCAAGTTCCAGCCGCGTCGCCAGCTGCCGGTCTACGGCATCCAGTACTTCCGCGAGAGCCTGCTGGGTGACGGCTCGGCCGACTACAAGACCGCAGGCAAGACCCTGCACGAGGACGAGGCCATCCGCATCTGGACGCTGGACGAAAACCGCGAAGCCGTCACGGGCAGCGTGCTGATCGCCAGCATCAAGAGCAAGATGCACGCGATCGGCCCCGGTGTGGTCGAAGGCCTGACGCGCGCGGTCGAGTTGGCCGAAGCCGATTACCAGGGCCTGGTGATCTGGTCCGGCGACGAGCCTTTCAGCGTGGGCGCCGATTTGCAGGCCACCCTGCCGGCCTTCATGATCGCTGGTGTGGGTGCCATCGAGGGCGCCGAGCAGGAGATGCAGACCATGATGCTGCGCCTGCGTTATGCGGGCGTGCCCGTGGTCGCTGCCGTGCGTGGCATGGCCCTGGGCGGCGGCTGCGAACTCGCGGTCCACGCAGCACGCCGTGTGGTCGCGATGGAAAGTTATATCGGCCTGGTCGAAGTGGGCGTGGGCCTGGTGCCCGGTGCCGGCGGCCTGACCTATATCGCGCGCCGCGCGGCCGAGAACATGGCCGCCTCCACCGGCAAGGACATCCTGCCTTTCCTGACCGAGGGCTTCACCGCCGCGGCCATGGCCAAGGTGGGTACCAGTGCGCTGGAATCGCGCAAGCTGGGCTACCTGCTGGACAGCGACCTCGTCGTGCCCAACAAGGACGAACTGCTCTACACGGCGCTCAACGAGGCCCGTGCCATGTACCAGGGCGGCTGGCGCGCCCCGCACCGCCGCCTGTTCCCGGTGGCGGGCCGCAACGGCCTGGCCACCATCAAGGCCCAGCTGGTCAATATGCGCGACGGTGGTTTCATCAGCGCACACGACTTCCACATCGCCACCCTGATCGCCAACGTGGTCTGTGGCGGTGACGTGGACGCCGGCTCGCTGGTGAGCGAGGAATACCTGATGACTCTGGAGCGCCAGGCTTTCTGCTCGCTCATCGTCCATCCCAAGACCCAGGAACGCATCATGGGCATGCTCAGCACCGGCAAGCCCGTGCGCAACTGATCGGCAGCAAAGGAATCATCATGAAACAAGTTCAAGAAGCCTACATCGTTGCCGCCACGCGCACGCCCATCGGTCGTTCCGGCCGCGGTTTTTTCCGCAACACCCGCCCCGACGACCTGTTGATCGCCGCCATCAGGAGCGCGATGCAGCAGGTGCCCACGCTGGACCCCAAGGCGATTGAAGACGCCATCATCGGCTGCTCCTTCCCCGAGGGTGAGCAGGGCATGAACATGGCGCGTATCGCCGTAGGCCTGGCCTTCAAGCACCCCATCGGCGGCGTGACCGTCAACCGCTTCTGCGCTTCGGGTGTGACCGCGATCCAGATGGCCGCCGACCGCATCCGTGTGGGCGAGGCCGACGTGCTGATCGCCGGCGGCGCCGAGTCCATGAGCCTGGTGCCCATGGGTGGCAACAAGCCTTCCTTCAACCCCGAGGTCTTTGCGCGCGACGAAAACGTCGGCATCGCCTACGGCATGGGCCTGACGGCCGAGAAGGTGGCCCAGCAGTGGAAGGTCACGCGTGAGATGCAGGACGCCTTCGCGCTGGAGTCGCACCAGCGTGCGATCAGGGCGCAGAAAGCTGGCGAGTTCACAGCCGAGATCACGCCCATCGACGTGGTCGAGCGCACGCCCAACCTGGCCACCGGCGAAGTCAGCACCAAGACCCGCACCGTGAGTCTGGACGAAGGCGCGCGTGCCGACACCACACTGGAGGCCCTGGGTAAGCTCAAGCCGGTCTTCGCGGCCCGCGGCAGCGTGACCGCCGGCAACAGCTCGCAGACCAGTGACGGCGCCGGCGCGCTGATTCTGGCCAGCGAGAAGGCGGTCAAGCAGTTCGGCCTCAAGCCGCTGGCGCGTTTCGTCAGCTTCGCCGCGCGCGGTGTGCCGCCCGAGATCATGGGCATCGGCCCGATCGAGGCGATTCCCGCCGCCTTGCGCTACGCCGGCCTCAAACACGAGGACATCGGCTGGATCGAGCTCAACGAAGCCTTCGCAGCCCAGTCGCTCGCCGTGATCAACAGCCTGGGCCTGGACCCGAGCAAGGTCAACCCCATGGGCGGCGCCATCGCCCTGGGCCACCCGCTGGGTGCCACGGGCGCCATCCGTGCCGCCACGGTCGTGCATGCCCTGCATCGCCATAACCTGAAGTACGGCATGGTGACCATGTGCGTGGGCACGGGCCAGGGCGCCGCCGGCATCTTCGAACGCGTCTAGGGCTACTGCGCGGGCGTGATGCGTCGTTGGGCCAGGACGGGAATGGAAAGGGGCCCGTCTCCCTTTCCAGTCGCCATCCTCACGTACCCCAAGGTACGTTCCGGTGGCTGCGCTCCGTCCGCCTCGCCTGACGCCCGCTCGCTACGCCCTCAGGGCTAGGGTAAGGGTAGAGACCGAGGAGAAGAATATGGAGACAGAACGTCGGGACCTCACTGGAGAAGACGGCAGCGTGATCACGCTGCGCGTCTTCGAGCCATCGGCGCAGGCGCAGGTCACCGTGGTCATCGGCGGCGCCATGGGTGTACCCCAGGGTTATTACGCGCCCTATGCCCAGTGGCTCGCTCAGCAAGGCTACCGTGTCTGGACTTTCGACTACCGCGGTCATGGTGACTCCCTTGCCCACGTGCCCCGGCGTTCCCTGCGCGGTTTCAAGGCCGACCTGTTCGACTGGGCGCGCGATTACGAGACGGTGGTGCTGACGGCCCGGCGCGAGCTGCCGGCGCGGCCGCTCTACCTGCTGGGGCACAGCCTGGGCGCGCAATTGCCCGGCCTGTTCCACCACCCGGACCAGGTCGACGGCTTGTTCAGCATCGCCGCCGGCAGCGGCTACTGGCGCGAGAACGCGCCCCAGCTGCGCCGCCGGGTCCTTTTCTTCTGGCACGTCATGGTGCCGCTGGCCACGCGCGTCTGCGGTTATTTCCCGGGCCGGCGCCTGGGCATGGTGGGCAACCTGCCGGCCGGCGTGATCCACCAATGGCGGCGCTGGTGCATGCATCCGCGCTACAGCGCCGGTGCAGAAGGGCAGGATGTGGCACAACGTTACGGCCGAGTGCGCTTCCCGCTGCTGGCCTGGTCCTTCAGCGACGACGAGCTGATGACGCTGCGCGGCACACACAGCCTGATCAACCTTTACAGCGCGGCCCCGCGCCAGGTCCTGACCATTCATCCGGTGGAAGTGCCCTCACGCCGCATCGGCCACTTCGGTTTCTTCCGCGAGGTCATGCATCCCACGCTGTGGCCGCGCAGCCTTGCCGCCCTGCAGTCCCTGGCCGCTGGCGCCGTCCCGCCGGGGACGCAAGCGGTGGCGACAACAGTGCACACTATGCAGCCATGAAACCGCACGCTTTTGACGCCGCCCTCGCGCTGGACCCGGTCGCCCCCGGCCGTTACGCCGGACGTACCAGCGAGGCCTACTGGAACATGGTCGGCCCCTTCGGCGGCTGCACGGCTGCGACGGTGCTCAAGGCCGTTCTCAGCCACCCGGACTTGCTGGGCACGCCGCTGTCCATCACGGTCAACTACGCCGGTGCGCTGGCGCAAGGGCCCTTCGAAGTGCAGCTGTTGCCGGTGCGGACCAACCGCTCCACCCAGCACTGGACGGCGGCCATCGTGCAGGACGACGCCCAGGGCCAGCCCGTCGTGGCGACCACGGCCACCGTCATCACTGCCGTGCGGCGCGAGACCTGGAGCCTGTCGGACCTGCCCATGCCGGTCGTGCCCCGACCCCCCGAGGCGCAGGCCATGCGCTACGACAAGGCCATGGCCTGGCTGGACCATTACGAGCTGCGCCCGGTCAGTGGCCTCATCCCGCAGGCCTGGGATGGCCGCCAGCACGACCACAGCGTTTCGCAACTCTGGATGCGCGACCAGCCGCCGCGTCCGCTGGATTTCTGCTCGCTGCTGGCCCTGTCCGACATCTTCTACCCGCGGGTCTGGCTGCGTCGTGCCACGCGTGTGCCGGCCGGCACCGTTTCCATCACCACCTATTTCCACGCCGGCGAGAAGGAACTGCAGGCCACCGGCAGCGGCTACCTGCTGGGGCAGGCGCGCGGCCAGGAATTCCGCAACGGCTTTTTCGACCAGTCGGCCCAGCTCTGGAACGAGGCCGGCACCCTGCTCTGCACCTCGCACCAGATCGTTTATTTCAAGGAATGACCACCATGTCCGACATCCTCGTCCACACCGAAGCCGGTGTCTGCACCCTCAGCTTCAACCGATTGGAGCGCAAGAACTCCATCACTGCGGCCATGTATGCCACCCTGGCCGATGCCGTGACGCAGGCTGCCGCAGACGCCAGCGTGCGCGTGCTGGTGTTCCAGGGGCACGAAACCGTGTTCTCGGCCGGCAACGACATCGGCGATTTCCTGAACCAGCCGCCTTCGGACGGGGATGCGCCGGTCTGGCGCTTCATGCGCGCGCTGGCCGCCTTTCCCAAGCCGGTGATTGCCGCCGTCAGCGGCCCGGCGGTGGGCATCGGTACCACCCTGCTGTTCCATTGCGACCTGGTCTATGCCGGCGACAACGCGGCCTTCTCCATGCCCTTCGTGAACCTGGGCCTGTGTCCGGAGTTCGCCTCCAGCATCACGGTGCCGCAGATGTTCGGTTACCACCGCGCGGCCGAGGCCTTGTTGCTGGGTGAGCCCTTCATGGCCGAGGCGGCGCTGGAAGCCGGCCTGGTCAACCGCGTGCTGCCGCCCACCGAGGCCAATGGCTACGCGCAGGCGCAGGCGCGCAAGCTGGCGGCCAAGCCCCTGTCTTCGCTGATCGAGACCAAGCGCCTCATGAAAAAGGGCCAGGCGGCCCAGATCATGGCGCAGATGGGCGAGGAGGGCGCGAGCTTCGGCCGCATGCTGCGCGAGCCGGCGGCGCGCGAAGCCTTCGGCGCCTTCATGGAAAAGAGAAAACCCGATTTCAGCAAGGTCTGAAATCGGAATCCCGCAGGGATGACCAGCCCGTGGGGGCTGGGTTTTCTCTTTCGCCGAAGGCAAAAGCGCAAACCTGACTGCAACAAGCCCTCATGAAAACAGCAACTCCCTTTCCCGCCACCGGGTTCGAGCCCGAGTTCATCGCGGCACTCAAGGACATCTTCGAGGACAAGATCGCCTTCAATCGCGTGCTGGGCTTGCAGATCACCCAGATCGTGCCCGAGCGGGTGACGGCCCGCATCGCCATGAAACCCGAGCTGATCGGGCATTTCGGCCACCAGCGCATCCACGGTGGCGTGATCAGCGCGGGGCTGGACGCCATGGGGGGCCTGGCCGTGATGGCGGCGATAGGTGCGCGCCACATGGACGAGTCGCCGCTGCAGCGCCTGCAGCGCTTCGGCAAGCTGGGCACCATCGACCTGCGCGTCGACTACCTGCGTCCGGGCATCGGTGAGCAATTCGAGTTGCGCGCGGAGGTGCTGCGCCTGGGCTCGCGTGTGGCCTCCACGCGCATGGAGTTCCTGGACGCCGAAGGCAAGCTGCTGTCGGCCGGCGCTGCCGCCTACATCGTTTCCTGACCGCGGGGGCTCAAGGGGCCGGCCGGCGCGGTACGGGACGCGGCTTGCCCTGCTCGTCGATGGCCACATAGGTCAAGTTGGCTTCCGTCACCTTGACGAACTGCCCCTGGGCTTGGAAACGCTCGGCATAGACCTCCACCTTGACCGTGATCGAGGTCTTGCCGATGCGGGTCAGCTTGGAATAGAAGGACAGGATGTCGCCCACGCGCACCGGCTGCTTGAAGATGAACTCGTTCACCGCCACGGTGGCGATGCGCCCGCCCGCGTAACGCGCCGGGATCACCGAGCCGGCCAGGTCGACCTGGGCCATGACCCAGCCGCCGAAGATGTCGCCGTTGGCATTGCTGTCGGCTGGCATGGGGATGACCTTGAGCACCAGCTCCTCGTCGGACGGGGGCTGGAGGGCGGCGGTGCTGGGAAATTCGCTCATGGGTGACAATCTCGGGAAAACGTTCACCGGATTGTCCTCCATGCGCCGCTACGGCGAAACCGTCGCCTCCCACCTTCCCGCCCAGCCCGCTGCAGGCCAGCCGCGTTCCGACTGGTCCACGCTGCAGCGCCTGTTCCCCTACCTCTGGGCCTACAAATGGCGTGTCATCGCGGCGCTGAGCTTCATGGTGGGCGCCAAGGTTTCCAACGTAGGTGTGCCCCTGCTGCTCAAGGAGCTGGTGGACGGCGTAGGCCTGCGCCCCAGCGACCCGGCCGCTTTGTGGCTGGTGCCGGCGGCGCTGCTGCTGGCCTACGGCGCCCTGCGTTTCATGACCTCGTTGTTCACCGAGCTGCGTGAACTGGTCTTCGCCAAGGCCACCGAGGGCGCCGCACGCACCATCTCGCTGCAGGTGTTCCGCCACCTGCATGCGCTGAGCCTGCGTTTCCACCTGGAACGCCAGACCGGCGGCATGACACGCGACATCGAGCGCGGCACGCGCGCCGTGCACTCGCTGATCTCCTATTCGCTCTACAGCATCGTGCCCACGCTGATCGAATTCACGCTGGTGCTCACGCTGCTGGCGGTGAAGTTCGACTTCGGTTTTGTCTGGATCACGCTGGCGGCCCTGGTGAGTTACATCGCCTTCACGGTCACGGTGACCGAGTGGCGCACGCGTTTTCGCCGTCGCATGAACGAGCTCGATTCCACGGCACACAGCCGCGCGGTCGACTCGCTGCTCAACTACGAGACTGTCAAGTACTTCAACAACGAGGAGTTCGAGGCGCGCCGTTACGACGAGAACCTCGAGCACTACCGCCGCGCCGCCGTCAAGAGCCAGACCAGCCTGAGTGTGCTCAATACCGGTCAGCAGCTCATCATCGCCACCGGCCTGGTGGCCATGCTCTGGCGCGCTACCCAGGGCGTGATCGACGGCCGCATGACGCTGGGCGACTTGGTCATGATCAACGCGCTGATGATCCAGCTCTACATTCCGCTGGGTTTCCTGGGCGTGCTCTACCGCGAGATCAAGCAGAGCCTGACCGACATCGACAAGATGTTCACGCTGCTGGAGCGCGAGCGTGAAGTTGCGGACGCACCGGGGGCCTTGCCCCTGCAGGTGGCGCAGGCCGAGGTGAGGTTTGAGCGCGTCAGCTTCTCGTACGAGCCGGCGCGCGCCATCCTGCATGAGGTGAGCTTCGAGATCCCGGCCGGCAAGACCGTGGCCGTGGTTGGCCCCTCCGGGGCCGGCAAGTCGACCCTGGCGCGCCTGCTCTACCGTTTCTACGACGTCAGCGACGGCCGCATCACGATTGCCGGACAGGACATCCGCCAGGTCACGCAGTCCAGCCTGCGCCAGGCGATCGGCATCGTGCCGCAGGACACCGTGCTGTTCAACGACACGGTGGAATACAACATCGCCTACGGCCGTCCCGGCGCCAGCCGCGCCGAGGTGGAAGAAGCGGCGCGCGCCGCCCACATCCACAACTTCATCGTCGCCACGCCCAGGGGCTACGACACCATGGTGGGCGAGCGCGGGCTCAAGCTCTCGGGCGGCGAGAAACAGCGCGTGGCGATCGCGCGCACCCTGCTCAAGAACCCGCCGGTGCTGATCTTCGACGAGGCCACCTCTGCGCTGGATTCGGCCAACGAGCGCGCCATCCAGGCCGAGCTCAAGGGTGTGGCCCAGGGCAAGACCACGCTGGTCATTGCGCACCGTCTTTCCACTGTGGTCGATGCACACGAGATCCTGGTCATGGAGGCCGGGCGCATCGTCGAGCGCGGCTCCCACAGCGCGCTGCTGGGCCAGGGCGGTATTTATGCGCGCATGTGGGCGTTGCAGCAAAGTTCGGAATAGACACGAGCGGCCTTTTGCGGCATTCTTTGAAAGCCCATCTGAACAAACAGCCGCCGTGACGACGCGTATGCCTTGCGTGCAGGCGCCGAAGGACTAGAAGGAATGCCGGGGAAGCTGATCTCCACACTCTCCCACTGGCTCCTGGGTTCGCGCCCGGGCCGGCGTGAACGTGCCCTCCTGACGCTGCTGACCCTGGCGGGGTATATGACGTTCGCGTTGCTGCAGGAAGCGGAGGTGCGTCTGGGCTACATCGACGCAAAAGATTCCCACTGGCTGACGGCGTACAACCTCGGTGGCTCGCTTCTCTTCTATTTGCTGGTGCGTACGGGCTGGAGCGAACGCTTGTCTCCGGCGGAACCCTCCATGACCCTGGTGCAGACCGTCCATGGCATAGCGGCAATCGTCGGCTCCTATGCCATCACCGGTCCGGCACGCGGCGCGGTGCTGGCCATTTTGGTGCTGGTATTGGCCTATGGCATGTTCAGCCTTTCCGTCAGGCAGGCGCGCGGGCTGGCCGTGTTCGCACTTGTAGCCTTGGTCGCCGTGATGGCGTGGAAGCATCATACGGAACCGCAACGTTACCCCGGCTGGATCGAACTGGTGCATCTGGCCTTCGCCGTCGTCGTATTGGCCGGCGTGTCGGCGCTGTCGGTACGCATGGGCCTGTTGCGTCGTCGCCTGCGCGAGCAGAAGCAGGCGCTCGAGGCTTCGCTGGAGCAGATCCGGGTGCTGGCGACGCAGGATGAGCTGACGGGTCTGGTGAACCGGCGCCACATGATGGTCATGCTGGGCGCAGAACTGGCGCGCCAGCAGCGCAGTGGCCAGGCGATCAGCGTGGTGCTGCTCGACCTGGATCATTTCAAGCATATCAACGACAGCTTCGGCCACCAGACGGGTGACGCCGTGCTGCGCGCCTTCGCCGGCGGCGTCTCTTCCAGTCTGCGTGTGTCCGACGTGCTGGCGCGCTGGGGAGGTGAGGAGTTCCTGCTCATGCTGCCCGAGACCGGCCAGAAGGATGCGCTCCACTGTGTGCAACGCATGCGCGATGCCCTGGCGCGCGTCGACTTCGACGCGATCGCATCCGGCCTGCAGCTGACCTTCTCCGCCGGACTGGCCAGCTGCGAGCCCGGCGAATCGATCGAGGCCGTGATCGAGCTGGCCGACCAGGCCTTGTACCGCGCCAAGCGCGCCGGCCGCAATTGCATCGTCAGCGCCTGAGTCATCTGCAGGGTCGCACGCCCGAGCATAATTGCGGGCATGGAGACCAAGTGGCTCGAGGATTTTGTCAGCCTGGCCGAGACGCGCAGCTTCAGCCGCTCGGCCCAACTGCGCCATGTGACGCAGCCTGCGTTCTCGCGCCGTATCCAGTCGCTGGAAGCCTGGGCCGGCACCGACCTGGTGGACCGCAGCGCCTACCCCACGCGCCTCACGCCCGCCGGTGAAACCCTCTACGGCCAGGCGCTGGAGATGTTGCAGTCCCTGCAGCACACCCGTGCCATGCTGCGCAGCCACACGGCGGCCGGCGAGGACGTGATCGAGTTCGCCGTACCGCACACCCTGGCCTTCACCTTCTTTCCCGCCTGGGTTTCCAGCCTGCGCGAAAACTTCGGCCCCTTCAAGAGCCGACTCATCGCCCTCAATGTGCATGACGCGGTGATCCGCCTGACCGAAGGCAGCTGCGACTTGCTGCTGGCCTACCACCATGCCTCGCACCCCTTCCAGCTCGATGCGGAGCGCTACGAACTGGTCAGCCTGGGGCAGGAGACCATCGCGCCTTATTCACGGCCCGATGCCCAGGGCCAGCCGCTGTTTCCCCTGCCCGGGCGCGCCGAGCAGCCCTTGCCCTACCTGGGGTATGCGCCGGGCGCCTACCTGGGCCAGGTGGTGGACTTCATGCTCAAGCAGGCAGGCACGGCCATCCATCTGGACCGCGTCTACGAGACCGATATGGCCGAAGGCCTCAAGGCCATGGCGCTCGAAGGCCATGGCCTGGCCTTCCTGCCGCACAGCGCCGTGCGCAACGATCTGCGGGCCGGCCGTCTGGTCAGTGCTGCGCCAGCGGCCCTGTCAGGTCTGCAGATCACCATGGACATGCGCCTGTATCGGGAAAAACCCCAAGGCAAGCAGTTGCCCAAGCGTACGGCCGAGGCGCTGTGGCGCTTTCTGGCCGGTGGCGGTCAGGGTGCATGAGGGTAGACCTGTGTTGCCAAAATGACGGCAGCCGCTCTTTAATCACCCCAGGGGGCATATCCCGGCACGGGATTTGCTGGATACTCACGGTCTGACTTTTCTCTTTTTAGGAGTTACGCATGAAGAAGCATCTGCTGGCACTCGCCATCGCCACCACCTTCGCAGCGGGCGCACACGCCCAGGCCAATGACACCCTGGCCAAGGTCAAGGCCTCGGGCAGCATCACCATGGGCGTGCGCGATTCCTCGGGCGCCCTCTCCTACACCCTGGGGGACGGCAAGTACGCGGGCTTCCACGTGGAGCTGTGCCAGCGCATCGTGGCCAATGTGGAGAAGGCCGTGGGCAAGAAGCTGGAAGTAAAGTATCAGTCGGTGACCTCGCAGAACCGCATCCCGCTGACCCAGAACGGCACCGTGGACATCGAGTGCGGTTCCACCACCAACAATGCCACCCGCCAGAAGGACGTGGCCTTTGCCGTGACCACCTTCGTCGAGGAAGTGCGCATGGCCGTCAAGGCCAATTCCGGCCTGACCTCGATCGCCCAGCTCAATGGCCGTAACGTCGCCACCACCACCGGCACCACCTCGGTGCAGACCCTGCGCAAGAACGAGCGTGCCCAAGGCATCAACTTCAATGAGATCTACGGCAAGGATCACGCCGACAGCTTCCTGCTGCTCGAGTCCGGCCGTGCCGACGCCTTCGTCATGGATGGCTCCATCCTGGCCGGCAACATCGCCAATGCCAAGAACCCGGCCGACTTCAAGATCGTCGGTGAGGTGCTCTCGGTCGAGCCCATCGCCATCATGCTGCGCAAGGACGACCCGGCCTTCAAGAAGCTGGCCGACGACACGCTCAAGGGCATGATGCAGTCCGGCGAGATGGCCAAGATCTACGACAAATGGTTCATGCAGCCCATTCCGCCGAAGAACAACAAGGTTGGCCTGGCCGTCAGCGACAGCACCAAGGGTGCCTGGGCTGCCCCGAACGACAAGCCCATGGAAGACTACGCCAAGAAATAAAGGGCGCAGGGCGAAACGCATGACAAACCCCGCCCCGGTCACCATCCGGGCGGGGTTTTTGCTTGTGCGTGAAGCACGACACAAGACGCGTCATTCCACACGGAGACACCGCACATGAGCTGGGACTGGCAGGTATTCCTCAACGACGACGGCAGCGGCCGCACCTATCTGGAATGGATGATCGACGCCTGGGGCTGGACGCTGGCCGTGGCCGGCAGTTCCTGGGTGGTGGCGGTGGTGATGGGGGCCCTCATGGGCACCCTGCGCACGCTGCAGGACAGCCCCTGGCTGGTGCGCCTGGCCACGGTCTGGGTCGAGCTGTTCCGCAACATCCCCTTGCTGGTGCAGGTCTTCCTCTGGTACTTCGTGGTGCCCAAGATGTTTCCGCTGTTCCAGCAGGTGCCGGGATTTGTGCTCGTGGTGTTCGCCTTGGGCTTCTTCACCTCCGCACGCATCGCCGAGCAGGTGCGTGCCGGCATCCAGGCCCTGCCGCGCGGGCAGCGTTACGCGGCCCTGGCCATGGGTTTCACCACGGCGCAGGCCTACCGTTACGTGATCCTGCCCATGGCCTTTCGCATCATCCTGCCGCCGCTGACCAGCGAGTCCATGAACCTGCTGAAGAACTCGGCCGTGGCCTTTGCCGTATCGATCGCCGAGCTCACCATGTTCGCCATGCAGGCGCAGGAGGAAACCTCGCGCGGTGTCGAGGTCTACCTCGCCGTGACGGCGCTGTACATGCTCTCGGCCTTCGCGGTCAACCGCGTCTTCGCCACCATCGAGAAGCGGATGCAGATCCCAGGCTTCATCGTCGCCGGCGGCACGGGCGGGGGACACTGATATGAACCCCCACGCGCATCACTTCGTGTATTCGCTGCCCCCCGAGGTGGCCCAGACCCTCCTTTGGGGCGGCCCGGCAGGAGGTCTGACATGTTAGGCCTCGACCTCACCTTCCTGAGCTGGGACATCATCAGCAAGTTCGTGCTGGGCGGCTTGTGGTTCAGCATCAAGCTGACCATCATCGCCACGCTGGGCGGCATCGTTTTCGGCACCCTGCTGGCGCTCATGCGTCTGTCGGGCAAGAAGGCGCTGATGCTGCCGGCCACCATCTACGTCAACGGCATGCGCTCCATCCCGCTGGTGATGGTGATCCTGTGGTTCTTCCTGCTGATCCCCTTCCTGATCGGCAAACCCATCGGTGCCGAGGTGTCGGCCATCGTCACCTTCATCGCCTTCGAGGCGGCCTATTTCAGCGAGATCATGCGCGCGGGCATCCAGTCCATCCCGCGCGGCCAAGTCCATGCCGGCCAGGCCCTGGGCATGAGTTACGGCCAGAACATGCGCCTGGTGGTGCTGCCGCAGGCTTTCCGCAACATGCTGCCGGTGCTGCTGACGCAGACCATCATCCTGTTCCAGGACACCTCGCTGGTCTACGCCATCGGCGCCTACGATCTGCTCAAGGGTTTCACCAATGCCGGCAAGATCTACGGTCGGCCCGAAGAGGCCTATTTGCTGGCCGCCGTGGTGTATTTCGTGATCTGCTTTGCCCTGTCCTGGAGCGTCAAGCGCCTGCAGGCCAAGATTGCCATCGTGCGCTAGGAGTACAAGATGATTGAAATCAAGAACGTTTCGAAGTGGTACGGCCCGGTGCAGGTGCTCAACAACTGCTCCGTCAGCATCAACAAGGGCGATGTGGTGGTGGTCTGCGGTCCCTCGGGTTCGGGCAAGTCCACGCTGATCAAGACGGTCAACGGCCTGGAGCCGATCCAGCAAGGCGAGATCCTGGTCGACGGCGTGCCCCTGCACGATCCCAAGACGGACCTGCCCAAGTTGCGCAGCCGCGTGGGCATGGTGTTTCAGCACTTCGAGCTCTTCCCCCATCTGTCCGTGACCGAAAACCTGACCATCGCGCAGGTCAAGGTGCTGGGTCGCAGCGTCGATGAAGCCAAGGTGCGCGGCCTGAAGATGCTGGAGCGCGTGGGCCTGATGGCGCACAAGGATAAGTTTCCCGGTCAGCTCTCGGGCGGCCAGCAGCAGCGTGTGGCGATTGCTCGCGCCCTGAGCATGGACCCCATCGTGATGCTCTTCGACGAGCCGACTTCGGCGCTCGACCCCGAGATGGTGGGCGAAGTGCTGGACGTGATGGTGACCCTGGCCAAGGAAGGCATGACCATGATGGTGGTCACGCACGAGATGGGCTTCGCCCGCAAGGTGGCCAACCGCGTGATCTTCATCGACGTCGGCGGCCGCATCCTGGAAGACTGCAGCAAGGACGAGTTCTTTGCCCATCCCGAGAACCGCCAGCCGCGCACCAAAGACTTCCTGAACAAGATCCTGGCGCATTAAGAGTGCCCCCCTGAGCGGCTTCGCCGCTTCTGCGGCGGCACCCGTTTGGGGCTCTTTGCTCAGGTCTGGGAAAATAGAGGCATGACGCAAGAAATCACCATCACCCGTCCGGACGACTGGCACCTGCATGTGCGCGACGGCGCCGCCTTGGCGGCCGTCGTGCCGCACACGGCGCGCCAGTTCGGTCGCGCCATCATCATGCCCAATCTCAAGCCGCCGGTGACCACGGCCGCCGAGGCGGCGCACTACCGCGCGCGCATCCGCGCCGCCGTGCCCGCAGGGTTGGACTTCGAGCCGCTGATGACGCTCTACCTGACCGACAAGCTGCCGCCCGAGGAGATAACGCGCGCACAGGCCAGCGGCGTGGTGGCCTGCAAGCTCTACCCAGCCGGTGCCACCACCAACAGCGATGCCGGCGTGACCGACATCCGCAAGACCTACAGGACGCTGGAGGCCATGCAGCGCGAAGGCCTGCTGCTGCTGGTGCACGGTGAGGTGACCAGCCCCGAGATCGACCTGTTCGATCGCGAGGCCGTGTTCATCGAGCAGCAGTTGAAACCCTTGCGCCGCGATTTCCCCGAGCTCAAGATCGTGTTCGAGCACATCACGACGAAAGAGGCCGCGCAGTACGTGATGGAAAGCGACAAGTACACCGGCGCCACCATCACCGCGCACCACTTGCTCTACAACCGCAACGCCATCTTCACCGGCGGCATCCGTCCCCATTACTACTGCCTGCCCGTGCTGAAAAGGGAAGTGCACCGGCAGGCCCTGGTGGCCGCGGCCACCAGCGGCAGCCCGAAGTTCTTCCTGGGCACCGACAGCGCGCCGCACCCGGTGCACCTGAAGGAGCACGCCACCGGCTGCGCCGGCTGCTACACCGCGCACGCCGCCATCGAGATGTACGCCGAGGCCTTCGACGCCGCCGGTGCGCTGGACAGGCTGGAGGGGTTTGCCAGTTTCTACGGCGCCGACTTCTACGGCCTGCCGCGCAACACGGGTTCCATCACCTTGAAGCGCGAAAGCTGGACACCGCCCGAGAGCTTCCCCTTTGGCGAAGCCGAACTCAAGCCGCTGCGTTCGGGCGAGGCGCTGCCCTGGAGGCTGGTGTGAGCGCGCGCGAGGCGCTGCGACCGGAAGCGCATATCGCGCTGCTGATCGACGCGGACAATTCGCCGGCGGCCAAGATCGGCCTGATCCTGACCGAGCTGTCCACCTTCGGCGTCACCAATGTGCGCCGCGCCTACGGCAACTGGAAGAAGTCCGAACTCAAGGGCTGGGAAGAAAAACTGCATGAGCACGCCATCCGTCCCATGCAGCAGTTCGACTATTCCAAGGGCAAGAACGCCAGTGACATGGCGATGGTGATCGACGCGCTGGAGTTGCTCTACACCGACCGGCCCGATGCCTTTGGCATCGTCTCCTCGGACGCCGACTTCACGCCCCTGGTCATGCACCTGCGCGCCAAGGGCGCGGCGGTGTACGGCTTTGGCGCCGCCAAGACGCCGGAGCCTTTTGTGAACGCCTGCTCGCGTTTCCTCTTCCTGGAGAAGCTCGGGGTCGAGGAGCTGGGCGAGGCGGGCGAGTCCGGCGAAGCAGCGCCGGCGGCACCTTTGCGTGTGACGACGGCACAACTCAAGCAGGATGCCAAGCTGGTGACGCTCTTGCGCCATGCCGTGCAGGCGGCGGCCGACGAAAGCGGCTGGGCGCGGGTCGGGGCGGTGGGTCAGCAGATCGGCAACCAGGCCTCCTTTGATTCGCGCAACTATGGCTACGCGACCCTGACCAAATTGCTGGCGGCCACGCAGCTGTTCGAGATGGCCCATGAGGGGACCTCCCAGGTCTCGGTCAGGGACAAGCGCCAGGGCAAGCCCCCTCGCGCCTGATGACCGGCGAGCTGGCTGGCATCGATTGGGCGGCGCCCTGGCTGGCGCCGTATCGTGCGGTCGGCGAACCGCTGGCGCAGCAGGTCCAGGCCGGGCGCCGTTGCGCCGAAGTTCTCGATGGCGCCGGTGCCCCGGTGCGTTTCGTGCCCCAGGCCGAGTTGCCGGCGGGCCAAGCCTATGAGCAGTTCATCTTCGAGCAGCAGCGTGTGCCCACGCGCGACGGCCTGCACGATTTCTTCAATGGCCTGGTCTGGTTGCGTTTTCCCAGCGCCAAGCGCCGGCTTAACCAGCTGCAGGCGGCGCAGATCGCGGCCGATGGCGTGTTGCCCGTGCGCGGCCCGGTGCGGGATGCCATCACCGTGTTCGACGAAAACGCCGCTTTACTGCAGGCCCCCGATGCGCTGTGGGACGCGCTGGCCGCGCGCGACTGGCCGCAGCTTTTCATCACGCTCCGCCCCCTGTGGGCGCAGGCGCGGCTGACGCTCTTTGGTCATGCCCTGCTGGAAAAGCTGGTGCAGCCGCGCAAGGCCATCACGGCCCACATCTACCGTGTGCCGCTGGACCTGTCCCCTGACGCGCTCGATGCCTGGCTGGCGCAGGATTTGCAGGCGCCCAGGCTGGCCGGCAAGCCCTTTGTGCCGCTGCCGGTGCTGGGCGTGCCTGGCTGGTGGCTGCCGAACGAGGCGTCGGTCTTTTATGCCGATGCACAAGTCTTCCGTCCCCCGCGAACAGGAGGGTGAGCGCCCAAATCGCCACAAATGGTGTGGAAATGGAGCGCCTGCGTTTGAATTCGCCACATTCACCCTTACCATTTGCGCCATCGGTCCGCGGGTGTCGGGCTGTCTGAGAAGGAAACCATGAAACGCATCATTTTGTTCGTCCTGACCAACCTTGCCGTGGTGGTGGTGCTGGGCATCGTGGCCAGCCTGCTGGGCGTCAACAAGTTCCTGACGGCCAACGGCCTGAACCTGGGCGCGCTGCTGGGTTTCGCGCTCATCATGGGCTTCGGCGGTGCCATCATCTCGCTGCTGATCAGCAAGCCCGTGGCCAAGTGGAGCGCTGGCGTGCAGGTCATCGAGCAGCCGCAGACGCCGGACGAAGCCTGGATCGTCAACACCGTGCGCAAGTTCGCCGACCAGGCCGGCATCGGCATGCCTGAAGTCGGCATCTTCGAAGGCGACCCCAATGCCTTCGCTACCGGCGCCTTCAAGAACTCGGCCCTGGTGGCCGTCTCCACCGGCCTGCTGCGCAACATGACCCGCGAGGAGGTCGAGGCCGTGATCGGCCACGAAGTGGCCCACATCGCCAACGGCGACATGGTCACCATGACGCTGATCCAGGGTGTGATGAACACCTTCGTCGTGTTCATCAGCCGCGTGGTCGGTTATGCGGTGGACAGCTTCCTGCGCCGCAACGATGATGAAAGCTCGGGCCCGGGCATCGGCTACTTTGTCACCACCATCGTAATGGACATCCTGCTCGGCGTCCTGGCCGCCATCATCGTGGCCTGGTTCTCGCGCCAGCGCGAATTCCGCGCCGATGCCGGCGCGGCCCAGCTGATGGGTCGCCGTCAGCCCATGATCAACGCCCTGGCCCGTCTGGGCGGGCTGCATACGGCCGAGTTGCCCAAGAGCATGGCCGCCATGGGCATTGCGGGTGGCATCGGCCAGCTGTTCTCGACGCACCCGCCGATCGAAGAGCGCATCGCCGCGCTGCAGAACGCACAGGGCTGATCCTTCCTGTATCCGGATAAACCCGTGGGGGCGCAGGCCTCCACGGGTTTTTTCATCGGGCTTGCGTCGCGGCAGGGAGATGCCCACAATGGGCTCATGAACAGAACGGCGCTTGGGGCAGACAGAGCGCGCATTCGATGTCATCCATGAAGCCTAAGCAGACGCCCTCACGCGCGGTACCTGGTGCACGCGGTTTCATGGTGCGGCTGTGGCTGGCCGTGCTGGTGCTCAACCTGGTGCTGATCGGTTTCGTCCTCTGGGCGCTGCAGCAAAGCCGCCAGCAGTTCGAACAGATCGCCGCCGTGACGGCCGACAACCTGTCGCGCCTCATGGAACACGATATCGCGGCGTCCGTGCGGGTGATCGACCTGGCCCTGCAGAGCTTGGCCGAGGCCATGGAGCAGCGGGGGCCGCTTCGTGCCGGCGACACCCGGGAACTCAATGCACTGCTCAATCGGAAGTTGACGCAGTTGCCCGAACTCGATGGCCTGCGGGTGGCGGATGCCCAGGGGGTGCTGACGCACGGCACCCTGGTCAATCCGCAGAGCCGTCTGAGCATTGCGGATCGTGACTATTTCATCCTCCTGCGCGAGCGACCCGACGCGGGGCTGGTCATCAGCAGCCCCATACAGGGACGCATCACCGGCCGATGGGTCATCAACTTCTCGCGTGCGTTGCGGCACCGCGACGGCAGCTTCGCCGGCATTGTGCAGGGTTCGGTGCCCTTGAGCCATTTCATCGAACAGTTCATTCCGCTGCAAGTCGGCACGAAAGGTTCTTTCACGCTGTTCGATCAGAAGTTCCGGCTGGTCGTGCGGCATCCCACCCCGGCAGGTACCCGCGATGCGGTGGGCATGCCTTTCGGGTCCCCGGAACTGCGCGAGCTGGTGAACAGCGGCCGCAGTGAGGGCGTCTATAAAGGTCGCTCCATCATCGACAACATCGAGCGCATCTCGGCGTTCCGCCACATCACCGATACCCAGTTCTATCTGGTGCTGGGCATGGCCTCGGACGATTACCTCAGCAGCTGGCAGGAAGAGAAGTACAAGGCCCTGATCGTTGTCTTGCTGTTCATCTTGACCAGCCTGATGGTGTGTTACCTGATCCAGCGTGCCTGGCGCAACCAGTCGGTCGCCGTGCGCGCGCTGGAACAGGCCTACCGCACTCTTGATGCCGAGAAGCAGCTGAACCAGACCATCATCCGCTCCTCGCCTTTTGCCATCTACACGCGTGACCGTCGCGGCATCGTCACGGCTTGGAACCCGGCAGCTGAAAAACTCTTCGGCTGGCGCGCCGAACAGATCCTGGGCAAACCCCTGCTGTCCGTGCCGCATGACAAGGAGCGCGAGACGACCGAACTGCGCGACCGGGTCCTGAGCGGCGAGAGCATCATCGATCTCGAAGTGCAACGCCAGAAGCAGGACGGCACCCTGTTCGACCTCAGCACCACGCTGGCGCCGCTGCGCGACGCCAGCGGCACGGTGACGGGTTATCTGGCGATTGCGGCCGACATCACCGCGCGCAAGGCGGCCGAGCAGCAGGTCGAGTTCCTGGCCTACCGCGATGTGCTGACCGGCCTGCCCAACCGGCTGCTCCTGCAGGATCGTTTCGGACAGGCCATCGCGCATGCCGAGCGCTCGCACAGCAAGGTGGCCCTGGTGTTTCTCGATCTGGACAACTTCAAGACCATCAACGATTCGCTTGGCCACGCCGTCGGGGACGCGCTGCTGCGGGAGATTGCCCGTCGCCTGGGCGAATGCGTGCGCGAGACCGACACCATCAGTCGCCAGGGAGGGGATGAATTCCTCCTGGTGCTGTCCGACCTGGCCGGGACCGAGGCCATCCCGCCCGTGCTGCTCAAGATCCGCGAGCGCCTGCAGTCGCCTTTCACGGTGGATGGTCATGAGCTCACCACTTCGGCGTCGATCGGGGTGGCGCTCTATCCCGATGACGGACGCGATTTCGAGACCCTGCTCAAGAAGGCCGATACCGCGATGTACCGCGCCAAGGATGCCGGGCGCAACCACTATCGTTTCTTCGATGAGCAGATGAATATCGAAGCCGTCGAGCACCTGCACCTCAAGAGCGGGCTGCGGCGTGCCCTGGCGCAGGGCGAATTCGAGTTGCACTTCCAGCCGCAGTTCGAGCTGGCCAGCGGTCGGGTGGTGGGAGTCGAAGCCCTGCTGCGCTGGCGCCATCCCGAGGATGGCCTGATTTCGCCGGCGCGTTTCATCCCGGTGGCCGAGGACAGCGGCCTGATCGTGCCCATCGGTGACTGGGTGATCCAGGAAGCCTGCCGCCAGGCCATGGCCTGGCGCGCTGCCGGCCTGCCGCCGCTGATCATGGCCGTCAACCTTTCGGCCGTGCAGTTCCGCCGCGGCGAGGTGCAGCAGACCATCGCCCAGGCCTTGCAAACTACCGGCTTTGACCCGCACCTGCTCGAACTGGAGTTGACCGAGTCCGTCCTGATCGGCGACACCGAGACCGTGCTGAGCAGCGTGCGCCAGCTCAAGCAGCTGGGCGTGAAGCTGTCGGTCGACGACTTCGGCACCGGCTATTCGAGCCTCTCCTACCTCAAGCGCTTCGATGTCGACAAGCTCAAGATCGACCAGAGTTTCATCCGCGACCTGGCCAGCGACCCGGACGATGCTGCGATCGTGCGCGCCATCGTCCAGATGGCGGGCAGCCTGAACCTGCGTACCATTGCCGAAGGCGTGGAAGATGCGGCCACGCTGGCGCTGTTGCGCGAGTTTTCCTGCGATGAGGCGCAGGGTTACCATTTCGCACAGCCCATGGCGGCCCAGGCCTTCGTCGACTTCATGACGCAAAGGGCTGGCGCATCATCAAGCAACGAGAAAGTGGGAATGCCATGAAAACGATTACCAGGAAGCTGGCTATGCTCGTCATGCTGGGCGTGGCCACCGCCGCCACGGCGCAGACCTGTGACGAGGCCTGGGCCGATTACAACGAGTTCAAGAAGCGCAATGCGATGGAGCCCTCGCAGTACGCGCTGACGACCTACGGGGCGACGGTGCGCGCCGCCTGCGGGCCCGAGGCCCTGCCGGTGCCGCCGGGCACCGACACGCCGCCGCTGCCGCGCGTGCGCAAGCCCAAGCCGCTTCCCCCGCCACCGCCACCGCCCCCGAAGCCGCCAAAAAGCTGAGGGTTCAGCAGAACAGCAGAGCCAGCCAGGCGGGTTCGTCGAGCAGGTTGAGCAGCAGATAGCCGCCGGCACGGTAGAACCAGAGCGTGAGCTGGTCCTGCCGTGTCCAGGGTGTTGCCGTCTCGTCTGACTCCAGCGTCATGACAGCATGTCGAGGGCCAGCGCCTCGGCCACCTTGATGCCGTCCACGCCGGCCGACAGGATGCCGCCGGCATAACCCGCGCCCTCACCGGCCGGGTAGAGGCCGCGCACGTTCAGGCTTTGCAGATCATCGCCACGCGGGATGCGCAGCGGCGACGAGGTGCGCGTCTCCACGCCGGTCAGCACGGCGTCCTGCATGTCGAAACCCTTGATCTTGCGGCCGAAAGCCGGCAGGGCCTCGCGGATGGCCTCGATGGCGTAGCCGGGCAGGGCGCCGTGCAGGTCCCCCAGGTGCACCCCCGGCTTGTAGGAAGGCAGCACGCTGCCGAAGTCGCTGGACGGCTTGCCGGCGATGAAGTCGCCCACCAGCTGGCCAGGCGCCTCATAGTTGCTGCCACCCAGTACATAGGCCTGCGCCTCCAGCTTGCGCTGCAGCACGATGCCGGCCAGTGGGTGGTGTTGCGGGGGCTGCTGCTGAGCCATGGTGGCGGCCTGCAGGGCGTAGCGCAGGCCTTCTTCTTCCCCGAAGGCAGCTTGCCAGTCGGCGGCGTCGGTGATGCCATTGGGGTAATCCGGGGGTTCGATCCCGACCACGATGCCGGCATTGGCGTTGCGCTCGTTGCGCGAATACTGGCTCATGCCGTTGGTTACCACCCGGCCCGGCTCGGAGGTGGCGGCCACCACCGTGCCGCCGGGGCACATGCAGAAGCTGTAGACGGCACGACCGTTTTTCGCGTGGTGCACCAGCTTGTAGTCGGCCGCGCCCAGCAGCGGATGGCCGGCGTATTTGCCCCAGCGGGCCCGGTCGATCAGGCCCTGCGGGTGCTCGATACGAAAGCCCACCGAGAAAGGCTTGGCCAACATGCTCACCCCGCGGTCCCAGAGCATGGCAAAGGTGTCGCGCGAACTATGGCCCAGGGCCATGACGACATGGCGCGCAGACAGGTCATGGCTTTGCCCCGTGGCCTGGTCCAGCACCGTCAGGCCCCGTAGCCGTTTCCCGTCAGCAACGTCGTCCAGCAGCACGTCGGTCACGCGCTGCTGGAAGCGGATCTCGCCGCCCAGGGCGATGATCTGCTCGCGGATGCCTTCCACCACCTTGACCAGCTTGAAGGTGCCGATGTGCGGATGCGCCTCGACCAGGATCTCCGCGGGCGCGCCGGCCGACACGAACTCGTGCATGACCTTGCGGCCCAGGTGGCGCGGGTCCTTGATCTGGCTGTAGAGCTTGCCGTCGGAAAAGGTACCGGCGCCGCCCTCGCCGAACTGCACGTTCGACTCCGGTTTGAGGACGTGCTTGCGCCACAGGCCCCAGGTGTCCTGGGTACGCTGGCGCACCGTCGTGCCGCGCTCGATCACGATGGGCCGAAAGCCCATCTGCGCCAGGATCAGCGCCGCGAAGATGCCGCAGGGGCCGAAGCCCACCACCACGGGCCGCTCCTGCAACTGGGCGGGCGCCTGCGCGACGGGGTGGTAGACGAGGTCCGGGCTGGGAAGGATGTGTGCGTTCTGGGCGAACTTGGCCAGCAGCGTCGTCTCAAGCGCAGAGGGCACTTCCACGTCGACGATGTAGACCTGCTGCAGCTCGGCCTTGCGCGCGTCGTAGCTGCGCTTGTAGACGGTGTGACGGGTGATGTCGCCGGGTGCGATGCCCAGCGTGTTGGCGATGAGGGCGGGCAGCGCCTCGGGCGCGTGCTCCAGCGGCAGCTTGAGTTCGGTCAGTCGGATCATGGCATTCCCTGGGCTTGTATCGATCAAGCAGAAGAGGTCGCCATGATACGCGGCGGCGGACGGCGCCGCTTGCTGGGATAATCTGAGCCGTGAAGTCAGCCAGACCGCCGCTGGCGCTAGTCCCGAAAGGGCGCGCTGGAGGAACGTCCGGACTGCACAGGGCAGCGTAGGAGGTAACACCTCTCCACCGTGAGGTGAGGATCAGAGCAACAGAGACGAGTCGCGGCGGGGCAACCTGCTGCGGGTGAAACGGGCAATCTCTACGCGCAGCAATACCAAATAGGCACACGCTGACGGGGCCCCCCGAGTGTGCGGGTAGGTAGCACCGAGCCGGTGGGGCGACCCCCGGCCCAGATTAATGGCGGTCACACCGCAGGCAACTGCGGGCGCACAGAATCCGGCTTATCGGCTGACTTCACACTTATGCCCATGGGCGCTGCTGGGGCAGCGCCCATTTCTTGCGCTCAGCGCTTGCCGGCCAGGGCGGCGGCCAGCGCGAACACCGAGTTCGGCGCCGTGGTCTTGACGGCTTCGGTTTTGCGCTGGGTGAAGATGCCGCGCCGGCTGGCGGGCCGCGTCTCCAGCGGCACGCCCTTGGCGCGTTGTTCCTCGCAGAGTTGCTGCAGCTTGATGGACTGCAGATGCTCCATCATGCGGCTGTTCAGGCCGCTCCATAGGTCTTGCGTCAGCTGCCAGCCGGCTTCACCGGTCTCCGAGCTTTCTTCGGACTGAAGCGCCCGCGGGCCTTCCACGGCGCGGATGATGTCGGCCACGCTGATCTGCTGCGGATTGCGGCCCAGGGCGTAACCCCCGCCCGGCCCGCGCGTGCTCTCCACCAGACCCTGCTGGCGCAGCTTGCTGAACAGTTGTTCCAGATAGGACAGCGAGATCTGCAGCCGTAGCCCGATGGAGTTCAGGGGCACGGGCCCCGAGTTCTCACGCAGGGCGAGATCGATCATGGCAGCAACGGCAAACCGGCTCTTGGCGCTCAAACGCATGGCAGTCTCCTTTGAACAGATACGTTGTACAGGTGGGGGCACCCGCACAAAGAACTGTAGGGGTATTGAATAATCCGGTAAATTCGAATTTTCAGATAAAACACTTCGTAAAAAACGAAGTAATGGCACCTCATGAACTTCAAGCACTTGCACTATTTCTGGGTGGCGGCACGATCTGGCGGCATATTGAGGGCGGGTGAGCAGTTACACACAACGCCGCAGACCTTGTCGGGGCAGATCAAATTGCTGGAAGAGCGGCTGGGCCGCAAGCTCTTTCGCAAGAGCGGCCGCCAGCTGGAGCTGACCGATGAAGGGCGCGTGGCTCTGGGGTATGCCGACGAGATCTTCACGCTCGGGGCCGAGCTGGAGGCCGCGCTGCGCCAGCCGCTGGGCGGGCCGCGTCTGCTGGATTTTCGCGTGGGGGTGGCGGATTCGGTGGCCAAGTCGGTCGCCTATCGCCTGCTCGAACCCGCCATGGACCTGGAGGTGCCGGTGCGCCTGATCGGCGTGGAGGGCAAGTTCCCCGACCTGCTGGCGCAGCTGGCCCTGCACCGGCTCGACCTGGTGATTGCCGACGAGCCGCTGACGCGGCGCATCAGCGTCAAGGCCTACAACCACGCCCTGGGCACCTCGCCCATGAGCTTCTTCTGCGCACCGGCGCTGCGCAGCCGGCTGCAAGGGGCGTTCCCGCAATGCCTGCACGGTGCGCCCATGCTGATCCAGGGCGCGGCCTCCTCGGTGCGCCAGCAGCTCGACGGCTGGCTGGCGCGCCAGCAGATCCAGCCGCGCTTCGTGGGCGAGTTCGACGACGGCGCGCTGATGACGGCCTTCGGCCGCGAGGGCCGGGGCGTCTTCATGTCGCCCGCCGTGCTGGAGGCCGAGACGGTGGCGCACTATGGCGTGGAGGTGATCGGCCGCAGCGAGGAGTTGGTGGAGGAGTTCTACGCGGTCTCGGTTGAGCGGCGCATCAAGCACCCGGCAGTGGCAGCCATCACGCAGGCAGCACGCGGCCGCCTGTTCCACGCTTGAACTTCAGCGTGGGCAGGAAGACGCGCCCGCGCCGGCCTTGAGCATTTCAGCGCGCTGCGGCGTGGCCGGGTGGGTGCTGAGCCAATCGCCAAGGGTGCTGCGCTGCTGCGCGGGCTCCCCCTGCGCGGCCGGTGGCCGGCCTTCGCGGGCCTGGGACATGCCCAGCAGCAGATCGGCCATGGGGGCGGTGGGCCGTTGCGCGCTGGCCATCAGCGCGAGGGCAAAACAATCGGACTCGCTCTCGTGCTGGCGCCGGTAGGCCAGGCCGGTGAGCACCGTGCTGGTCATGGACACCAGGCTGGAGACGTCGCCCAGGGCCAGCCCCAGGCCGACGTTGAGCACGCCCTGCTCGACGATGAGCCGGGTACCGTGGCGGTGCTCGACGTGGCCGATCTCGTGCGCCAGCACGCCCAGCAGCGCGTCGTCGCCCAGGCCCTGCTTGGCGGCGGCTTCGACCAGTTCGTCGGTCATCACCAAGGTGCCACCGGGCAGGGCGAAGGCGTTGGGGCCCATGCCGCGCCGGAAGTGCAGTTCGTAACGCGGGGCGTAGGCCGGGTAGCGCTTGAGCGAAGGCTCCAGGCGGGCCAGCAACTCCGTGAACTGCGTGCGCAGGGCCTGCTGGCGTTCGGGGGGCAGCTGGCTGGGTTTGAGCCAGGCCTGGTCGACCTGGGCCATGGCCTGCTGGCTCAGGCTGAGCTCCCACTCCAGCGGCACATGGCGGCTGAGCTGGGCCGCCGCCCAGGGCGTGCCCCAGCGGTAGAAGGCCAGGAGGCCGGCCACGGCCACGAGCAGCACGCCCAGCAGCACGGGCCAGCGGGTCTGCATGCGCTGGGCCAGGCCGGGGCGGGCGCCGGCGGCGGCCAGGGCCTGCTGCCAGGCCTGGGGCTGGTCGATCTCCACGCTGCCGTGGTCGCGCAGCGCCACGGCGATGCGTTCCGGTGCGCGGCCGGCGCTCCATTGCGGCGGCCACTCGACCTCGTCGTATTCGAAGCGGCGCGAGGCGGCATGCGCCAGGTCCACCACGTGCAGATGCAGGGCCGGGCCCCGGGGGCCGGGCTCCAGCACGATCAGCACATCACGCGCACGGCTGTGGCGGCCGTTGAACCATTTGGCTCGCAGGGGCGTAGCAGCAGGTTTCGACGCCTCAACCATGACGGCCCTAACCCACGATGTCCAGGCCGGCCATGTCGGCCAGCGCATCACCCAGCGCGTCCTGCTGGCGCACCAGTTCGCCGACCAGTTGGTCCAGCCCGCCCTTGACGTGCAGGGTGACCGCGTCGGCTTTCATGCGGTATTCGCTGACGCGGGCGAAGGGGCGGTAGAAGCCCAGGGTCAGCAGGGTGAGCAGGATGTTCTTGATGCGCAGGCGTACAAAGGCCCAGTGCTGCAGGTCGCACTTGAAACGGGCGATCTGGCTCAGGCCCACATTGCTCCAGATCAGCCGGAACATGCGGGCCTCGCGGTAGGCGCGGGCCGGGGCCGAGGCGAGAACCAGGCCCAGGATGGCGGCGATCGCGATGAAGAAGATCAGCACGAACATGGCCGGGCCACGCACGGTGCTGAACATGGACTGGACGGCGTAGGCCGCGCCGGCGGCCAGCGCCAGGATCAGGGCGACGCCGGCCAGGAACACGACGATGGTCGCACCCCAGATGCGCACGAAGTCGCTGTAGACCGGTTTCCAGCGCCCACGCTGTTTGCCGATGCCGGCGCGCAGCACCAGCAGGCTCTTGTAGTTGAACTCCACGCGGATGATGCACAGCACGCTGAGCACGAGCCCGATGGCGATCAGTCCCCACATGGGCGCGTCCACTCGGGGCCAGGCCGGGCCGGGCCTGCCGCCGGGCGGCCGCGCGGCTTGCGTCGAATCGGCGGACAGGACATCGAGCCCGTAGGTGATGCCGACCCAGATCGCGGCCATCAGGAAAATCGGCCAGCTGGCCACGTAGACGTCTTTCCAGCGCGCGGCGAACTGCAGCTGAAGACCGCGCCAGCGGGTGCTGGCCAGGCGGAAGCGCATGGCACTGCCCCAGACATAGGGCGCTAGCAGGGCGGCGGCGATGATGAAGATGGAGACCACGGTGTCCTGCCCGGTCTCGGCCGCGATCTTGTAGGCCACGTAGAGCAGGGCGAAGAGGATGAAGCTGACCACCATCTTGCGCAGCGGCGCGGTGAACTCCAGCGGGCTGCCGGCGATCATGGTGTGGTCGTAGAAATACCGCGCGGTACGCCGGCGCGCCCAGGGGGTGTACAGGCCCAGCGTGACGATGGACAGCAGCAGGTTGACGATCCAGACCCGGAAGTACTCGCCGCCGCTGCCGGAAAACCGCAGCTGGTACGCGGCGATGCCGTGGCGCTGTGTGGTGCTGTCCATCTCTCCCCCTGTTGTGACGTTGCGCAGGCAGTTTAGCAGCGCCGTCAGCAGGACTTGTCAGGGCGCTAGAAGCGCTCGTGGGCCTGCAGGTATCGCCATTGCCCGGGCGGCAATTGGGTCATGGGCACGCGCCCGATGCGGATGCGTTTCATGGACAGGATCTGCAGGCCGGCGCGTTCGCATACATAGGCGATCAGGCCGGGGTGCACGCCCTTGATGGCAAAACGCAATTTGCTGCGGCCGTCACCGCTGCTATTGAGGCTGGCCTTGACGGTCGGCAGCGGCTGCCCGCGTGTGTCGGTGTCCCGCATCATTAGGGCCAGCTGGGCGGGCGAGACCTCGCCCTGGACTTCGACCGTCACTTCCACTTCGATCAGGCGCTCGTCTTCGCTCAGCTTGCGTGCCACGCGCCAGTCCTGGCTGTACACCAGCAGGCCGCTGGCCGCGGGCTCCAGCGGGACGGCGGGTGTGAGCTGGCTGAAGTGGCGCTTGAGCACCCGGATGCCGCTGGGGTCGTCGTGCCAATGGCTGGCCGGGTTCAACAAAGCCTGTGGCGAGGTCTGGCCGGCGGGTTTGTGCAGCAGCAGCGTCACCGGTGGCAACTCCATCAGCCGGGCCTCCGGGTCGAGTTCGATCTTCTCGTGCAGCACCCGGAAATGCGGCTCTTCCACCACCTGGCCGTCGACCCGGACCCAGCCGCCTTCGATGTACTGTTCGGCCTCGCTGCGCGAGCAGGGGAGCAGGGCAGCCAGACGTTTGGAGAGACGGACGGGTTCGCTCATGGGGTACCGCCCGCCTGGGATTGCAGACGTTCGACGTGGGCCAGCAGCGAGCGCTTGGCCAGCGGCCAGATGCCCTGCGGGACATCGTCATAGGCGAGTGCCACCCAGTCGTCCAGGGTGCCCTGCGGCCGGGCCTGCATGGCCACCCGCACCTTGGCTTCGCGGGCCAGCCGGTGGGCCTTCAGTTTCGCGATGACGGTACGTGCCTCGTCCATCACATGACCATGAGCCGGCAGGATGTAGCCCAGGCCCAGCGCCGAGCAGGCCGCGTCCAGCGCGTCCAGCGCATCGAGGTAGGCCGTCATGTTGCCGTCGGGCGGATTGATCACCGTGGTGCTGCCGTTGAGGATGTGGTCGCCCGAGAACAGCAGGCCGTCCTGCGCCAGCAGCAGGCAGAGGTGGTTGGCCGCGTGGCCCGGTGTGTGCATGACCTGCAGGGTGTGGCGCGGTCGGCTGTCGGTGCCCTGCAGCGTGACTTGTTCGCCATCGGCCAGCGCGTGGTCAGGCACGAAGTGGCTGGCGGGATTGGCGGTGGGCGCCGAAGGCAGGCCCAGCACCGGCGGGGTGGTGCCGCCGCGTTGTGCGCACAGGGCCTGCAGGGGGCGCGCGGCGGGCGCATGGTCGGCATGCGAATGGGTGCAGACGATGAGGCGGATGTCGCCGCCAGCGGCCTGCCACAGGCGCTCGATGTGTGCCGGCTCATCCGGCCCCGGGTCGATGACCAGCCAGCCCGTGGCGGTCTCACCCACGAGGTAGCTGTTGGTGCCGGGGCCGGTCATCAGCCCCGGATTGGGGGCGGTCAGGCGCAGCACATGCGGCAGCAGGCCCACGGCCTGTTCGTGCTGCCAGAGGGGCGCCGCCAGCAGACTGGATTGGGGTTCATGCGGGGTGGACGCCGAAGGGTTTGGACTTACCATGGATCGATTCTGCACGACACAACGAGGAGACACCATGATGCAAAAAAGAACTCGCCTGCGCCTGATGCTGGCATTGGCCGGCGCTGCCTGCCTGGGACTGGGCCAGGGCGCGCTGGCCCAGGAGTGGCCGGCCCGTCAGGCCATCAAGCTGGTGGCGGTGTTCCCGCCCGGTGGCTCGGTGGACCAGGTCTCGCGCCTGCTGGCGCCTTACCTGCAGCAGGAGCTGGGGCAGAACATCATTGTCGAGAACAAGGGCGGTGCCTCCGGCTCCATCGGAGCCGCCGCCGTGGCCGCAGCACCGGCCGACGGCTACACCTTCGCCGTCGTGTTCGACACCCATGGTGTCAACCCCAGCCTCATTCCCAATCTGCCTTTCGATTCCAGGAAGGACCTGAGCACCGTCATCGTGATCGGCACCTCGCCCATGGTGCTGGCCACGCACGCAGCCTCGGAGTTCAAGAGCTTTGCTGATGTGGTGGCGGCTGGCAAGGCGGCCAAGGGCGCGAGCTACGGCTCCATCGGCTCGGGCAGCCTGGGCCACCTGGCCATGGCATTGCTGGGGCGCAACGGTGGCATGAGCTTCAACCACATCCCCTACAAGGGCGGTGGCCCGCTGATGAACGATGCTGTCGCCGGCCACGTGCCGCTGGCCATCGGGTCGGTGTTCGTGGTCAAGCCCCACATCGACAGCCAGCGCATGCGCGCCCTGGCGGTGACGACTTCCAAGCGGGCGCCGCAGCTGCCCGGTGTTCCGACCATCGCCGAGAGCGGTTTTGCCGGTTTCGACGCACCGGCCTGGTGGGCTGTGTTGGCCCCGGCCAAGACCGCGCCGGCCATCGTGCAGCGCATGAATGAGGCCATCGGCAAGGTCATGAAGAACCCCGAAGTCGCCAAGCGGCTGGAGAGCCAGGGCATCGACGTGCTCGGTGGTACGCCCCAGGCCGGCCAGGCCTTCATCGAACGCCAGATGGACATCTGGGCCAAGGTGGTGAAGGACAACAACATCAAACCGGATTGATGTCCGTCCCCCTTATCTTCTTTTCCTGACCTCGCTCCGCGGGGTTTCTTTTCCCCACTCACTCCCCCAACCCCTCTCCCGCCCCGCCGGGCGGAAGAGGGGAGCCTCATTTGACCGCGCGCTCCGGCGACGGAATCACGAGGAACCGTTGCCACGGTAATTGCGCGCAAAGATTCCGGGGCTGTGGTCGTAGTCAATGGAGATCGACCGGTACGCCGCGGTTTCGTCGCTGGCACGCAGTAGCCAGCCGGAGCCGAGCCTGTGTCTAACGAGGTCTCTACGACCGTCGGCGGGAAATATTGCCGAGAAGAAAAAAGTGGCGACGTCTGCGTTGTAGAAGCTGAATCGGAGACCAGAAGCCAAATCCAGGCCCGCTCTTCCGCCCGGCGGGGCGGCTACGCAACGGCTTGCCGTTGCGCGCCCATGGCGGGCATCAGCCCGCACTCGCGACGCGAGTGCTCAAGGCGGGGGGAGTGAGTGGGGGAAGGAAGCCCTGTGGAACAGAGGTCCAACAAAAAGAAGTCAGCTTTCCGGCGTGACCTGCAAGGCCACCAGAAACCGCGCCACCATGTTGTAGGTCGCAATCGCGCTGGTCAGCTCGACGATCTGCGTCTCGTTGAAATGCTGACGCAGGGCGTCGAACACCTCGTCCGTCACTTTCACGTCCAGCGTCATCTGCGCTGCATAGCGGATCACCAGCGTTTCCAGCTCGCTGAGCGAGGGGTCATGCGGGATGCCGCGTGGATCGGCCTTGACGAAAGCGTTGAGCGCATCCAGCTGCGCCTGCGTGCCGCCGGCGCCCAGGAAATCGGGCGCGTGGTGGTGGTACTCGTACTTGGCGCCGGTCAGCAGGGCCACCGTGCAGATACCGAGTTCGCGCAGTTTGAGGCTGGTGGGCAGCTCGCTGCGCACGGCCTTCAGATAGGTGTTCCAGCCGCGGGCCAGCGGCTCGCTCCACAGCAGGGCCTTGTCCAGGTTGATCAGCGTGCCGCCGCGGCGCGCGAGGATAGCGTCCACCAGGTCCTGCGGTTGGGGCTTGCGTTCAGGGGTCCATTCGGGCAGTCGCATCGTTGTTTTCTCGTCGGTGGCTGGGGGAGGCCTCAAGGATAAACCTTGAATGGGCGGATAATTTGTCGCCATGCGTATCCGCTTTACCAAGATGCAGGGTGCGGGCAATGATTTTGTCGTGCTCGACGAGACACGCGCCCGTCTGGGCCTGTCCACTGCCCAATACCGCTGGCTGGCTGATCGTCATTTCGGCGTCGGCGCCGACCAGATCCTCACCGTGCGCCCGGCGCCTGCCGCGGGCCTCGATTTCGAATACGTGATCCACAACGCCGACGGCGCCGAGGTCGAGCAGTGCGGCAACGGCGCGCGTTGTTTCGCGCGTTTCGTGCGCGAGCAGGGGCTGACGACCAAGGACGTCATCCGCGTGCAGACCCTGGGCGGCGTGATCGAGCCGCGCCTCACGCCCGATGGCCGTGTCACGGTGGACATGGGCGCGCCCATCTTCGAGCTGCCGCGCATCCCCTTTGACGGCGCCGGACTCACGCCCCTGACCCATGGGGACTGGGTGACCTGGCCCTTGCCGGTCGATGGCGCCACCGTGCCGGTGGCCGTGGTGTCCATGGGCAACCCGCATGCGGTGCAGCTGGTGGCCGATGTGGAGACGGCCCCCGTGCAGGCGCAAGGCCCCTTGATCGAAAACCACGCGCGCTTCCCGCGTCGCGTCAACGCCGGTTTCCTGCAGGTGCTGGACCGCACGCACGTGAAGCTGCGCGTGTGGGAACGCGGCGCCGGTGAAACACTGGCCTGCGGTACCGGCGCTTGCGCGGCCGTGGTGAGCGGCATCCGCCTGGGCCTGCTCGACGCGCGTGTGGACGTGCAGACGCGTGGCGGTGTGCTCACCATCGAGTGGGCAGGCCAGGCCAGCCCGGTCCTCATGACCGGTCCGGCTACCACCGTGTTCCAAGGCGAAGTTGACGTGCCTGAATTGAAATAACCCGAACCCACAAGCTATGACCGAACAAGACATCGCCAACTATCTGCATGCCAACCCCGAGTTCTTCGAGCGCCAGGCCGACTTGCTGGCTGCCGTGCGCCTGATCAGCCCGCACAGCCGGCGCACGGTCAGCCTGCAGGAGCGCCAGGCCGAGATGCTGCGCGAGAAGATCCGCATGCTGGAAGGCCGGCTGATCGAGATGATCCGCCACGGCAGCGACAACCTGGCGCTGTCCGACCGCATGCTGTGCTGGGCACGCGACCTGTTCCTCACGCAGGATGCGGACGCCCTGCCCGAGGCCATTGCCGAATCGATCCAGCTGCTGTTCGCTGTGCCGCAGGTCGCCATCCGCGTCTGGGACGTGAACCCGGATTTCGCCGCAGCGGCCTTTGCCCAGGGCGTGAGCGAAGATGCGCGCCTGCTGGCCAACTCCCTGAGCGAACCCTTCTGCGGCGTCAATTCCGGTTTTGAAGCCACCAACTGGCTGGCCCATCCCTCGCAGGCCATCTCGCTGGCCCTGCTGCCCCTGCGTCCGCTGGACGCTGGTAACCACGGCCCCGCCTTCGGCATGCTGGTGCTGGCCTCGCCCGACGCCCAGCGCTACACCAGCACCATGGGCACGGAGTTCCTGGCGCGCATCGCCGAGGTGGCCAGCGCGGCGCTGACACCCTTGAGGTAAGGCATGACAAGCCCTGCTGTGCCGGTTGGCGATGATCAAACACTGATCGAGCGCTATCTGGAGCACGTGCGGGTCGAAAAACGCCTGGCGCAGCGCACGGTCGAGCTGTATGCGCTGGACCTGCGCAAGCTTGCCGATTTCGCCGCCACGGCCCAGGTGCCACTGCGCCAGGTACACAGCGCCCATGTGCGCCGCTGGATCGCGCAGATGCACGGCGGCGGGCGCAGTGGGCGCGGCATCGCGCTCATCCTCTCGGGCTGGCGCGGGTTTTATGCCTGGCTCGGGCGCGAGAGCCTGGTGGGCAGCAACCCGGTGCAGGATGTGCGAGCGCCCAAGGCAGCCAAGCCCTTGCCCAAGGCCCTGAGCGTCGACGACGCGGTGCAATTGGCCGCTTTCCATGCCGAGGACAACGATCCCTGGCTGGAGGCGCGCGACGCTGCCATGGTGGAGCTGCTGTACAGCAGCGGCCTGCGCGTGAGTGAGCTGACAGGCCTGGACGTGACGGCCAGCGCCGTGGCGCGCGGCTGGGTTGACCTGCAGGCCGGCGAGGCACACGTGTTGGGCAAGGGCAGCAAACGGCGCAGCGTACCGGTGGGCTCGGCCGCGATGTCGGCCCTCAAGCAGTGGCTTGCCGTGCGTAGCTTGGGAGGTGTTGCCATCGAGCAGCCGGCGCTTTTCATCGGTCGTACC
>Ga0208633_100069_pt1 | contig 35091 bp, 35 predicted proteins | sample LakWasMet63_LOW9_2_FD_183895 | JGI IMG/M metagenome (GOLD analysis project Ga0208633, IMG submission 183895) | Freshwater sediment methanotrophic microbial communities from Lake Washington under simulated oxygen tension - Sediment Metagenome... | ecosystem: Environmental > Aquatic > Freshwater >...
AGACGAGGAGGGAGCTGCGGGGGCAGGTGCGCGCCAGCGAGCTGATGGATGGGCAGGGGTTTGCGGAGAAGGTCGAGCAGGCCTATGCGGCCATGTTCGAGGCATGGTCTGGCGAAGCGGCTTCGCAAGGGACGCCGTCCTTGCCGGCGCCCCCCCGCAAGCGCCGGGGAAAACCCTCGGAAGACGTGATGAATACCGTGGTGGCCTGCTTCAATGGACGCGACTATGTCCGCGGCGTGGAGTTGGCGCGGGAACTGACACAGCAGTATCCGGACCATGGCTTCGGCTGGAAGGCGCTGGGCAGCATGCTGCAACCCCTGGGGCAGACAGAAGAAGCCATTGCCGCCAAGCGGCGCGCAGTGGCCCTCTCGCCGGGAGACGCCGAGGCCCTGTGCAACCTGGGGCATCTGCTCCAGGAGGAAGGGTCGCTGCGCGAGGCAGAGTCCATGCTGCGGCGGGCATTGGCATTGCGCCCTGATTACGTCGAAGCCCACAATAACCTGGGTATCACCTATCAGAAGCTGGGGCTGCATGACAAGGCGGACGCAGCCTTTCACCAGGCGCTGAAGAACCAGCCCCACCGGGCCATCACGGGCAATCGGCTCTTCACCCTGAACTACCACCCGGACAAGAGCGGCGAGGAGATCTACCGGGCGTACGAAGAATACGAAGAGAAGTTCGGCAAGCCCTACCGTGGGGAGTGGAGAGCGCACGGCAACGCGAGCGCGCGCGGTCGCAGGCTCAAAGTGGGCTACGTCTCGCCGGACTTTCGCCAGCACTCCACGAGGCACTTCCTGGAACCCCTGCTGGCGCACCACGACAGCGCGGCGCTGGAGATATACGCCTACGCCGACCTGGCACGCGAAGACAGCCAGACGGCGCGCTACAAGAGCTACGTGGACCACTGGGTGGCCAGCAAAGGACTGAGCGACAGCGCGCTGGCCGAGAAGATCCGCGCCGACGGCATCGACATCCTGGTGGACCTGGCAGGACACACGGCAGGCAACCGCCTGGGCGTGTTTGCACGCAAACCCGCTCCCGTATCGGTCAGCTGGATGGGCTACGGCTACACCACCGGACTCAAGGCCATCGACTACTACCTGACCGACGAAGAAAGCGCCCCTGCGGGCAGCGAGCACCTGTTCTCGGAAAAGCCCTGGCGACTGCCGTGCACCTTCACGGCCTACCAGGCGCCCGAAGAGCAGATGGGCGAAGTGAACGAACTGCCCGCACTCGAGCGCGGCTACATCACCTTCGGCACCCTCACACGCGCCGTGCGCATCAACCAGCACACCATAGAAGCGTGGTCGGAAATTCTCAGGAGAGTGCCCAACGCCCGACTGGTGATAGACAGCAGCAGCTACAAAGACGAACTCACGCGGGAAAGCCTTCTGGAGAAATTCGACGCCCAGGGCATAGACAGAAGCCGCCTGCAGGTGGGGTACCACAGCCCGCCATGGGACGTACTGCGAGGCATGGACATAGGGCTGGACTGCTTCCCGCACAACTCGGGCACTACCCTGTTCGAGAGCCTGTACATGGGAGTGCCGTACATCACCCTGGCGGGGCGCCCCAGCGTGGGACGCCTGGGAGGCTCGATCCTCAAGGGTGTGGGGCACCCGGAGTGGACAGCGCACACGCAGCAGGAGTACGTGGACAAGGCGGTGGAGCTGGCGGGGGACGTGCAGAAGCTGGCGCAGACGAGGAGGGAGCTGCGGGGGCAGGTGCGCGCCAGCGAGCTGATGGATGGGCAGGGGTTTGCGGAGAAGGTCGAGCAGGCCTATGCCATGATGTTCGAAGCCTGGGAGAAGGAGCACACATGAAGGCAGTGATACTGGCCGGGGGATTGGGAACCCGGATTTCGGAGGAGACGCACCTGCGCCCCAAGCCGATGATCGAGATCGGTGGCAAGCCCATCCTCTGGCACATCCTCAAGATGTATTCAGCGCACGGGGTCAACGACTTCGTGATCTGCTGCGGCTACAAGGGCTACATCATCAAGGAGTACTTCGCCAACTACTTCCTGCACATGTCGGACGTGACTTTCGACCTGGTGAACAACCGCATGGAAGTGCACCAGAAGCACGCCGAGCCCTGGCGCGTGACCCTGGTGGACACCGGCGACAGCACCATGACGGGCGGCCGCCTCAAGCGGGTGCGCGAATACGTGCAGGACGACGACGCGTTCTGCTTCACCTACGGCGATGGCGTCTCTGACGTGGACATCGGCGCCGCTATCCGCTTCCACCGCGCCCACGGCAAGCTGGCCACCGTGACGGCCGTGCAGCCCCCAGGGCGCTACGGTGCGCTGCAGATGGACGGCGCGGCGGTCAAGGCCTTCACCGAGAAGCCCCGCGGCGACGGCGGCCTGATCAATGGCGGCTTCTTCGTGGTGTCGCCGCAGTGCCTGGACTTCATCGAGGGCGACGCGACGAGCTGGGAGGTCGAGCCCCTGTCCGGCCTGGCCGCGCGCGGCGAGCTCATGGCCTACGAGCATGCCGGTTTCTGGCAGCCCATGGACACGCTGCGCGAGAAGAACCTGCTCGAAGAACTCTGGAACTCTGGCAAGGCGCCCTGGAAATGCTGGTGAATCCGCTGCCCGATCCGGGCTTTTGGCAAGGCCGCCGCGTGCTGCTCACCGGGCACACGGGGTTCAAGGGTGCCTGGCTGGCCCTGTGGCTGCAGCGCATGGGCGCGCAGGTGACGGGCGTGGCGCTCGCGCCGGCCACGACGCCGGCGCTGTTCGACCTCGCGGGTGTGGCCCATGGCATGGAAAGCCGTCTGTGCGACGTGCGCGACGCGGCCGCGCTGGCCGGCGTGGTGCGCGCCGCCCGGCCCGAGGTGGTGCTGCACCTGGCGGCGCAGGCGCTGGTGCGCCCCAGTTACGCCGCGCCGCTGGAAACCTTCGCCACCAACATCATGGGCACGGCACACCTGCTCGACGCCCTGCGCGGGCTGGACAGCGTGCGCAGCGTGGTGGTAGTGACCACCGACAAGGTCTACCGCAACCTCGAATGGGCCTACCCCTACCGCGAGGACGACGCACTGGGCGGGCACGACCCCTACAGCGCGAGCAAGGCCGCCTGCGAACTCGTGGCCGCGAGCTACCGCGACTCCTTCCTCGCCGCGCAGGGTGTGGCGCTGGCCACGGCGCGCGCCGGCAACGTCATCGGCGGCGGTGATTGGGCCGCCAACCGGCTGCTGCCCGACGCCGTGCGCGCCTGGGAGGCCGGCGGCACGCTGGAGATCCGGCGCCCGGCCGCCACCCGGCCCTGGCAGCATGTGCTGGAGCCGCTGGCCGCCTACCTGCGCCTGGCAGAGGCGCTGTGGCAGGACCCGGCGCGCGCCAGCGCCTACAACTTTGGCCCGCTGCCGCACGAGGCCGCCACGGTGAAGGATGTGATCGAAATGGCACGTAGCGCTTACCCATCGGGCGCTGTCAGCTATCAAAATGAGAGTTCTGGCCCGCACGAAGCAGGCTGGTTGGCCCTGGAGACCGCCAAGGCGCGCACGGTGCTCGACGTCGCGCCGCGCTGGCCGCTGACCCAGGCCGTGGCGCGCACCATGGACTGGTACCGCGCCCTGCATGCCGGGGGCGACGCGCGCGCGCTGTGCGACGCCGACCTGGCCGCCTACACCAGCACGCCGGGAGCGCCATGAGCCGCTTCGCCATCACCCCCACGCCGCTGGCCGGCCTGCTGTGCGTGCAGCGCCAGCCGCTGGGCGATGCGCGCGGCTTCCTGGCGCGCCTGTTCTGCGCCGACGAACTGGCCGCCGCGGGCTGGCCCGGGCCCGTGGCCCAGGTCAACCACACCCGCACCGAGCGCCGAGGCACCGTGCGCGGCATGCACTGGCAGCGCCCGCCCGCCGCCGAGGCCAAGCTTGTGAGCTGCCTGCGCGGCGCCGTCTGGGACGTGGCGGTGGACCTGCGCGCCGGTTCGCCGACCTTTCTGCAGTGGCATGCCGAGCGGTTGTCGGCCGACAACCACCGGGCGCTGCTGATTCCGCCGGGCTTCGCGCACGGCTTCCAGGCGCTCGAAGACGGCGTAGAGCTGCTGTACCTGCATTCGGCGCCCTACACGCCCGCCTGCGAGGCGGGCGCCGACGCGCTCGATGCGCGCCTGGCCATCGCCTGGCCCCTGCCGGTGAGCGAGCGCTCGCCCCGCGACGCGGCCCATGCGCCGCTGGATTCCAGTTTTGAGGGAGTGGTTCTGTGAGCATGCATTGCCGACACTGCGGCGCCCCCGTCGCGCTGCCCCTGGCCGACCTGGGAACGGCCCCGCCATCCAACGCCTACCTGAGCGCCGAGGCGTTGCACGCCCCCGAGCGCTGGTACCCGCTGCGCGTGCTGGTGTGCGAACGCTGCTGGCTGGTGCAGACCGAGGACTTCGCCCAGGCGCACGAGCTGTTTGACGCCGAATACGCCTATTTCAGTTCCTACTCCAGCAGCTGGCTGGCGCACGCGCAGGCCTACGTGGAGGCCATGGTGCAGCGCTTCGCCCTGGGGCCGCACAGCCGCGTGGTGGAGATTGCCGCCAACGACGGCTACCTGCTGCAGTACGTGGCGGCGCGCGGCATCCCCTGCCTGGGCGTGGAACCCACGGCCAGCACGGCAGCGGCGGCCCGCGCCAAGGGCATCCCGGTGGTGGAGCGCTTCTTTGGCCGGGAACTGGCGCGCGAACTGGTGGCCCAGGGCCAGGCGGCCGACCTCACGGCGGCCAACAACGTGCTGGCCCATGTGCCCGACATCAACGACTTCGTCGCGGGCTTCGCGCTGCTGCTGCAGCCGGCCGGCGTGGCCACCTTCGAGTTCCCGCACCTGCTGCAGCTGGTGCAGCAATGCCAGTTCGACACGCTGTACCACGAGCATTTTTCCTACCTCTCGCTCACCGCAGTGCAGCGCATCTTCGAGGCCAACGGGCTGACGGTGTTCGACGTGGAAGAGCTGCCCACCCATGGCGGCAGCCTGCGCGTGTACGCACGGCGCACCGATGGCGAAGCCCGCCCCGAGGCGCCTGCCGTGGCCGCCCTGCTGGCGCGCGAGGCGCAGGCGGGCGTGGACAGCGCCGCGTTTTATGGTGATTTTCAGCAGGAATGCTTGCGCATAAAGCGCGAGCTGCTATCGTTTTTGATAGCTGCGCAGGCCCAGGGACGCAAGGTGGCGGCCTATGGTGCGGCCGCCAAGGGCAATACCCTGCTCAATTTCGCGGGCGTGCGCGCCGACCTGCTGCCCTACGTCGTGGACCGCAACCCAGCCAAGCAGGGCAAGTTCCTGCCGGGCAGCCGCATCCCCGTGGTGGACGAGGCGCACCTGCGGGCTGACCGGCCCGACATCGTACTCATCCTGCCGTGGAACCTGCGGGACGAAGTGGTGACCCAGCTGGCCTACATCCGCGAATGGGGTGGCCGTTTCGCCGTGGCCGTGCCCGGCTGGCAGGAGCTGCCATGATCGAGATCCACCCCACGGCGCGCGTCTCGCGCCTGGCCGACATCGAGGATTCGGTACGCGGCACCCGCATCGTGGTGGGCGCGCATTCGGTGCTCGACGGCTTCGTCAAGGTCAAGCCCGCCGGCGGCGGCGGCGACCTGTGCATCGGCGAGCATGTGGTCATCAATTCCGGCTGCGTGCTCTATACGGGCAACGGCATCGCCATCGGCAACCACGTCGCCATTGCCGCCAACTGCACCTTCGCGCCGGTGAACCATGCCTACAAGGAAAAGGGCCGCCTGATCCGTGAGCAGGGCTTTTCGGCCAGCAAGGGCGGCATCCGCATCGAGGACGACGTATGGATCGGTGCCAACTGCGTGCTGCTTGACGGCGCCTGGCTGCGCCGCGGCTGCGTGGTGGGTGCCGGCTCCATCGTGCGCGGGGAGCTGGCGGAATACACCGTCTACGCCGGCCAGCCGCTGGCGCCCGTCGGGGTGCGTGCATGAGCCTGTTCACGGTGCTCGGCGCCTCGGGCTATATCGGCAGCCGCCTGGTGGCGCGGCTGCAGGCCGACGGGCACGAGGTCTGGGCGCCGCAGCGCGGCGCGCCCGGCCTGCGGGAGCGCCCGCTGGGCCATGTGCTGTACTGCATCGGTCTGACGGCTGACTTCCGCTCGCGGCCCTTCGACACCGTGCAGGCCCATGTGAGCCTGCTGGCCGAGGTGCTGGAGCATGCGCGGTTCGAGTCGCTGCTGTACCTGTCGTCCACCCGGGTGTACCTTGGGGCGGCCGACACTGACGAGGACGCCGCGCTGGCGGTGCGCCCGCACGACCCGTCCTACCTGTACAACCTGAGCAAGCTGGCGGGCGAGGCGCTGTGCCATGCCTGCGGCCGCCCGGGCGTGCGCGTGGCGCGGTTGTCGAACGTGGTGGGGCCGGGCATGGATGCGGACAGCGGCAATTTCATCGCCAGCGTGTTGCGCGATGCGCGCCAGGGCCATGTGGTGCTGCAGAGCGATCCGGACAGCGTGAAAGACTACGTGTACATCGACGATGTGGTGGACATCCTGCCCCGCATCGCGCAGCAGGGGCGCAGCGCCACCTACAACGTGGCCAGTGGCATGCAGACCCGGCACGCGCAGTGGCTGCAATGGCTGGCCGAGCAGACCGGGTGCCGGACCGAAGTGGCGCCACAGGGCCCTCTGCAGCAGTTCCCACCGATCCGGGTGGAGCGGTTGCGCGCCGAGTTTGGCTGGCAACCGCGCGCCGTGCCGGGGCCGCTGGCGGTGATGGAATGATGGACAGGATCGGAACGATTTACAGCGGAGGTATGGATTTATGAACCCCATCGAGCAATTCCAGGGCGAACGCAGTGCCCGCCTGGCGTCCTACGCGCAGGACAGCGCCTTCAGCGCGCTGTCGCGCGACTGGCTGCAGGCGTCGATGCAGCGCCAGTATGTGTACAACTTCGACTGGCTGGGCCGGCCCATCATCCAGTACCCGCAGGACATGGTGGCGATGCAGGAGCTGGTGTGGCGGGTGCGCCCCGATCTCATCATCGAGACTGGTATCGCGCATGGCGGCTCTCTGGTGCTGAGTGCGTCGCTGCTGGCCATGCTCGACATGTGCGACGCCATTGAGGCGGGAACGGTGTTCGATCCGCGCCAGTCCCAGCGCAAGGTGCTGGGGATCGACATCGACATCCGCCCGCACAACCGGGCCGCGATCGAGGCCCATCCCATGGCCAGCCGGATCGCGATGGTGCAGGGGTCGGCCGTCGCGCCCGACGTGGTGGCGCAGGTGCAGGCGTTTGCGAAGGACTACCGCCGGGTGATGGTGTGCCTGGATTCCATGCACACCCACGCGCACGTGCTGGCCGAACTGGAGGCCTATGCGCCGCTGGTCACCCCTGGCAGCTATTGCGTGGTGTTCGACACCTTTGTGGACGACATGCCGCCCGGCTTCTTTGCCGACCGTCCGTGGGACGTGGGCGACAACCCCAAGACAGCGGTGCGGCAGTGGCTTCCCAGCCACCCGGAGTTCGAGATCGACGCAGAAATGGAAAACCGCCTGCAGGTAACAGTTGCGCCGCAGGGGTTCCTGCGGCGCGTTGCCTGACAAGCGGTGTGTGCGCGGCGCACCTCCGGGTGCGCCGGCATCAGCCCTGCAGCAGCTTGAGCACGTTCTGCGGCAGCTGGTTGGCCTGGGCCACCATCGCCGTACCGGCCTGCTGCAGGATCTGGGTGCGCGAGAGGTTCGCCGTTTCCTTGGCGAAGTCCGCATCCACGATCCGGCCGCGCGAGGCAGACAGATTTTCCACCTGGATCTCGATGTTGGCGATGGAGCTCTCGAAGCGGCTCTGCAGGGCGCCCAGGTTGGCGCGGGCCGAGTTGACCTGGTCAATGGCGCTGTCGATCTTCTTCAGGGCCACCCAGGCGTTGCGCTGCGAATCCACCGTCAAGGTGTCGATGCCCAGCGAGTCGGTCGTCGTCGAGGTTGCGCTCAGCGAGGCACCGGCAGCGCCCACGGCGGCGGCGGCGTAGCCAAAGTTGGTGGCCGAGAAGCCCGTCAGCGTCAGCGCGGCAGAGTTGCCGCTGGTGTCAGTCTTGGCGGACATCAGGTCGAGGGTGAACAGGCCGTCATCGCCCTTGGTCAGGAAGGCGGTCACGCCAGTGTCGGCCGACTTGCGGTTGATGGCTTCGACCATCTGGCCCATGCGCTCGGAACCGGACTTGGCTTCGGCGATGGGGCCCAGATCCCAGGTCGTGGTGCCATCGTTGATGCGCAGCGTCGAGGCGGAAGAGATTTCCGACAGCGACGTGATGCTCGAAGCATTGATGCCGGTGGTCTTGTCATAGGCGTAGACCACATCCGACAGGCCCTTGGCCGACGAGTCGGTCAGTGCGCCCACGGTGATGTTGTCGCCGGAGTTGGCGCCCACCTGGAACACCGCACCCGAGAACGTGCCGTCAAGGATCTTCTGGCCGTTGAAGGTCGTCTGTTTGGCCACGCGGTCGACTTCATCGGTCAGCTGCTTCACTTCGGCCTGCAATGCCACGCGGTCGGCCTTGCTGTTGGTGGCGTTGCTGGCCTGCACGGCCAGTTCACGCATGCGCTGCAACATGTCGCCGAGCTTGCCCAGTGCGCCTTCGGCCGTCTGCGCCAGCGAGATACCGTCGTTGGAGTTGCGTGCCCCCACCGTCAGGCCCTTGACCTGGGTGTTCATGCGCTCCGAGATGGCCAAGCCGGCAGCGTCGTCCTTGGCGCTGTTGACGCGCAGGCCGGAAGACAGGCGCTGCATGGAGGTTGCCAGGGAAGAGGCGGACATGCCCAGATTTCGCTGTGCATTCAGCGAGGCGATGTTGGTATTGATGGTAGAGGCCATTTGGAAAGCTCCTTGGGACTAAAGATTCCGGCCTGTCCGCCGGCGGTAACGCCAGCTCCAAGGCTGACTTTGGTTGAGACCGTGGCCTGATTCTGGGGAAGTGGCGCAAATGCATAACCCGGAAAAGTGTCGGGAAAGCGCCCCAATTCATGGATTTCCCGCCATATGGGAAAAGAGCCCCCAAACAGGCGGGTGAAAAAAAATGTTACGGATGCCCTCAAGTTTCCGCACGGGGTCCCGAAAACAACTCAACGGATTCAATTGAGTCTGTTGACCGGCCAGCAACGAGGAGTTTTGCGTTACTGCCGACCGGTCTTGGCTGCCGGCATGTGCTGGCGTTGTGATCGGCGGTTTGCCGGACCTTAGTTACCAAGGAGCTTTCCAAATGGCCTCTACCATCAACACCAATACCGCTGCGCTCAATGCCCAACGGAACCTGAGCATGTCTGCCAACTCGCTGGCAACCTCCATGCAGCGCCTGTCTTCCGGCCTGCGCGTCAACAGCGCCAAGGACGACGCTGCCGGCCTGGCCATCTCGGAGCGCATGAACTCCCAGGTCAAGGGTCTGACGGTTGCGGCACGCAATTCCAACGACGGTATTTCCCTGGCGCAAACGGCTGAAGGCTCGCTGGGCAAGATCGGCGACATGCTGGGCCGCATGCGTGAATTGGCCGTGCAGGCCAGCAACGCCACCAACAGCAAGGCCGACCGTACGGCTCTGCAGGCCGAAGTCAAGCAGCTGACCGACGAAATCGACCGCGTGGCCAAGCAAACCAGCTTCAACGGCACGAAGATTCTCGACGGCACGTTTGGTGGTGCGGTGTTCCAGGTGGGCGCCAACTCCGGCGACAACATCACCGTGGGCGCACTGACCGACTCGTCGGCCAAGGGCCTGTCGGATGTGGTCTACGCTTATGACAAGACCACCGGCATCAATGCCACCAGCATCACGTCGCTGTCGGAAATCTCTTCCGCCTCGACGCTGCGCATCAACGACGGCACCACGACCTGGGACCTGGGCCCCATCGCCGAAGCCAAGTCCGGTTCCGAGCGCATGGGCCAGATGGTCGAAGCCATCAACCGCAAGTCGGCCGACACCGGCGTGACCGCCTTCCTGACCAAGGGCGATGACGGCCTGTTCACCATCGACCTGATGTCGTCCAAGCTGAACACCAGCGGCAACGCCGCCGCAGTGACGCTGACGGGCTTCTCGGCCACCAACTTCGGCTACGCCGCTGCCGCCGTGGGCGCTGCCGGTGCCACGCTGAGCGCAACCTCGACGACGACCGACGCCCTGGGCATCGACACCCTGACGGTGGATTCGCAGCGCAACGCCTGGGTTGCCATGAAGAAGATCGACGCCGCCATCGACCAGGTCAACTCGGCCCGCGCCAACCTGGGTGCTCTGCAAAGCCGCTTCGAGAACTCGGTTGGCAACATCGATATTCAGGTGGAAAATCTGTCTGCCTCGCGCGGCCGGATCGTGGATGCGGACTTCGCCAAGGAAACGGCGAACCTCTCGCGCACCCAGATCCTGCAGCAGGCTGGTACGGCGATGGTGGCCCAGGCCAACCAGCTGCCGCAAGGCGTGCTCTCCCTGCTGCGTTAAGCGCAAGGGAACAGGGCCAGGAGTGTTCCTGGCCTTGCAAAGCGGCGACGGGGTGCCTCCCCTCGCCGCTTTTCCGGCTTTAGCCCGGGGCAGATTTTGCAAAAATCATGTAGTGTTTTTTGCAAAGTCCATGCGATGGACTTGTTCAGGAGATTGACATGGGCATCACATCTGCAGGCATTGGTAGCGGATTGAATGTGGAAACGATCGTTTCCCAAATGGTGGCGCTGGAAAAGCGGCCCATCGCCAAGCTGGAGGCGGCCGCCACCTCCATCCAGACCAAGATTTCCACTTATTCGCAGCTCAAGTCGCTGATGTCGACGTTCTCGGACGCGGCGTCCAAGCTTACGCGCGACAGTGGCTGGAACGGCATGTCAGCCGCGTCCTCCAACAGCAGCGCGGTGGCGGTCAGCGTGACCGGCATCGCAAGCGCCACTTCGTTTGGCATCAGCGTCCAGCAACTGGCCCGGGCGCAGTCGGTGGCCTCTACCGCCATCACCACCGCCAACGCGCCCGTGGGTGCGGGCACGATGACCATTCAGCTTGGCACCTGGCTGCACACCACGCCGCCGCCCAGCTTCACGCCCGGCTCGGCCTCGGCGGTGAATGTCACCGTTGGCGCAACCGACTCGCTCACCCAGATTGCCGCCTCCATCAACGACGCCAATGCCGGCGTGACGGCCACGGTGCTGCGCGACGCCTCGGGCGAGCGCATGCTGGTGCGCTCCAAGACCACTGGCGAGGCCACGGGCTTTCGCATCCAGGTGGCCGAAGACGGCGGTTCGCCGGGCCTGTCCAAGCTGGCGTTCGATCCGGAGAACTCTGCAGGTGTGGGCATGGCCGCCAACACCATCCAGTACGCGCAGAACACCAAGGCCAAGATCAACGGCATCGACATCTCGTCGACCAACACCACGTTCGCCGATGCCGTGCCCGGGCTGAGCATCGCGGTTTCGCAGGTCACCACTTCAGACGCCGAAGTGTCCGTGACCTCGGACACGGCGTCGATGAAAAAGAACATCACGGCCTTCGTCGACGCCTACAACGCGATCAACGACCTGTTGAGCACGTCGACCAAATACGACGACGAGACCAAGACCGCCGGCATCTTCCAAGGTGACAGCTCGGCCGTGGCGCTGCAGAACGCGCTCCGACAGCAGGTGGCGGCGACCATGTCCGGTGATGGCGTGTACAAGCGCCTGTCGGACATCGGCATCGACATGCAGCGCGGCGGCAAGCTGGCGGTGACTGGCAGCAAGCTGGACGCGGCGCTCAAGAATCCCGATGCGCTCAAGGCCATGTTCGCCACGAGTGTCGCCACGGGCTCGGATGCAAACGGGCTGGGCGTGAAGCTCAAGGCGTACACCGCGGGTCTTCTGTCCTTCGACGGCATGATGAACAGCAAGTCGGACGCGCTGAATGCGGCCGTCAAGCGCAACGCGGCGGAGCGGGACAAGGTGAACGACCGCGCCGCTGTGGTGGAGAAACGCCTGCGCGCGCAGTACACGGCGCTGGACACCAAAATGGGGTCGCTGTCCGCCCTCAACAGCTATATCTCGCAGCAGGTCACGCAGTGGAACAAATGACGCTTTTTTCCGGCTGCGGGCGCATCCTGGCGCGCGCCGGAAGCTATCAAAAGCGTAGCTGAATGAAAGCCGGATCAATCCGGTGATCGACCCCCAGAAGTGCTCGTGGAATTGCTTGAGTTTTCCTCCGAACTGCCGATATTGACTATAAGTAGCACATGAAGGAGCCGTCGATGTACACCCCAGTCAGTTCTCGCGCAGCCTCGGCATATCGGCAGGTCGGTGTTCAGTCTTTCGTGGACAACGCCACGCCCCACATGCTGATCAAGATGCTGTTTGACGGTTTGATGCAATCCCTGAATGCCGCGCGCGGTGCCATGCAGCGCGGCGAAATCGACGAAAAAGGCCGCCATCTGGGCAAGGCCGTGCGCATCATCGAGGAGGGGCTCAAAGGGGGCCTCAACCCCGAGCAGGGGGGTGACATTGCCGCGAACCTGCGGGCGCTGTACGACTACTGCGTCAAGCGCCTGACGCTGGCCAACCTGCGCAACGACATCACCCTGGTGGAAGAGGTGGTGGAACTGATCACCCCCGTGGCCCAAAGCTGGGAGCAGATTGGCGCCGGCAACCAAGGCGGGGGGGCTTGAGAATGTCCGACATGCTGATTAACTACTACAAAGCCATCGAAGACAGCAGCCGCAAGATGCTGGAGGCCGCACAGGCCAAGGATTGGGATGGGGTGGTGCGCTACGAAGGCGCCTGCGCCGTCCTCATCGAGGAGCTGCGCTTCAAGTCCCAGGAATGCGAGCTGTTGCCAGAGCACCGCAAGGAAAAGACGGTGATCATGCAGCGCATCCTGCGCAACGATGCCCAGATCCGCTGCCTGGCCGAGCCCTGGCTGGCCCAGTTCGAGCACATGTTCGAAGGCCAGCCGCAGATGATGCACTGAGGAATGGAAAAGCCCACCCTGCAATGGGGTGGGCGGTGAATGGGAAGAAAATAAGGGATTGGCGCTTCAGGGATGGGCGCCAGCAGCTACAAAAATAGTAGCAGAACGGATGCCGGCACAGCGCCAGGCCGCATTCAGACCTGCATGTTCATGATGTCGGTGTAGGCCTGCACCATGCGGTTGCGCACGTGCAGCGTCGCCTGGAAGCCGATCTGGGCCTTCTGGATGGCCACCATGGTTTCTTCCAGGCTGACGGCCGGGTTTTCCATCTGCACTTCCCGCTGCATGTTCGACGCCTGGTTTTGCGCATTGCTGACCGACTGCAGCGCGCCCTTGAGGGCCCCCGAGAAGCCTACCTGCCCGTCGGCCTGCGGCGCCGCGGCGCGGCGTGCCAGACCGGCACCCGACAAGGGGGTGGTGGTGGAGCTGGAAATGCGGAGGTCCATGGCAGTGTCCGGTGGGAAGAGGGGATGACGCAATCCTAGTCAGCGCGGGCGGGCGCATCCGGGGGAAATGATGGTCAAATGCGCGGCTTATCCAGCGAACAGGAGGGGGGTGTCCCCCGAATAATCGACTCCACGCCAGGACCGTCATCGGACCTGCCATACTGGAAAGCAAGATGTCCGCAGTTGTCGAAGCCCCTCTGAACTCCCCCGCAAGCCCCTCGTGGCTGCAGCGGCTGTCCACGCTGGACCGGGCGCAGCGCATGCGTCTGGGCGTGGGCGTGGTGCTGCTGGTGGCGGCGGCCATTGCTGCGATCGTGCTGGGGCGCCAGCCCGACTACAAGGTGCTGTTCTCCAGCCTGTCCGACAAGGATGGCGGTGCCATCGTGGCGCAGCTGTCGCAGATGAATATTCCCTACAAGCACGCCGATGGCGGCGGCGCCATTCTGGTCCCCGCCGACCGGGTGCACGATGTGCGTCTGCGCCTGGCATCGCAGGGTCTGCCCAAAGGTTCGGTATCCGGCTTCGAGCTGATGGAGGCCAACCGCTTCGGCATGACGCAGTTCCAGGAGCGCCTGAACTTCCAGCGCGGGCTGGAGGGTGAGCTGACGCGTTCCATCCAGGCGCTGTCCTCAGTGCAAAGCGCCCGGGTGCACCTGGCGCTGCCCAACCAGAACGGTTTTTTCCGCGAGCAGCAGAAGCCTTCGGCCTCGGTGCTGGTCAGCCTCTACCCGGGCCGCCTGCTCGACCGCGCCCAGCTGGCCGGCATCGTGCATCTGGTGGCTTCCAGCGTGCCCGAACTGGCGCCCTCGGCCGTGAGCGTGCTGGACGACAGCGGCAAGCTGCTGTCACAGACGCCCGACCAGTCTGGCGCCGGCAACGGCGTGGATGCGCAGCAGCTGCAGTACGTGCAGCAGATCGAGCAGCAGTACACGCGCCGCATCATGGACATCCTGGAGCCCGTGGTTGGGCGCAACAATGTCAAGGCCCAGGTGACGGCGGAGCTCGATTTCAGCCGCACGGAATCCACGTCCGAGCAATACCGCCCCAACCAAACCCCTGATTCCACCGTCATCCGGAGTCAGCAGGTACTGGAGAGCAAAGATGCCTCCAGTTCGAATTCGGCGACGACCGTGGGCGCAGGCTCGGTGGCCAACCAGCCTCCTGGTCCTTCGGCAGCGCCGATCAACGGCCCGGGACAGACGCCGGCGGCCGCGGGCCAGCAAGGTGGTTCGGAGAAGGGCAGTTCCAAGCGCGAATCCACCACCAACTACGAGGTGGACAAGACGGTGCGCGTGACCCGCGGCAACAACTGGGCCGTCAAGCGCGTGAGCGCCGCCGTGGTGGTGAACTACCAGTCGACCGAGGAAAAAGGCAAGACGGTCAGCAAGGCGCTGACCGCCGAGCAGGTGGAGCAGATGACCGGCTTGGTGCGCGAAACCATCGGCTACAACAAGGAGCGCGGCGATTCGGTCAACCTGATGAACGCGCCGTTCCAGGTGGAGGTGCCGCAGGCTGACAACACGCCGCTGTGGAAACAGCCGGAAATGGTGGATGTCGCACGCAACCTGGCCTGGCCAGTGGGCATGTCGCTGTTCGCCGCCCTGGTGTTGCTGGGCCTGGTGCGGCCTGCCCTCAAGGCGCTGGGCAACAAGCCCAAGGAAATTCCCATGGCCGGCGCGCAGCTGGATACGCTGGAGGCCGAGACGCCCCAGCGCGCCGCACTGCCCGCGCCGAAGCAGGGCGAGCCGGTTCCGGCCACGCCCGAGCAATTGCGCCTCGAGGAGGCCCGCGTGCTGGCGCGCCAGAACCCGATGGCCGTGGCCAATATTGTGAAAAACTGGGTCAACGGCGACCTCGGCTGACCCCCAGACAGAACGGCAAGACGCACCATGGACGAACAGGGCCTCAACGACGCCGCGATTTTTCTGATGTCTCTCGGCGAGGAAGAGGCGGCGGAGGTGTTCAAGCATCTGTCACCCAAAGAGGTGCAGAAGCTTGGTGAAACCATTGCGCACATGCGCAGCGTTTCGCGCGAGAAAGTGGACGAGGTTGTCACCAAATTCTCGAACGCTGCGGCTGCGCAGAGCCTGCTGGTGTCCGACACGGGCAACTACGTGCGGGCGGTGCTCAAGCGCGCGCTGGGCGACGACAAGGCCGGCCTGTTGATCGACCGCATCCTGCAGGGCGGCGACGTCTCGGGCATTGAGAGCCTGAAGTGGATGGATCCGCTCTCTGTGGCCGAGCTGCTGCGCAACGAGCATCCCCAGATCGTGGCCGCCATCCTGGTGCACCTGGACCACGAGCAGTCCGCCGCCGTGCTGATGCAGTTCACGGACCGCCAGCGCAGCGAAGTGCTGCTGCGCGTGGCCACGTTGGAGGGTATCCAGCCCACGGCGCTGAAGGACCTCAACGAGGTGCTCTTCAAGGTGCTGGCGGGCGGGGACAAGATCCGCAAGACCTCCCTGGGGGGTGTCAAGACGGCCGCCGAGATCATCAACCTGCTGGGCTCGAACGTCGATACGGTGGTGCTGGAGTCGATCCGCAGCCACGACCCCGACCTGGCCCAGAAGATCATGGACAAGATGTTCGTGTTCGACGACGTCATCAAGCTGGACGACCGCGCCATCCAGACGGTGCTCAAGGAAATCGCCTCCGAGACGCTCATCGTGGCGCTCAAGGGCGCCATGCCCGAGCTGCGCGAGAAGTTTCTTTCCAACATGTCCTCCCGTGCCGCCGAGGCGCTGCGTGAAGACCTCGAATCGCGGGGTCCCATGCGCCTGTCCGAGGTCGAGGCCCAGCAGAAGGAAATCCTCAAGACCGTGCGGCGCCTGTCGGAAGAAGGCCAGATTGTGATCGGAGGCGGCAGTGACGACGCCTTCGTCTAAGAACCGCCTCTACGCGCGCTTCATTCCCAGTGAGGAAGTGGGCGACGTGACGCAGTGGCGCTTTGGCGCCGTCGACGGCTCCGATGCCGTGGCCGAGGTGCCGGTCGAAGAAGAACCCGTGGCCGTGGAGCTGGACGAAGCGGCTCGGCAAGCCCTGGTGGACCAGGCCTGCGCCGAGGCGTTCGCGCAGGGCGAGGCCCAGGGCCGTGACCAGGCCACGCTCGAATGGCAACAGCGCATGGACGACTATGTGGCCGGTCAGGGCCAGGAGGCCGCGCAACGCATCGACGCACTGGTGCAGACGTTGAACGTGAGCCTGCAGGAGTTGCAGCAGAACATGGCACAGGGCGTGTTGGAGCTGGCCTGTGAAATCGCCCGCCAAGTGGTGCGCCAGGAGCTGCGCAACAACCCCCATGCGCTCAAGCCCGTGGTGCAGGAGGCGCTGGGCATGCTGGTGGGCGATGCGCGGCCCGCCACCGTGCGCCTGCACCCCGACGAACACGCCCTGGTAGGTCTGGCGCTGCAGCAAGAAGCAGCAGCGGCCTCCCTGCAATGGGTGGCCGATGCCTCGGTGCCGCACGGGGGCTGTCTGGTGGAGCAGGCCGGCACCGTGATCGACGGTACGCTGGAAAAGCGCTGGGAGCGCGCCATCGCGCCGCTGGGCCTGGCGTCGGCATGGCAGGAGAATCCACATGGCGACGGCACCTGACAAAGACACGCCCTGGCAGGGCTACCTGGACGGCGCGCTCACCCGTGTATCCGGCCACCACCCGCTGGAGACCCGGGGCACGCTCACCCGCCTGACCGGTCTGGTGCTCGAAGCCGTTGGCATCCGTGTGCCCGTGGGCTCGCAATGCCTGGTGCAGCAACCGGGCCATGACCCGGTGCTGGCCGAAGTGGTGGGGTTTTCCGCGGACCGTGCCTTCCTGATGCCGGCGGGGGACATCCACGGCCTGTCCAGTGGCGCCAGTGTGGCGCCGGCGGCGCCCTATGTCCCCGTCCCGCCGCTCGACGGCAACGAGCCGTCGCGCCCCATGCAGCGCGTGGGCGCGCTGCGCGTGCCCATGGGTGACGGGCTGCTGGGCCGTGTGGTGGACGCTCAGGGCATTCCGCTCGACCATGGCGGTCCGCTCCAGGACATTGCTGCCGAGCCCATGGACCGCCGGCTGATCAACGCTATGGACCGCGATCCGGTGCGCGAGTCCCTCGACACCGGCGTGCGGGCCATCAACGCGCTGCTTACTGTGGGCCGGGGCCAGCGTCTGGGCCTGTTTGCTGGTTCTGGCGTGGGCAAGAGCGTCTTGCTGGGCATGATGGCCCGCTACACCCAGGCCGACGTGATCGTGGTGGGCCTGATTGGCGAACGCGGCCGCGAGGTGAAGGAATTCGTCGAGGACATCCTGGGCGCGCAGGACCGCAGCCGTGCCGTGGTGGTGGCTGCGCCCGCCGATGCCCCGCCGCTGCTGCGCATGCAGGGGGCGGCCTATGCGACGGCCGTGGCCGAGCATTTTCGCGACAAGGGCAAGCATGTGCTGCTGCTCATGGATTCGCTCACCCGCTACGCCATGGCGCAGCGCGAGATCGCGCTGGCCATCGGCGAGCCACCCGCCACCAAGGGCTATCCGCCGTCGTGCTTTGCCAAGCTGCCGCAGCTGGTGGAGCGCAGCGGCAATGGCCTGCACGGCGTGGGCTCGATCACGGCGTTCTATACGGTGCTGTCCGAAGGGGACGACCAGCAGGATCCGATCGCCGATGCGGCGCGTGCCATTTTGGACGGGCATATCGTCCTGTCGCGGGCCCTGGCCGAAACCGGCCATTTCCCGGCGATCGACATCGAACAATCGGCGTCGCGGGTCATGCACAACGTGGTTTCGCGCGAGCATTTTGAGCTGGCACGGCAGTTCCGCGCCGTCTATTCGCGTTACCAGAAGAGCCGGGATCTTGTACAGGTGGGTGCTTATATGAGCGGGTCCGACCCCCAGCTCGACGAAGCCATCCGCCTGCAGCCTGCCATGGCCGCCTTTCTGCAGCAGGGCATGTACGAGGCGTCGACGCTCGAAGAAAGCTGCCACGCCATGGATGCCGTCCTGAACTGAACCCAGGAGCCAGCACGCCATGCCAGCCCCGAACGCCCTGTCCGTTGCCCTGGAAATGGCCTTGCGCCACCGGGATGAGGCGCGCCGGTTGTTGCAGGATGCGCGCAACGCCCGCCAGGCCGCGCAGGACCAGTTCGACCAACTCGAAGGCTATGCGCGGGAAACGGAGAACCGCTGGGGGATGCGGCCCGATGCGGCAGTGCAGCCGGAGGTCATGTACCACCATTACCAGTTCATGAACCGGCTGAACCATGCGATGGGGCTGCAGACCGGCGTGGTGGGGTCGCACGGCGAGCGCGTGGGTGTGGCCGAAAAGAACCTGCTTGAAGCGGAATTGCGCTTGGCCAGCCTGAAGAAGCTGGTGGAGAAGCGCCAGCGGGATGCCCTGCTGGCCCAGACGCGACGCGAACAGAAACAAACCGACGAGCGTGCTGCATTGCAGTACCGCAAGGCATTCAATGGCTCCTAGGGGCCGGGAGAAGTGAAATGGAACAGGCACGCATCACCAGCCATCAGGGAACCCAGGGGCCCCAAGCTGCGCGGAGCAAGGCGCCCACCCAAAAGACGGACCAGGGTGCGGGCGCACAGGCCGCGGCCGGCTCGGGCGACTTCCTGTCCCTGCTCGCCGCGCTGGGCGACGCCGGCTTGCAGCAGCCACTGGAGTTGCAGGCAGATGGGCTTGAACTGGAAACAGCCGTAGATCCAGCGGCTGCCGATGCCGCAGCGCTGGCAGCTTTGCAGGGCGGATTTCTGCCCTGGCAGCTGCCCGATGCGACCGGTACCCAGGCGACGGCAGAGATCGCCGCCCGGTCGGGTGTACTGGGCGCCTCGCTGAAGGGCGTCGGTGCTGGCATGGGGGAGGGCCTTTTGGGTGGACTGCTGCCGCAAGATGGCTTGGTGGCGCAGACGGCCCTGCTGGATACCGCGTTGGATGGGCAGGCCGACAAGGCGGACGCCGCCGCCACGCCCGGTTCCCTGCTGGCACCCCCGGCGGGCGCCGGGCGCCGCAAGGCCGTGGGCATGTCCCAGGCCGGTGATGCACCGACCCTGGGCGGCATCCAGGCGATGGGCGCGACCGGATCCAAGGCCTCCATCAGCGTGCAATCTCCGCCGGGTCTCGCCATCCAGCCGCAGTTGGGTGAGCGCCGCGACGCCGTGGTGATGACCCGCGAGGCCGCCGCGCCGGTGACGCTGGACGGGGCGGCTGCCGTGGCCGCGCAGTTGTCGGGTGTGGCGGAAGCCGCGCCTGGCGGGCGCACGCCGACGCAGGGGGGTGAACCGGGTGCGCGCGATGGCGGCGCCTGGGGGCAGGTGGGCGAAAGCCATGAGCCACGGGACGCGACGCTGGCAGATGGCGGCAGCATGTTCGCCGACCCCGGCATGGCTCCCACCGAAGATGCCGTGGCTGAACAGGTCGCCTTCTGGGTACACCAGAACATCCAGAATGCCGAGTTGACCGTCAAGCACGACGGCAAACCGGTGGAGGTGAGCGTCTCGCTGACGGGCAATGAGGCCCATGTGGCCTTCCGCAGCGACCAGGCACAGACGCGTGAGCTGCTCGACGCCAGTGTTTCGCAGCTGCGCGACATGCTGCACCAGGAAGGGCTGGTGCTGTCGGGCGTCTCCGTGGGGGATTCTGGTGCACAGTCTGGACAGGGCGGTGCGCAGCAGGGCCAGCAAGGCGCGCCGCGCCAGGCGCAGGTGGTGGTGCCGGCCGAGTCGGGCGCCCGTTCGCGCAGTGGCGCGGATGTGCTCAGCGATCGTGCGGTCGATATCTTCGTCTGAGGCGTGCACCCGGCCGGCATGCGACCGGGCAGGCTGGCGGGGTGGAATGCCGGGGGTTTGCGCTTTTATTCTGGCTATTATGGGGAGCGTGCATGTCCAATAATGGACCCTGCATACGAACCAGCAACTGGCGCCGCGCCAGTGTTAACCGTACCTGCCGCTAGGAAAACTCAAAGTGTCATCCAACGCCCCCGCAGCCGAGTCTGCCAAGAAACCTGCCAAGAGCAAGAAGCTCATCATCATTGGCGCCGTGGTCGCACTGCTGCTGGTCGTGGTGGGGGGCGGGGCTGCGTGGTTTCTGTCCAAGCGCCACGCTGCCGACGAGGATGGCGAGGGCGGACCCGCCAAGACGGCCGAGCCAGCTGCAGCGCCAACGTTCCTGCCGATCGACATGATGGTGGTGAACCTGGCCGACAATGGCGGCGAGCGCTTTGCGCAGATCGGCATCACGCTGGAACTGGCCGACGTCAAGACGGCGGATCTGGTCAAGCAGCACATGCCGAGCATACGCAACGGCATCCTGATGCTGGCTTCCCAACGCACCTCGGACGAGCTGCTCTCACGTGAGGGCAAGGAGAAGCTGGCCGCTGACATCCTGCGCGAGGTTTCGCGCCCGCTGGGTTTCGAGGTGCCAGCCACCAAGGGCCAGAAGAACGCTGAGGGCGAGGAGCCTCCCCGCAGCCGCAAGGGTGCCAGCCCGGTTCGACGGGTTCTTTTCTCCGGTTTCATCATTCAGTAAAGCCGCGCGAGGGCCGTGCAATGAGTGAATCGTTCTTATCCCAGGAAGAAGTCGATGCCCTTCTGGAGGGGGTGACCGGCGAGAGCCAGAAGACGGAAGAGGAGATCCTCGAAAAGGGCGAGGTGCGCAACTACGATATCTCCAGCCAGGAGCGTATCGTCCGGGGCCGCATGCCGACGATGGAAATCGTCAACGAGCGGTTCGCGCGCAATTTCCGCATCGGCCTTTTCAACTTCATCCGCCGCAGCCCGGAGATTTCGGTGGGTACGGTGGCGGTGCAGCGTTACAGCGCGTTCCTGCGCGAACTGGCGGTGCCCACCAATTTCAACATCGTGGCGATCCGTCCTCTGCGCGGCAGCGGGCTGATCGTCTGCGAACCGTCGCTGGTGTTCGGCATCATCGACACCCTGTACGGCGGGGTCGGAAAGTTTCAGACCCGGATTGAAGGTCGCGATTTCTCCCCTACGGAGCAGCGCGTCATCCAGCGCCTGGTGGATGTCATCTGTGTCGAATACAAGAAGGCCTGGCACGGCATCTATCCGCTGGAACTGGATTACCAGCGTTCGGAGATGCAGCCGCAGTTTGCCAACATTGCCACGCCCAGCGAAATTGTGGTGTCCACGGCCTTCCAGCTGGAAATCGGCGACCTCGCCGGAGCCATCCACATTTGCATGCCCTATGCCACGCTGGAGCCGATCCGCGACGTGCTGTACTCCTCCACCCAGGGGGATTCGATCGAGGTGGACCGACGCTGGGTGCGCGTTCTGACGCGCGAGATTCAGGCGGCCGAAGTTACCCTGGTGGCAGAGCTGGCGCGCGCTGATGCCACGGTGGAGCAGTTGTTGGCCATGAAGCCGGGTGATTTCATCGAGCTGGACCGCGAACCGCGGATTCGGGCCTCAATTGGTGGCGTGCCGATTTTTGAGTGCCAGTACGGTACCCACAACTCGAAGTACGCGATTCGCATTGAAGAATGCCTGCGCAACGCAGACATGCATTGGATGGGAGAGAAAGATGGCGGGTGAAGACAACAAAAGCGGTGACGCCGCGGACGATCCGTTCGCTGGCTGGGCCGAGGCACTGGAAGAGCAAAAGCATTCCGACGCAAAAGGCTCCCATGACGAGCAGGGCGGGCCCCTGACCGGTGAGCCAGCCAGACCGTTCTCGGCCGGCGGCGGCGATTCGCCGATGCACGACATCAACATGGTGCTTGACATCCCGGTCCAGCTCTCGGTGGAGTTGGGGCGCACCAAGGTGCCGATCAAGTACATCCTGCAACTGGCCCAGGGCTCGGTGGTGGAACTCGATGCCCTGGCTGGCGAACCCATGGACGTGCTGGTCAATGGCTACCTTATCGCGCAAGGCGAGGTGGTGGTGGTGAACGACAAGTTCGGTATTCGCCTGACCGACGTGGTCACCCCCTCGGAGCGCTTGCGCCGGGTCAGTCGTGGATAGTGCCGGCATGTCGCAGACGCTGTTCGTGGTGGTGCTGTTCGTGGCCGGCATGGCCGCGTTGCCCTGGCTGGTGCGCCGCATTCAGCAGCGTCAGGCCGGGGGGGGCTTGCCCGCCGGCGCGGCATCGCGGGTGCTGTCGGCGGTGGCGGTCGGCCCACACCAGCGGGTGGTGACCGTGGAGGTGGGGCCGGAGGAGGAACGTACCACGCTGGTTCTTGGCGTTACGGCGCAGCAGATCAATTGCTTGCATGTTCTCGGTCCGCACGCTGCGGTGCCATTGGCGCCGCCTGCGGGCTTTGCCGGAGCGATTCAGCGCGAGCAGGCTGCGCAGGCTGCTGCTGCGGAGGGAGCCACCGATGCGCCGTGAGTTGGTCGGCTGGATGTCGGCAGGCCGCGGACTGCGGCTGGCGAAGTACTGTGGGCTGCTGCTGGCCGCCGTGGCATTGCACGCTCCTGCCATGGCGCAATCCGGCGGCTCGCTTCCCCTGCTGGTGGGGTCGGGCAGTGGAGGGACGAGTTATTCCGTTCCCATCCAGACGCTGCTGTTCTTTACGGCGCTATCGTTTCTGCCGGCGGTGCTGCTAATGATGACGGGCTTCACCCGCATCGTCATCGTCTTGTCGTTGCTGCGCCAGGCCATCGGCACGCAGTCCGCTCCGCCCAACCAGGTGATTGTCGGCCTGTCGCTTTTTCTGACCATGTTCGTCATGGGGCCGACGCTCGATCGGGTGTATCAGGACGCTTACCTACCCTATACCAAGAACACCATCAGCTTCGAACAGGCCCTCGAGCGGGGTGAGGCACCCGTGCGCCAGTTCATGCTCAAGCAGACCCGGCAGTCCGACTTCGCCTTGTTCGCCCGGCTGGCGCGGCTCGACGCCTCGGCCACGGCCGAGACGGCGCCGCTGCGCGTGCTGGTGCCGGCTTTCGTGACCAGTGAACTCAAGTCGGCGTTCCAGATCGGGTTCATGATCTTCATTCCGTTCCTGGTGATCGACATGGTGGTCTCCAGCATTCTGATGTCCCTCGGCATGATGATGCTGTCGCCGGTACTGGTGGCACTGCCCTTCAAGCTGATGTTGTTCGTGCTGGCCGATGGATGGAACCTGTTGATCGGCTCGCTGGCCGCGAGCTTCGTTACATGAGGGGGCTGGCATGACCGCACAAATGGTGCTGACCATCGGAAGCGACGCGTTGACTCTGTTGCTCATGATCGCCATGCCCGTGCTGGGGGTGGTCATGGCGGTGGGCCTGGTCGTGAGCATTTTCCAGGCCGTGACGCAGATCCACGAAGCCACGCTGGCCTTCGTCCCCAAGTTGATTGCGGCGATGGTGGTGTTCGCGGTCGCGGGTCCCTGGATGATCAGCACGCTGGTGGACTATATCCGGCGTACCATCGAATCGATCCCCTCTGTGATCGGCTAGCCTGGGCTGGACCGCCATGATCACGTTCTCCGAAGCGCAGCTCATGGCGTGGCTGTCGCCCCTTCTGTGGCCGTTTTTGCGCATCCTGGCAGTGTTCTCGGTGGCTCCCTTGTTCTCGATGCGCGCCATCCCCATGCGCGCCAAGATCGGGTTGGCCTTCTTCGTGGCGCTGTGCGCGCAGGCCGTTCTGGGCGACCAGCCCGTCATTTCCGTCAACGGGCGCGAGGCGCTGGGGGCCGTGGCGCAGCAGGTGGCGGTGGGCTTGTCCATCGGCTTTGCGGTGCGGCTGGTGTTTGCGTCGGTGGAGTTGGCGGGCGAAGTCATCGGCCTGCAGATGGGCCTGAACTTCGCTTCGTTCTTCGATCCGACCACCAACGCGCAGGCGAGCGCCGTGGCGAAATTTTTCGGCAACATATCGATGCTGCTGTTCATCGTGATCAACGGGCACCTCATGGTGCTGATGGCGGTGGTCAAGAGCTTCGACCGCTTTCCGGTGGATGGGCACTTCATGCACGCATTGGGGCAGATGCGGCTGTATGAAATGGGGGCGTCGCTGTTTTCCAGCGCACTGTGGATTGCCTTGCCCATGATCGCGCTGCTGCTCTTCGTCAACCTCACACTGGGAATTATTTCCCGCGTGGCGCCGCAGATGAATATCTATGCCGTGGGTTTTCCCGTCACCCTGACCGTGGGATTGCTGGGCATCGGTGCCACCTTGCCCATGATGGAACAGCCCGTGCTGACGCTGTTTCAGCAGGCCATCGATCTTTTCGCTGCCCAGCGTTGAGGGCGGGGTCGGCTATACCAGCTGATTGCGTATGGCATACACCGTGAGCTCGGCGTTGTTGCTCAGCTTGAGCTTTTCCAGCACGCGGGCCCGGTAGACGCTGACTGTCTTGGGACTGAGCATCAGTTCTTCGGCGATTTCGGACAGGCGCTTGCCTGATGCGATCTTGAGCAGGGTCTGCAGCTCGCGTTCGGACAGTGCGGTGTGGGGCGCTTCGTGCTCGGGCTGGGACACGCTTTCGGCCAGCATCTGTGCCACCTCGGCCGTGAGGTATTTGCGCCCCTGCGCCAGTGTGCGCACGGCTTCGATCAACGCAACCGGGTCGGCCGCCTTGCTGGCATAGCCTTGCGCGCCCGCCCGCAGGCAGCGCACGGCGTATTGGTCTTCGGGGTTCATGGACACCACCAGCACCTTGATGGCGGAATCCGTCTCGCGCAGGCTGGCCAGCACCTCCAGGCCATTTCGGCCCGGCATGTTCAGGTCGAGCAGCAGCACATCGCAGGTGGCCGAACGCAGCACATCGCGCAGTTCCGGGTAGCTGCCCGCTTCGCCGGTGACCTCGATGTCCGAAGCTTCGGTCAACGTGTCGCGAATACCGCGCCGCACCACGGCATGGTCATCGCAGAGCACCACACGGATCATTGAACGCCTCCATTTTCTTCGTCAACCACCAGCGGAACCGACAGGATGACCGATGTGCCCTTGCCGGGCATGCTGCTGACGTCCAGCCAACCATCCACGGTACGGGCCCGCTCGCGCAGCCCGTTGAGTCCGAACCCCTTGGGTTTCTTCAGCGAGGCGGCATCGATGCCGCGCCCATTGTCGGTTACCTCGAGGGTGAAGACTCCCTCCGTGTCGGACAGGTCGATATGTACGGCCGTGGGCTGCGCATACTTGGAGATGTTGGTCAGTGCCTCCTGCGCCGTGCGATAGGCGACGAGCTGGACTGCGGCGGGCAGGTCGATGATGGCAGCACTCGACTGCACCCGCGTGGGGACGCTGCTGCGCCGCTCGAAGCTGTCGGCCAGCCATTGCACGGCGGCGACCAGGCCCTGGTCCAGGATGGGTGGGCGCAGGTTCATCATGATCCGCTGGCTTGCCCCGATGGCATGCTGCAGCATGGCCGTTGCGGCCTGTACATGATCGAGCAGGTCCTGTTGCTGGGTGTGGCGGCCGATCCAGGCCAGGTCGAAGCGGATGGCCGTCAGCGCACCGCCGATGTCGTCGTGGATCTCGCGCGCAATAGCGGCGCGCTCCTGTTCGATGGAGGTTTGCAGATGCTCGGTCAGCTCCGCCAGGCGCGTTTGCGATGCGGCAAGCTCCTGGGCGGCGTGTTCGCTTGCGATCCGTGCCTCGTGGACTTCACGCGCACGCGCGATGACGTGCGGAAGGCGGGCCATATCGTCCTTCAGCACGTAGTCGGCAATCCCGAGTCGAATGGCGTCCACGGCGGCGGCCTCGCCGATCGCACCTGACAGCAGGATGAACGGGGGCTGGCGCGCCTCTCCCGCCACCAGGGACCATGCATCAAGCGCTGTAAAGCCCGGCAGCCGGTAATCGGCCAGGATGATGTCGAAGGCTTGGTGCTGCGTGAACTGGCGGAAGTCTTCCAGGGTGTCGACGCGTTGGATCGAATGCGCGACTTTGGCCCGCCGCAACGTGATGGCTGCCAGTTCGTGGTCTGCGGGGGAATCTTCCAGATGAAGTATGCGCAGTTGCGTGCCAGATGTGGTGGAAGCCATGGGAGGGGCTATCATAGGATACAAATTGGAACAAACAAGGGGATTTGTCCTGTTGGTCCATTGTGCGATTCGGGATCGAATGGCCTGACGCGCCAGAGATGATGCGGGATGTTTTGTGTCTGAAAATTCGATGATTTAGGGGTTTCGTGTATCTTGCCGTCACGCACGGCAAGGGAGAAGCGATGGAATCAATGCTAACAAGATCTGGTGGTCCGGAAGTTCGCTTGCCCGTCATGGTTGCTGCCGAGTTGCAGGATTCGCTGCTGGTCGTCATGCATGATCTCCACCGGTTGGAGGGCTTGCTGAACCATGCCACCGATAACCTGCTCGAGCGTTTCGGGGAGGCCAATGAGACCCTGACCGACGCCGTGGTGGGTGATTCACCCCAGTTGGCTGCGGCGCGCGCTGCACTTCGCAGTGCCGTGACCGAACTGCAGTTTCAGGACATGGCCTCACAACTGATCTGGCACACCACCAAGGTACTCCAGGGCTGTGCATTCCGCCTCGCTGCGGAGTCCATGGGCTCGGAGGATGGCGAGGAGGCCGCCCCCTTCGCCGAAATGGCGCCTGACCGCCCCAATCCTGTGACCCAGAGCGAGATGGATGCCGGGTCCATTGATCTCTTCTGATGCGGTCACAATCCCGATTTAACCGATATATATTCAAGCCAGTTGGAGCCTTACATGCAATCGATCCTTGCCGTTGATGACTCGCCGTCCATGCGGAAAATGGTGTCCTTCACGCTCTCGGGTGCGGGCTACCACGTGGTCGAGGCGGTGGATGGCCAGGATGCCCTGGAGAAGGCGCAAAGCCACGAAATCGATCTGGTCCTGGCAGACCAGAACATGCCACGCCTGGATGGAATCGGCCTGACCCGCAAGCTGCGGGAGGATCCCAAGTTCAAGACGATTCCGATCCTGATTCTGACCACGGAATCGAGCGACCAGATGAAGCAGGCTGGCCGGGCAGCCGGGGCGACTGGTTGGCTCGTGAAGCCGTTCGACCCCAACCGGCTCATCGAAGTGATCAAGAAGGTGATCCGTTGAGCGCGTTTGCTTTTATCTGGGACAGCAAGTACACAGGAGCCTCCCATGGCTGAGTCATATCAAGAAGGATCGGGAGCAGGTGCGGATTTCGACCTGTCCCAGTTTTATCAGATTTTCTTTGAAGAGGCGGGTGAGAACCTCGACCAGATGGAGCACATGCTGCTTGATCTGGACCTGGAAAAGGCCGATGACGAAGAGCTGAACGGCATCTTCCGCTGCGCCCATTCCATCAAGGGCGGAGCGGCCACCTTCGGGTTTTCGGACGTGGCGGAGCTGACCCACCAGATGGAATCCTTGCTGGACCGGTTGCGCCGCCATGAGTTGCAGCCCATCCCTCAAATGGTGGATGTGCTGCTGGAATCTGCCGATGCCTCGCGCAGCCTGCTGGCGCGCCACCAGGCGGGAGCTCAGGACGAGGCGCCTTCGACGGCTAGTCTGGTGCGGCGCATCAGCGAACTGGCAGCGGGCATGGTCCCCGCACCGAGCGCGCCCGTGGAGCCGCAGGCTCCGCCGCCGCCCGTGGCCAAGGTGGAGCCACCGGCGCCCGCGCCTGCCGCGGTCGCTGCACCCTCCGGCTTGCGCAGCCTTCATGTGCGTATTGGCCCTCTGGATCGAATGGAGCAGGCTGAAACCATCAAGGAGCTGTTCCGCGATATTCCGGGGCTTGGGAGTATTGCCGACCTGCCTTGCAGTGACACCAATGCGAGGCTGTTTGCGGTCGAAACCTCGTCCACGGACAGTGATCTGCTGGACTTGTTCACGTTCCATGTCGCGAAAGAACAGGTCCAGATCACCGAGGCGGGCTCCGGCGCAGCCGCTCTCGCGGCTCCTGCAGATCCCGATCTGGCGGAAGGCGCGGTGAGCAACCTGCCGCCTGGGGAAGCCTACGGGTTCTTCAATAACGCCCCTGGCGCGCCAGCTGGAGCGCCAGTGCCTGCGATTCAGGCCATTGAGCCGGCTTCCGCAGTGACCCGCATCGCACCCAAGCCGGGTGCGGAAGCAAAGGCGGGCAGCCAGTCGCAGATGGAATCCACCACCATCCGCGTGGACGTCAAGAAGGTGGATCAGTTGATCAACCTCGTCGGCGAGCTGGTGATCACCCAAGCCATGCTGGCGCAGAACAGCCTGGGCCTCGACTCGGCGACCCACCAGCAATTGCTGGCCGGTCTGGCCGACCTGGATCGCAACACGCGCGATCTCCAGGAGTCGGTCATGTCCATCCGCATGATTCCGATGTCCATCGTGTTCAGTCGTTTCCCGCGCATGCTGCGTGACCTAGCCAACAAGCTGGGCAAGAAGGTGGAAATGGTGACGTTGGGCGAGGCAACGGAGCTGGACAAGGGGCTGGTGGAGAAGATCACCGATCCTTTGACACACTTGGTGCGCAACAGCGGAGACCATGGTATCGAATTGCCGGCGGACCGCCTGGCCAAGGGCAAGCCCGAGCATGGAACCATCACCTTGTCGGCATCGCATCAGGGCGGATCGATCGTTATTGAAGTTAAAGATGACGGCCGGGGCCTCTCGCGCGACAAGATCCTGGCCAAGGCGCGCGAGCGTGGCATGGATGTTTCCGACCAGATGAGCGATGCCGAGGTCTGGCAGCTGATTTTCGCCCCAGGTTTCTCGACCGCAGAGGTTGTGACCGATGTCTCTGGCCGCGGCGTCGGAATGGACGTGGTCAAGCGCAATATCGCCGCGCTCAATGGCACGGTCGAGGTAGATTCCTCCGAAGGCTACGGCACCAAGGTGTCGGTGCGCCTGCCTCTCACACTCGCCATCATGGATGGCATGTCGGTGGGTGTCGGGGAGGAGGTCTACATACTACCCCTGTCGTCGGTGGTGGAATCGTTCCAGGTTAACTCTGAGGATGTGAACACGGTCGCCCAGGGGTCCCAATTGGTGAAGGTGCGCGACGAATACATGCCGGTGATCGCCCTCGAGAAGATCTTCCAGGTGCCGCGCTTCGATCTGGAGAAGTCCAGCACCATCATGGTCGTCGTCGAGGCCGAGGGCAATCGGGTCGCGCTGTTGGTGGACGAGCTGCTGGGTCAGCACCAGGTTGTTGTCAAAAACCTCGAGTCCAACTATCGCAAGGTCCCCAATGTTTCGGGCGCCACCATTCTGGGCGACGGCCGGGTGGCGTTGATTCTCGATATCGGCGGGCTGGTGCGCCGGGCGCGCCATTAGGTTGAAGCCCGACACCGAGCAGCATTGCATTCGAAAGGAGAGGGCACATGAGTGTCATTGGCAAGACAGCAGAAACCGTGTCTACCGGCGCGCGTGAGTACCTGACGTTCCGCCTCGACCAGGAGGAGTACGGCATCGACATCCTCAAGGTCCAGGAAATCCGGGGTTACGAGCCACCCACGCGCATCGCCCATGCACCCGAGTTCATCAAGGGTGTGGTTAACCTGCGCGGCACCATTATTCCCATCGTCGACATGCGGTTGAAGTTCAACTGCTCCAAGGCAGAGTACAACACCTTTACGGTGGTCATCATTCTCAATCTGCGCAACCGCGTGGTCGGTATCGTCGTGGATTCGGTCAGCGATGTGATGGAACTGGCGACCGACAATGTGAAGTCTGCGCCCGACATCGAGAGCGTGATCGACAACGATTGCATCCTGGGTCTCGGTTCGGTAGGCGAGCGCATGCTGATTCTGCTGGACATCGAGAAGTTGATGTCCAGCGTGGACATGGGGCTGGTAGGCGCCGAGGGTTGAGCGAGAACGACACGGCCTGCTGACCAGGGGCCGTATCGAATCGGGGCTATTGAAGCAACAAGAAATTTTCCAGGACGATCACGCATGCTTCGCACACCCTCTACTGATTTGCCTGTGCGTGCTGATCGCGGCAGTGCTGCGCGGGCTGCCACTGCAGGGGCCGCGCCTGCGGGGCCGCTGACCCAGGGGCGGGAGTTCGTCTGGACCGATGCTGATTTTTCGCGTGTGCAAGCGCTGATCTACCAGCGGGCAGGAATCAACCTGCACGAAGGCAAGCATGCGATGGTGTATAGCCGCCTATCGCGCCGCCTGCGCGAGACCGGACATACCAGCTTTCACGACTATCTTGGATGGCTGGAAACCCATGATGGGGCGGAATGGCAGGAATTCGTCAATGCCCTCACCACCAACCTGACGGCCTTTTTCCGTGAGCAGCACCATTTCGAGATCTTTGCGTCGCACTTGCGGTCTCGGCCCAGTGGTACGCCTTGGAGGGTTTGGTGCAACGCGGCGTCGACGGGGGAAGAGCCTTATTCGATCGTCATGACCGCGTTCGAGACACTGGGGGCGAATGCGCCCTTCCGGCTGACGGCCAGCGATATCGATTCGCGCGTGCTTGCCACGGCTGCGCAAGGGGTCTACCGTCTGGATGGCCTCAAGGGGCTGACGCCGGAGCGCATGCAGCGCTTTTTTTTGCGTGGCAAAGGGGGCAATGCGGGACTGGTCCGCGCCAAGCCGGAGCTGGGCAAAGCCATCGATTTCATCAGTGTGAACCTGATCCGGGACGATTGGCCCTTCCGTGAGCCTTTCGACGTGGTGTTCTGCCGGAACGTGATGATCTATTTCGACGCGCCAACCCAGCGCAAAGTGCTTGAGCGTATCCACAGGGTGCTCAAACCGGGCGGGATGCTGTTTGTGGGACATGCGGAGAATTTCAGCGAGTCCCGGGATTTGTTCACTCTGCGGGGCAAAACGGTCTATGAACGCCGTTAAACCGCACAGGCTGTTTTGTCCACCGAATCCATGACTACACCCAAATCCGGTTTCTCTGCGCCAACTCCCAGTGGGAGCTTGCTTGGTGCGGCAGGGCTTTCGGAGCGGCGGCGCGCGCCCCGGATTGCACCGCTGACGGCAGACATCTATACCACTCCTGCGGCAGTGGCGCCGGAGTCCTCGTTGGAGGAGCTCAAGTCACGGCCGCCTCGGCCTGGCCAAGCCTCGTTTTTCTATTTTGACCATCATTTCCAGTACAACGCGGTGAAGGTATTGCCGGGCGAATACTACGTCTCGAACGAGAACCTGGTCATCATGACGGTGCTGGGGTCCTGTATCGCAGCGTGCTTGTGGGACAGCCGGATGCGGGTGGGAGGCATGAACCATTTCATGCTGCCCGATGGCGATTCGATCGATGTGTCGGGGCGGTACGGCTCGTACGCAATGGAGTTGCTGATCAACGAAATGCTCAAGCAGGGCGCACGGCGCGAAACCATGCAGGCCAAGATTTTCGGCGGAGCACAGGTCATGCACAGTTTTACTACGATGAACGTGGGCGAACGCAATACGCAGTTTGTGGTGAATTACCTGCATACCGAACGCATTCCCGTGGTGTCGGAAGATGTGCTGGATATCTATCCGCGCAAGGTGTGCTTTTTCCCGGTGACAGGGAAGGCCATGGTCAAGCGCTTGGCCCATGCGCATCCCGAGGAGTTGGTGGCCCAGGAGAAGCGCGGCAATGCCGCGACCGTTGCTCAAACGACGGCGGGCGGGTCCGTGGATCTGTTTTGATTGAGAAAGCTGGAGATGGGAAAAAAAATCCGGGTGATTGTGGTGGACGACTCTGCGCTGGTGCGCAGTTTGCTCGCCGAAATCATCAACCGGCAGAATGACATGGAATGCATTGGCACCGCCAATGACCCCCTGATTGCACGCGAGATGATCCGTGAGCTCAACCCGGATGTCATCACGCTGGATGTCGAGATGCCCCGTATGGACGGCATTGATTTCTTGGGCCGGCTCATGCGTTTGCGTCCCATGCCGGTGCTCATGATTTCCACGCTGACCGAACGGGGGGCCGAGGTAACGCTCAAGGCGCTCGAGCTCGGTGCCGTGGACTTCGTGGCCAAGCCCCGTGTCGGGTTGTCGAGCGGACTGAATGAGCTGGCGAGTCAGATTGTCGACAAGATCCGTGTGGCTGCCGTGGCGCATGTGCGCCGCGTTCAGCGTGAGCCCGTGGCTGCGGCAAATGCCGCGCCGGCGTCCACGTCACCCGCTGGGCTTCTGGGCCGGCTTTCCACCGAGAAGCTGATTTGTATCGGAGCTTCAACGGGTGGCACCGAGGCTATCAAGGAAGTGCTTGTACACCTGCCGGCCGATTCGCCAGCCATCGTAATCACCCAGCATATGCCACCAGGGTTCACGACGAGTTTTGCTGCACGCCTGAACGGGCTCTGCCAGATCACGGTCAAGGAAGCGGTCAACGGGGAGCGTATTCTGCCGGGCCATGCCTACATCGCTCCAGGGGGAAAGCAATTCCATATCAGCCGCAGCGGTGCTAACTACGTAGCGGTTGTGGACGACGGTCCTCCGGTCAACCGACACAAGCCGTCGGTGGAAGTCCTGTTCAAGTCGGCCGCCGCCGTGGTGGGGCGCAATGCGTACGGCATCATGCTCACCGGTATGGGCAACGATGGCGCTGCCGCCATGCGGGAGATGAAGGATGCGGGCAGCTACAACTACGTGCAGGACGAGGCCAGTTGCATCGTTTTTGGTATGCCCAGGGAGGCCATTGCCCATGGCGCTGCGGACGAAGTGTTGCCGCTGACGCAAATCGCGCCAGCGCTTGTCACCAAACTGCGCGGAAGCTCAGACCGGGTCATGCACCGCATCTGAGCTACTCGCGTTCGGGACTGTTCCTCGGAGGCGGTTAGTCGGCCAACAGGGCCCAGCGTTCTAGGGCTTGCATCAGCTCTGCCTCGATCTCGCCATCCCGCGCGTGGAGTGCTGCTGCTTTGGCGCCGTCCTTGCTGTACAGCGAACCGTCGGCCAGTTCCTGCTGGATGGCCTTTTGCTCGCCTTCGAGCGCTGCGATCAGACCCGGCAGCTGTTCCAGTTCGCGTTGCTCTTTGTAGCTCAGCTTCCGTTTTCCAGCAGGCGGGCGTTCACTGGCAATGGGTGCTGGCGTTGCGTTGGCAGCCTCGGTGCTTGAGGACGTAGCGCCGTAACCGCTTGCAGCCGCCGCTATTTCACGGCTGCGGCGAGACTGGGTAAGCCAATCCTGTACCCCGCCTTCGTATTCGCGCCATTGTCCAGCACTCTCATGAACGAGCGTGCTCGTAACCACATTGTCGAGGAAGGTGCGGTCGTGGCTCACAAGGAAGACGGTACCTTCGTAGGTCTGTAGCAGTTCCTCCAGCAGGTCAAGGGTTTCGATGTCCAGATCGTTGGTCGGTTCGTCGAGGACCAGCACGTTCGCTGGCCGTGCAAACAGCCGGGCCAGGAACAACCGGTTGCGCTCGCCGCCGGACAACGAGCGCACGGGCGAGTGCGCGCGGGCTGGAGAAAAAAGGAAGTCCCCCAGGTAGCTTCGTACGTGCTTGCGCTGCTGACCGATTTCGATCCATTCGCTGCCAGGGCTGATGAAGTCCTCCAGCGTAGCATCGAGATCAAGGGCATGTCGCATCTGATCGAAGTAAGCCACCTGCAGATTGGCGCCCTGACGAATGCGCCCTTCGTCCGCTGCCATTTCGCCGAGAATGAGTTTCAGAAGCGTGGTTTTGCCTGCGCCGTTGGGCCCGATCAGCCCCACCTTGTCGCCACGCAAGATGGTTGCGCTGAAATTGCGGACGATGGTTTTTTCGCCAAAGGCTTTGCCAACTCCTTCGAGTTCCGCAACGATCTTGCCGCTGGGGGCTCCAGAGGCCAAGTCCATCTTGACGCTGCCCAGGGTTTCGCGTCGGGCTGTGCGATTGGCACGCAGCACCTCAAGACGGTTGATCCGGCTTTGGCTGCGGGTGCGCCTGGCTTCCACGCCTTTACGTATCCAGACCTCTTCTTGGGCGAGCAATTTGTCCGCTTTGGCTGCGACCACCTCTTCCTGTGCCAGTTGCTCTTGTTTTTGCAATTGGTACTGGGCGAAATTGCCAGGATAGGAGAGCAAGCGGCCACGATCGAGTTCGACGATGCGGGTCGCCACGCGATCCAGAAAACTCCGGTCGTGCGTGATCGTTACGACGCTGCCCTTGAAGTCGATCAGCAAGTCCTCCAGCCATTCAATGGAATCTAGGTCTAAATGATTGGTCGGCTCGTCGAGCAGCAGCACCTCAGGGCGCGTCACCAACGCCTGCGCCAGCGCCACGCGCTTTTTGGTGCCCCCGGAGAGGTCGTGAATGCGGGCTTGAGGGTCGAGGCGAAGGCGCTGAAGAGTTTCGGTGACGCGCTGTTCCCAGTTCCAGGCGTCATAGGCTTCAATCTGGGTCTGTATGGCATCGAGATCGATGCCATCCGCGCCGCTCAGATACTGATCCCGAAGTGCGATCACATGCGAAATGCCTTGTGCTGCGGCTTCGAAAACGGTGGCAGCGGCGTCCAGCACGGGCTCCTGAGCCACAAAAGCAATGCGAACGCCTTGCTGGACATGCCTTGTGCCATCGTCGGCATGGGCTAGCCCACCAAGAATCTTGAGCATGGAGGACTTCCCGGCGCCATTGCGCCCGATCAGCCCTACGCGCTCGTTGGGCTCAAGAGAAAAGTTGACGTGATCAAGCAAGGCCACGTGCCCAAATGCCAGCTGCGCTTCTAAAAGAGTAATCAATGCCATGGCGGGCATTATCAGGTGCCGAGGTTCAGCCTAGTAAGACGTGCCTGAGTCGGGCGTACAGTGACGTAAGCAGTGCTTGCAAGCAATTCTTGCCTCCCCTTCAAAACCTGTGCTATAGTCGAGGGCTTCGCTGCACAGAAGTTCTTTCGAAGTTTGTGCCAAGCAGGTCTGGGGATTGAAGAGCCCGGGTCTGCAGGTTGAAAGAGGCGAAGCAAAAAATCTTCGGTAGTTTTGCAAAACGGGTTGA
>Ga0208633_100073_pt1 | contig 33202 bp, 34 predicted proteins | sample LakWasMet63_LOW9_2_FD_183895 | JGI IMG/M metagenome (GOLD analysis project Ga0208633, IMG submission 183895) | Freshwater sediment methanotrophic microbial communities from Lake Washington under simulated oxygen tension - Sediment Metagenome... | ecosystem: Environmental > Aquatic > Freshwater >...
AAGGTAGCGCCTTGGTGGATCAGGCCGGTACCACCATGAGCGAGGTGGTGGCATCGATCCGCCGCGTGACCGACATCATGGGCGAGATCAGTGCCGCCAGTTCCGAGCAGAGCAGCGGCGTGGCGCAAGTGGGCGAGGCCGTGACGCAGATGGACCAGGCGACGCAGCAGAACGCGGCGCTGGTGGAAGAGATGGCGGCGGCGGCCTCCAGCCTCAAGGGGCAGGCCAACGACCTGGTGCAGGCGGTATCGGTGTTCAAGCTCAACGCACAAGCCGGGCAGGCAGCGACTTCCAGCCGCGCCCCGGTTGTCTCGGCCATGTACGAGGCGCCCAAACCGGTAGCAGCCGTACGCAAGCCCGCAGCAGCCAAGGCGCCAGCAGCCAAGCTCAGTGCGCCGGCACCCAAAACGCCACAGAAGACCAGTGACGCCGACGATAAAGGCGATTGGGAAACGTTCTAACTGGATTCAAACGGGCTGCTGGCTAGGCCAGACAGGCCGTTTGAAGAAGGACACCCAGCACCCCTGCTGGGGGAGGGGCTGGTGAATCCTTTGAGGCTGGTTCTTACTGCGCCTGGAAGCCGCTGTCCTTGATGATCTTGGCCCAGGTCTTGGCATAGGCGCGTTCGCGGGTGGCCAGTTGCTGCGAGCTCATGTGGCCGACGGTCAGGCCCATGGCGGTCAGGCGCTCGCGTACTTCGGGGAGGGCGATGACCTTGGCCAGCGCGTCGGAGTAACGGTCCAGTGTCGCTTTCGGCGTGCCGTGCGGGGCGAAGATGCCGTAGTAGGGCAGGTCGTCGAAGCCTTTCAGGCCGAGCTCGTCAAAGGTCGGCACATCCGGCAGGGTGGCCTGGCGCTTGGCGCCGATCACGGCCACCATGCGGATCTTGCCCGCCTTGTGGTTCTCGATGAAGTCCGGCACCGAGCCGACACCGGCGGCAATCTGGTTGCCCAGCATGTCGCCCATCATCGGCGCGCTGCCGCGGTAGGGCGCGGCTTGCAGGTCGAGTTTGTATTTTTCGCCGATCACCTTGACGAAGAACTCCGGTGTCGAGGCCGGGGCCGGCACGCCGACCGTGCCCTTGCCCTTGCCGTGCTCGCGCACCCAGGCCACGTATTCGTTGACAGACTTGGCGGGTGTGCCGCCCGACAGCGCCAGACCATTGGCAAAGCTGGCAAAACCGGCCACCGGCACGAAGTCGTGCGCCGGGTCGAAGCCCGGGTTCTTCATCACCAGCGGCAGGATGGAGATGGTGTGGTCGTGCGACAGGAACAGCACCGAACCGTCAGCCGGCGCGGCCTTGAGCGCCTGCGCCGCGATCTGGCCACCGGCGCCCGCCTTGTTTTCCACGATGACATTGGTGCCGAGCTGGTCCTTGAGCTTGTCGGCCAGCACGCGGGCGATGGCGTCGGTGCCACCGCCGGGCGGGAAGCCGACCATCAGCTTGATGGTGGCCGGCTGGGCCGCAGCCAGCGAGCCAAACAGCAGACCGGCGGCAGCCAGGCCCAAGGTGCGGCGTTTGAAAGCATGAATCATGGTGAAACTCCAGATGGAAAAAGCAAGGGGTATGGCGCCGGAATGTACCACCGGCGCCGACCGCAGGCCGATCAGAGCCAGCGAAACAGCAGCGGGATCAGCAGCGAGGCCAGCACCACCTGCAGCCCCAGAGCCAGGCCGGCGTAGGCGCCGGCATCGGCATTGACTTGCAGCGCACGCGCCGCCCCCAGGCCGTGCGAGGTGGTGCCCAAGGCAAAGCCGCGCGCCATCCAGCCGGTGGGCGTGGTGGAAATGCGCAGCAGGTCGAACAGGTACTTGCCGCTCAGGGCGCCGACGATGCCGGTCAGCACCGCGAACACGGCGGCGAGCGCCGGAATGCCGCCGATCTTCTCGGCAATGCCCATGGCCACCGGCGCAGTGACCGATTTCGAGGCCAGCGACAGCAGCACGTCGGTTGGCAGCCCGAAGGCCCAACCGAGCGCCAGTGCCGAGCCGGCCGAGGCCGCGCCGCCGGCCAGGGCCGCCAGCAGCAGCGGCACCCAGCGCCGGCGCAATTCGTCCCGCCGTTGCCACAGCGGCCAGGCCAGGGCCACCACCGCCGGCCCGAGCAGGAAGTGGATGAACTGGGCACCGGAAAAATAGGTGGGGTAAGGGACATCGGTGGCGAGCAAGGCGCCGGCGATGGCGATCACGGTCCACAACACCGGATTGGCCCAGGGCGCCTGCTGCAGCCGCACGTACAGCGCATGCGCCAGCACGTACACCACCAGCGTGGCGGTCAGGCCGAACAGCGGCGTGGTGGAGAGGTAAACCCACAATTCGACGAATTTGGGCATCGTTCAGCTCCCGTGCGGCGGTTGATCGCGCTGTGCCAGCGCGCGCAGCACCAGCGCCGTGACGGCCAGGCCGATCCAGGTGGACAGCACGATGGCCAGCAGCATGCGCACGCCATATTCGCTCACCAGTGCCAGGTGCGTCATGACGCCCACACCCACCGGTACGAACAGCAGCGACAGGTGCGACAGCAGGTAGTCGGCGCAGGCGGCCACCGGTTCGCGAACGGGCCTGAAGCCCAGTGCGAACAGCAGCAGCACCATGCCCACCACCGGGCCGGGGAAGGGCAGGTGCAAGCCATGGGCCAGCAGCTCGCCCGCGGATTGCAACAGCAACAACCAGGCGAAGCCGCGCAGGCCGATCATTTGAGACGTTCTAGAAACGCGGCAGGTCCGGGTGCGAGATCTGGCCGGCACGCACCAGCATCTTGCCGTACTCGGCGCAGCGGTTGTGCGTCGGGATCACCTTGCCTGGGTTGAGCAGACTCTGCGGGTCGAAGGCGCGCTTGAGGCCCAGCATCTGCGCGTTCTCTTCCTGGCTGAACTGCACGCACATGGAGTTGAGCTTTTCCACGCCCACGCCGTGCTCGCCGGTGATGGTGCCGCCCATGGCGACACTGGTCTCCAGGATCTCGGCGCCGAACAGTTCGCAGCGGTGCAACTGGTCGGCATCGTTGGCGTCGAACAGGATCAGCGGGTGCAGGTTGCCGTCGCCGGCATGAAACACATTGAGGCACTTCAGGTCGTACTTCTGTTCCATGCCCTGTATCGCCAGCAGGATGTCGGCCAGGCGTTTGCGCGGGATGGTCGAATCCATGCACATGTAGTCGGGAGCCAGACGGCCGCTGGCCGGGAAGGCATTCTTGCGGCCGCTCCAGTACCGCAGGCGCTCGGCCTCGTCGCGGCTGACCGCAATGGCGGTGGCGCCGGCGCCGCGCAGCACCTCGCTCATGCGGCCGATCTCTTCTTCCACCTCTTCCGGTGTGCCGTCGCTTTCGCACAGCAGGATGGCTTCGGCGTCCAGGTCGTAGCCGGCGTGGACGAAATCCTCGACGGCCGCCGTCATGGGCTTGTCCATCATCTCCAGGCCGGCCGGGATGATGCCGGCGGCAATCACCGCCGCCACCGCATCGCCGGCTTTGCGGATGTCGTCGAAGCTGGCCATGATGCAGCGGGCCAGTTGCGGCTTCGGGATCAGGCGCACCGTCACCTCCAGGGTGACCGCCAGCATGCCTTCGCTGCCGATGAAGACGCTCAGCAGGTCGTAGCCGGCGGCATCGAGGGCGTCGCCGCCGAACTCGATCGGTTCGCCTTCGATGGTGTAGCCGCGCACCTTGAGCACGTTGTGCACCGTCAGGCCGTACTTGAGGCAGTGCACGCCGCCGGAGTTCTCGGCCACGTTGCCGCCGATGGTGCAGGCGATCTGGCTCGACGGATCGGGTGCGTAGTACATGCCGTAGGGTGCGGCGGCCTCGCTGATGGCCAGGTTGCGCACACCGGCCTGCACCAGCGCCGTGCGGCTGGCCGGGTCGATCTTCAGGATCTGGTTGAACTTTGCCAGGCTCAGCGTCACGCCCATGGCGTTGGGCATGGCGCCGCCGGACAGGCCGGTGCCGGCACCGCGCGCCACCACCGGCACGCCCAGGGCATGGCAGGTCTTGAGCACGGCCTGCACCTGTGTTTCGGTTTCCGGCAGGGCCACGACCAGCGGGCGCTGACGGTAAGCGGTCAGGCCATCGCACTCGTAGGGCGTGACGTCCTCTCTGTGCCAGAGCAGGGCGTAGTCGGGCAGCACGGCCTGCAGTGCCTGGACGACCTGGGCTTGCCGTTCGGCGCGCTGCAGGGCCGTGACCTGGGTGCTGGAAGAGGGAGCGTTCATGCGGAAGATTCTAGGGCCTGCTCACTATAATTTGGTGTTCATTCACTTTCACCCTGGCGGTAGCTACCGTGTCCGATCGTTTTGCCGTGCTGCCGCAGTATCTGTTGCCTAAAAAGGCCCTGACGGCATTCGCCGGTCAGGTCGCCGGGGCGCCCATGGGGGCGCTGACTACCGCCATCATCCGCCGTTTCATCCGCCGTTACAACGTGAACATGGATGAAGCCGCCAACCCGGATCCGGCCAGCTACCCCACCTTCAACGCATTCTTCACCCGCGCCCTGAAAGACGGCGCCCGCCCGCAGGCGGCAGCCGACTTCACCTGTCCGGTGGATGGTGCCATCAGCCAGTTTGGCGCGATCGAACGCGACCAGATCTTCCAGGCCAAGGGCCACCGTTATTCCACCACGGCGCTGGTGGGCGGCGATGCGGCGCTGGCCGCACAGTTCGAGAGCGGCAGCTTCGCCACGCTCTACCTCAGCCCGCGTGACTACCACCGCATCCACATGCCCTGCGACGGCGTGTTGCAGCGCATGATCTACGTGCCGGGCGAGCTGTTCTCCGTCAACCCGACCACGGCACGCGGCGTGCCGGGCCTGTTCGCGCGCAACGAGCGCGTGGTCTGCGTGTTCGAGACCGCCCACGGCCCGCTGGTGCTGACCCTGGTCGGCGCCACCATCGTGGGCAGCATGGCCACGGTCTGGCATGGCGTGGTCAATCCACCGCGCCGTCCCGCCGTGCATGAGTGGCACTACGAAGGGCAGGCGGGTCGCCTGAAACAGGGCGAGGAAATGGGGCGTTTCCTGCTCGGCTCCACCGTGGTGATGCTGTGGCCGCGTGGGCAGATCGGCTTTAATCCGGCCTGGGCGCCGGGGAAGGCGATCCACCTGGGCGAGGCCATGGGGATGCGTCCGGCTGGGTAATACCACGGATGCCGGGGTATTGCCCCGCGTGCTAAGCTGGCCAGAGAAGAACTACTTTTCCGGAGATTGCTATGCCAGGCTTGTTGCCCAATGTGGATCCCGACGGGTTGCTTGAGTTTTCCGTCGTCTACACCGACCGCGCCCTCAACCACATGTCCAAGCGCTTCCAGGGCGTGATGAAGGACATCTCCGGTATCCTGAAAGAGGTCTACCACGCCAGGTCGGCCGTGCTGGTGCCCGGCAGCGGCACCTTCGGCATGGAAGCCGTGGCACGCCAGTTCGCCACCGGCAAGAAAACCCTGGTCATTCGCAACGGCTGGTTCAGCTACCGCTGGACCCAGATTTTCGACATGGGCAGCATCCCGGCCGAGTCCACCGTGCTGAAAGCACGCCGCGTCGGCAGCGGCTCGCAGGCGTCCTGGATTCCCTGTCCGGTCGAGGAAGTTGTTGCCACCATCAAGGCCCAGAAGCCTGACGTGGTGTTTGCGCCGCACGTGGAAACCGCCGCCGGCATGATCCTGCCCGACGACTACATCCGCCAGGTGACCGACGCCGTGCATGAAGTCGGCGGCCTGTTCGTGCTGGACTGCATCGCCTCCGGCTGCATGTGGGTGGACATGCAGGCCACCGGTGTGGACATCCTGGTCAGCGCGCCGCAAAAGGGCTGGAGCGGTTCGCCCGCTTGCGCCATGGTCATGCTCAGCGAGCGCGCCCGCGCCGCCATCGACGCCACCACCAGCACCAGCTTCGCGGCCGACCTCAAGAAGTGGTTGCAGGTCATGGAAGCCTATGAAAACGGCGGCCACACCTACCACACCACCATGCCGACCGACGCGCTGGCGCGACTCGACGAGGTGATGCGCGAGACCAAGGCCTACGGCTTCGAGAAGGTGCGTCAGGAACAGATCGCACTCGGCGCCAAGGTGCGTGCCTTGCTGGAGAACCGCGGTTTTGCCAGCGTGGCGGCCGAGGGCTTCAAGGCGCCGGGCGTGGTGGTGAGTTACACCACCGATCCGGAGGTGCAAAACAGCAAGAAGTTTCTGGGCCTGGGCTTGCAGACGGCCGCCGGTGTGCCGCTGCAGTGCGACGAGCCGGCCGACTTCAGCACCTTCCGCATCGGCCTGTTTGGCCTGGACAAGCTGCACCAGCCCGACCGCAGCGTGAAGCAGCTGTCGGACGCGCTGGACAAGCTGGGCTTCAAGGAAAAAATGCCGGCCGCGGCCTGATTCTCGGACGGGCAGAAAGCAGAACGCCCCGGGCCTTGCGGCTGCGGGGCGTTTTGCTTGAGCTGTGAGCTTGCTTACTTGAAGATCACGGTCTTGTGGCCGTTGAGGATGACGCGGTGTTCGCTGTGCCATTTCACGGCGCGGGCCAGCACCTGGCTCTCAGTGTCGCGGCCGATGGCGGTCAGGTCTTCCACCGTCTTGCTGTGGTCGACCCGGGCCACGTCCTGCTCGATGATCGGGCCCTCGTCGAGGTCGGCGGTTACGTAGTGGGCGGTGGCGCCGATCAGCTTCACGCCGCGGTCATGCGCCTGGTAGTAGGGCTTGGCGCCCTTGAAGCTGGGCAGGAAGCTGTGGTGGATGTTGATGGCCTTGCCCGAAAGCTTGCGGCACATGTCGTCACTCAGCACCTGCATGTAGCGCGCCAGCACCACCAGTTCGGCGCCTTCGGCCTGCACCACTTCGTACTGCTTGGCCTCGGCCTGTGGCTTGGTAGCCGCCGTCACCGGGATATGGTGGAAAGGCACGTTGTAGCTGGCCGCCAGCTGGTAGAAGTCACGGTGGTTCGAGACGATGGCGCGGATGTCGATCGGCAGCAGACCGATCTTCCAGCGGAACAGCAGGTCGTTCAGGCAGTGGCCCTCTTTGCTGACAAACAGGACGGTGCGCATCGACTGCGCGGCGGCCTTCAGGCTCCACTGCATCTGGAACGGATCGGCAAACAGCTTGAGCTGGGCCTGCAGGTCCTCGTAGCTGACCTGGCCACAGGCGAACTGCACACGCATGAAGAACAGGCCGGTGGCGGGGTCGTTGTACTGCGCCGCCTCTTCGATGTTGCCGCCGCGCTCCAGCAGGAAACCGGAGACGGCATGCACCAAGCCCAGGCGGTCCGGGCAGGAAAGGGTCAGGATATAAACTTGGCTCATAGGGTCCATTGTCGCAGGATGGGTGGAACGGCGCCGGCGGCCTGTTTTTGACGTCCGTACCGCGTCATTGTCGCAATTTTCCGGACGAAAGCTGCGCGATCGCGCCGCCGGGTCGACGCGGTCACGGCTTGAGCCGCGGCGCCTGGAATTGTGCGCAATGGTCGATCTCGGGGCCGGGCAAGGCCGACCAGGCGGCATCGAAGGCAGGCTCCGGGTCCGGCAAGACCGGCTGCGCGGCGACACCGATCACGACGGCTTGGAGCCTGAGCGTGGCCGGCAGGTGCCGCGGAATACCCAGTTGACGGTCCACGTGGCCACGGCCGGCCAGCAGCAACGCGGTCTGGCCCGGCCGTGCCGCCGCGCGCAGGGTGTTCGCCATGGCGACATCGCGCGCGATCTGCACGCGCGTCATGGGCGTGATCTGGCCCTCCGGCAGCATCCCGCAATGGCCCAGGCGGATGGCCTGCTGTTGCGCCAGGAGTGCCGGGCCGGGCAGCAGGGAGTCGAGCTGCGGGTCGGCCATGCGTTCGCGCATCTGCGCACGTGGCAGGTTGGCGCCCAGCACCGGGACGCCGGCGCGCACCGCCGTCATCACCGCCGGGCCATAGGCGCGCCAGGGCCAGGCGTCGTCGTTCCATTGCAGGGCGCTGCGTACTTGTGTTTCGCTGGCATCGGCTGGCAGGCTGCGCGTGTCGTGCCCCTGTTCGGCCATTTCCAGTACCAGAGCCGCCAGTTGGCCGCGCGCCGCCAGCGCCTGCACCACCTCGCGCTGCACGCGCTGGTGGTCCGGCGCATCGTGTTGTTCGCCCAGCAGGATTGCGTCGGCAGGCAGCAAGGCTGCCAGGCGCTGTTCCGTGTCGACGCCGGGGCTGCTGGCGCAACCGGCGACCAGCACGGCAGCGCTCAGCAAGGTCAAGAGCCGGGGCATGACGGGGCAGATCATCGGGCGATACTACGGGCAATTCCCAAGGTTTTCATGCGCTCGAATTTTTTCCTGAGGACGATCCTCACCCTGCTGCTGGCCCTGCTGGCGGCCCTGCTGTGTGTCTGGCTGAACATTCCCCTGCCCTGGATGATCGGCCCCTTGCTGTCCACCGCCCTGGCGTCCATCCTGCGTGCACCGACCGTCAGCTGGACCCCGTTGCGCAATGCCGGGCAGGCCACCATCGGCGTGGCGCTCGGCCTGTACTTCACGCCGCAGGTCACGGCGCTGGTGCTCAGCCTGTGGTGGGCCATCGGGCTGGGTATCGTCTGGGCGCTGGGCTTGGGCGCACTGTTCAGCGCCTGGCTGCAGCGGCTGCATGCGCACCGCCTGCCCGGGCTGAACCGCGCCACCACCTGGTTTGCCGGCGCCATCGGCGCGGCTTCCGAGATGACACTGCTGGCCGAGCGCGCCGGCGGCCGGACCGACCTGGTGGCGGCGGCGCACAGCATGCGGCTGCTGATCGTGACGGTGCTGATTCCCTTCGGCATGCAGTTCAGCGGCCTGCACGGTCTGGACCTGCTGGCCACCGGCACGGCGCGCGAGGTGCAGGGGGATGGCCTGCTGCTGCTCGGTTTGGCAGCGGCGGCCGGTGCCTGGGTGATGCAGCGGCTCGACCGCGCCAACCCCTGGTTCATGGGGGCGCTGCTGGTGGCCATGGGGCTGACCATGGCGGGGATCGAGTTGTCGGCGCTGCCCAAGGCCTTGTCGAACGCGGCGCAGCTGGTGATCGGTGTCAGCCTGGGCGTGCGCTTCACGCCGGCCTTCGTGCACACGGCGCCGCGCTGGCTGGCCTCGGTGGCCGGCGGCACGCTGGTGATGGTGCTGCTGTGTGCCGGCTTTGCCTGGGGGCTGGCGCAGGCCACGGGGCTGCACCCGGCCACCTTGGTGCTGGCCACCTCGCCCGGGGGCATTGCCGAGATGTCGATCACGGCCAAGGTACTGCAACTGGGGGCGCCGGTGGTGACGGCGTTCCAGGTCTGCCGGCTGATCGCCGTCCTGCTGCTGCTGGAACCGTTGTACCGCTGGCGCTACCAGCGCCAGGGGTGAGTCGCCAAGGGATCGACGCGGGCCGGTCCCGGCGGTTCAGTGGATGGTCAGCGGCGTCTGCGCCAGTTCGGCATATTGCGCCAGGGTGTCTTCCACTTCCTCTTCGGTCGGGGTATTGATCTGCCAGGCGGCGATGCGTTGCTGGAACAGTTCGGCCCAGGAGCCGTCGAGGTAGAGCTCCTTGCCCGAGCGTTTGTCCACGATCTCGAAGCCGTGGCGCAGCAGCAGCGGCCGCTCGACGGTCGTGCCGGCCTCCGCCGACCTGGCCGGCGCCTCATCGGGTTCGACGGCCGCCAGGTGCGTGACCGAGAAAGTGTCCGAGTCGTAAAGCGTGTGCATGGTGTCCGGTTCCTCCCAACGTCCTGTATCGCAGATGGATGCCGACCTGGCAATTTCAAGACTACCGTCAGCGTACCACCATTGGAGGCCGATGGCCCCTCAGGGTGGGCCGCTGCTGCGCCACTGCTGATCGATGAAGTCGCCGTTGTCCTGGGTCAGCTTGATGCGCACCGGCAGGTAGCCCAGCGCCGGGGCCAGCCAGAGCTCGACCATCAGGTCGTACGGTTGCCGGCGCGGGCGGGTCAGCTTGAGCGTGTCCTGCTCGCCGCCCGGCAGGTTCAGGCGCTCTGCGCCGTCGATGACGAAGCGCCAGCTGTCGGACTCGCGCGGGCCCACGGCCTGCATCTCGATGGCCGTGCCGCCCGGGTAGCGCTGGGGTTCGGCGGCGATCAGACTGGCGAGCTGGATGAAGATGCTGAGCTGGTCCTGGGCGCCCGGCTGCAAGGCCGCCTCGGGTGTGTTGGCGCTGAAGATGACCTTGCCCTTGTCGTACTCGAAGTGCGCCGCCACCTCGCTGCGCACCTTGTCGCCGAAGCGCTTGGGCCGCAGCCCCTCGGGCGTGATCTGGCCGCGGCTGGTCTGCCGGCGCGAGCCCAGGAACAAGGCGCTGATCTCCAGCTGCGCCTCGTAGGCCGCGCCGTCGTGTGCCCACAGCAGTTCGGCATTCGCGGTGTAGGGCAGCATGCGCACTTCACCGAAGAGTTCGTACTTGATGCGCAGGGAACCGGGCACGATTGGGGCCGGTGCAGACGCTGGCGTGGCGGCGGCGGCCGCCGGCGGACTTCCGGCCGATGCCGGCGATGACTCGTTTGCTATTGAATCGATAGCTGATGATTCAGGTTCGACAAGGGGGGCGGCCAGATTTAATTCGGAGTCCGGTGGCGGTGCCGGCTGTGGCCGGGCCGGCTTGGGTCGGGGCGCCACGGTTTGCGGCGGTGGTGCGGGCGGGACGGGTGGTGCCACCACGGTACGCGTGATCAGAGGGCGGCTGAGGGGCTGGGTGACCGGCAGGCTGTCGAAGTGCAGGCCGCCGAGCAGCGCAAGATGGACTGCCAGCAGGATGCCGCTCAACAGCAGCAGGGCCCGCCAGGGGGCCGCCGTGGCACCGGCGAGGACGTCGGGGACCCGCTTGTTCAAGGCCGGTGCCCCAGTTCGGCCGACAGCTGTTGCGCCGCAGCTGTCAGCGGTGTGGTCACCACGCGCGCCAGGCCGTGCTCGCGCACCCGCTTGATGGCGGCCAGATCGCGCCGCATCAGCGGGCCGGGGGCGCGTGCCAGGGCGTCGAGCCGGGCGAACCCGACCTGGACCGACTGGATGCCTGCGCGTGTCTTCTCCATGCTCTAATTGGACGGGCTCGTTTCGTTTGGTTGAACGAGTTTAGCAATACGTCATTCGAGATTCTTTTTCCATGAAGCTTGCCACCTACAAAGACGGCTCACGCGACGGACAGCTGGTGGTCGTTTCGCGCGATCTGAGCACCGCGCACTATGCGACCGGCATCGCCAACCACCTGCAGCAGGTGCTGGACGACTGGAACTTCCTCTCGCCGCAGCTGCAGGATCTGTACGACGCCTTGAACCAGGGCAAGGCGCGCCACGCCTTCCCCTTCGAGCCGCAGATGTGCATGGCGCCGCTGCCGCGCGCCTACCAGTGGGCCGACGGTTCGGCCTACATCAACCACGTGGAATTGGTGCGGCTGGCGCGCAATGCCGAAGTGCCGGCCAACTACTACACCGAGCCGCTGATGTACCAGGGCGGCAGCGATGATTTCCTCGGCCCCTGCGACAACGTGGTGTGCGTGAGCGAGGCGCACGGCATCGACTTCGAGGCCGAGGTGGCGGTGGTCACCGGCGATGTGGCCATGGGCAGCACGCCCGAGCAGGCGCTCGACGGCATCCGCCTGGTGATGCTGGCCAACGACGTCAGCCTGCGTCACCTGATTCCCGACGAACTGGCCAAGGGCTTCGGCTTCTTCCAGAGCAAGCCGGCCACTGCCTTCAGCCCGGTGGCGGTCACGCTCGACGAATTGGGCGAGGCCTGGAACCAGGGCCGCCTGGGCCTCACGATCCAGAGCGCCTGGAACGGCCGGACGGTGGGCATGTGCGACGCCGGCGAGGAGATGACCTTCCATTTCGGCCAGCTCATCGCCCATATCTGCAAGACGCGCAACGTGCGCGCGGGCAGCATCGTCGGTTCGGGGACGGTCAGCAACCGCGCCACCGAGGTCAATGGCAAGAAGGAGTGGAGCAAGGGCTACAGCTGCATTGCCGAAAAGCGCGCCATCGAAACCATTCAGGATGGCAAGCCGGCGACCGACTACATGAAGTTCGGCGACACCATCCGCATCGAGATGAAGGGGCGCGACGGCCAGTCGGTCTTCGGTGCCATCGACCAGAAGATCGTGCCGCTCGGTTAAAGTCGCGCGCATGACAACAGCTTGATACGGGGGCGTGCGCCATGGGAATGAACTGGAAGAAATCCTTGCGCTGGAGCGGCCTGGCCCTCGGCCTGCTGGCCGGCCTGGCCCAGGCACAGCCGGCCGCGCCGACACCGGTCCGGGTTCTGATCAACCCGGGCGACAGCGGCGAGCAGTCGCGCATGGCGGTTTACGGCGGCTGGAAGTCAGCCGTGGAGCAGGCGCTGCGCAAGGAGCGCGTCGCCAATGTGGCGGTCTCCCTGTCCAACGATGCCACCGCCGACCTGGTCGCCACACGCTCACGCACCCAGGACATCTTCGTGGCGCCGGCGCACGTCATCGGCAGTGCCATACGCTACGGCTACACGCCGGTGCTGGGGCTGGACCGGCCGGTGCAGGCCGTGCTGGTGGCGCCCAAGGACAGTCCGGTCGGCAACCTGGCGCAGGCCGCCGGCAAGCGGCTGGGCCTGCCGCTGCAGGACAGCGTGGTGACCTACCTGTTGCGCGGCGAGGTCAATGCCGCCAACACCACCATCAAGCGCCACTTCGGCGCCTTGTACGAGACGCGCTACCAGGATGCGCTGCTGCCTTGTCTGCAGCTGCGTCGTTGTGATGTGGTGGCGGTGGAGCGCGCGGTGTTCGAGCGCTGGGCGGCCGCGGGTGAGCCACTCAAGGTGGTGATGGAGTCGAAGCCGGTGCCCGGTCTGAGCGTGGCCATCCGCGAAGGGGCGCGGCCCGCAGCCGACGCCCTGAATGTCTCTCTGACAGATGCGCTGGCGGCCGTGGGCGTGCTGCGGGCCGAGAACGCCAAGGTCGTGCCGCAGACGGCGGCGGCCTTCGACTACGTATCCACGCTTGGCTATTTCACGCCGCGCAGTCTGCCGGGTGCCAGTGTGGTGGATGCCAAGGCCGTTGCGCAACTGATGCAGCGGGGGGTCAGCTACATCGATACCCGCACGGAAGCTGAATTCAAGGCCGGCCGGGTGCCGGGTGCCAGGCTGGTGCCCTATGTGGAAAAGAGCGCCAAGGACGCTGATTTCGATGCCCGGCAGGACCAGTTCGATCTGGCCAAACTGCCGACGGACCGTCAGGCCGAGCTGATCTTTGCCTGCAACGGCGCCGAGTGCTGGAAGAGCTTCAAGGCCAGTCACGCCGCCCTCAAGGCCGGTTATGCCAAGGTGTACTGGTTCCGCGGTGGCCTGCCCGAATGGCGCAGTGCCGGCTTGAAAACCGAAACTGGCAACTGAGCGGCCGAACTGGAAACAGAAACGGAACTGGCCGGCAGCCCGTAAGGACTGCCGGCCAGTTCCGTTTGTGACAGGCGTCGGCCGCTTCAGGCCTGACCGTTCATCTTGTCGTGCTTGAGGAAGTACTTCTTGGCCATCGCCACCAGCTGGGCATCACTCGGGTGGTCGCTGCTGATGACGTCAACGATGGCCTTGTCGATGGCCTTGTCGTGATGCGCGCAGTGCGCCTTGAACTCGTCCTTGGCCTGGGCCGGGCCGGTCACCAGGATCTCGTGCACACCCTTGAGTGCTTCTGCGATCGAGTGGTAGTAGTTGTCGTCGATGTTCTTCGCTACATGCGATTCGTTGACGATGTCGCCCCGGCCGCCGGGCCCCTTGTGCGTGCTGCGCGACTTGATGCGCTCGGACTCGACGTGCTCGCGGTCGAACATGATGACGTGGGCTTCGGAACGGTCGAGCCAGACGATGGCGTGGTACGTGGACATGGGTGTCTCCTGATCAATCAATGGGAAATGGAAAAAGGGTGGTGTTTCAGGCGCCGCTGGCCTTGCCGTGCTGGTGCTCGAACTTGTCCTGGCAGTCGATGCAGCGCGGCGTTTCCGGCGCGGCATGCAGCCGGGCGGCCGGGATGTCGACGCCGCAGTCGGTGCACACGCCGTAGACGCCATCTTCAATGCGCTTGAGCGCGGCGTCAATGGCGTCGAGTTCGGCGCTCTCGCGCGCATCGAGGGCGAACTCGAGGTCGCGCGCGGTCGATGCCTGCGCGCGGGAATCCTCCGACTGGCCACCGAAATGATCGGCCGAGGCCTCGGCACGACCGATATTGCCGCCGCGCAGGCTGGCAATCTGGGCCAGCAGGCTGGTGCGCTGTTCCTGCAACTGCTTCTTGAAGGGGGCAGTCAGTTGTGTACTCATGAAAATCTCCGTAGCGAATAGGTTCATCATGCGCGTCCACTGTCCGGGCGTCTTTGACACAAGTCAAGACTGGTGCGAACGGGCCGGCGCGAAATGCCGGCAGAATCCGGAGCAGGCATTTGATGCGAAACAAAAAACAAAGGAGACCGTATTGTGGACTACAGCCGTTATCAGACCCTTCACATCACACGCCGCGGCGACGCCGGCGCCGTACTCGACATCCAGATGAAGGCGCGCAACGGCAAATTGCCGACCGCCGACCACCACGGCCACCGCGAACTGACCGAGATCTGGCGCGACGTCAGTGCCGATGATTCGGTGCGCTGTGCCGTGCTGCGCGGCGAAGGCCAGGGCTTTTCCGGTGGCGGCGACCTGGGCCTGGTGCAGGACATGGCGCAGGACTTCGCCGTGCGCAGCCGCGTCTGGAAGGAAGCGCGCGACCTGGTCTACAACGTCATCAACTGCGACAAGCCGATCGTCAGCGCCATGCACGGCCCGGCGGTCGGCGCCGGCCTGGTGGCGGGCCTGCTGGCCGACATCTCGATCGCCAGCAAAGGTGCCAAGATCGTCGACGGCCACACCCGCCTGGGCGTGGCGGCCGGCGACCACGCCGCCATCATCTGGCCGCTGCTGTGCGGCATGGCCAAGGCCAAGTACTACCTGATGCTGTGCGAGCCGGTCAGCGGCGAAGAGGCCGAGCGCATCGGCCTGGTGTCGCTGGCGGTGGACGAAGCAGACCTGTTGCCCAAGGCCTATGAAGTGGCCGACCGGCTGGCCAGCGGCAGCCAGAGCGCCATCCGCTGGACCAAGTACGCGCTCAACAACTGGCTGCGCCAGGCCGGCCCGTCCTTCGACACCTCGCTGGCACTCGAATTCATGGGCTTCGGCGGCCCCGATGTGCGCGAGGGTGTGGCCTCGCTGCGCGACAAGCGCGCACCACGGTTTTGAAACACCCCCAAGCTGCGCGCACTGCGTGTTGCTACGCTACCCCCCTTGCAGGGGGCAACGCCAGTGGTCCGGCGGAGCCGGTTCCACGGCGTTCCTGGTAGTGGGTGTGACCTGTTGAGCGCGTTGGGTGTCGGGCTGTCATAATCCGATCCATGCAGACCCTGCGCCGCGCCCACGTCCTTGCCCGCTTCGTGCTGGTGTGGTTCGCGCTGGCCGTCGGGGCGGCGATTGCCTCGCCGATCGTCAAGCCGCAGTCCCTGGAACTGATCTGTTCGGCCGGGGGCAGCGTCAAGCTGATGGTCACAAGCGACGACGGAGGTGCACAACCGACCGCGCACACGCTCGACTGTCCCCTGTGCATGGTCAGCAGTGCGCCGCCGCCGGTGGTGCAACTGCGGGTCGAGCCGCAACACCCGCTGGCGCACGCCCTGCGCCCCGTCCCCGCGGCGCACATTGCCGGCCGCACCGCCGCGCCGCTGCCTGCGCGCGGGCCACCGAATCTGTCCTAAGCTATCAATTCAGTAGCGGCTGATGCCCTTTCTTATTGGGCTGATGACCAATTTGTTTGATCAGGTGGGGTGATTCCCTGCCGCGTGCGTGACCCGTTCACGCTTAGGACCTTCGATGATCTTGTTCCAGCGTCTCTTGCTGGCCTGCGCTTTGCTGATCGGCGCTGCCATGCCCGCCCACGCGGGCGACACCGACCCACTGTTCATCAACCTCACAACCGACGAGCCGGCCCGTGCCGGCATGGGGCTGACCTTCGGCCTGCACCAGCATGAGAACGGCCACCCGCTGACGCTGTATCTCAACGACCGCGGCGTGCTGCTGGGGTCCCGGGCGCATGCCGACAGGTTCGCCACCCAGCAGAAGATGCTGGACGAGCTGATGAAAAAAGGCGCTGTCGTGCTGGTCTGTCCGAACTGCATGAAGCAGCACGGCGTGAACGAAGCCGACCTGCTGCCCGGCCTGCAACTCAGCAACCGCAAGCTCTCAGGCGAGGCCCTGTTCCGCGACAACACCCGGGCACTGAGCTGGTAAGCCATCCCTTATTTCATTTTTTCAACCCAGGAGATCATCATGAAACGTATCACCTTCACCCTTGCGGCCCTTGTGCTGGCCGCATCCGCCCAGGCCCAGGTCAGCGTCAAGGACGCCTGGGTGCGCGCCACCGTGCCGCAACAGAAGGCCACCGGCGCCTTCATGCAAATTGTTTCGGCCAAGGACGCCAGGCTGGTCGAAGCCAAGTCGCCGGTGGCCGGCGTGGTGGAAATCCACGAGATGGCCATGGTCGATCAGGTCATGAAGATGCGCGCCATTCCACGCCTGGACCTGCCGGCCGGCAAGGCGGTGGAGCTCAAGCCCGGTGGCTACCACGTCATGCTGCTGGACCTCAAGGGCCAGGTGAAGGACGGTGACACGGTGCCGCTGACGCTGGTGGTCGAAGGCAAAGACGGCAAGCGCCAGACGCTGGACCTCAAGGTGCCGGCCCGCCCGCTCAATGCCGCCGCCCAGACGGACATGAGCCAGGGCGGTGGCCATGGTCCCATGAAGCACTGAGCAAGCGCCTGCTCGCTTTGACGGCGTGCTGATCTCTCTGTTCGACGCATGCATCGCTGGCGCGCTTCCCGACTGACCCTGTGGCTGGCCGTGGCCGTGTCGCTGCTGGGCGCGCTGGCGCCCACGGTGTCGCGCGCTCTGGCAGCCGCGGGAAGCCGAACGCTCGCCATCGAGGTTTGCACCAGCGAAGGACCGCGCTGGCTGAGCGCTACCCCAGCCGAGGTCGCCGTCGCGGCGGCCGATCCAAATTCTTTGCGCACGGCCTCCCCTGACGGGCGGGATGCCGTGCCGTCGCTCGATCACTGCCCGTTTTGCCTGCTCGTCGCTGAACGGCTGGGGCCGCCACCCGCGGCTTCTGTGCACTTCTTCAATGCGGAATCTGGTTTGGTCCCACCGGACGCGCAGGCACTTTTCTTCCTCTCGGTTTCCTCCCGGACTTCGCTACCGCGCGGGCCACCCATCCGCTCCTGAACGCTTCTTCCCTGGTGTGCGGCACCCCTTTGCCGGGGGCAGCTGCGCGCATGACCTGATGCTTCCGGAGTCCAACTTGAACAAGAACCGCCTCGCCCTGGCCTGTGCCCTGGCCTTTCCCCTGGCTGCCCCCGTGCTGGCCCAGACTTCGCCGGCTCCCGACGCGTCGGACAGCCAGGCCATCGTCGAACCGTCCGTCCTGAATACCGTCACCGTCACCGGCAGCCGGGAGCAGACGCAGCTCATGCGCTCGCCGGCCTCGGTCGGCGTGATCAGCGCCGAGGCCATCCAGCAGACCGGCCCCATGCACCCGCAGCAGATCATCGGCCAGGTGCCGGGCGCTGCCGTGGCGGTGACCAACGGCGAGGGCCACACCACCGCCATCCGCCAGCCCTTCACCACCAGCCCGGTCTACCTCTTCCTGGAAGACGGCATTCCGACCCGCGCCACCGGCTTCTTCAACCACAACGGCCTGTACGAGACCAACATGCCGCAGGCCGGCGGCATCGAGGTCGTCAAGGGGCCGGGCTCGGCGCTCTACGGCTCGGACGCCATTGCCGGCATCGTCAACGTGCTGTCGCGCGTGCCGTCCGCCAAGCCGGTGGCCTCGGTCACCGGCGAGCTCGGCAGCTTCGGCTGGCAACGCCTGCTGCTCGACGGCACCACCGGCACGGGCGAGGGCGCGGTGCGCGTCGGTGCCAACCTGACGCACACCGACGGCTGGCGCGAGAAGACCGCGTACGACCGCCAGAGTGTGAACCTGCGGCACGACCAGGGGCTGGACGCAGGGGCCACGCTCAAGACCCTTCTGGGCTACACGAAGATCGACCAGCAGACCGGCGCCAACTCGTCGTTGACCTACCGCGACTACACCGACAACCCGACCAAGAACAACTTCGGCATCGCCTGGCGCAAGGTCGACGCGCTGCGCCTGTCCACCCAGTACGAGCGGGAAACCGGCGCCTCGCTGCTGAGCATCACGCCCTACCTGCGCAGCAATGCCATGGACCTCAATGGTTCGTACAACCTGAGCTCCGATCCGCGCGCCGAGAAGACCAGCGTGTTCTCGCTCGGCATGATGGCCAAGTGGCGGCAGGACTTCGAGGGCGCCGCCAAGCCGCGCCTGATCGTCGGCCTGGACGTGGAGCGCAGCCCGGGCAAGCGCACCGAAGACAGCCTGAACGTCTCCACCACCGGCGCGGGCGCCGACCGCAACTACTACGCCTACACCGTGGGCAACCGCATCTACGACTACGACGTCACCTTCAAGAGCCTGTCGCCCTACGTGCAGGGCGAGTTGTCGCCCACACAGGCGCTGCGCCTGACGGCCGGCCTGCGTTTCGACAGCATCGGCTACGACATGAGCAACAACATCACGGCCAGCACCACGCGCGCCGGCACCACCGGCCGCTACTACGGGCAGATCGCCTCGGCCTCGGTGGACTACACCCACTGGAGCCCCAAGCTCGGCGTCACGCTGGCGCTGGGCCCGAGCAGCAGCCTTTACGCCTCCTACAACCATGGCTTCCGCGCGCCGTCGGAGAGCCAGCTGTTCCGCGCCGGCAGCGACAGCGCCGCCAATGCCCCTACCAAGGCGCGCTTGGCGCTGGACCTCAAGCCCATCAAGGCGCGGCAGGTCGAGCTGGGCTGGCGCGGCGTCAGCCAGGGCTGGTCCTATGACGTGGCCGTCTACCAGCTGACCAAGACCGACGACCTGGTGAGCCAGCGCGACCTGGCCACCAACGTCAGCACCACGCTCAACGCGGGCAAGACCGAACACACCGGTCTGGAACTGGCGCTGGGCAAGTCGCTCAGCCGCAGCTGGCGCATCGACACCGCACTGTCCTATGCGGTGCACCGCTATGTGGACTGGGTGACCGCCAGCGCCAACTACTCCGGCAACGAGATGGCCACCGCGCCGCGCTTCATCGGCAACACGCGTGTGACGTGGACACCACGCCCCGGCACCTCGGCCCAGCTGGAGTGGGTCAGCCTGGGCGAGTACTGGCTGGAAGATTCCAACTCGGCCACCTACGGCAAGTACGCCGGGCACGACGTGTTCAACCTGCGTCTGCGCCAGCAGGTGGGCAAGGATGTGAGCGCCTTCCTGCGCCTGATGAACCTGACCGATCGCCGTTATGCCGACAGCGCCTCGGTCTCGTCCAACACCGCCGTCTACACGCCGGCCCTGCCGCGCGCGCTCTACCTCGGGCTGGAGGCCACATGGTGAGGCGCGGGCCATGCTGGGGCCAGTGGCTGCTGGCGCTGACCCTGGTGCTCGGTGGCGCTGGCGCGCTGGCGCAGCACATGCACGGAGGCGCGGGTGGTTCGGCCCGTTCAGCGAAGGCGCCACGCCCGCAACTGGGCACCGGCGTGGCCTTCGCGCCCGATGGCCGGCTCTGGCTGGCCGGCCTCGACGCCCAGGGCCGGCTGTTCGTGCAGACCGCCGAGGCGCAGGACCTGCAGGCCTGGAGCGCACCGCGTCTGCTCGACACCGCGAGCGATGTGATCTCCGCCGACGGCGAGAACCGGCCCAAGCTGGCCTTCGGGCCGCGCGGGCAGGTGGTGCTCGCCTACACCCAGCCGCGCGCCCGGCCCTACACCGGCCGGATCCGCATGCTGCGCTCCAGTGATGGCGGCCAGACCTTCAGCGCGCCGGTTACCGTGCACGCCGACCGGCAGGAGATCACGCACCGCTTCGAGTCCATCGCCTTCGACGCCCAGGGTGTGCTGCACACGGTGTGGATCGACAAGCGCGACATGGAGGCCGCGCCCAAGGTGGGCAAGAAGTCCAGCTACCGTGGCGCCGCCATCTACCGCAACGAGTCGCGCGACGGCGGCGCCAGCTTCGGGCCGGACACCAAGCTGGCGGACCACTCCTGCGAGTGCTGTCGCATCGCGTTGGCACCCGGTGCCGACGGCCAGTTGCGCGCGCTGTGGCGCCACGTGTTCGAGCCCAATGTGCGCGACCACGGCTTTGCCGTACTGGCCAGCGGCGCGCCGGTGGTGCGCGCCAGCTTCGATGGCTGGCAGGTGGACGCCTGCCCGCACCACGGTCCCGGCCTGGCGCTGGCGGCCGACGGCGGCTTTCATGCGGTGTGGTTCGGCATCCGCCGGGAACGGGACGAGGACGTGGCGGCGGTGCGTTATGCGCAGCTGAACGCCGACGGCAGCCCGCGCCTGAACACGGTGCGCGCACTGCCCGACGAGGCGGCCGAACATGCCGACCTGCTGGCCGGCGGCACGCGCGTGGCGGTGGTGTGGCGCAGCGTCGAGGGCGCGCGCAGCACGCTGCGCGCCTGGCTGTCCAACGATGGGGGCCAGACGTTCCAGCTGCGCGAGCTGGCCCAGGTGCAAGGCGACAACGACCACCCGCGCCTGGCACAACAGGGCGAACGCATGGTGGTGGTGTGGCGCAACATGAAGGAGGTCCAGGTGTATGAACTACGTTTCTGATTCCCGCGGTGAGTCCAACCGTTCGTCCCGCCGCCAGTTGCTGGCCGCGGCGCTCGCGCTGCCCGGTCTGTATGTGTCAAATCAGGCCCTGGCCCTTGATAAACGGACGCATGCAGCTATCAAAACAGTAGCGGATTTCGATGCCACCGTCTGGCAGCGGCTGCTGCGCGAGGGGCCGCGCCCGGCGGCCTACGTCTTTACCACCACCTACTGCAGCACCTGCCCGGCGGTGTTCGAGCTGCTGCACGACACCTTGCGCGCCACCAAGGCGCGCGCCGAGCTGGCCGCGGTGGTGATGGACGCGCAGGGCGACCGTGCGCTGGTGCATGCGCACCACTACCGCGGCGTCACGCGCCTGTATGCCTTCAACGGCTTCGAGCCCGAGATCCGCCAGGCGGTCGATCCCAAGTGGCGCAACATCACGCCCTATGTGGTGCTGCTGGACCGCCAGGGGCGCGACCAGCGCGTCATCGGCCCGCCGGACGCGGCGCGCCTGAAGGCCTGGCTGGCCTGACGTGACTTACAAACCCAGCAGGTTGCGCCGCACGTGCAGCAGGTGCTCGCGTGTGTGCGCCAGCGCCGTGCCCAGGTCGCGCTCGCGCAGCGCGGCCACCAGTGCACGGTGTTCCTGCTGGTAGGCGGCGCGCCGTTCGGGTGTGACGCTCTTGCGTTTGAGCATGCCCCACTCGCCCTGCGCGCGCGCCTGGCTCATGAGGTGAAACACGGTGCCGATGAAGCTGTTGTGTGCCGCTTCGGCGATCACCTCATGCAGCAAGCCATCCCAGTGCTCGAACTCGTCGAGCGAGCTGGCCCGTTCCGCCTGGTCGCAGCACTGTTCCATGCGGGCGAAGTCGGCCGGTGTGGCGTTGCGCACCACCATCTCCACGATGGCCGGTTCCAGCGCCATGCGCGCTTCCATCAGTTCGGCCGGGCTGGTGGTGGCCAGCGGTGCGTTGCCGGCGGGGGGTGGCAACAGGTCGCCGGCCTGCTCGGTCACGTAGGTGCCGCTGCCCACCGTCTGCATGATCAGGCCCGCGTCCTTGAGTTGTGCCAGCACGCGGCGCACCGCCGAGCGCCCCATGCCGAACTGCTCGCACAGGGCGCGCTCGGTCGGAATGCGGTGGCCGGCGCGCCAGATGCCGGACCTCAGGTTGTCAACAATCGTTTCCCGCAACAGGGCAGTCGAGTCCATGGTGGGCTGGTCAATGGCTTGAAAGTTCGATGGTAGCAAATCATCAGACCAAATCAGACCAATTCTGGCGGCGAGCTACGTGTTTTCCACGGTCTCTAAGTGAAATTGATGTGTCTATAATTTTTACCAATACAAACCAATTGCAACCAATTTGGGTTGCGTTCATTTTCAGGAGTACGCATGAAGATCGCACGTGTGGAGAAGGCCGGCCAGGTGCACCTGGCCCTGGTGGATGAAGCCAGGCAGGAGGTGGCCCTGGTCGGCGGTGCGCTGGCCAGCCACCCCAACCCGGTGCTGGCCGTCATCCAGCAGGGCGTGGCCGCCGCGCAACTGCAGGCCGCCGTGACCGAACGCGTGCCGATGGCGCAGGTGAAATTCCTGGCGCCGCTGTCGGCCTTCCTGCGCAACCCGTTTGCCGTCGGCAAGAACTACCACGAGCACGCGCTCGAGTTCGACAAGAGCGGCTTCAACGCCACCAGCGGCGTGGCCTCGGCCATTCCGCAGTTCCCGCAGATCTTCACCAAGGCCACGCTCACGCTCAACGGCCCGACCGACCCGATCCGCTTCAACCCCAAACACACCCAATCGGTGGACTACGAAGGCGAGATCGGCGTTGTCATCGGCAGCACCTGCCGCAACGTCAGCAAGGCCGACGCCATGAAGCAGGTCTGGGGTTTTGTCGCCACCAACGACGTCACCGCGCGCGACCTGCAGAAGAACCACGCCCAGTGGTTCCTCGGCAAGTCGCTCGACGGCTTCTGCCCCATGGGCCCCTGGATCACCACCACCGACGAAGCGCCGACCGACATGCGCATGCAGACCTGGGTCAACGGCGAGCCGCGCCAGGATGCCCACATCTCGCAGCTGATCTTCGATGTGCCAACCCTGATCGAAACCATGTCCGCCGCCATGACGCTGTTGCCCGGTGATGTGATCCTCACCGGCACCTCGGTCGGCGTCGGCGTCGGCTTCAACCCGCCGAAGTTCCTGCGCCACGGTGACGTGGTGCGTGTGGCCATCAGCGGTCTGGGCGAACTGAACAACCCTGTCCAAGAGATCTGACGCCGGCGCGCGACCGGTGCCCCTGAACAACAACCCGAGGAGACAACCATGACACAACGCCGCGAACTGCTGCAATTCGCCGGGGCCGGCCTGGCCGGCCTGCTGGGCCTGCCCGCACTGGCGCAGGACGACTATCCGAACAAACCGGTCAGCATGCTGGTGCCGTTCCCGCCCGGCGGCGTGGCCGACACCGTGGGCCGCCCGGTGGCCGAGGCCATGGGCCGCGCGCTCAAGCAATCCATGATCGTGGAGAACAAGGGCGGCGCCGGCGGCGGCATCGGCATGGCGCAAGTCGCCAAGTCGCGGCCGGACGGCTACAACCTGCTGCTGGCGCTGTCCTCCATCGTGGTGCTGCCGGAGGCCGACAAGGTGCTCAAGCGCGCGCCCATGTTCACGCTCGACCAGCTCAAGCCGGTGGCGCGCTTCACCGCCGACCCGACCGCCCTGGTGGTGCGTGCCGACAGTCCGTGGAAGACCTACCAGGACTTCATGGCCGCGGTGAAAGCCAAGCCCGGTGCCATCACTTTCGGCTCCTCCGGCAACTACGGCACCATGCACGTGCCGATGGAGCAGCTCAAGGTGGCCACCAACAGCTTCATGTTGCATGTGCCCTACACCGGCGCCGGCCCGGCCGTGCTGGCCTTGCTGGCCGGCCAGGTCGATGCGCTGGCCACCGGCCCGTCGAGCGTGATGCAGCATGTGCGCGCCGGCAAGCTGCGCGTGCTGGCGCACTGGGGCGAAGGCCGGCTGGCCGCGCTGCCCGAGGTGCCTAGCTTCAAGGAGCTGGGCGTGCCGATCAGCTACTCGCAATGGGCCGGCCTGTTCGTGCCGGCCGGCACGCCCGAGGCCGTGGTAGCCAAGCTGCGCCAGGCCGCCAGGGCGGCATCGGAAGATGCCCGCGCCAAACAGGCGCTGGCCGCGGCCGGCACCGCGTTCCAGTACCAGGATGCGCCCGAGTTTGAGCGTTTCGTGCAGGCCGATGCCCGCGCCATGGCCGCGCTGGTGCAGCGCATCGGCCGCGTCGAATAACACAGCGCAACCCGCGCGGTCGGCCGGCGCCCTGCTGGCCGCGCTGACCGATTGCCCCTAAGATGCAGCCATCGTTGGTACATGGCCGAGGGGGCGCTTTGGGTTCATTTCAGCGTTGGTTTGTCGGCAGCCTGGCCGGCGCACTGTGGTGCGCCGCCGCTTGGGCGCAGCCGCGCGACGTGCGCGTGGGCCTGTACAACAACGAACCCAAGATCTTTGCCGATGACGAGGGCCAGCCGGCCGGCATCCTGGTCGAACTGCTGCAGGAGATGGCGCGGCTGGAGGGGTGGACGCTGCGCTTCGAGACCTGTAACTGGACGGACTGTCTGGACGCCCTGCAGGCCGGTCGCATCGATCTCATGCCCGATGTGGCCTACACCGCCGACCGCGATGAGCAGTTCGATTTTCACGAAACGCCGGCGCTGCTGAGCTGGTCGCAGGTCTACCGCCGCAGCGATGTGCCGATCGCTTCCATCCTCCATCTGGACGGCCGGCGCGTGGCTGTGCTGGCCGGCTCGATCCAGCTCAGCGTCTTTACCGATCTGACGCGCAGCTTCGGCGTCAAGCCGGAACTGCTCACCGTGGCGACGCTGGAGGAGGGCTTCCGTCTGGTCGAGGCAGGGCAGGCGGACGCCGTGATCGCCAACCAGTTTTTCGGCAACGTGCAGGCGCCGCGCCACCGGCTGGTGGAAACCACCATCATGTTCCAGCCCTCGCGCCTGTTCTATGCCACAGCGCAGGGGCGCAATGACAAACTGCTCGAGGCCATCGAGCGCCACTTGCAGGCTTGGCAGACCGATCCGACATCGACCTATTTCACAGTGCTCAAGCGCTGGTCGCAGATGTCGGCCCTGCAGGTGCCGCCGGGCGTGTGGTGGGGGCTGGGCGTGCTGCTCACGCTGTTGCTGCTCGCGGTGTCGCTGGCGCTGTTGCTGCGCCGCCAGGTGGCCCTGCGCACACAGGGGCTGCTGCAGGCTAACGAAGAGATCAGCCGCTTCAAGGCCATCTTTGAGCACGCCACCTTCGCTGCCTGGATTGCCAACCAGGACGGCACGCTCAACTATGTCAACGCCCGCTGTGCCAAGCTGCAGGGCAGCCCGCGTGAAACGCTGCTGGGGCAACGCTTCATGCGTTTCTACGCGCCGTCATACCTCGACGAGGCCGAGGCGTTCTGGCGCGCCGTACGCGACGGCCGGAGCAACGAGGTGAGCGAGCTGTGGCACGTGGCCATCGACGGCCATGAATTTCCCATGCTCACCAGCGGCACCGTGTTGCGCGATGCCGCAGGGCAGCCGGCCCAGGTGGCCTGCACGGCCGTGGACATCAGCGAGCGCAAGCAGGCCGAGGCACAGATCCGCCAGCTGGCCTTCTACGATGCGCTCACCGGCCTGCCCAATCGCCGGCTGCTGACCGACCATCTGCAGCATGCCCTGGCCAGCGGCGCGCGCCGCGGCAGCAGCGGAGCGCTGCTGTTCATCGACCTCGACCAGTTCAAGACCATCAACGACACGCTGGGCCACGACGTGGGCGACCAGCTGCTCAAGGAGGTGGCCACGCGCATCCAGCTGCAGGTGCGTGTGGGCGACACCGTGGCGCGTCTGGGCGGTGACGAGTTCATTGTGCTGATCGAGGAGCTCAGCGAACAGCCGGGCATCGCCGCCAGCCAGGCCGAGGGCGTGGCGCGCAAGATCATGGCCGCGCTCAACCGGCCCTATCGACTGGCGGACAACGAGCAACACAGCACACCCAGCGTTGGCATTGCGCTGTTCGTGCACGGGCAGGGGACGGTGGATGAGCTGCTCAAGCAGGCCGACCTGGCCATGTACCAGGCCAAGGCGGCCGGGCGCAACACGCTGCGTTTCTTCGATCCGCAGATGCAGGCAGTGGTGGCCGAGCACGCCGCGCTGGAGAGCGACCTGCGCGCCGCCTTGCAGAGCGGCGGGCAACTGGGTCTGCACATCCAGCCGCAGATCGACCACCAGGGCCGCATCATCGGCGCCGAGGCGCTGCTGCGCTGGCAGCACCCGCGGCGCGGCATGGTGCTGCCGGCCACTTTCATTTCGGTGGCCGAGGACAGCGGGCTCATCCACCCGCTCGGCCAGTGGGTGCTGGAGGCCGCCTGCCGCGAGCTGGTGACGTGGACGCAGCAGCCAGCGCTGCAGGGCCTGAGCCTGGCGGTCAACGTCAGCACGCAGCAGTTCCGTCACCCCGACTTCGTGCCGCAAGTGTTCGAGGTGCTGGCACGCACCGGCGTGGCGGCGCAGCAGCTCAAGCTGGAGATCACCGAAAGCCTGCTGATGCACAACGTGGAGGACGTCATTGCCAAGATGGAGGCCCTGCGCGCGCACGGCGTGCGCTTCTCGCTCGACGATTTCGGCACCGGCTACTCCTCGCTGGCCTACCTCAAGCGCTTGCCGCTTGACCAGCTCAAGATCGACCAGTCCTTCGTGCGCGACCTGCTCACCGACCCCAACGACGCCTCCATCGTCAGCACCATCATCGCCCTCGGCCACAGTCTCAACCTGATGGTGGTGGCCGAAGGCGTGGAAACCACGGCCCAACGGCTTGTGCTCGAGGCCGGCCAGTGCCATGCCTACCAGGGTTATCTCTTCAGCCGGCCGCTGCCGGCCGATGAGTTCGTGCGTTACGTCCAGCAGCATGGCGCCGAGCAGCCGGCCTTCGAGTAAGCTGTCAGTGCCCGCAACACCACCGATTGGAGCAACCATGAGCCATCCAGACCCCACCGGCTTCGACAAATTCGTGCCGGGCTTCGAGTTCCTGCAAAACCTGGGCAAGGGATCCACGGCCATGCCGGCGATGAACCAGTGGAACCACTGGGTGGCGCCCACGCTCGACCCGAAGGCGCTGGACAAGCGCATCGAGGAACTCAAGGCGGTGCAGTTCTGGCTCGACCAGAATGCCACCGCGCTCAAGGCCACCATCCAGGCGCTGGAGGTGCAGAAGCTGACGCTGGCCACGCTCAAGGGCATGAACTTCACGCCGCCGGACCTGGCCCAGGCGTTCAAGCCGGCGGCAGCTGCCGAGCCTCCTGCCGCCAGAGCGGCGGCACCGCGCAAGCCGCGCGCCACGCCGGGCGCGAAAGCGGCAGCCGCAGCGACCGCGCCGGACCCGATGCAGTTCTGGGGTGCGCTCACCCAGCAGTTCCAGCAGATCGCCAGCCACGCCATGCAGGAGGTGGCCAGCAAGGCCGCCGTGGTGTCGAAAAATGCTATCAAAAAGGAAGCACCTGGTGCAGGAAAAACAAGGGCCGGGGCCGCAAAAACCGCCAAGAAGCGTGTTGTGCGCAAACGCTGACGCCGGCACCTGAAAACCCGGCCATGAAGCTCTTCCCCTACGGACACGCCACCCACCCGCAATGGCCCATGGCCGCCGGCCTGGTGCTGGCGCAGTTGCGTGCGCAGATGGCCTTGCCCGACTACGCGCACAGCCCGACGCTGGCGTTGCTCTACATCACCGACCACTACGCTGCAGAGGCCGAGGCCATCCTGGCGCACCTGAGCGCCGAGCTGCCCGAGGTGACCGACTGGGCCGGCACCGTGGGCGTGGGCGTGGCCGCCAACAACGTGGAGTATTTCGACGAACCGGCGCTGGCCGTCATGCTGTGCGAGTTGCCGACCGACCAGTACCGCGTGTTCTCCGGCGTCGCGCCGCTGGGGCTGGGTTTCGAGGCGCACACCGCGCTGGTGCATGCCGACGGCGAAACACCCGACCTGGCCGAGCTGATCAGCGAGATGGCTGCGCGCACCGACTCGGGTTACCTGTTCGGCGGCCTGGCGTCGAGCCGCAGCGAGACGGTGCAGTTCGCCCTCGGCGGCGACGGTTTCATCCGCGGCCAGGGCCGCGCCACCGGCGTCTTTCATGGCGGGCTGAGCGGTGTGGCCTTCGGCGAAGGCGTGCGGCTGGTGTCGCGCGTCACGCAGGGCTGCCTGCCGGTGGCCAAGAGCCATGTGGTGACCGAGGTCGAGCGCAACGTGGTCTTCAAGCTCGACGGCGAGCCTGCGCTGGACGTGCTGCTGCGCGACCTCGACGTCTCGCTCGACCGGCCGCAGCAGGCGCTGGACGCCGTGCGTGCCACCCTGGCCGGCCTGATGCGCCCGGCCGATGTCACCCGCGATGCAGCCGGCGACGGCCATGCCGTCAGCCGCACCGGCAACTTCGGCAGCGACGTGCGGGTGCGCCACATCATCGGGCTCGATCCGTCACGCCAGGGTGTGGCCCTGGCCGACCTGGCCGAACCCGGCATGGAACTGGCGTTCTGCCAGCGCAATGTGCAGGCCGCACGGGCTGACCTCAAGCGCATCTGCGCTGAAATCCGCGAAGAACTGGAGCCCGAGGAAATGGCCGTCGGCACCGCGCTCGCCCTGGGCGCGTCCGAGGCGGAAGCGGCGCCGCACCCAGCCCGGCGCATTGCCGGCGCGGTGTACGTGAGCTGCTCGGGCCGCGGCGGACCGCACTTCGGTGGCCCGAGCGCCGAACTGCAGATCGTGCGCCGTGCCCTGGGCGACGTGCCGCTGGTGGGGTTTTTTGCCGGCGGCGAAATCGCGCGCCACCATCTCTACGGCTACACCGGCGTGCTGACCGTCTTCACGGCGTAAGCCGGATTCAGCCCTTGCGGCACAACGGCCCGTCGACCGGGTTTTCCAGGCTGTGCGCAATCGCCGTCACCAGCGCGTGCGCCTCTTCGGCCGTGAAGTGTTCCATCAGGCTGCGTGCCACCGGCGCGGGTAGCCGCACCGTGCCGGCGCTGCCGTCGGCACGCGTGAAACGCACGCCGGCCACCTGGTGGCTGACCCAGTCCGGCCGCTCCTCGGCGCGCAGCATCTGCTCGTCCATCAGGATTTCGTAGTCGGCTTCCACGGCGGCCAGCACTTCATCGGCGGGATCGTCCGGAATCCGCACGACAAACCCCTCCATCGCGTCCGCCCGCACCTGGCAGGCCAGCGCCCGCGCCGCCAGCGCCTGCACGAAACGCTCGCGCAGGTCGGCGTCGAAAAAGATGTACTCGGAAGCCATGGCGCCGGGCCGGGTTCTATTTGCCTTTGTCCTTGAGTTTCATGATGCCCAGCGCGTTCATCACCATCTTCTCGAACAGCGGCTCCGAGGTGCCGCTCTTCATCTTGCGGATGAAATATTTTTCGAAGGCGATCTTGGCCAGGTGCACCCACTTGCCTTGCGAGAACCAGTTCACGTTGCGCGGCGGGATCTGCGGCAGCGCCACGAAGCAGGCGCCGGTGTCGCCGAAGTCGGCCAGGCACACCGCGTTCCACGTGGCTTTGTGCGTCGGCTCCTTGCCGTCGAGCACCTCGCGGATGTTGTGCGCCGTGGCCGTGACCATCGACTCGATCATGTAGCCGGTCTTGGGGGCACCGGTCGGCACCGGTGTTGCTTCCACCGGCGGAATGGCCACGCACACGCCCACCGAATAGATGTTGGGGTACTTCGGGTTGCGTTGGTTCTGGTCGATCAGGATGAAACCGCGCGGGTTGGTCAGCCCTTCGATGCCGAACACCGCGTCGATGCCCTTGAAGGCCGGCAGCATCATCGAGTACTTGAAGTCCAGCACGTGCTCCTTCTTCGGCGTGCCGTCCTCGTTGTGCTCGGTGACGTACATCTTGCCGGCTTCCACCTTGGTGGTCTTGGCATTGCAGATCCACTTGATGTGGCGGTCGCGCATGACCGACTCCAGCAGGCCCTTGGAGTCGCCCACCCCGCCCAGGCCCAGATGGCCCACATAGGGCTCGGCGGTGACGAAGGTCATCGGCACCTTGTCGCGGATCTTGCGCTTGCGCAGGTCGGTGTCCATGATCATGGCGAACTCGTAAGCCGGGCCGTAGCAGGAGGCACCCTGCACCGCGCCCACCACCACCGGGCCGGGATTCTTGACGAACTCCTGCCAGCCCTGCTCGGCCTCCACCGCGTGGTCCACATGGCAGATCGACTGCGTGTGTCCCTTGGGGCCCAGGCCCTCGACTTCGTCGAAGGCCAGCTTCGGACCGGTGGCAATGATGAGGTAGTCGTAGTCGATGCTGCGACCGTCGTCGAGTTCGATCTGGTTCTTTTCCGGGTGCACGCGCTTGGCACCGACGCCGATGAAGTCGATCTTCTTCTTCGCCAGCACCGGCGCGATGTCCAGCTCGATGTCGTCACGCGTGCGCCAGTTCACTGCCACCCAGGGGTTGGAGGGCACGAAATGGAACTTCGGGTTGTTGGAAATGACGGTGATCTTGTCGCCGGCATTCGCCAGCTCACGCATTTCATACGCCATCGGCATGCCGCCGATGCCCGCGCCGAGAATCACGATATGGGCCATGGTGTTGTCTCCTGTAAATGGCTTTAGGGGGGCAGCCTGCATCGGGCTGCCCATCTTGTCGGACTTCTGGTTGAGTTATATGCCCCCGGGGGTACAGTGGGATTGATATAGATCAAGCGCCGGTCTCGCCGCACTGCAGGGCCCGCAGCAGGGTAGAGCCCGCACGAGTTTTTTCCACAAGGTGCGGGGCGGCCGGCTCCGTCCTCCAGGCCCGGCGTGGCCTCGGGCAGAATGCCACCCAACAACATCAAGAACAGTTCGGGAGGAGCCCGCCTTGCGCGACTTTGACGACACCTGGCCGCCCACCGAGCAAGCGGCAGCAGGCCCTGGGCATGACGCCCACACCAACCAGTTTGCCCTGCTGCGCCAGCGCCGTTTCGCGCCGTTTTTCTGGACCCAGTTCTGCGGCGCGGCGAATGACAACCTCTTCAAGTTCGCCTTCACCGTGATGGTGACCTACCAGCTCAGCGTCAGCTGGCTTCCCGCCGCCCTGGCCGGGCTGGTGATCGGCGCGCTCTTCATCCTGCCTTTTCTGTTGTTCAGCGCCACCAGCGGCCAACTGACCGACAAGTACCCCAAGACGGCCATGATCCGCTTCGTCAAGAACCTGGAGATCGTCATCATGGGGGTGGCGGCCTGGGGTTTTGTGATGGGCAACGTGCCGGCCCTGCTGGCCTGCACCTTCATGATGGGCCTGCACTCCACGCTGTTCGGCCCGGTGAAGTTTGCCTACCTGCCGCAGGTGCTGGGCGAGCGCGAACTCACCGGCGGCAACGGCATGGTGGAGATGGGTACCTTCGTGGCCATCCTGCTCGGCAACGTGGTGGGCGGCCTCATCGTCGCCATGCCGGAAGTGGGCCACCAGAACGTGGCCATCGCCTGCGTGGCGCTGGCGGTGCTCGGGCGCGTGACGGCGGCGCGCGTGCCGCAACTGCCAGCCACCGACCCCGGCCTGACCATCAACTGGAACCCGTTTTCCGAAACCTGGCGCAACCTCCAGCTGGCGCACGGCAACATCGTGGTGTTCCGCTCGCTCTTGGGCATCAGCTGGATGTGGTTCTTCGGCGCCGTGTTCCTGAGCCAGTTCCCCAGCTTCGCCAAGGAAGTGCTGCATGGTGACGCGCACGTGGCCTCGGCCCTGCTGGTGGTGTTCTCCATCGGCATCGGCATCGGTTCATTGATGTGCGAACTGCTGAGCCGCCGCCACGTGGAAATCGGCCTGGTGCCCTTGGGCGCCATCGGCATGACGGTCTTTGCCATTGACCTCTACTTTGCTTCGCGTGGCCTGCCGGCGGCGGACGTGATGGGCCTGGCCGCTTTCCTGGCTAAGCCGGCGCACTGGCGCGTCATGGCCGACCTGTTGTTGTTGAGTTTGTTCGCCGGCCTGTACAGCGTGCCCATGTACGCCTTGATCCAGCTGCGCAGCCCGGCCACGCACCGCGCGCGCATCATCGCCGCCAACAACATCCTGAACGCCCTGTTCATGATTGCCAGCTCGCTCATCGCCGGAGCGCTGCTGGCGATGAACGTCACCATCCCGCAGATCTTCTTCCTGGTGGGGCTGGCCAATGCCGTGGTGGCGCTCTACATCTTCCTGCTGGTGCCGGAATACCTGCTGCGCTTCGTGGCCTGGGTGCTGAGCCACTTCGTCTACCGCTTCAAGGTGCAGGGCGACGAGCACATTCCTTCAACAGGCCCCGCCATCCTGGCCTGCAACCACGTGAGTTTTGTCGACGCCGTGCTGTTGCAGGCCGCCAGCCCGCGGCCCATCCGCTTTCTCATGGACCACCGCATCTTCAAGGTGCCGGTGCTGGGCTGGCTGTTCAAACTGGCCAAGGCCATCCCCATCGCCCCGCGCAGCGAAGACCCGGCCGCCTACGAGGCCGCGTTTGCCGCCGCCGTGGAGGTGCTGAAGGAAGGCGACCTGCTGGGTATCTTCCCCGAAGGTGGCATCACCAAAGACGGCTCGCTGCAGGAGTTCAAGGGCGGCCTCATGAAGATTCTGGAGCAGCAGCCGGTTCCGGTGGTGCCTATGGCGTTGACCAACCTCTGGGGCTCGTTCTTCAGCCGCATTGAACTGGTGGGCGGCAAGCCGACGGCGATGGCCAAGCCGTTTCGGCGCGGGATGTTTAATGCGGTGGGGTTGAATGTAGGGGAGGTGGTCGCTGCCCGAGATGTTCAGTTGGGCCGGCTGCATGAACAGATTGGAGCCCTCTTGCAAAGTGCGAAACATTGAGGTGAATGATTGGAGTCGAACTCCGCGGTCAAAGGCGACGATTGTTTGACGAGCTGTGAACGGATTACTGGCGCAAGTTTGAAGTCTGCATTTCGCAGACACAGGAGGTACACATGAAAAGCCGGGAAGTTACGCAGGCGACATATGACGAGCTCTTCAAAAAGAATCCGAAGATTCTTAAAGAGGCCTTGAAGCAAGCCTATGAGATTAGAAAATTCGAGATTGAACTCTATTGGAAGCGTGCGACATATTTTTGGACATTCATTGGTGCTGCCTTTGTTGGATATGCGGCGTTCTTTAACACTGCCAGCACTGTTGATGCCGTGCATAAAAATGCAGAAAGAGAATTCATCTTGATCCTTATCGCCTGCATTGGGTTGGTGTTTTCTGTTGCGTGGCACTGTGTGAATAAAGGAAGCAAGTTCTGGCAAGAGAATTGGGAAAATCACGTCGAACTGCTAGAAGATAAGGTGTTTGGACCACTCTACAAAACACTGACAAAAAGACCTGACCACCCGTCTTCATTCCGAGACGCTGTGATCGATTTTTTTGTTGCTCCTAGGTGTGAAGCGTCAAGAGGTTGTTTCTTGATCTGTTGAGTCTGGACATGGGTGCGAGGCCTCCGATGCCCTGATGCGGGCGATGCCAGTTGTAGTGGTGAGTCCAGTAATCCAGGGCGGCAGTGCGCTG
>Ga0208633_100080_pt1 | contig 31000 bp, 12 predicted proteins | sample LakWasMet63_LOW9_2_FD_183895 | JGI IMG/M metagenome (GOLD analysis project Ga0208633, IMG submission 183895) | Freshwater sediment methanotrophic microbial communities from Lake Washington under simulated oxygen tension - Sediment Metagenome... | ecosystem: Environmental > Aquatic > Freshwater >...
CGGCGAAGAGCAGGGCGAGCTATGGCAGTTACAGATCGACGCCAAAGCGGTGGATGGCAAGTCGATTCAACAGCTATTGCCGCAGGATCGGTTCAAACTGAAAGGCGGCAAAATCAATGTTAAGTTAAATGCGTCCGGCAGTTATGCGCGGGTTAATGAATTTACCTTAACCGCCGGGCTTAACGACCTGACCGGCCAGAGCAAAGACGGGCGGTTGGCTACCGAGGCATTAGTATTGGAATCAACCCTGAACGCCCAACACAATAACGGCTTGTGGCAATGGCAAAGTCATTCTGATTTTAACGGCGGCGCGTTGTATGCGGAGCCTTTGTACCTGGAAGCGGCCGGGCAAAATATCATTTTGGATGCCCAAGGCGACTGGAACGCATCAAACAAACGAGTCGAAATAAAGTCTGAAAGTTACCGGCATTCAAAAGTCGGAGAATTAAACGGCAACGCAACCGTTCAATACAAGGATGGCGCAAGCCTTGAAAAAGCTCAACTTTCGTTGAACAGTGACAATTTGCAGGACTTGTCTGTAATCTACCTGAAACCGTTTTTTGAGCAGACCGTATTGCAAGGCGTTACGCTCGCAGGCCATTTAAAAGCCGATTTTTCTATTAACGACCAATCCTTAACCGCGTTGGCGGCAAGCTTTAATAATCTTGAGGTTAAAGATGCAGCCGGACGCGGCGAAATTCAGGGCGGCGTAGGTCAGCTTAACTGGTCGAACGATGAAGCTTTTAGCCTGCCGTCGAAATTTGCCTGGCAGCAATTGCGGGTGCGCGCCGTGCCTATAGGTCCTGCCGAGCTTTCACTGCTGAGCAGAGCTGACAGCATCCGGCTGTTAAAAAAGACCCAGCTGCCTTTTTTGGGCGGCGCAATCGCTATCAACCAATTCAACTGGCAGGCCAAAAAGCAGCAAGACCCCAAGCTGTCCTTTGAAGGCGATGTCAGCAATGTGTCGCTTGAGCAACTGTCTCTGGCCCTAAACTGGACACCGTTATCCGGCACCATCAGCGGTCATATTCCCCGCGTCGAGTACAGCAACAAAACCCTGAGTCTGGGCGGCGAACTGACCGTCAAAGTTTTCGACGGTGAAGTTGAAATCAGCAATCTCGCCTCTTCGGGATTGTTTACCGATTTCCCCAAATTTCACAGCGATCTGGAAATCGAAAACCTGGATCTGGATCAGCTAACCGGCAAGTTTAAATTCGGCGGCATCACCGGCAAGCTATCGGGCTATGTCCGGCAGTTGTACATGGAAAACTGGCACCCGGTCACTTTTTTCGCGTGGCTGGGCACGCCGGAAAACGATGAGTCGCGGCACAGGATCAGTCAAAAAGCGGTACAAAACATCGCCAACATCGGTGGCGGCGGTGCAGCAGATCTACTGTCCAAAAGTTTTTTACGTTTTTTTGAAACCTTCGGCTACGACAAGCTGGGTCTGGGGTGTTACCTGCATGATGGCGTGTGTCAGTTGATGGGTGTAGAGGCTAGAGAATCCGGCTATGCCATTATTACCGGCGGCGGCCTGCCACGGATTGATGTGATCGGCTATAACCCCCGCGTTGACTGGAATGTGTTGATGGATCGATTGAAGCGTATTTCGACATCGGATGAAGTGATTGTTGAATAAATGATTACCCAATAGCTAAGAAGCTGTTTAAAAACCTAATAAATTCCGTGTAAAGACAGTGTATCTCGGTAGTTTTGATGAATACCTCGGTCACTGATAATCCATGGAAAGCCGTCTGGAGTTTCCAAGCTAGGCAAAAGAGCGTTCAGCAATTCATCTGTGAGGCGGTACGACAAGCTTGCCACATATAGTATCCGCCATTGGCAACCTGTCTTGGTGAGGTAGAGAATGCCGTTAACGATTTCGCGAAACGGATAGCTTCGCGGTCTACCCCCTGTTTTGGGATGCGTGCAATTTCAAGTACCGGACATAATAACCGTCATTGCTAGCCAGTTAAATTCGTCAAGTACAACCGCCAGCCCTCTTAAGCCAAAAATGTTGTAGCTTAATCGAGTGCTTAGGTTTTTAAACAGCTTCTAAGGGATTTTTACCAAGAAAGTCACGAACGACTTGCAGGGATTAGTTCACTCAAAATACCTTCTGCAAAGCATAGCGGAAAATTTTTCGATAAATATTCTCGTTGACAATGCAGCACCTGCACACGTTTAGGTCATTTATAGATATAGACTCACAAGAGTGTCAGCTTTGGCGGGCATACGTCGACAATTTTTTGCGGCACAATAATAATGTAGTTCAACACCATGCCGACGGTACGCGCAACGACACGCCGACTCGCGGAATTACGAATAATGAATATGGAGGAAAGCGGCATGATGAAAAAGAATTGTGGTAGGTCCTCTATATTACCCACGGGTTGAGTGACGGCATGGCGAGGTTAAGCTAAACAATGGCGGAGAAATGGCGCAACAAACTACAGGCCGACGCTTACGACTTTGCCCCGGACATCCAGCGCTTGCAGCATCAGCCGCCTTCGCCATTGCCGCGTGCGGTGCTGTGGTGCCTGCTGGCGTTGTTGTTCAGTATGCTACTGTGGTCGATCTTCGGCAGGCTGGATATTATCGCAGTAGCTCAAGGCAAGCTGGTGCCGCAAAGCTCGGTCAAGATCGTGCAACCGGCCGATGCCGGTATCGTCAAGGAGATACTGGTCAGCGAAGGCGATGAAGTACACGCCGGGCAGGTGCTGGCGCGCATGGATACACAGTTCTCCGACGCTGACGGGCGGTCGCTGGAAAGCGAGCTGCATCTTAAAAGCATGCAATTGCGCCGTGCCGATGCGCAACTTGCGGACGTTCCGCTCCAGCCGAATAGCGATGATCCGCCTGAGTTGTTCGCCCAAGTCAACGCTCAATATATTGCCCGCCAAAAAGCCTACGCCGATGCCCTCGGTACGGCGCGCGCTCAGCGCAGCAAAGCCCAACAAGAACTGCAAAGTGCGCTGGAAATCGAGACCAAGCTCAAACAGACTGTGCCGATTTACAAGGCACATGACGAGGCGTTTCAGCGGTTGGTCAAAGACGGTTCGGTTTCCAAATTCATGGCCAACGAAAAATCCCGCGACCATATCGAAAAGGAACAAGAGCTGCGCGCGCAGAACTACACCGTGGATAGCCTGCGTTCCACCATCCGGCAAACCGAACAACAGATCGCCCAGATCACCTCCAACTATCGTCAGGAGTTACAGAACGAACGGGTGCAGGCCGAAGGCGAGTACCGCAAATTGCAACAGGAAAACCAGAAACAGGCGCACCACCACGAACTGTTGGAACTCAAGTCGCCGCAGGACGGCATCGTCAAAGACATCGCCACGCACACGCCCGGCACCGTGGTTTCGCCCGGCACAGTGGTGATGACCGTTGTACCCAAGAACGACCCGATCGAAGCGGAAGTGTGGATCACCCACCTGGATGCGGGGTTTGTACAACCCCAGCAACATGCGCAAGTGAAGCTGGCTGCTTATCCGTTCCAAAAATACGGCATGGTCAACGGCGAAGTCAGCCAAGTAAGCCCCGATGCGACCGAACCGGATAAAGGCCAACGCGATGAACCGGGTTACCGCGCCGTGATTCGCCTGCCCAGCGCCTTCCTGGAAAACGCCGGAAAGCGCTACCGACTCACGCCCGGCATGCAGGTAACGGCGGAAATTAACCTGGGCAATCGCAGTGTTCTGGAGTATCTGCTATCTCCGGTACAAAAAGCGGTGTTTGAAGCAGGGCACGAACGATGAGCCTGGGAATGAATAGAAATGTCGAACAGAATATCGGGCTTCGTCCTCATTTTCTGAGTATCTACAAAACTTTCCGAACAATAAGACATGAGTAGAATATTTGTAAGCTGGGAGCTCGGAGCCAATTTCGGCCACCTTACCAGACTCATGCCTATTGCAGTGCAGTTACGCCAGCTTGGACATGAACTATTTTTTGCCGTGCGCGACACCGAAGTTGCCGCAGCACTGCTGGAGCCGCAAGGATTCTCATTCACGCAGGCACCGTTTTGGCACGGACATGCCTGCTTATCGGCGCCGCCGATTAACTATGCCGAACTATTGATCGCCGAAGGTTATTGTCAGCAAGACGGTTTATCCGGCATGTTGCGCAGTTGGCTGGGTTTGTTCCAACTTTTTCAACCCGATGTCGTGGTCGCCGATTATTCGCCTACAGCATTATTGGCCGCTCGTATCGCCAAAATTCCAGCTGTTTGCATTGACAATGGCTTCGGATTGCCGCCCAACATAGCACCACTACCGTCGATCCGCGCTTGGGAATCGATAACCGAACAACGCCTGCAACATGCCGAAGAAACGGTTTTACGTAGCATCAACTCCGTTTGTCATGCTTTCGGCGGTTCGGCGCTTGAACGCTTGGTCGATTTGTTTAACACCGAAGGAGCAGTCTTGACCACGTTTGCGGAGCTGGATCATTATGGCGCTCGCAACGAAACGGAATACGCAGGCCCTGTTTTTTCGAATGCAGGCGGGCAAGCCGTGCAATGGCAAGGTACGCATCGGCGGAAGATACTCGCTTATCTTCGTCCCAGTGTGCCGGGTATAGAAAACTTGCTAAAAGCATTATCCGAACTCGATGCCGAAGTCATCTGTGTAGTGCCCGGTCTCAAACGTTTGAATTGCGCTATTGCGAACCGTTTGCGGATCTACGTTAAGCCTGTCCAGCTGGATAATATTATCCTATCGGCCGATCTCGTGGTGTCTTATGCCGGATCAGGTATGGTGTGCTGCGCGCTTTTGGCAGGAGTGCCCTTATTGTTGGTGCCTCAGAACGTTGAACAATATATGTTTAGCTGCCGGGTTGACGAACTGGGGGCTGGATTAGTTATGGGGACAAATCGTAATGAAGCGGATTTTCTGGGTTCCCTGAAACAGTTGCTGGATGAAGATCGTTTTCGATGGGCGGCGAAAGCATTTGCGTCGCAGCATAGCAGTTTTCATCCCGATCAAGCGGTCAGCTCTGCGGTACGAGTGATCGAAACGGTTTTAAGTCATCAGTAGTAGCAAGTAGCATGAAAAGCATCGCCCACCTGGAAATTCACCTTGCCCATGCTTGCAATCTTTCTTGCGAGAGCTGCTCCCACTATTCCAACCAAGGCCACAAAGGCATTCTTTCATTAGCCGAAGCGGCGCACGCAATGAAACTATGGCATCGTCGGCTGATCCCACACACCTTCTCCTTGCTGGGAGGCGAACCCAGCATTCATCCCGACTTGCCGGAGTTTGTTCTGCTGGCCCGCAGAATCTGGCCGAGTGCGCATCTGCGTCTGGTAACCAATGGTTTCTTTTTGCACCGGCACCCAGCCTTGCCTGCCATTCTTCAACGTGATCCCAACGCCAGCATTTATCTGTCGATTCATCACGACGGGCCGGAATATGCAGAAAAGCTCCGGCCTGTCATGGAGCTATTGAAAAGCTGGGTTCGCAATTATCGGATTCGAGTCAATATTTACCTGTCGTTCAAGCATTGGAGTCGCGTGTATCGAGGCAGCGGAAACGCCATGGAGCCGTTTAAAGACGGGCTGCCGAGGCAAAGTTGGGAGAGTTGCCCGGCCAAGCATTGTCCACAGCTGTTTGAAGGGAAAATATGGAAGTGCGCGCCATTAGCCTATCTGAAGCTGCAAGACGCCAAGTACCGGCTTTCCGATAGTTGGAAACCGTACTTGCAATATCAACCGTTAGAGTCAAATTGCACTGATGAGCGGCTCGTGGAATTCTTTCAACGCGAGGAGGAAACGTTTTGCGGCATGTGTCCGGCCAATACAGAAAGGTTTAAACTGCCGATACCGTTTAATATCATCAAATGAAAGGTAGAGAATCGTCATAACTATAAGTTTTGCGTTGCGCCACGATTCCCAGAGGTATGCGTTGAGTTTTGTAAGTTTCAGGATGAAATCGAAATCAATTTGGGGCGGCGTATTAAAATCAAACCACAAGGACGGCCAAGAAAACCAAAGAATGACGGTGAAAAGTAACCTGATCCATTTACCTATCGAGGTCGTGCGATAGAAAACGTAAATTCACTTACAAAAAGTATGGACACTAAGCTTGTAACGAGGCAAACTCGTACTTTAGGCGACCCATTTAAAAAGCTAGATATACGTTTAGCAAATTCAGATCTCAAAAAATCGTAAACACCAGTACGCTAGAATATCGGGCTCCGTCCTCTATTTTTCGCTATTCCCGCGTAAACAATGAAATCTAAAGAAGAAGGCAACATGAGCAAATACAATAAACGAAAGGCATGGGGCTCACTGCACTGTTGGTTTGTTTAATTTCGGTACCATCTGCTCAAGCAGTGAGTTTTGACTGTGCCAAGGCACAGACAAAAGTGGAAAAACTCATTTGCGGAAACGAGCAAGCATCGCAATTGGATAAGGAAATGCAGTCAGCTTATCGGGAAGCGCAGGCGCATGCGGCAGATCCGGTAAGTTTGAAGACTGAGCAGCGGCAGTGGCTCAAGATGCGTGATACCTGTAATGATGCGGCTTGCATAATCCAAGCCTACCGCACTCGCCTAGTCAGTTTGAAAGCTATGCTTACTGAACCGAAAGCTTGCTTCCGTCTACTGGAACGGAAATGGCCGGAAGTGGCGAGCGGCCATTATCCGGTCTGTGTGGATTTTTTAAAAAACCTCAACAGTTTTTGCGAAGAAGCGCCCACCACCAAATGGATAAAACTCAGGCCGTCGGACAAAATCGTTCTTCCAGTAAACGCAACCCCAAGAGCTTCGTGCGAATGGAAAATCAACTCGGCCATCGATACGTTAAAAATACCACATTGGGAAGCCCTCGATCCTAAGGCTTATCTTAAAATCATCCAGAACATGCAGCAGCATTATTACCACGATCAGGAAGAGAAATGGGAGCCTATTCCGCCGGACATGCTGCAACATATCAATGAAGGGCAATCGCGTCTATGGCACACCTGGATAGACCTTGATCATGATGGTCAGAAAGAGCATGTCGTCAGGTTTGACAATTTACCTTGCAATAAGGGAGAACAAACCGATTTTTTTGGTCTGCCCAGTCGGCTTGCGGTAGTCGATGACAAGATCAGCAAGGTCGACGCTCACTATGAATATCTAGATCATGGTTCCGACATCGTAATACATGACAATAAAGCTTATGTCATGACCAAAATGGTTGTTGGTGGCGTTCAAGTGAAGTTTGAGTCGGGGTTAACAGGGTTTCGTAACCATTTAGAGTTACAAGAGCCTTTTTCCGATTCAACTGGTGAGAAAGGAATGCGTTCTGTTTGTGTTTTTGACTATATCAAATAAAGGAAAAAATCATGTTGAATTACAATCTATTAAATGATGAAAGCTATGCGGCGTTACGTTATCAGTTGCTCTTGAATGTTGAAGAAACCGGCAATCCAAAAACCACGCCGTATCTGGATTCCAAAGGTATTCCCACTGTCGGCATCGGTTTTAACCTCAGGTCAACTAATGTTCTTAATGCGGTATTGAAAGCCTTTGGCTTTGATACTCTGTCGGTATTCGGTTCGGAAACAGGGGACAGACCACGTTTCTTCATTAAAATAGCCCGATTTGCCAGGAGTGTAATATGTCGCGCCGCGCCCGAATCATGTTGCCGAACGTACCCGTGCATATCATACAACGGGGAAATAATCGGCAGGTTTGTTTTGTCGCTGACGAAGATTACCCGTGTTATCTCGATTGGCTCAAAGAGTATGCCGGCAAGACAGGTTGCCACGTCCATGCTTTCGTTTTGATGAGCAATCATGTCCATCTGCTGTTGACGGCGGATAGACTGGATAGTGCTGGGCAGTTGATGAAGGCGTTAGGGCAGCGGTATGTCCAATATTTCAATCGAACTTATCGGCGTAGCGGTACTTTATGGGAAGGTCGGTTTCGATCCTGTCTGCTTCAAGATGAAGCTTATCTGCTGAATTGTATGCGTTATATTGAGTTAAATTCGGTGCGGGCGGGCATGGTTGATCATCTTGGCAATTATCCATGGTCAAGTTACCGGGCGAACGCGCAAGGCGAGCCTTCCGGTCTTGTCGAGCCTCATGGCTTGTATAATCGACTGGCTGAAGAACTGTCCGGTTGTCAGTTGGTCTATCGTGAACTGTTCCGTTACGCATTGGAGCCTGGGTTTGTAGATCAGGTTCGTCATGCGACGAATAGGAATGTAGTACTCGGCAATGACCGGTTTGGAGAGGAAATCGCCAAAATGTTGGGCAAGCGGGTTACACACGGCAATGCGGGGCGTCCTCGGAAAGTTCCTAAAAAATAGCATGCCTGCAAAATAGGGGTATCTATCTCCTGTTTAAAATGTGGACATTAGATAAGCAACCAGTCAGAATCGCATTTAATACAGCTAACCTGAAGCGTTAGAGTTGTTTTATCAAATCCATAGTAAGGGATTTGAATGAAAAACCGAAATCAGCCAGTGAAAAACGTGGTCTGCCCCCCCTATTTTTGTGTATTTTTGCGTAATTTAAGAAGAAAATGAGTGCGGTGATGAACGGAAACAGAAATGTCGAACAGAATTCGGGCTCTATCCCTTATTATTCCTCAAGTTTTATAATGTAAAACGCATCAACGGAGACAAAAAATGACACGCAACAAAGCCTTACGCCTGTTATTTGGTTTAATGATTTTTTGGTTCTTCCTGATGATAGTATCGATTGCGACGAATGAAAGCGCAGTATCCTGGCAGGAAGAAGTCAAGTTGAGAACAGGAGAAACAATCACCATAGAACGGGAAGTTGAGCATGCTGGCGGGGGTGCGGCCTGGCCGCAAGGCCAGGGTACCGTTCCCAAACATCATCTGATCCGCTTTAGATACCCGCCAAATACAGGCCCACTCATCGAATGGCATTCCACAAAATTCGATATGCCTAGAGCAAGCTGGGCCGAGTTGCCTTTAGTGCTGGATTTAAGCACAGATAATATTTGGTTTATTTACACAATGCAGTGGGTCAATGATTATTGTATTCGTTATGTGAAATATCAGCTTCAACAGGGAGTTTGGTCTGAAATACCCTGGTCGGAAGAACCCATAGAAGTTCATCCAACCAACTTGTACTTGGCTGCTGGTAGCAATGCCATAGAAGGTGTAATTTCCCTAGGCACAAAATATCAAGAGAACACAAGTGCTGGATGGATGTGGTTTTTTAAGAAAGTAGGCCCTAAACAAGTCATCCCCGAGGGTGACGGACTGGATTGTGAATGGGAACCAGACACTCAAGTTTTTAATGTAAAACGTATCAACGGAGATAAAAAATGACTAACATCGATTACGAATTGCTTTCGCTTAACGTTTACGACGCCTCTGTCAAAAACAAGACCCCTGTGCTGGACGGCTGGACACAGCTGGTATGGCAGAGCGATGATGTATTAGGGTTCTCTGCTGGAGCTTATCGCAACGGTGGTGAAGTGGTCATTGCCTATGCTGGAACTAACGAAACTCTCGATTGGCTGTCAGGTAACTCGGCAGCCTTGGGTTTACCTGCCGCTCAAGTTTTCGACGCCATGCGTTTTTATCTGGATGTTAAAGCGGCAAACCCAGATGCAACCTCGTTCAGCTTTACCGGACATTCTTTGGGTGGTGGTCTTGCCTCATTGATGGCTGTGTTTTTCGATAAACAGGCCACCGTATTCGATGAGGCGCCTTTTCAATTGACCGCTATCGACCCGCTGATACTTTCGGCTTTGGAAGTCAGCTTGCTGGCAACCGGATACACCGATTTGGATTTTGCACTTTATAACGCCTCTTTTGCTACGCTGTTTCCGTTCCGGGAAAATAATGTAAACCATGTTTACTTGGATGGCGAAATTTTAGCTCCCGTCAGATTTCTATATCCGACTATTGCCGGAACAGATGCTCCCCTCTCAATGGGAGACTCTACGCTTAGTGCGCTGGATAAACATGCTATGACGCTGTTGACGGCGATGAAAGGCAACGCTGAATTTGCTACGCTGGTACAGCAATTGCCGAGTTTTGCGACCTACTTGTTGGATCCAGAATGGTTTGGTGTAACCGATAGACGCATTCCAGGTAAAATTGATTTACTGAGTACCTTATTGAAAGAACAATATGGGGTACAAAATAACGGCAAGTTGGATCACTTTGTTGCCGACATGAATCAGTTATTAGGCAGCGACGGGGTTACCCAAAACAACGTAGCTGTGCGCGATGCGCTGATGGCTACAGTCATGAATTATTACTTCAACAAAGTGGGGGTTAATGCAGACAACCTGTTCACCGTAGCTGACAACAGTCTTAACTTCAAATACAGCGATATTGGCAACGAAAAGCCCGAAATCCGCCCTCTGTTAGCTCATGAAGTGTCGGCTCTACTCAGTTCAGCAGACAGTTCTGAAACATCCAGTGCCTACAGTATCTTCACGCGGCTTATGCAACAAAATGCATGGCATATTCAGACAGGTACTGGAGGAATGACGTGGTCATCTACTGAAATCGACAGTGATGTCGTAATTGGTGGGGTCGAAGCGGATGTTATTAATACCGGCGAAGGAAATGATTTACTTTATGGTCTTGACGGTAATGATGAGCTGAATGGAGGTGCAGGTACTGACACCCTGATCGGCGGCTCAGGCAACGATACCTACATAGTAGACAACACCGGCGACGAAGTAATCGAGAATGCAAACGAAGGCACCGACACCGTGCAAAGTTCGGTTACCTACACTCTGGGCGAGAACGTCGAGAAGCTTATACTGACAGGAACGGATGCGCTTGATGGAACCGGCAATGCCCTTAACAACACCCTGACCGGTAATAATGCAGCCAATACACTGGACGGCGGTAGCGGTGCCGACATCCTGGTCGGCGGAGCCGGCGACGATGCTTACGTAGTGGACAACATCGGTGACGAAGTAATCGAGAACGCAAACGAAGGCACCGACACGGTGCGAAGTTCGATTACCTACACTCTGGGCGAGAACGTCGAGAAGCTTATACTGACAGGAACGGATGCGCTTGATGGAACCGGCAATGCACTCAACAACACCCTGACCGGTAATAATGCAGCCAATACACTGGACGGCGGTGCTGGACAAGACACCCTGACCGGCGGAGACGGGAAAGATGTGCTGGTCGGAGGCACAGGCAATGACACCTACTACGCCGACGAAGGCGACACCATTCGCGACTCGGACGGCAAAGGCACCATCTACCTCAACGGCAAACAACTTACCTTCGCTATCCGCAAAAAAGGCGAGACCATCTGGACCGATGCGGCAGGCAACGCATTCACTCTCAACGGCACCACCCTCCTGGTCAACGATCCACTCACCATCGAAGGCTTCAGCAACGGCCGGTTCGGCATCTACCTCGACGAACAAGAAGATCCCATTCCCAGCTCAGGTTCGGGGTCAAGCTCGGGTTCCGGTTCCAGCAATCCGCTGCCAGGTCCTGGCTACAACCCCACAGCTTCAGTCAGACGCTGGGATCCCTTGGCGTTAGACCTCGACGGCAACGGCCAAATTGATGCCGTTGCCAGTACGACGTCCACGACCTATTTCGACTTCAACGGCGACGGTATCGCTGAAAAATCCGGCTGGGTGGCCGCCCAAGACGGCATGCTGGCTCTCGATGCGAACAACAATGGAGCGATAGACGATCTTAGCGAGCTTTTCGGTTCCGCTACGCAAGATGGTTTTGTCGAACTTGCCGGTCTCGACACTAATAAAGACGGTGCCATAGACGACCAAGACACCGACTACAGCCGACTGCGGGTCTGGCAAGACAGCAATCAGGACGGTATCGCCCAGAGCGGAGAACTACACACACTGACCGACCTAAACATCAGCACCATCAACCTTGCCGCCACCCCGGCCAATTTACCGGCAGCAGACAACCTGATCACCGCCACCGGCAGCTTTACCCGTAACGGCCAAACCCAACTGGCCGCCGACATCCATCTCACCGTCAACTTCGCGCAGACCGATTCCAACCCCAACCGCCCGCTGGACCAAGCCCCAACCCTGTCCGCCGAGGTATTCGACCTGCCTTGGCTCAGAGGCTACGGACTGGTCAAAAGCCTGCACGTTGCCTATCAGGAAAGCGCCGGCCTCAAACAAGCCGCAGCAGACCTCATCGCCCAAGGCAGGGACGGCATTCTTACCAACTTCGACGGCTTCCTGGCGCAATGGTCCGGGCTTGCCGCCGCCCATGCCGCTCATGGCGTTACCCGCACCAACCTGACCACAGAAGACAAGGTGTGGATACTGGAAACATTCACTGGGCAGAGCGTGCAGAAGAGCGCGATAGAGGCGGCCAACTTCGGCGCTACCAGTCCAGGAGCCCAGAAAATTTGGGACACCAACTACATCGAGACTCAATACCAGCGCTTTGCCAAACGCGAAGCCATCAACTTCACCATTCAGGCGACGGCCAAAGATTGGCTGCAAGGCGCCTACTACTCGCTGGCACTCGATAGCTTTGTGGCAATCGACGCATCGCTATTGCAGGTTAGCTTGCAACAGCACCTCAACGCCGTTACTAACGAAGCCGATGCCAATTTTGCTGCTTTTATGTTGGTAAAACTCAAGGCAGACGGAATTGACCTTGCCCCGGCGACGATGAAACAGGCGCTTGCCAACTCCACCTACGCGCAACTTTTCGGCAGTGCGCTGGATTTCACCGGCAAGAATGCATGGCTGCAAACGTCGGCAAGCGCTTTTGCCGTGCCGGATGGCAATGGTTGGTTCGTAGCCGGTTCAACTGCGAACGATACCTTGCAAGGCGGTGCAGATAATGACACGCTAACTAGCAGAATTACGAATGATGAAATATGGAGAAAAGCGGCATGAAAAAGAATAATGGCGCATCCCTTATAGAATATCGGGCTCCGTCCCCTATTACCTCGCGTCCCCTATTACCTTCTATTACCTTGTGTTTGATATGAGGCAGACAGCATGAACAACAAAATTGCCGTGGATAGTTCTTCTAGGCCAAAACGCTCAAGCTTGTTGATCATTATGCTGTCTGTCTTGGCGTTCTCGTTCTACAAACTGGTCGTCGTAGATCGTATGGGATTTTGCTATAAACGGCTTTGGTTTGTCTCAAGCGAAGAGCTGATTCTCAACAACATAAATGGTCTGATGAAAGCAGGGCGGATGAAATTGGATGCCGCAGATACTAGCCCACAAAACTATCTTGCCCGCCATCCGAATTGTTGCCATGTAGATTGGGGGAACGATCATCCATTTCAGCGAGGGTTAATTTATTTTGGCTCAGCGGAAGTGACAGTGATTTATGAAATGAGTGATGAAGGGAAAAAATACTATGGTGCTAGCACAGAAAATTATTATGAATTTATTGAAGATAACACCGCCTGCGGTGAGTCTGTAGACTACATCGGAATGACAACAAGTGAACCAGTAGTTGCACGTAAATCAGCATTCAACCAATAGAGAAAAATCATGAACTATACCTTAACTACACTGAGCATTGAAGGAATCACTAACCTGTATCTCTACGGGCAGCCAGCTACACCGACTGACTTGACCAGCGCAACGCTGATCCGTCCGCAACAAGATACAGCCATGACTACGGTACACCTTGATGCAGTATCCTTTATGGCAACCGGTCCAGGTCGTTATGCGAATGCCGCCATGTCTGATTTGATCAACGCATTCATGAATGGTGAAATCATGCCGACTACCGGGCAGGTGCAAACGCTCAGTACAATGGATTTGATCGCCCAAAGCAATAGTTTGCTGGCATCGTACAAACAATTTTTCCCTTTCCAACAATACAACTACGACTCGTCGTCAGCCGACTATTTGAGCCGCGCGTACATTTACAATTCGACATCTTTTGGAATCGCAAAAGATGCTTTGTTCACCATCGATGCAGATGGAACGCGGCATATACAGAATTTTGCGATTCTTCCGGCGAATGATAATTTTGATTTTTCATCCAATAACCCGCTGGCATGGGTTGCGAATGCCGCGCTTTTGCCCAAGATTGATCCATCTGCAATAGGCCGGAGAGTGGACATCATATTCGATGATACCACCAAAAATTCGGTGCCTCGCATTGACTACACCCAAGCCATGTACAGTCAGGATGTGCAGACACAGTTTGACCATTTTGTTAATGGAGCCGATGCCGCAATAGATCTATACAACAAGATGCCAACTCTGGTGCAAAACCTATGGGATAGCGGTACCACCAAGTTTATTGATAGTCAGGGAAAGCCCATCATGTACGCATCAGGTGGTATTGCCAATGCCGACTTCACAATTGATGATGCACCACTTCTCTTTCCATACAAATCGAATGGAGTAGTGCTTGTCGGAGGTGTCGATAGCGATATTTTGCTTGGAAGTGCAGGACAGGACATATTCATTGGTGGCACCGGCAACGACATCCTCCACGGCGACGACGGCGCAGGCGGCGACATCCTCGAAGGCGGCACAGGCAATGACACCTACTACGCCGATAACGGCGACACCATTCGTGACTCGGACGGCAAAGGCACCATCTACCTCAACGGCAAGCAACTCACCTTCGCCACGCGCAAGAAAGGCGAGACCATCTGGACAGATGCCGCAGGCAACTCATTCACTCTCAACGGCACCACCCTCCTGGTCAACGATCCACTCACCATAGAGAACTTCAGCAACGGCCGGTTCGGCATCTACCTCGACGAACAAGAAGCCCCCAGTCCCAGTTCAGGTTCCGGCTCCAGCGGTCCGCTGCCGGGTCCTGGCTACAACCCCACCGCATCAGTCAGGCGCTGGGATCCCTTGGCGTTAGACCTCGACGGCAACGGCCAAATTGATGCCGTTGCCAGTACGACGTCCACGACCTATTTCGACTTCAACGGCGACGGTATCGCTGAAAAATCCGGCTGGGTGGCCGCCCAAGACGGCATGCTGGCTCTCGATGCGAACAACAATGGAGCGATAGACGATCTTAGCGAGCTTTTCGGTTCCGCTACGCAAGATGGTTTTGTCGAACTTGCCGGTCTCGACACTAATAAAGACGGTGCCATAGACGACCAAGACACCGACTACAGCCGACTGCGGGTCTGGCAAGACAGCAATCAGGACGGTATCGCCCAGAGCGGAGAACTACACACACTGACCGACCTAAACATCAGCACCATCAACCTTGCCGCCACCCCGGCCAATTTACCGGCAGCAGACAACCTGATCACCGCCACCGGCAGCTTTACCCGTAACGGCCAAACCCAACTGGCCGCCGACATCCATCTCACCGTCAACTTCGCGCAGACCGATTCCAACCCCAACCGCCCGCTGGACCAAGCTCCAGCCCTGTCCGCCGACGTCTTCGACCTGCCTTGGCTCAGAGGCTACGGACTGGTCAAAAGCCTGCACGTTGCCTATCAGGAAAGCGCCGGCCTCAAACAAGCCGCGGCAGACCTCATCGCCCAAGGCAGGGACGGCATTCTTACCAACTTCGACGGCTTCCTGGCGCAATGGTCCGGGCTTGCCGCCGCCCATGCCGCTCATGGCGTTACCCGTACCAACCTGACCACAGAAGACAAAGTGTGGATGCTGGAAACATTCACCGGGCAGAACGTACAGAAGAGCGCAATAGAGGCGGCCAACTTCGGCGTCATCGGGCCGGGGGCTCAGAGAGTTTGGGATACCAACTACATCGAGACCCAATACCAGGACTTTGCCAAACGCGAAGCTATCGGCTTTGCCATCCAGGCAACAGAGAAAGCCTTGATTCAAGGCGCTTATTACTCATTGGCCGGCGACCGCTTTGTCGCGATCGATGTGGCGCAGCTGCAAGCCAGTCTGGTTCAGGGACTCACCGTCATCAACAATAAACAGGATGCGCTATTTGCCGCGATAACACTGGATCGGCTGCGTAGCGACGGCGTCGATCTGCAAGCTGTCACCCTGAAACCGGCGCTGGCGGCATTGCCGTATGCGCAAGCTTATGAAGCGGCCATTGACGGCAGGTTTGCAATTCGAATGAGCGCAGGGACATTAAGCGCGGCTAATGGACAAGACTGGTGGATCGCCGGCAGTAGCGGGAGTGATGCATTGTATGGCAATGGCGGCAACGACACGCTTGATGGTGGTGCCGGCAACGATACATTAATTGGCGGCGGGGGGAATGACACATTGGTCGGTAGTTTTGGCGACGATACACTGGATGGCGGGGCTGGTAACGATAGCTATCAATTCGGGCGCGGCGATGGGCATGATTCGATTAGCAGCAACGATACGACAATAGGCAAAAGCGACCAGCTTCAGTTTAATGTCAATGTGGCATTGACGGATATTGATTTGAGCAGGACGCACGATGATCTAACGCTTACCATTCGGGATACGGGAGATAGCATTGTTATCAAAAAATATTTCATGGCCGAGACTGCGCCCTCTTATGGCGTCGAGCAAATCAAATTTGCAGATGGGACCGTGTGGGATTTCGATGCAATTAAAAACCTATTTCCAGTTACGGTAACGGATGGCAACGACATTATTTATGGATACGATACGGCCGAGGTAATTAATGCGGGGCTTGGCAACGATACTGTGTATGCACGCGGTGGGGATGATGCCGTCAGTGGCGGAGCGGGCAACGATAGCCTGTTGGGTGAGACAGGCGATGACAACCTTAACGGCGATGCTGGAGATGACTTACTGCTAGGCGGTGTCGGCAACGATGTACTGATGGGTGGAGCCGATAACGACACCTTGCAGGGAGAAACCGGTAACGACATGCTGGATGGCGGTGCCGGAAACGACTCCCTGCAAGGTGGTGTAGGCAATGACACCTATGTATTTGGTCGAGGCTCCGGACAGGACGTTATTGCCGACTATGACGCAATTGCGGGCAATATCGATACCGTGCGGATTGCGTCCGGCGTACTGCCGGCGGATGTGAAAGTTACACGGGGTGCAGATCACCTGTACCTCAGCATCAACAACGCGGACGGTACTACGGATAGACTGACTTTGCAGAACTGGTTCGGAACCTTTCAGTATTGGTTAAAAGGAGATGAGTATAAAGTTGAACAGGTGGTATTTGCGGATGACCCGGCTACAGTCTGGGATGTGTCTGTATTATCCACACTAGCCAATGCTGAAACAGAGGATGCGGACTACATTGAGGGCACCGCCGGAGCTGACTCCATCAATGGCTTAGGTGGAAATGACAAGATAATTGGCGGCGCTGGTAACGACATACTGATGGGGGGAACCGGTAATGACATTTTGCTGGGAGATGCCGGTAACGACATACTGGACGGCGGAGCCGGAAACGACAACTTACAAGGTCGTGCCAGCAACGATACCTATGTATTTGGTCGCGGTTCCGGACAAGATACTATTGAAGACTACGACACAACAGCGGGCAATGTCGACACCGTGCGGATTGCCTCCGGCGTACTGCCGGTGGATGTGAAGGTCACACGGGATCCCTCTAACCTGTATCTCAGCATCAACAACCCGGATGGTACGACAGACAAACTGACCTTACAGTATTGGTTCAGCCAAGACGCCTACAAGGTTGAGCAAGTGGTATTTATGGACGACCCGGCTACGGTATGGGATGTGGCGGGGCTCAACGCATTAGCCAATGTGCCGACAGAGAATGCAGATTATTTGAGCGGGTTGTTCGGGAACGATGTGATCAATGGGTTAGGCGGCAGCGATACTTTACTGGGTGATGCAGGCAACGATACTCTGATGGGTGGAATGGGTAATGATAACCTGCAAGGTGGAACGGGTAATGACACTTTGGATGGCGGTGCCGGAAACGACTATTTGCAAGATGGTGCCGGCAACGATACTTATCTGTTTGGCAGGGGTTCAGGACAGGACATTATCGGTGATTATGACATAACAGCGGGCAATATCGATACCATCCGCTTTGGGGCGGACATTGCAGTAAATGATATTGAATTTGGCCGTAATGGCAATGATTTGCTGCTAAACATCAACGGTACAAGCGATCAATTGAGGATACAGAACTGGGATTATTACGGAGATGCTTATCGCATTGAACGGGTAGAGTTTGCCGATGGCACGGTGTGGGGAGCGGCAGATTTGCCGTCCCAATTATCCGGACTGCCATTCACGGGAACGAGCGGTAACGATAACCTGTCCGGAGACTCAGGGAATAACACGCTAGATGGCGGTGCCGGAAACGACACCTTGCAAGGCGGATCAGGCAACGACATCTACGTATTTAATCTGGGCGATGGGCAAGACACTATTTATGAGTACGATACGACAGCGGGCAATGTGGATACCATCCGTTTTGGCGCCGGAATTTCTGCGAATGATATTGGGTTTGGCCGTAGTGACAGTAATTTGCTGTTAAGCATTAACGGTACAGCCGATCAATTGAGGATACAAAATTGGGGCAACGGAGACGCTCATCGCATTGAACGGGTAGAGTTTGCCGATGGGACGGTATGGGGAGCGGTAGATTTGCCGTCCCAATTATCCGGACTGCCACTCACGGGAACGAGCGGTAACGATAACCTGTCTGGAGACTCAGGGAACAACACATTAGATGGCGGAGCCGGAAACGACACCTTGCAAGGCGGAGCAGGCAATGACACTTATCTGTTTAATCGAGGCGGCGGACGGGATACGATCTCGGATTACGACTACACCGCAGGCAATATAGATACCGTTCGCTTCGGTGCCGGAATTGCTACAGGCAACATTATCTTCAGTCGTAGCGGTAACGATCTAGTGCTAAGCATCAACGGTACCACCGATCAACTGAAGATACAGAACTGGGCGTCTGGGGATTACTATCGCATCGAGCGGGTGCAGTTTACCGATGGCACGGTGTGGAACGCGGCGTATTTACAGGCACAGTTTTCAGCTATACCTATCATTGGCACGACTGGCAACGACAGTCTGTTCGGGGACGCAGGGAATAACATCTTAGACGGCAGAGCCGGAAACGACACTTTGAAAGGTGAAGCAGGTGACGACACTTACCTGTTCAATTTGGGTGATGGGCAGGACAATATCTATGATTACGACTCTGCCGCAGGCAATGTAGACACCGTTCGCTTTGGCGCGGGGATTGCCGCGAGTGACATTAACTTCTCACGTATCGGCAAAGATCTGGTGTTAAGCGTCAACGGCACGGCCGATCAATTGACGATACAAAGATGGAGAGATGGTGATGCTTGGCGTATCGAACGGGTTGAGTTTGCCGATGGCACGGTGTGGAACGCGGCGTATATACAGGCACATGCTATAGCTAAGCTTACCGGAACGAGTGGCAACGACACCCTGTCTGGAGACTCGGGAAATGACATGCTGGACGGCGGGACCGGAAACGACACCTTACAAGGTGGAGCAGGCAACGACATTTACCTGTTTAATCGGGGCGATGGGCAAGATACGATTCTGGATTACGATTATAGCTCAGGCAATGTGGATACCATTCGCTTCGGTGCTGGAATTGCTATGGGCGACATCACATTCTCGCATAGCGGGTATGGTGGCGCTCTGGTGCTGGGCATTAACGGCACCACAGATCAATTGACGATAGAAAATTGGAACTATGGGTATTACTACCATATTGAGAAAATGGAGTTTGCCGATGGCACGGAGTGGGATATACCTATCGTTGGAACAAGCGGTGATGACTATCTGGCCGGGGATTCCGGCAATAACACGTTGAATGGAGGAGCCGGAAACGACACCTTGGTTGGCGGTACAGGCAACGACACCTACCTGTTCAATCTGGGGGGCGGACAGGACACAATCTCCGAATACGACAGCAGCCCAGGGAATGTGGATACCATCCGCTTCGGTGCGGGCATCATGGCGGACGACATTGCTTTCAGCCGTAATGGCTATGATCTGGTGTTAACCATCAACGGAACAACCGATCAACTGACGATACAGAACTGGGGATATAGAGATGACTACCAGATTGAGCATGTGGCATTTGCCGATGGCACGTCATGGGATGCGCTATATTTGCAGACGCAAATTCCCTCGCCGACTTTTGAGGGAACGTCTGGCAATGACACATTAACGTTCTGGAAGGGTGAGAGCGGGCCTCTTCAAGGGATGGAAGGAAATGACATGCTTTATGGATCAGATGGCAATGACATCTTGGATGGCGGAGCCGACAATGACTATTTAGCTGGCGGATTGGGAAATGATGTCTATGTGTTTGGATTAGGTGGAGGCCAAGACAGCATTTACGATAGCGACTCTAGCGCTGGTAATATGGACACAGTTCTCTTCGGTACTGGAATTACTGCGGACGACATTACGTTCTCACATGGCGGATATGGTGGTGATCTGGTGCTGGGCATTAATGGCGCTAGCGATCAGGTAACGTTACAGAATTGGGGATATGGAGACGAATACCGTATTGAACGGGTGGAGTTTACTGATGGTACGGTATGGGATGCCGCTCAGTTACAAGCGTTTGCGACTGCTGTTCCAATTATAGGGACTGGAGCAACCGATTCCTTATATGCTTGGGCGGCTGAAAACGCAACGCTTAGAGGTTTAGGCGGTGACGACTATCTTAGTGGGAATGACGGCAACGACATCCTGGATGGAGGTACCGGCAATGACTATTTGAGAGGCAATACAGGCAACGACACCTATCTGTTCAATATGGGCGACGGACAAGACACAATCGCCGAATACGACAACAACGCAGGGAGTGTGGATACCGTTCGCTTCGGTGCTGGGATTGCTGCTGGCGATATTGCTTTCAGCCGTAGCGGCAATGATCTGGTATTGAGCATCAATGGTACGAGCGATCAGCTAAGAATTCAAAGCTGGGACAGTGGAGATGTTTGGCGCATTGAACGGGTAGAGTTTGCGGATGGGACTGTGTGGGGAACAGCAGAGTTGCCGTCCCAATTATCCGGGCTGCCACTCATTGGCACAAGCGGTGATGACTATCTGGCCGGGGATTCCGGGAATAACACATTGAATGGAGGAGCCGGAAACGACACCTTGGTTGGCGGTACAGGCAATGACACTTACCTGTTCAATCTGGGTGGCGGACAAGACACAATCTTCGAATACGATAATAGCGCAGGAAATGTAGATACTATCCGCTTCGGTGTGGGCATCACGGCGGACGACATTGCTTTCAGCCGTAATGGCTACGATCTGATGTTAAGCATCAACGGCACGACCGATCAACTGACGATATATAACTGGGGCTCTGGAAACGACTACCGCATTGAACGGGTAGAGTTTGCGGATGGGACTGTGTGGGGAACAGCAGAGTTGCCGTCCCAATTATCCGGGCTGCCACTCATTGGCACAAGCGGTGATGACTATCTGTACGGAGATTCCGGGAATGATACGTTGAATGGAGGAGCCGGAAACGACACCTTGGTTGGCGGTACAGGCAACGACGCCTACCTGTTCAATCTGGGTGGCGGACAAGACACAATCTTCGAATACGACAGCAGCGCAGGAAATGTGGATACCATCCGCTTCGGTGCGGGCATCACGGCGGACGCCATCACTTTTAGCCGTAATGGCTACGATCTGGTGTTAAGCATCAATGGCACAACCGATCAGCTGATGATATTGAACTGGGGTTCAGGAAACAACTATCGTATCGAGCGCGTAGAGTTTGCCGACGGTACTACGGCTCAATTACAAGCGATTATGCCTGCTGTTCTCATTTCAGGGACAGAGTATGCCGATTATCTTCAAGCTTTGTCCGGTGAAAACATAATGTTCCAAGGCTTAGGCGGTGACGACTCTCTTTACGGGAATGACGGCAACGATATTCTGGACGGCGGTACCGGCAATGACTATTTGAGCGGCAATACAGGCAACGACACCTACCTGTTCAACCGGGGGATCGGACAAGACATCATTAACGAGTACGATTCTACCGCAGGCAATGTGGATACTGTTCGCTTGGGTGCGGATATATCTGTTGACGACATTACTTTTAGTCGTAGCGGCAACGATCTAGTATTAAGTATTAACGGCACGACCGATCAACTGACGATACAAGGCTGGGGATATGGAAACGATTACCGCATCGAACGAGTGGAGTTTGCCGATGGCACGGTATGGGATGCAGGTTTTTTGTCGGCTGACCCCATTTTGGGTACGGAACAGGCCGATGACCTGGAAGCTTGGGCAGGTGAAAACGCAACACTCCAAGGTTTAGGCGGCGACGACACTCTCTACGGAAATGATGGCAACGACACATTGGATGGCGGCACCGGAAACGATTATTTGAGTGGTGATATGGGGAATGATGTCTATGTGTTTGGATTAGGCGGCGGGCAAGATATTATTGACGATGGTGATTCTACCGCAGGCAATGTGGATACCATTCGCTTTGGTGCCGGGATAGCTGCGGACGACATCATCTTCTCACGTAGCGACAGCGATCTAGTATTAAGCGTTAACGGCACCACCGATCGATTGACGATCCATAACTGGGGATATGGAAACGACTACCGCATTGAACGAGTGGTGTTTGCCGATGGCACGGTATGGGATGCAGCTCAGTTACAAACGTTTGTGTCTGCTGTTCCCATTTTAGGGACGAAACAAGCCGATGACCTGGAAGCTTGGGTGGGTGCAAATTCAACACTTCAAGGTTTAGGCGGCGACGACACTCTTTACGGAAACGACGGTAACGACATCCTGGATGGTGGTGTCGGCAATGATTATTTGAGTGGCAATACGGGTAATGACACTTACATTGTCGACAACGCAGGAGATATCGTTGTTGAGAATGCAGACGAAGGCACCGACACAGTGAAATCCTCCGTGACCTACACGTTGTCAGACAACGTCGAGAACCTCACCTTGACCGGTACAGCCGGGCGCAACGGTACAGGCAATGCCCTGGACAACCTATTGATCGGCAATAGCGGGAATAACGTGTTGGACGGTGGAATAGGCGCGGACACGATGACGGGGGGCGTAGGCAACGACACTTACATAGTGGACAACACCGGCGACGTGGTGACCGAGAACGCAAACGAGGGTACCGATACGGTACAAAGTTCCATCACCTACATCCTGGGTGAGAATGTCGAGAAGCTCACATTGACCGGAACGGATACTCTTGACGGCACCGGCAATGCCCTTAACAACACACTGACCGGTAATGAGGCAGACAATGTGCTGGACGGCAGCACCGGTGCCGACGTCATGAAAGGCGGTGCCGGCAATGATACCTATGTGGTGGATAACAGCGCCGATGTAGTGATTGAGAAGGCGAACGAAGGTACCGACACAGTGCAAAGTTCCATTACCTACACACTGAGTACAAACGTGGAAAACCTCACCCTGACCGGCACCTCAGCAATCAACGCTACGGGCAACAGCTTGAACAATACATTGATTGGCAACAGTGAAGACAACGTGTTGAGTGGCGGTACGGGGGCCGACCAACTGTTGGCTGGCGTGGGCAATGATACTTACGTGGTGGACAACGTAAACGATGTTATCATGGAAAATCAGGACGAAGGTATCGACACAGTCCAATCCTCTGTAACCTACATTTTGTCAGATAATGTTGAGAATCTCACTCTGATCGGGACGAGTACGATCAACGGCACAGGCAACACCTTGGACAATATTTTGACCGGCAATAGTGGTAATAACCGGTTGAATGGTTGTGAGGGGGCGGACACCATGACCGGTGGCCTTGGCAACGACACCTACGTGGTAGACAGCACCGGCGACGTGGTGACTGAGAACGTAAACGAAGGCATCGATACGGTGCAAAGTTCCATCACGTACACTCTGGGTGAGAATGTCGAGAAACTCACACTCACCGGAACCGATGCCCTTGATGGCACCGGTAATGAACTCAATAATACCTTGACCGGCAATGAGGCAGACAATGTGCTGGACGGCAGTGTCGGTGCCGACACTATGATCGGTGGCTTAGGCAATGACACTTATGTGGTGGATAACGCTGGTGATGTGGTGAAAGAAACTTCCACGCTAAGCACCGAGATCGACACGGTGCTGTCCTCTGTCACTTATATCTTGAGCGCCAACGTTGAGAGCCTCACCCTGACCGGTACGTCCGCAATCAATGGCACAGGCAACAGCTTGAACAACGTATTGATTGGCAATAGTGGGAATAACGTGTTAACTGGCGGTACGGGCAGCGATCTATTGAATGGCAATCTTGGCAATGACATCCTCAAAGGTAATGCGGGCAATGACATCCTTCAAGGTGGCGCTGATAACGACACTCTGTCCGATAGTGCGGGAACCAACTTGTTGGATGGTGGCTCGGGCGCCGACACATTGAGCGGAAACGCTTCCAATGAAATGTTCGTTGGCGGTATCGGCAACGATACTATCACCACCGGTAATGGTGCAGACATCATCGCCTTCAACCGTGGTGATGGCATGGACGTCGTCAATGGCGGAATAGGAACCGACAACACTTTAAGCTTGGGCGGCGGCATCCAGTATTCCGATCTTGCCCTGTCCAAATCAGGCAACGATCTGATTCTGGAGGTGGGGGATGCCGACCAAGTCACCCTGACCGGTTGGTACGACACCATTGCCAACCACAAGAGCGTCCTCAACCTGCAAGTAGTGGCCGATGCAATTGTCGGGTTCGATCGCGCTTCAAACGATCCGTTACTGAACAAATCGATCCAGAACTTCGACTTCACCGCCATTGTCAATGCCTTCGACCAAGCGAATGGCAGCAACGCCAATTTCATGCACTGGAGCGCCACCGATAGCCTGCTTACCGCACACCTGTCTGCTAGCGACAGCGAAGCATTGGGCGGCGATCTTGCTAACCAGTATGGCAAAAACGGCGGCTTTAGCGGCTTTAGCCAGACTGCGGCGCAAGACGTGCTGAGCAATCCCTCCTTCGGTACAAATCCGCAGCTCTTGCACGACCTGTCCGGGTTGAACGAAGGCATAGCGAGGTTAAGCTAAACGATGGCGTATAAACTTGAAGCAGAGCACGAACGATGAGAGATGCTCTGCACCGCATGGTGAACGGCAAGAAGCATCTCTTGCCGATTACTACCGAAACTTTTATTTGGGCATTGCAATGCGCCTGTCAGGTGCATCGTGTGCCGTTTGATGCGGCAATGGCGTTGCGCCAGTTCCCTTCACCCTATAATTCGGCACTCTTGCAACATGCCCTGCATGAGCTGGGACTTAAAGGCCGCTGGCGTAAGGTGAAGGATGCGGATATGGAACATCTCAACTTTCCGTGCTTTGCAGCACTCAATCCGCCAGATGATCCAGAGCCTGCCAAAGAGCCAAGTGAACCCGATGCGCAAGTTGAACAACAATTGGAAGCGCACGGTCTCGCCCTGTTGGTGCGACTGGAAAAAGGCACAATTCTGTTTTTTGAACCGGGCAGCCAGGAGCCGCAACATCTTCCTTTGACTGAATTCACTGCTCGTTGCGCCGGACATGTGTTGCAGTTCGCCGCACCTAAAAGTAAGGGTGCGGATGAAGATGAAGAAAAGGAGTTCGGCTTTCGTTGGTTCGTGCCGGAATTGCTCAAACACAAGAAAGTTTGGCGCGATGTGCTGCTGGCATCGCTGGCTTTACAATTAGTCGGCTTGGCTACGCCGTTGTTCACTCAGACTGTCATCGACAAGGTGATAGTCCACCATTCGATGAGTACGCTGGTGGTTATTGCAGTCGGCATGGCTATCTTTATGGTGTTCAATGCAGTGATGAGCTGGGTGCGGCAGTATCTGGTGACACATACCGGCAACCGCATCGACTCGGTGTTGGGTGCGCAGGTATTCGCACACCTGTTTAGGTTGCCGCTACGCTATTTTGAACATCGCTCCACCGGTACATTGGTTGCGCGCTTGCAAGGCATAGAAAGCATCCGCGAGTTCCTGAGCGGAGCCGCCGTCACGCTGATTCTGGATGTGCCGTTCCTGATATTCTATTTGGCGATCATGTTCTATTACAGCTGGCTGCTTTCGGTTGCGGCACTGTCCATGTTGCTGCTAATCGTGCTGTTGAGTCTGGCTATTACCCCTTTGATGCGCGAGCGGTTGAATCAACAATTTCTGCTCGGTGCGCGCAATCAATCGTTCGTTACCGAATATTTGTCCGGCATGGAAACGGTCAAATCCCTGCAAATGGAGCCGCAAGTGGTGTCGCGTTATGGCGAATATTTAGCCGGTTATCTGGAGGCCGGATTCAATGCACGGCAACTGTCCAATAGCTACAACGTGGCCGCCAACACCTTGGAGCAAATGATGACGATGACCATCCTCTGTCTTGGCGCTTGGCTGGCGATGACCACTCAGGATTTCACCATCGGCATGCTGGTAGCCTTTCAGATGTTTGCCGGGCGACTCTCGCAGCCGGTGCTGCGCATGGTCGGATTATGGCAGCAATTCCAGCAGGCCAACATTGCTGTCAAGCGCTTGGGCGATGTGATGCACGCCCCCACCGAGCCGTATTCGTTGAAACCTGCAAGGGAAGGCGGCGGACACGGCAAGGTGGAGATTCGTAACCTGGGTTTCCGTTATGCGGATAATCTTCCTTACCTGTACCAGAATTTCAATATGAGCATTTCACCGGGGCAATGCATTGCCCTGATGGGGCCGTCCGGCTCCGGCAAGAGTACGCTTGCTAAACTGATGCTGGGTTTTTATCTACCCAGCGAAGGCAGTATTCATATCGATGACCACGACATCCGCCACTTTTCTGCCAATGAGCTGCGGCACCACTTTGGCGTGGTGCCGCAGGAAACTGTCCTGTTCTCCGGCACTCTCTATGAAAACCTGATTTTCTCCAATCCGCATACTACCTTCGAACAAGTAGTGCAAGCTTGCAAATTGGCGGAAATTCACGAGGCCATTGAGAAGCTGCCGGAAGGCTACCAGACCGTCATCGGCGAACGCGGGGTAGGACTGTCGGGCGGGCAGAAACAACGGCTGGCGATTGCTCGCGCTTTGCTCAAGCAGCCTAAAATTTTGTTGTTCGACGAGGCGACCAGCAGCCTGGACAGCGCCACCGCAGAACACTTTGCAGCCACCGTCAATCAACTGAAAGGCAAGGTCACCATGCTGTTCATCACCCATCAACTGCCTGAGAGTTTGAAGGTGGATGAGGTGGTGCGGTTAGCTTAAGTATGACTAACAATAGTAAAGAGACTTTCACCACGAAGACGCGAAGAACACGAAGGTCTAAAGAATCAAATATTTTCTGATGACATATGGCTTTCAGCCGAGGAACAGCATTTTAAAATTCAGTTAATGACTAAAGTTGCGAGTGTCTGGAGTGCAAGCTTTGCTTGCCATAGCAGGCGAAGCCTGCACTCCTGCGATTAGCTGATATGCCCAAACTGAGTTCTGGAATCGCTCAATAACTTCGTGTTCTTCGTGCCTTCGTGGTGTTTTATGTGTCTTTTGTAACAGATGATCTGGTAGTGACTAGGGTGGGCACGGCACGCCCTACGGCGGATATGTCTATGCGGGCTTTTCGGACAAGGATGCGGTCTAATTTGTGGTCTATCTTTTTCGCGGCTGTAATCAACAGTGTGCAACATCAGTAACTAATAAAAATAATAAAATATGATCAATAAAGTATTACGCTGTTTTGTCTGTGTCGCGTGGGCCGGTGTCTCCGTTTCGGTGTTTTCAGCGGACGGTCAACTGCCTAAAGCGCAGATTGGCGAAGAGCCGGCATGTCGTTCGGGAACCACATTTAAGCCGCTGTCCCTGGCGGAAGCTGTTGTCGTTGCGATGTCTGAGCATCCTCAGGTTTTGATAGCCCAACTGGAGCTAAAAAAAGCCAATTCGCAGGTGTTGGCCGCAGTGACGCCGTTTTTGCCGTCGGCAAGTGTTTCTATGCAAGGGGAGCGTTTTGTCACCCAAAACCCGACCGCTCAATCCACCTCGGTCGGGTCAACTGTTGTCGGCGGACAGCGAAGCCAGTATTCCAGTTACGCCTCGTTGAATGCCAATTGGAATCTCTTTAACGGCGGTAAAGATTTGGCCGGATACCGCAGTGCAAAAGCAGGTGTTCAGGCTAGCGCTTACGATCTTGTCAGGCAGACTAATGAAACGTTAAGTACAGTACTGATTGCCTATAACGATTTATTCAAAGCGCAGACGGCGCTTTTGCACCAGGCCGAGACGAGCAAATTGTTGCGGGGTGTGTTGCAGCGTACCGAAAAGAGGTTTGAGGAAGGCGTTGATAATCAAATTGCATTGAGTAAGGAGAAAGTAACGTTCGCCAAAAGCGAGCAGGGCATGTTTCAGGTTTGCCAGGCCTTGTATGATAAGTCTGCTGTATTGGCAAGGTCGCTGGGATTGCGCCTTCCCGCCGGACATGTGTTCCGGCTTGATGCTCCCATTCCCGATGTGGAACAAATGAACTTGAATGATGACGATCTTGAGCTGATTGTCCAGGACGATCCGGGCGTAAAAGCCGCAAAAGAACGGGCGGCGATGGCACAGCATAAACTCGACCAGACCCGCGCAAGTTTTTATCCCACTGTTGCGATGACCGGACGCTATGATTGGCTGGGGCAGGATCCGAATAGTGTCGATGCGGCTGTCAGTTCGACTTCGCCGAACAGTTACCGTTTCGGCGTCGTGCTTCAGCAACCCTTAGGGCCCTTTACTTCGGAATATGCGGCAGTCGAAACAGCGCATGCCGATGTGCTGAAAGCCGATGCGCTCTATCGACAGGCACTGATCGATGCCGAGACCAAGCTTAGAACGGTGTTGGATGCCAAAATCCAAACAGAGCTTTCCGCAAAATCCAGCCAATTACAGACCGCCCAAACGCGCTTAACTTTTCAGCAAACGAGCCAGTTATTTAAAGATGGCTATGCGGATCTTGATGCCGTGTCCCAGGCGCAAATCAGTCTGTCCAAGGAGCAGGAGGCTACCGATGAATTGTTGGCAGATGCGAAGCTTGCCGCGTGGAATGCGTATCTCGTGTTGCGGCCTGATGAATTCGCCGAGGTGTTGCTCGGGATAAATCATGCCGACCCAGTGCTAACGGATATGGGCAATCAGCCGGAACTGTTATCGACGCACACCGGCAAACTTTTAAGAGAGTAGCCGCTGTCATTGACTGGAATGAACAAGCTAAGCCCTCAATAGTCCGATCTTTCAAGGAAAATAAAGTGCTCAATCAGGCTTTTTTGAGTGTAAGCAAATAACAACTTTTACGTAAGCATTTATACTATACTCTTGTAAGTTAATCGACTTAGGAGAGGGATGTTCCTCAAAGTGCTACGCAGAACTAGACACATTGTCTTTATGACCGCCATTTTGGCTGGAGCTACGGTACAGGCGGATAATAATATAACGCTTGAACCTATGGTGGTCGAAGGCGTTGCTCCGCCCGGCAATGGCCTGATGAATCTGCAGAACGCGGCGCGCTCGCGCAGTGTCGTATCACGCGCCGCCATTGAGCAGAAAAACACGCTTAATAACGCCTACCAGGCCATGGATTTACTGCCGGGGGTTAACACTTACAGCTATGACGCCACCGGCTTATTTGGCGGTGGTTTGCGGATGCGCGGTTTCAACAGCGATCAAATTGGTGTCAGCATTGATGGCGCGCCAATCAACGATGCAGGCAACTATGCCGTCTATCCTTCCGAACTGGTCGATCTTGAAAACCTGGAAGAGATTTCAGTCACCCAAGGCTCGAGTGAAACTGACGCGCCTATGGTCGGGGCAACCGGCGGTTCGATAGGTTTTGTCACCTCAGGTCCCAGCGAGCACTCACGCTTCCGGGTGCAACAGAGTTACGGCGCTTATAACGCTTACAAGACCTTTTTGCGAGCCGATACCGGTTATCTGGGCGACAACCGTTTTAAGGCTTTTATTTCGGTCTCCAAAGCCGAGGCTGAAAAGTGGAAAGGCTACGGCGGCGCCGATCGCGAACATCTGGATTTTAAAGGCGTGCTCAACCTGGCGCCCGGCAGCAGTATTACCGGCGGCTTGTTGTTTAACGAGATGCTCAACAACAATCTGCGCACTTTAACGTTAGCCGAAATTCAAACGCTGGGCCGCGATGCCGATTTCGGCGGCCAAGCCCCGCAACATCTGGCCGGGATCAATGGCAGCGCCCAAGTCGAAAAAATACCGTCAGACCTCTATTACAATCTTAACCTCAATCCGTACCGCAATTACCTGGCCACACTGAAAGGCCGATTCCAACTGCTGCCCAATCTGCATCTGGATGTTGACCCTTATTACAACTACGGCTACGGAACCGGCGGCAACCAGCTCAGGACGCTGGCGGAAAGCAATGCCGTCAACAAACTTGGGGGCGGCATCCGTGACATCAACCAAGACGGAGATACACGGGATACGGTAATGATTTACAGCGGTGCCGTGACAGAAACCGAGCGCCCCGGCGTTACCGCCCGTCTTCACAGTCAGGTTGCTAATCATCGCTTAATGGCCGGCTACTGGTTCGAGTATGCGCATCACCGCCGCACGCAACCAGCTGTGCCATTCGACGCCGCCGGTAATAGCGCCGATCCCTGGCTAGCCAACACCTCAGCCTTTCTACTGCGTCAGGACGGCACACCTTATCAGGGCCGCGACTTTCTGACCCTCAATACCTCGCAATCGCTCTTCGCTCAGGACGACATCGGTTTCCTGAACGACAAACTCATCCTGTCGCTGGGCTTGCGTTACACCCAAATTCAGCGCGATTTCACCAATTACGCCAGTGAAGGCGGAGGCGATTATTACAACATTAAACAAACTTACGCCAGACCGCTCCCGAGTGTCGGCGTTCGTTACCAGTTCACCGATACCCAGCAAGTGTTTGTCAACCGCGCCGAAAACTTCAAGGCACCGCCGGACTCGGTGTTTTACGGCTTGACTAGCGGCGGCAGTTTTAACAATCAGGGCAAATTAACCGGTTACACGCTAAACACCGTAAATGTCGGCGAGGAATTGGCAACCAACTGGGACTTGGGCTACCGCTATACCGGCAAGGATGTGTCATTCTCCGGCACACTGTTTTACATCGATTA
>Ga0208633_100088_pt1 | contig 29901 bp, 26 predicted proteins | sample LakWasMet63_LOW9_2_FD_183895 | JGI IMG/M metagenome (GOLD analysis project Ga0208633, IMG submission 183895) | Freshwater sediment methanotrophic microbial communities from Lake Washington under simulated oxygen tension - Sediment Metagenome... | ecosystem: Environmental > Aquatic > Freshwater >...
CGCTTGACCAAATCGGAAGGCGTCAGGTTCTCGATGCGCTCGCCGCGCAGCTCGATGCTGCCCTTGGTCACCTCGCCGCGCTCGCCCTTGAGCAGGTTGGAGATGGCGCGCAGCGTCGTGGTCTTGCCCGCGCCATTGCCCCCCAGCAGCGCCACGATGCCACCCTCGGGCACCTGCAGCGACACCCCTTTGAGCACCAGGATCACGTGGTTGTAGATGACCTCGATGCCGTTGACGTTCAGAACGACGGGCCGCGGCTCCGAGCCTGCCTGCGCAGGCTCGGACGGCACGTCGGTGGCCGGCTTCTGGCCGGCCATGTGAGGTTCAGACTGACTCATATCGTGTCCTTTTGACCAATCGAAAGACCCGCGTCAGCGGCCCTTTCGGTTGGCGGCTCCAGGTGGAGCCGCTGCCCCTCCCGCGAGCGGGAGGGGTTGGGGGTGGGTGCCGACATGACAGACAAGGTCTTGATCGGCACAGCCGATCAAGACTGACAGTCAGCGCCACCCCGACGTGTCAGCTTCTTCTCGGCCGCGTACTTGTCAGCCGCGTTCTTCACCATGGGCTTGATGATCTGCTCGTCAGCCTGGTACCAGTCGGAGCTCCAGACAAACTTGGCGCCGTCCCAGGTGTGCACGCGGGCCCAGGAAGCGCCCATGTGATCCTGGCAGCTGGTGGAGATGGGGCGCATCACACCCTTGAAGCCCAGCGCGTCGAGCTTGGCCTGTGTCAGGTTCAGGTTCTCGTAGCCCCAGCGCGCCTGCTCGCCGGTGACCCACTTGCCCTTGCCGTAGCGCTCCTGCGCGGCGCGCGCGCCCTCCACAGCGAACATGGCCGCCTGCAGGCCGCGCATGTACAGCACCTGGCCCACTTCCTCCTTCGGTCCGGTGCCCTGTCCCTTGGCATGCACCTTCTCCAGCACTTCCTTGACCACGGCGGCATTCGGCTCGGCGCCGTGCTGCATCATGATGGCGTTGTAGCCCTTGGCACCCTGGCCCACGTCCTTGACGTCGGGCTCGGCACCGGCCCACCACACGCCGTACATCTTCTCGCGCGGGTAGCCGGTGGCCTGGGCCTCCTTGAGCGCGGTGGAGTTCATCACGCCCCAGCCCCAGTTGAGCACGTAGTCGGGACGGTTCTGGCGGATCTGCAGCCAGGTGGCCTTCTGCTCCACGCCCGGATGGGTCACGGGCAAGAGGCTGAGCTGGAAGCCGTGCATGGCGGCGCGCTCCTGCAGCAGCGGGATGGGTTCCTTGCCGAAGGGGCTGTCGTGGTAGACCAGCGCGATCTTCTTGCCCTTGAGCTTGTCGTAGCCGCCTTCCTTCTTGGCGATGTGCTGGATCAGCGTGTCCGCGGCCACCCAATAGGTGCCGGAGAGCGGGAAGTTCCACTTGAAGACCATGCCGTCGGCCGACTCGCTGCGGCCGTAGCCGGCGGTGATCAGCGGGATCTTGTCGCCCGGGGCCTTCTCGGTCAGCGCGAAGGTGATGCCGGTGGACAGGGGCTGGAACACGGTGGCGCCGCCGTTCTTGCCCTTGAGGCGCTCGTAGCACTCCACGCCGCGGTCGGTGGCGTAGCCGGTCTCGCACTCCTCGTAGGAGACCTTCACGCCGTTGATGCCGCCGCGCGCGTTGGTGAGCTTGAGGTAGTCGACGTAGCCGTTGGCGAAGGGCACGCCGTTGGGCGCGTAAGCGCCGGTGCGGTAGACCAGCACGGGGAAAAACTGTTCCTTGGCCTGCGCGAACGCGGCCGTGGAACTGAGCGCACCGGTGACGGCGGCGGCCGTCAGCGAGGCGGCGAGGGCGAGTTGACGAAGCTTCATGGTTTGTCTCCTGTAGGTAGATGGAATGGTTGAAGCACGCGGGGGGGGAATCAGAACAACGGTGTCAGTGCGGGAAGGGCCACAGGCGCAGCTTCTGCTTGCCTATGCTCCAGAGTTTGGCCAGGCCGTGCGGCTCGACGATCAGGAACCAGACGATCAGCGCGCCGAAGACCATGAATTCGGTGTGGGAGATGGCCGCCGTGGAAATCTCCACGCCGACCAGACTGCCCAGGGCCGGCAGCAGCTGGTTGAGCACGATGGGCAGCACCACGATGAAGGCCGCGCCGAAGAAGCTGCCCATGATGGAGCCCAGGCCGCCGATGATGACCATGAAAAGCAGCTGGAAGGAACGGTCCACCGAGAAGGCCGCCGGCTCCCAGGCGCCCAAATGCACGAAGCCCCAGAGCGCGCCGGCCACGCCGATGATGAAGGAGCTCACGGCAAAGGCGCTGAGCTTGGCGTACATGGGACGGATGCCGATCACCGCCGCGGCCACGTCCATGTCGCGGATGGCCATCCACTCGCGGCCGATGGCGCTGCGCACCAGGTTCTTGGCCAGCAGCGCGAACAGCACCAGCAGCGCCAGGCAGAACAGGTACTTCTGCAGCGGCGACTCCACCGGCAGGCCGAAGACCTGCAGGTTGGACACCGAGACCGAACCCGAAGGGTTGCCGTGGGTGAACCAGCCGATGCGCAGGAAAGCCCAGTCGCAGAAGAACTGTGCCGCCAGCGTGGCCACGGCCAGGTACAGGCCCTTGACGCGCAGGCTGGGAATGCCGAAGAAGATGCCCACCAGCGTGGCGAAGAAACCGCCCGACAAGAGGGCCAACAGCAGCGGCATGCCCTCGATCCGCACGAAGGTGTTGTAGGCCGCGTAGGCCCCCACCGCCATGAAAGCGCCCGAACCCAGCGAGATCTGGCCGCAGTAGCCGACCAGGATGTTCACACCCACCGCCGCCAGCGCCAGGATGAGGAAAGGGATGAAGATGGCGCGGAACAGGTATTCATCAGCCAGCATGGGCACGCCGATGAAGGCAAAAGCGATCAGCGCCAGGATGGCCCAGCGGTCCTGCGCGATCGCAAAGATCTGCTGGTCCGCCGCATAGGTGGTCTTGAACTGGCCGTTTTCTCTGTAGAACATATCAACTACCGATCAATGATCTTTTGGCTTCAGCCGCTCACTTCGTTCGCTTAACTTGCTGCGCAAGTTAGCTTTCACCGGAAGATCATCGCCCGCGTCATACGCGGTCGATGATCTTCTCCCCAAACAAGCCCTGCGGCCGGAACAGCAGGAACACCAGCGCCAGCATGTAGGCAAACCAGATCTCGATGCCGCCGCCGACAAAGGGGCCGAGATATACCTCGGACAGTTTCTCGCCCACGCCGATGATCAGGCCGCCGATGATGGCGCCCGGCACTGAGGTCAGGCCGCCCAGGATGATCACGGGCAGCGCGCGCAGGGCGACAGTCGCCAGCGAGAACTGCACGCCCAGCTTGCTGCCCCAGATCATCCCGGCCACCAGTGCCACCACACCGGCCACGCACCAGACGATGACCCAGATGCGGTTGAGCGGAATGCCGATGGACTGCGCGGCCTGGTGGTCGTCGGCCACGGCACGCAGCGCGCGCCCGGTCGCCGTCTTCTGGAAGAACACCGACAGGCCGGCCACCAGCACGGCGGCGATGGCCGCGGCGATCAGGTCTTCCTGGTTGATCAGGATGCCGCCCTCGAACACCGATTCGAACGCGAAGATCGGCTCCTTGGGCATGCCGATGTCGATCTTGTAGATGTCGCTGCCGAACAGGGTCTGGCCCAGGCCTTCCATGAAGTAGGTGATGCCCAGCGTGGCCATCAGCAGCGTGGCAGCTTCCTGATTGACCAGGTGGCGCAGCACCAGGCGCTCCACCAGCCAGGCCACCACGAACATGACGGCGCCGGCCAGCACGAAGGCGACCGTGTTGGCCAGCCAGCGACTTTCGATGCCGGTCCACTGCGGGATCCATTCGGCAAAACGCGCCATGGCCAGGGCCGCGAACAGCACCATGGCGCCCTGCGCGAAATTGAACACGCCCGAGGCCTTGAAGATCAGCACGAAGCCCAGCGCCACCAGCGAATACAGCATGCCGGCCATCAGGCCGTTCAACAAAGTTTCCAGGAAAAATGCCATGGTGTGTTCCTCAGCCGCCGCAGGGCCGCCCCAAGGCGGCTGAAGCCCCCTCGGGGGGCAGCGAATTACATGAAATGAAGAGCGTGGGGGTCATGTCAGTGGCCCGTGCCCAGGTAGGCGCGTATCACTTCCTCGTTGTTGCGCACAGCGTCGGGCGTGCCGTCGCCGATCTTCTTGCCGTAATCCAGCACCACCACGCGGTCGCTGATGTCCATCACCACGCCCATGTCATGCTCGATCAGCACCACGGTCGTGCCGAACTCGTCGTTGATGTCGAGCACGAAGCGGCACATGTCCTGCTTCTCTTCCACGTTCATGCCGGCCATGGGTTCGTCCAGCAGCAGCACCTGCGGCTCCATGGCCAGGGCGCGGCCCAGGTCCACGCGCTTTTGCAGGCCGTAGGGCAGCTGGCCCACCGGCGTCTTGCGGTGCGCCTGGATCTCCAGGAAGTCGATGATGTGCTCGACGAACTCGCGGTGCCGGATCTCCTCGCGCTGGGCCGGGCCGATGCGCAGGGCCTGCAGCAGGATGTTGCTGCGGATCTTCAGGTTGCGCCCGGTCATGATGTTGTCCAGCACGCTCATGCCCTTGAACAGGGCCAGGTTCTGGAAGGTGCGCGCCACACCCATCTCGGCCACCTGGCGGCTGTTCATGTGGTCGAAGGTCTGGCCGCGGAAGGTGATGGTGCCGTGCTGCGGCGTGTAGACGCCATTGATGCAGTTGAGCATGGAGCTCTTGCCCGCGCCGTTGGGGCCGATGATGGCGCGGATCTCGTGCTCGCGCACGTCGAAGGAAATGTCGGTCAGCGCCTTCACGCCACCGAAGGCCAGCGAGATGTTTTTCACATCCAGAATCACGTCGCCCAGTTTTCTTTGCGTCATTTGGTCTTCACTCTTCTCAGGCGACCTTGGCCACGCCCGGGTAGCGCTTGGCATCACGGATGGGCAGCGTGGCCGAGACGGTGCCGCTGCGCCCGTCCTCGAACTTCACCTGCGTTTCGATGAACTGCTCGCTGCGCCCGGCGTACAGCGCCTCGATCAGCACCGCGTATTTGTCGCCGATGAAACCGCGGCGTACCTTGCGCGTGCGGGTCAGCTCGTCGTCGTCGGGGTCCAGCTCCTTGTGCAGCACCAGGAAACGCGCGATCTGCGTGTCGGCCATGCCGGCCTCGGCCGCCAGGTCCACGTTGACCTGCTGCACGCAGTCGGCCAGCATGTCCAGCACCGCGGGTTTGCTCGCCAGGTCCACGTAGCCGCTGTAGGGCAGGCCCTGGCGTTCGGCCCAGTTGCCCACGGCCTCGAAGTCGATGTTGATGAAGGCGCAGACCTGGCCGCGGCCGTGGCCGAAGCACACGGCCTCCTTGATCTGCGGGAAGAACTTGAGCTTGTTCTCGATGTAGTTGGGCGCAAAGATGGCGCCGCTGGCCATCTTGCCCACGTCCTTGGCCCGGTCGATGATGATGAGGTGGCCGTCGGGATCGATCACGCCGGCGTCACCGGTGTGGAAATAACCCTCGGCGTCCATCACCTCGGCGGTGGCGTCGGGGCGCTTGTAGTACTCCTTGAGCACGGACACGCCACGCACCAGCACCTCGCCGCTGTCCGCGATCTTGATCTCGATGCCCGGCGCGGCCTCGCCCACGCTGTTGAGCTTGACGCGGCCGTTCTTCTGGATGCAGACATAGGCGCAGGTCTCGGTCTGGCCGTAGAGCTGCTTGAGGTTGATGCCAATCGACCGGTAGAAACGGAACAGGTCCGGCCCGATGGCCGCGCCCGCCGTGTAAGCCACGCGGATGCGGCTCAGGCCCAGCACATTGCGCAGCGGGCCGTAGACCAGCGCATTGCCCAGGGCGTAAAGCAGGCGGTCCGTGAAGGCCACGGAGTGCCCGTCCAGGATCTCGGCGCCGCAGCGCCGCGCCACGGCCATGAACTGTTTGTAGAGCCAGCGCTTAGGGCGGGCCGCATCCTCCATGCGGATCGAGACCGAGGTCAGCATGCTCTCGAACACCCGCGGCGGCGCGAAGTAATAGCTGGGCCCGATCTCGCGCAGGTCGATGCTCACCGTCTCGGCCGACTCGGGGCAGTTGGTGGTGAAACCCGCCACCAGCCACTGGGCAATGGAGAAGAGGTGGTCGCCCACCCAGGCCGGCGGCAGGTAGGAAATGATGTTGTCCTCGGGCACCAGGCCGTCCACCTGCACCCCGCCCTGCGCGGCGGCAATGAAGCTGGCATGCGTCTGGCACACGCCCTTGGGCCGGCCCGTCGTGCCCGAGGTGTAGAGGATGACCGACACGTCGGAGGGCTGGCCCAGCTCGACCGATTTCCGGTAGAAGTCCGGGTGCTGCTGCTCGTACTGGCGCCCCAGCTCGAACAGACGCTCGATGCTGATCAGCCCCTCGTGCTGGTAGTTGCGCAGGCCGCGCGGGTCGTCGAAGACGATGTGCTGCAACAGGCTGCCGTCCACGTCCTTCAGGCTTTCGCGCAATTCCAGCAGCTTGTCGACCTGCTCCTGGTTCTCGGCGAAGGCAAAGCGGATCTCGGCGTCCTGCAGCACGAAGGCCATCTCGCTGGCGATCGCGTCCTGGTACATGGGCACGGGCACGCCGCGCAGGCTTTGCGCTGCGATGAAGGCCTGGTACAGGTGCGGCCGGTTGTCGCCGATGATGGCCAGGTTCTGCCCGGGCTGGAATCCCAGCGCGGCCAGGCCGCAGCTCATGAGGCGCACGTCCTCGGCCGCGCGGGCCCAGCTCCAGGTCTGCCAGATGCCGTATTCCTTCTCGCGCATGGCGGGGGCCTGGGGCCGCTGCGCCGCATGCTGCATCAGAAGTCTGGGAAAAGTCGTCTGCATCCCGTTTCCTTGTCTGCTCACCATTGGCCACACCGGGCCTTGCTTGCAGTCATGGTAGGGAGTGATTTGACGTTATGTTGTCATTGCAACGACAATTCAGGGTAGACCCTAGGTGGTATTTTCCCGCCCTGACCCGATCCGACCATGAGCACAGAACCCAGCCTGCATCAGCGCCGACGCGCGCCCACCCCAGCCGAACTCGCCGGCATCCCCTGGCTGAGCCGGCTCACGCCCGAGGAATACGCCATTGCCGTACCCGAACTGCAGATCAGCGAGGCTCAACCCGGCGACCTGGTCTGCCGCATCGGCCGCCCGGTGACCTACTGGTTCGGCGTGGTCGACGGCCTGCTCAAGATGAGCGGCGAAAACGCCGAGGGCCAGGCCATGACCTTTGCCGGCCTGCCGCCGGGCGGCTGGTTCGGTGAAGGCACGGTGCTCAAACGCGAGAGCTACCGCTACAACGTGCAGACCCTGCGCAAGAGCCTGGTGGCCGGCCTGCCGGTGGACAGCTTCCACCGCCTGCTGGACCAGTCCATCGGCTTCAACCGCTTCGTCATGAACCAGCTCAACGAGCGCCTGGGCCAGTTCATCGCAGCACGCGAGATCGACCGCATGAACAGCCCCGACCTGCGTGTGGCGCGCAGCCTGGCCGCCCTCTTCAACCCGGTGCTCTATCCCGGCGTGGGCGAGGTGCTGCGCATCACGCAGCAGGAACTGGCCTACCTGGTGGGCCTGTCGCGCCAGCGCGTCAACGAGGCGCTGGCCAATCTGCAGGAGCGCGGCCTGATCCGCATCGAGTACGGCGGCCTGCGCGTGCTGGACCTGGAAGGCCTGCGCTCACAGCGGCACGCTTAGGCGCACACCGAGGGTCCAGTTGAACCCGGGGGCCGGCTCGTAGAACTGGCTGGCCGCCTGGTTGACGATGACCGAGCCCACGTAGCGCTGGTCCGTCACGTTGTCCAGCCGCCCATAGGCCGTCAGGCTGCCCTTGCCGGCCACCGGCCAGCCCTGGCTGGCCTTGAGGTTGAGCGTGGTGTAACCCTCGGCCGAAGCGGTGTTGCTGTCGTTGGCGTAGAGCTTGCCGGCGCTCACCACCTCCGCGCCGGCCTGCGTGCCCAGCCCCGGCTTGCGCCCCGCGTTGTCCAGGGACTGCGCGGACCACAGCAGTTCGGTGAACAGGAAATGCTGCGGAATGCCCGGCAGGCGATTACCGGCCTTCACCGTCACGTTGTTGGTGACGAAGGTCTCCGAGAACTGCGCCTCGATCGCCGACGCCGACAAGGTGCCCCGCCAGTTCGGGCTCAGCAGGGTGCGCCCCGCCAGCTCCCAGCCCGTGCGCCGGGTGCCAGGTGCGTTCTTGTAGGCCGTGCTGCCGCCACTGCTCACCGCCACCACGATCTCGTCCGTGGTGTCGATCTGGTAGAGCGTGAAGTCCACACGCGAGCGCGCCTCAGGCGCCCACTTCGCACCCAGCTCGTAGTGCTGGCTGCGCGCTGCGTTGATGTTGGGATTGAAGTTCGGCGCGCCGGTGCCGGTGTAGGCCACCTCCACCAGCGTGGGCGTCTCGAAACCGCGGCCGTAGTTGGCGTAGAGGTTGAGCGTGTCCAGCGTGTGCCAGGTCAGGCCCAGCACCGGGTTGGCCGCGCTGTAGCTCACGTCGCCCGAGCCGTTGCCGTTGCCCAGGAAGTAGTCCTCGCTGACGATGCGCACCGAGCTCGCGCGCAGGCCGGCCGTGGCGGACAGACGCTCGGCCGCCAGCACCGTGCCCTGGACGAAAGCATCGCTGTTCTGCGCGCTGTTGTCCTCGTTGCGCGTGAGCGCACCGGATTTCTCGCCCCCGGTCACGCCGCCGGACTGGCGCCGCTCCTTGGAATAGTCGTACTCGTAACCCGCCACCCAGTTCACGGGGCGGTTGCCCCAGCGCGCCTGCGCGTTGTACTGCAGGCCGGCGCCGTAGTAGTCGCGGTTCAGGCCCACCCAGTTGGTGGGCAGGTACTGCAGGTTGTCGCGCTTGCCGTAGTACAGGCGCGCCGTCACCGATTGGTTGGCGTCCAGCGCATGCGTCAGCGAGGTGCCGGCCTGGCTCTGGCTGGTGATCTTGCGCAGGCGCGCGCTCTGGGCACTGGTGCCGGCCTGCGTGGCGTCCTGCGCGAGTTGCGCCGCCGTGAGACCCACCGGGTCCTGCGCCAGCGGCATGTCGAACTGATTGAACACCAGGTTCACGCGGGTGTGCGCGTCCGGCCCGAAGCTGAGCTTGCTGTTGAACTGCTTGCGCTCGGTCGTGCTGTGGTCGCGAAAGCCGTTGGTGTCGAAGGTGCTGTAGTCGGCCACCAGCCCCACCGTGCCGATGCGACCGGCATATTGCCAGTCGCTGCGGCGCATCTCGTAGGACCCCGTGTAGTACTGCAGACCGAATTCCGGTGCGTCAGGCGCCTCGCGCGTGAAAGCCTGGATCACCCCGCCGGCCGAGTTGCCGTACATCAGCGCCAGCGGCCCGCGCAGCACCTCGATGCGCTCGGCCGAGGTCAGACTCACCGACGAGCCCTGGCCCTGCCCGTCGGGTGTGGTGGCCGGGATGCCGTCGATCAGCAGGCGGATGCCGCGGATGCCGAAGGCCGAACGCGCGCCGAAGCCGCGGATGGACACCTGCAGGTCCTGCGCATAGTTCTGCCGGTTCAGGATGGTCAGGCCCGGCACCCGGTTGAGCGACTCCGACAGGTTGACCTGCGGGCCCGCGCCCTGGATGGTCTCGCGGTCGACCGACTCGATGGCCGCCGGCGCGTCGAAGCTGCGCTGCTGCGCGCGCGAAGCCGAGATCACCACGTCGTCCAGCGTCTGTGCCCAGGCCGGCACGGCGCCCAGGCCGGCCACCAGCAGCGCCAGCGTGGTGTGCGCACCAGGGAACCGGTTCACCCGGCGGTCTTGTTGTTGGTTCAATCTCATTTCTCTTCCACCCGGATCTGCAGGGACGCGTACCACGCGGCCAGGTTGTCGATGTCGGCGTTGCTCAGGGGCTTGGCAATGACGGTCATCACCTCGTTGACCCGTTTGCCATTGCGAAAATGCTTGAGCTGCTCGGCCAGGTAGACCTCCTGCTGTCCGGCCAGGTGCGGCACGCCCGGCTGCATGGACAGGCCCAGCGGGCCATGGCACATGGCACACGCGGCCGCCGCCTTGGCCTTGCCGGCGGCCACATCGGCCTGCGCTACAGCCGCCAGGGCCAGCAACACGCCGCCCAGGATGAACTTGTTCATTCGAAAATTCCTCACTCAAAAAAACGGAGATCGCTGCGATCTCCGTCCGTCTCATGGCGCTGCACGGCACCGCCGTGCAGCGCACTGGTGCCACGCTCAGTTGCTGTAGGTCACGCGGTAGATCGCGCCGACGTAGTCATCCGAGATCAGCAGGGAGCCGTCCTTCATTGGCGCCACGTCGACCGGACGGCCCTTGTAGATGCCATTGGCATCCAGCCAGCCTTCGGCGAAGACCTCCGAGGCGCCGGCCGTGCCGTCAGCCTTCACGGGCACGAAGTTGATCAGCGCGCCGCTGGCCTTGGTGCGGTTCCAGGAACCGTGTGAAGCCACGAAGATGCCGCCGCGGTACTTGGCCGGGAACATGCCGCCGTTGTAGAAGGTCATGCCCAGCTGGGCCTGGTGGGCTGGGAACTCGACCTGCGGCTTCGTCCAGCTCGCCGGCGCCTTCATGCCCTTGAGGTCCGGTGCCGCCCCCGTACCGGCGATCGGGGTGTTGTTGCCGTGGATGAAGGGGTAGCCGAAGTGCTCGCCCCCGGCCTTGGTGATGCGGTTGAGCTCACCCGGCGGGATCTCGTCGCCCATGCCGTCGGTCTGGTTGTCGGTGAACCAGACCGTCTTGTCCTTGGGGTTGATGTCCATGCCCACCGAGTTGCGCACACCCACGGCGACCACTTCACGCTTGGAGCCGTCGAAGGGGTCCATGCGGATCATGCCGCCGATACCCAGCTTCTCGTACAGGGCCACCTTCTCCTTCGGCTGCACGTTGTAGGGCTGGCCCAGGGTGACGTAGAGCTTGCCGTCGTCGCTGACGCGGCAGGTGCGCGCGCCGTGGTTGTAGGACTCCTCTTCTTCAGGCACCAGCTTGCCCTGCGACACCACTTCGATCACCGCCACGTCCGGGCCTTCATAGAAGAACTCGGCGGCCGGGAAGTTGAGCACGCGGTTGTGCTCGGCGACGATCAGGAAACCGTCCTTGGTCCAGCACACGCCGTTGGGCACCTTGAAGTTGAGCGAAGGCGCGAAGGCCTTGACCTCGTCGGCCGTGCCGTCGCCATTGCGGTCGGTCACCGCCCAGACCTTGGTCTTGCGTGTGCCCACGAAGAGCATATTGGTCGAAGGCGCCACCGCCATGTGGCGCGCGTCGGGCACCACGGCGAACAGCTCGATCTTGAAACCCGGCGGCAGCTTGACGCTCTTGAGGTTGGCGCGTATGGCGTCCGCGTTGCGCCCTTCCTGGGGCACCAGCGGAATGTTCAGGTCGGTGGTGGCGACCTTCATCTGTTTGAGAGTGGACAGGTTGTCCTTGCCCGACTGGGCACTGGCCCCGCCGACGAGACCCGCCATCAGCATGGCGGCGAAAAGTGTCTTCATCTTCATTCCTGCTCCTTGGTTGTTTGGTTTCTTGTTTCCAAAATGAATTTGGAAGAGTCATTAAGCAAACCCTCAAACCAAATTGCAAGTTGCCATCGACTACCCATGACCGTATCGAGGGTAAGTCCTCAACCAAGTGTCAATTTTTGAAGCACTCGCACGCTGCCGCTTCATCACCCCGGTCTTATATCTGTGCCGTTGGCGAAATCGTATGCATACGTGGAAACCCTAGAACAGGTCAACGCCTGCGGTACTAGCATCGGTTTCGGTCGCATACAACAACACCTTCTACGGAGACATCCTTCATGACCAGAACACTCACCCTGGCGGGCGCCGTGCTCGTCGGCCTGCTGACCGGCTGCGCCACCTCCGAGCCGCCCAAGCCCCAGGCCGCCCCCGCCCAGCCCGCACCGCAAGTCGCCCAGCCTGCTGCCGCACCGGCCCCGATGGCCGCCGCGACGCCGGCCCCCCCGCCCCCGCCCGCCTGGCAGCAGGGCCGCCCGGCCAGCATGGCCGACTCCAGGCTGGCCCCGGTGGCCGGCAAGAACACCGTGACACCCGCCTCCGAAATCCCGCTGGACAAGCTCAAGCTGCCGCCGGGTTTCAAGGTCGAGGTCTGGTCCACCGGCACACCCGGCATCCGCGCCATGTCGCGCGGCGCCAGCGGCAAGATCTACGCCGGCACGCGCGGCCTGGGCCGCGTCTACGAGATCAGCGACAACGGCAAGGAGCGCAGCAGCCGCGTCGTGGTCGACAAGCTCAACCAGCCGGCCGTGGCCATCCACAAGGGCAGGCTCTACGTGATGGCCATCGACAAGGTGCTGCGCTACGACGGCATCGAGAAGAACCCCAACGTGGCGCCGGTCGACATGACTGCCGCCTTCAAGCTGCCCCCGCAGCAGCACCACAACTGGAAGTACCTGCGCTTCGGTCCTGACGGCAAGCTCTACGTGCCTTTCGGCGCACCGTGCAATATCTGCGCGCTGCCCACGCAGGAATACGCCCAGATCCGCCGCTACAACGCCGACGGCACAGGCATGGAAGTCATCGCCACCGGCGTGCGCAACACCCAGGGCTTCGACTTCCACCCCGTCACCAAGGAACTCTGGTTCACCGACCACGGCCGCGACTGGCTGGGCGACGACGGCCCCGAGGACGAACTCAACCGCCTGGGCAAGAAAGGCCAGTTCTTCGGCTTCCCCTCCTGCCATGCCAACGGCATCGCCGACCCCGACATCAAGAAGGACAACGCCTGCAAGGGCGTGACGCTGCCGGTGCGCACCATGGGCCCGCACGCCGCCACCATGGGCCTGCACTTCTATACCGGCAAGATGTTCCCGGCCAAGTACCGCAACGTGGCTTTCGTCGCGCGCAAGGGCTCGTGGAACCGCACCACCAAGATGGGTTATGACGTGGTCACCGTGAACGCCGATGCCCAGGGCCGCAACCCGGTGATGACGCCCTTCATCACCGGCTTTGCCGACCCGGCCGCCAACACCTTCTGGGGCCGTCCGACCTACTTCCTGCAAATGCCCGATGGCTCCCTGCTGCTCTCCGACGAGCAACTGGGCGCGATCTACCGCATCTCGTACAGCGCCAAGAAGTAAGACCCCGGTCTGAGCCGGCAAGCAGGGCCACTGGCAACAGCGGCCCTGCTTTTTTTAGGGCGACCAATACACCACCGATCCCATGCGTTTCATCCACACCCTCATCCCCGCCCTGGCCCTCTTGCTGGCCATGGCCGCCCAGGCCCAGCAGCCACCACGCCTGGAGTTGTGCGCGGCCTGCCATGGCCCGCAGGGCAATTCGCAGAACCCGCAGTTCCCTTCGCTGGCCGGGCAACCGAAGATCTTCATGGAGAACCAGCTGGTGCTGATCCGCGAAGGCCTGCGCGACATCCCGCCTATGAAAGGCGTGCTCGACGGCCTCAAGGACGCCGACCTCATCGTGCTGGCCAAATACTTTTCAGAGCAGGTGCCGGTGCCCCTGGCCACCCCGGTCGATGCCGAGCGTTTTGAGCGCGGCAAGGTGCTGGCACGCAGCATGCTGTGCGGCACCTGCCACCTGCCCGACTACAAGGGCCGCGAGCAGATGCCGCGCCTGGCCGGCCAGCACGAGCCCTTCCTGCGCGCCGTCATGGAGGAATACCGCGACAAACCCGGCCCCGGGCGCGACACGGTCATGACCAATGCGCTGGGCGGCCTGAACAACCAGCACCTGGACGATCTGGCGCACTTCCTCTCCCACGTCAAATAAGCCCCCGGCCGGGGGTGGCGCTGGCCGCGCTGAATAAGTCCTGGCGATGGGCTGCGCCAGGCAGTGGGATGGGATGCAAGGCGCAAACCGCAGCCATAGTCAGCTATGGCGAGGATTTGCAACGCCGCAGACCGCCCATCGCGGGGATGCAGCACGCGGCAAGGACTTGTTTAGCGCGGCCTAGAATCGGTCCTCTATGAAGGACACCCCCGACAAGCCCGCCACCCCCGCCCTGCGCCGCGCACCGCGCCCCGAGGGCGCCGCCGCGCCCAAACCCGGCGGCGCGGCCGCCACCAGCCGTATCAACAAGCGCATGGCCGAACTCGGCCTGTGCTCGCGCCGCGAGGCCGACGCCTGGGTCGAGAACGGCTGGGTCAAGGTCAACGGCCAGGTGGCCGAGATGGGCCAGCAGGTCACGCCCAGCGACCGCATCGAGGTCGACAAGCAGGCGCAGAACCAGCAGGCCACGCAGGTCACCATCCTGCTCAACAAACCCATCGGCTATGTCAGCGGTCAGGCCGAAGACGGGCACGAACCCGCCGTGGTGCTGGTGCAGCCGCAGAACCGCTGGCGCGATGACCGCGCGCCCATGCGCTTCAACGGCGCGCAGCTGCGCGGCCTGGCGCCCTCGGGCCGGCTCGACATCGACTCCACGGGTCTGCTGGTGCTCACGCAGGACGGCCGCGTGGCACGTCAGCTCATCGGCGAAGACTCGGTGATGGAAAAGGAATACCTGGTGCGTGTGGTCTACCTGGGCACCCCCGCCGCCGACGCGGCGCCCACCCAGCTCACCCGCATCGATGACGACGACCCCATCTCCACCAATGTGCAGGCGGTCTTCCCCGCGGCCATGCTGGCCAAGTTGCGCCACGGCCTGAGCCTGGACGGCCAGGCCCTCAAGCCCGCCAAGGTGGATTGGGAAAACCCCGAGCAGCTGCGCTTTGTGCTGACCGAAGGCAAGAAGCGCCAGATCCGCCGTATGTGCGAGCTGGTGGGCCTGAAAGTGGTTGGGCTGAAGCGCGTGCGCATCGGCCGTGTCATGCTGGGCCAGCTGCCCGTGGGCCAGTGGCGCTACCTGGCGCCGCACGAGAAGTTCTGACCTCCCTGCCGGGCTCTTGAAACCCCGGGCCGCCGCCCATAATTCCCGTTTTTGCCGGCCCGCCCTGGGCTCTCCCTGTTTTTGTACCGCTGATTGATCCCATGAGCAAACAAACCCATTCCTTCCAGGCCGAAGTTGCGCAGCTGCTGCACCTCGTCACCCACTCCCTGTATTCCAACAAAGAGATCTTTGTACGCGAGCTGGTCTCCAACGCCTCGGACGCCTGCGACAAGCTGCGTTACGAGGCGCTGAACAACAGCGCGCTGTACGAAGACGCACCCGAGCTGCGCGTGCGCATTGCCTTCGACCCCGCCGCCAAGACCCTGACCATCACGGACAACGGCATCGGCATGAGCGCGCAGGAGGCCATCGACCACCTGGGCACCATCGCCAAGAGCGGCACCAAGGACTTCATGAGCCGCCTGGGCGCCGAGAAGCAGGCCGACGCCAAGGAACAGGGCCAGCTGATCGGCCAGTTCGGCGTGGGCTTCTATTCCGGTTTCATCGTGGCCGACAAGATCACCGTGGAAACACGCCGCGCCGGCCTCAAGCCCGAAGAGGGCGTGCGCTGGATCAGCGGCGGCACCGGCGACTTCGAGGTGGAGACCATCACGCGGCCCGAGCGCGGCACCAGCGTCATCCTGCACCTGCGTGAGGATGCGGGCGACTACCTGCAGTCCTGGAAGGTCAAGGGCATCATCGCCAAGTACTCCGACCACATCGCCCTGCCCATCCAGATGCGCAAGGAAGAGTGGAAAGAAGGCGAGAACGGCCAGCCCGGCGCGATGGTGCAGACCGACGAATGGGAAACCGTCAACAAGGCCAGCGCCCTGTGGAGCCGCCCCAAGAAGGACATCACGCAGGAAGAGTACGAAAGCTTCTACCAGGCCATCAGCCACGACTACGAAGCCCCGCTGGCCTGGAGCCACAACCGCGTGGAAGGCAGCACCGAATACACGCAGCTGCTCTTCGTGCCGGCCAAGGCCCCGTTTGACCTGTGGAACCGCGACAAGAAGGGCGGCCTCAAGCTCTACGTCAAACGCGTTTTCATCATGGACGAAGCCGAAGCCCTGCTGCCCAACTACCTGCGTTTCGTCAAAGGCGTGGTGGACAGCGCCGACCTGCCCCTCAACGTCAGCCGCGAGCTGCTGCAGGAAAGCCGCGACGTGCGCGCCATCCGCGAAGGCAACACCAAGCGTGTGCTGGCCCTGCTGGAGAACTTGGCCCAGCACGACGTGCTGTCCACGGAGAATGAGGCCGACGCCAGCGACGAAGACAAGGCCAATGCCGGCAAGTACACGAAGTTCTACGCCGAGTTCGGCAGCGTGCTGAAAGAAGGCCTGGGCGAAGACTTCGCCAACCGCGAGCGCCTGGCCAAGCTGCTGCGCTTCGCCAGCACCAGCAGCGACACGGCCAATGTGTCCCTGGCCGACTACAAGGCCCGCATGAAAGAAGGCCAGGCGGCCATCTACTACATCACAGCAGATACATTGGTCGCAGCCAAGAGCAGTCCGCAGCTCGAAGTGTTCAAGAAAAAAGGCATCGAGGTGCTGCTCATGAGCGAGCGCGTGGACGAGTGGGCCCTGAGCCACCTGCCCGAGTTCGACGGCATGCCGCTGCAGAGCGTGGCCAAGGGCGCGGTGGATCTTGGCACGCTACAAGACGAAGCCGAGAAAAAAGCCGCCGAAGAAGCCGAGGTAGCCTTCAAGCCCGTGCTGGCCAAACTGAAAGAGGCGCTGAAAGACAAAGCCGAAGACGTACGCGTCACCACCCGGCTGGTCGATTCACCGGCCTGCCTGGTGGTGAAGGAGGGCGATATGAGCAACCAGCTCGCCCGCCTGCTCAAGCAAGCCGGCCAGAAGGCCCCGGACAGCAAGCCCGTGTTGGAAGTGAACCCCGAACACGCGCTGGTGAAAAAGCTGGACGGCTCGGTGCACTTCAACGACCTGGCCCACATCTTGTTCGACCAGGCCCTGCTGGCCGAAGGCGGGCTGCCGGAAGATCCGGCGGCTTATGTGAAGCGGGTGAATGCGCTGTTGGTTTGAGCTTGAGCGATCAGCGCTAACGGTCAAGCCGCCTTCGGGCGGCTTTTCTTTTGGCCGGATTGCCTTGATGCGCCTTCGGCAAACGCCCGTGGCCTTCCCCTGCGCTTGGCCCCGCCGGGCATCCGACCAGCCTGTTGTTGTATTGGAAAACCACGATTCCTATGCATATGCCCAGGGAAATGTATAAAAAATCTGTTTTTCTATGCGCATCATGCTTAACATAGCAAGAAATCCGGCCTTCCTCTACGACCACCCCACACCCAAGCAGCGCCGTGCAGCCCCTCGAAACCCTGGACCCCGCCCGCTTCGACACGCCCGCCATCTTGAAAAAGCTGGCCAGCAGCAGCCGGCGCCTGGCCGAGCTGAAAGGCTTGGCGGCCTCCATTCCCAACCAGGGCATCCTGATCAACACGCTGGGTTTGCAAGAGGCCAAGGACAGTTCAGAAATCGAGAACATCGTCACCACGCACGATGAACTCTTCAAGGACGACGTCCATCCGGATTCGTTCACCAACTCCGCCGCCAAAGAAGTGCTGCGCTATCGCCAGGCCTTGCGCTACGGCTTCGAGCAGGTGCGCTCCTCCGGCCTGCTGACGGTCAACCACATCGAGGGCATCCAGAGCGAACTGGAGCGCAACAACGCGGGCCTGCGCAAGCTGCCGGGCACAGCACTCAAGGACGGCGCCGGCCAGACGGTATACACGCCGCCCCAGGATCCGAACGAGGTCGTGGCCTTGATGCGCGACCTGGAGCGATTCATGAATGATCGGGAGCTGTACACCGCAGACCCGCTCATCAAGATGGCGCTCATCCACCATCAGTTCGAGAGCATCCACCCCTTCTACGATGGCAACGGCCGCACTGGGCGCATCATCAATGTGCTGTATCTGGTGAAAGAAGAGCTGCTGGACATCCCCGTGCTGTACCTCAGCAGCCATATCGTGCAGACCAAGAGCGACTATTACCGTCTGCTCCAGACCGTGCGCGAGCAGGACCGCTGGGAAGACTGGGTGCTCTACATGCTGGAAGCCGTGGAGATCACGGCGCAACAGACCATCGTGACCGTGCAGGCCATCAAGTCCGCACTGTTCGACTACAAGCACCGGATCCGCGATAACTACAAGTTCTACAGCCAGGACCTGATCAACAACCTGTTCATGCACCCCTACACGAAGATCGAATTCGTGCAGCGGGACTTGCAGGTGTCCCGACTCACCGCCACCAAGTACCTGGAGGCTCTGGTCGAGGGAGGCTTCGTCAGCAAACAGAAGATAGGCCGCACCAACTACTACATCAACCTCGCGTTGAATGCGATTCTGCGCCGATGACCTGGTCCACATCCTGTTCGACCAGGCTTTGCTGGCCGATAGCCGGCTGCCGGAAGACCCGGCGGCTTATGTGAAGCCGGTGAATGCCTTGCTGGTTTGAGTCACTGCACCACCTCAACAAAAAGCCGCCTTCGGGCGGCTTTTTGTTTGCTACACGATTAGCGCTTTCGGCCAGGAGTAGCCAGCCAGACTCCAATCCACATTTCGGACATTGCCCCCATTCTGGGGATATACGGCACAGGCCGAAATGGCTACAGTCCGTCGAGTTGCTCTATTTTTTAGGACTCATATGCCACCACCTCGCGTAACGAAGGCATTCGTCACCAGTCAAGTCACGGCCTTCAAGTCGAACCTTGATCGCGCTCGGGAGCTATACAAGAAGATCGTGCTTCATGGCTATACCGGCACATCGGCCGCAACATCTAGCAAACTCTCCAACCCCGATAGCCGAGATTCAGCACAGTTCATCTTCTTCGAGGTTGCGGCGAAGTTTGAGGACTTCGCAAAGACGATGTTTCAAGTTGAAGTGCGAGCACGACTGAAGGTTACCGTAAAGTAGAGTCCATATGTCATGGGTGACCCGGATCAAGGTCTAAATAACAAGCTTGGCTGGGGCAGCCCTCAAAAGCTTAAAGAGCGTGGCACAAACATTCTCGGTGACGATTCGTTTTTTGCAACCCTTCACGGAACCCTTGGCGCCGGAACGTATAACCAACTTGTCGCTGCCCATCTAGTCAGGAACAGAATTGCTCATTCCGGTGGCCAAGCACAGTCAAAGTTCGTGAAGCATCTAACGGCAGAAGGTCTTTCCGCCGCTGAACGCATGGGCATGAGCGTAGGTCGCTACCTTCGAGACTACCCAACTGTTGCGCCATCAACACAAAGGCATTTTTTCAAGTATCTCGATGCGTACGAAACCTTTGCTAACCACGCGTTGACTGCTTTGCCATGACTTGAGCGCTAACCCTGCGAGGCGACCTGCGCGAAAAGCCGTGCGGGCGTCTCAACTCCACGCTGAACGTCCGCTCTGTTGATGTGCGAACGGCAGCAGCGGGTCGCAAGCAGCCAGTGTTCTTCACTTACCACGCTTAGCATCAGGCTCGAGTGAGCTTCCTCACTGTCGCCAGCACCGCCTCCGAAATCTCCAGCCCCCGCTCCTGCGCCAGCCGCACCTTCTGCTCCCGCCTGTCCCCCGGCACCCGCACGCCCTCTTCCGCGCACATGGCGGAGATGATGGCCTCCACGCGCTCCTTGTAGACCGCCGTGCCGGCCATGGCACCGGGGTCGATGACCAGGAAGACCTGGCCGAGGTGCGGGACGTTGCCGCCCTCTTCAAAGAACGTATCCACCTCGGCACCGAAGCGCGCACCGGTGAGCGTGATGACCAGCAGCTCGATCAGCAGCGCCAGCAGCGCGCCCTTGACGCCACCGCTGGCGGAACCGAAGGGCAGCATGGAGCCGCGCAGGCCGGCCTGGGCGTCCGTCGTGGGCTGGCCCTGTTCGTCCAGCGCCCAACCCAGGGGGATGGGCTCGCCTTTCTGCGCGGCCACCATGAGATTGCCGCGCGCCACCTCGGAGAGCGCGAAGTCCATCACCAAGGGCGCGGCATCCCCACGCGGAAAGGCTGCGGCCAGCGGGTTGGTGCCCAGCAGCGGGCGGGTGCCGCCGGCCACGGGCATGGCGGCCGGGCCGTTGCCCATGGCGATGCCGATCAGGCCGGCGCGCGCCACGGGCTCCAGGTGGTAGGCGGCAGCGCCGAAGTGGTGGCTGTTGCAGACACCCACCAGGGCCAGGCCCTCGGCCTGGGCGCGGGTGATGGCCTCTTGTATGGCCAGCTCGCAGGCCGGGAAGGCAAAGCCCTCGCCCGCATCTACCAGCACGGCCGCGGGCCGGCCCGGCAGCACCCGGGGCACGGCCTGGCCGTTCACGCGGCCTGTGCGCAGGTGGCTGGTGTACATGGCCACGCGCGAGACACCGTGGGTGGCCAGGCCCTGCACGTCGGCGGCCACCAGGGCGCGGGCGGTGGAGAGGGCCTGTGCCGGGCTGGCACCGGCGGCGCGCAGGGCGGCCGCGGCGAGCGATTCGAGTTCGGCGATGGAGATCATGGCGGAGCGGGAAAGGAAGCACAGAGGAAGCAAGGTGTGATCTTCGCAGATCGCCCTTCTAAAATGGGCGACTGGCTGGCCAAGCTCAGCGGCGTGGAATGGTTCAGTTCCCTGGGCGCTCCTGTCTCTGACGGTCAAGTGTTTGCGGGCTTCGACGCCTGGACGTGATCCGCATAAGCTACGCCATGCCCCAGAGACCAGTCCATGCGTGTGTTCTCCACGAGGGCGATCATCACGTCATCGGGGCGGAACCCCGCCTCAACGGCGCGTGCGGTCAGCCGCTGGTAGAGCTGCCGCTTCTGCTCATCCGTGCGCCCCTGAAGAAAGGTGATCTCCACGATGCAGGCGTCTAACGACCGGCTGACGCCCCCGAAGGTGGGGTCCAGAATCATCTCTTCGGCGTCAAAGCGCGCCAGCAGCTGGAAGAGATCGTTGACCGGGACGTTGCAGGTGCTGACCAGCGCTTCTTGCGCCGCGTCGGCCAGCGCCTTGACCTTGGCATGGGGCAGGTGTCTGGGGGCGGAGATGCGGGTCAGTGGCATGGACAAGTCCTCAAAAAAACGGACAACGGTTTATTGCAACCGAACGTCAGACTCTGCAAGGGTCAGCTTGCCCCCTCGGCAAGCGCAATCTCCGCTTCGCTCTGCGGCGCAATCCAGATGTCGTAGGCGTGCTGCGTATCAAGGTACTCGCGTACCGCAGCAATCTTGCCATCCCGCATTTCCATGAGCATGTGGTACTGCTGCCGGTAGAGGCGGCCGTTCTTGAGGTCTCCGGACGATTCAACCAGGAGCGCCACGAAGTTGCCCTCTCCTATGCAAGATGTGACCTTCATCGCCAGCCCGGTCTTGAGCGCGGCCACCATGCGGTGGAAGAGTCGGCCGATCTTCTCTTTCGTGTAAAGACCTGCCGTAGGAGTGCGCGCTTTGTCTCCCGGTATCCACCAGGTGGCGTCATCCGTCATGGCGCTCAGTGCGCCATCGATGTCGCTGGCAGTGAAACGTTCGAAAAACTGATGCGCGACGGCCTTGTTTCGCTCTACGGTCATGGTGATCTCCGACAGTGGACTTGGCCTTTCGGCCACGGAGTGCAGATGAGCTTCTTGCAACCATCGCCGGCTGTCTGGCGTATGGAAGACTGCGAAATCCGGCATCGGCGATTGAAATTCTAGGAGGGTCGGACGCAATAGCCTATCCCCCAAACGGGGGATACCACCACACTCACCAGCAGTGAGCGATCAGTACGTCAACTCCAGCACCGTCACCCGTTGCTGCGCTGCCGGCCAGACCCGTCCCACGAGCTTCTCGCCATTGAACTCGGCCGCGATGGCGCGGTCTGCGGCGTTAGCGAGCTTGAGTTTGGAACCGGACACCCCGGCGCCGGCCGGGGGCACACCCGGCGGCAGAGCCTGACCATCGAAACTCAGACGGTCCCGTTGCGCATCGAAGTAGCCGCGCGGCCGCGTGAAGATGATCAGGGCCTGGGCGTCCTGGTCGGCCGCAGCGATACGCTCGGGCCGCAGGTTCACGATGGCGCTGGAGCGCGGGAAGGCGCTGCGGTAGATGTGCGTGGTGGCGTAACCGGGCGCCTTGATCTCGAACTCGTAGGCCGTGCCGGCCTGGGCCGTGAAGGGCCCCCAACGACCGTCGGCACCCACCTTGCGTGTGTAGGCCGCGGCGCCCGTGCGCTGGCCCGTGGCCGCATCGGTGGCGTAGACGGCAAGTTCGGCGCCCGCGATGGGCAGGTTGTTGGCGAAGTTGCCGGTGGCCGGATTCAGCGGGTCCACGCCCTGGCCGGTGATGACACCGCCGAGTTCGATGCGCGACTCAGGCACGATGTCGCGCACCAGGGTGGCGCGGCCGGTGATGAAGCTGTAGGCTGCGGCGAAGGCGGCGGGCGAGAAGGAGGTCTCGCGGTGGTCGATGCGCGGGATGACGATGTTGGTCGCGCCCTTGAGTTCGGGGCCGGCATACGTGACGTAGGTGGGCTTGCCCTTGGCGCCGATCCACAGCCCGTCGGGCTGGGCGAACTTGTCGTTGTTGTCGCTGCGAATAGTCATCCAGCGCACCGGGCCGGTGACCTCGTCGCCATTGGCGTTCTTGGGCGCGTTCAGGCTCGTAAGGAAAGGCCCCGTGCCCGAGAACTCGTTGCCTTCGCGAAAACCGGGGATGGCCCAGACGCCGTGGTTGGGTGTGCCGCCCAGGATGGCGTGCGAGACGGTGGCCGCGCCGCCGCCGTTCTGGATGTAGTGACGGATGGCGTTGCCGCCGCGTGAATTGCCGAAGAGCACGACCTGCTGCGCACCGGTGGCGCGCAGCACTTTCTCGACCTCGGTCTTGAGGTAGGCCATGTGCTCGGCCGTGGAGCTGCGGCCGGGCTGGGCCTTGCTGTCGTCGTCGCGCGCCAGCGGGTAAGGCAGCTCGATGGCGTGCAGGCGCTCGCGCGGCCAGCCGTTGGATTCGAAGCGCCAGAGCGTGGTCAACCATAGCGCGGCGCTGTCGCCGTTGCCGTGCACGAAAACGATGGGCGGGGCCTCGCGCAGCGTTGGCGACGGCGCCGTGGCGCAGCCCCCCAGCAGGACCAGGCCGGCCAACAGGCCCAGGAGATGACGACGGATCAACATGCTTACCCTCCTTGCGCCTGCGCGCGATGGTGCCAGCGACTATTCGAAGCCGCCCGCGCGGCGCAGTTCGGCTGCGGCCGGTGCGGCCATCAGGTCGATCATCATGCGTGCGGCCTGCGGCTGCTCGGCCTTGGCCGCGATGGCCGCGGTGTAGACCGTGGCCAGCTCGAACGCCTTGGGCAGCAGGCTGATGAGCTGCACACCCGGCGTGTAGAGGATTTCCGTGACCTGGGTGCAGCCGATCAGGCCCGCACCGCTGGCCTCTGCCATCGCCTTCATGGCGGCGGCGCCATTGGGGTAGGGGCGCAGTGCACCAGCCACCTGCTGGTCTATGCCCAGTTGCTTGAGCACGTTCATAAAGTGGATGCCGGCGGTGGCCTTGATCGGATCGGGGAAGTAGATGCCTTGGGCAGCCAGCAGCGCGGCCTTGAGTGTTTCGGGCGTGTCCACCTTCGGTTGTGGCTCGCCGCTTTTCACGGCGACGCCGGTCTTCACCACCCCCAGCGGCGTGGCGCTGCCAGACTGGACGTGGCCGTTGCTGGTGAGGTCGGCGATCAGCGCCTGCGTGAGGATGACCACGTCGCAAGGCTCGCCCGCGAGCAGCTTGTCGCGCATGAGGCCCACGGCGCCGAAGCTGCCTTCGACAGCGCGGCCGGTTTCGTTGTAGATGGCGCCGCGCAGCTGGTTGACCAGCCCCTGGGCAGCGCCGCCGCTAAGGATGTGCAAAGAACTCATGAGGTGCAGTATCGCAGTTTGGATGTCACCACTGTGTCAGTCCACCTTGATGCCGGCGCTCTTGATCACTTTCGACCACTTGGCGATGTCCTCGCGCATGTACTTGTCGAACTCCTGGGGGTTCATCTTCATGGCCACGGCACCCTGCTTGGTCCAGAGCTGCACCACCTCGGGCTGGCTCACGATCTTGCTCACCGCGTCGTTGAGCTGTTGGACGATGGCCGGCGGCGTGCCTTTGGGGGCCATCAGGCCGAGCCAGATGGTGGCTTCGTAGCCGGGCAGGCCGGCCTCGGCCAGGGTGGGCACGTCGGGCAGCACGGCCGAGCGCTGGCGGCCGCTGGTGGCGATGGCGCGCACCTTGCCGGCACGGGCCTGCTCGGCCATGGTGGTGACGGCGTCGAACATCATGTCAACCTGGCCGCCGATGATGTCGGTGCGCGCGCCCGAGCTGCCGCGGTAGGGAATGTGCACCAGGTAGATGCCAGCCATGCTCTTGAAGAGCTCGCCCGCCATGTGGTACGGCGTGCCGTTGCCCGAGGAGGCGTAGTTGAATTTGCCGGGCTTGTCCTTGGCCAGCTGCAGGATGTCCTTCAGGTTCTTGACCGGCAACGAAGGGTGGGCGACGAGCACCAGGTCGGAATAGTTGACCGGTGCCACGGGCACGAAGTCGCGCATGAGCACGAAGGGCTTGCTGGGGATGAGCGTCTCGTTCACCGTATGGGTGTTGGACATCATCAACAGGGTGTAGCCGTCGGCCGGGGCCTTGGCCACCACGTCGGTGCCGATGATGGAGCCGGCACCGGGCCGGTTGTCGACCACGAAGGGCTGGCCTAGCGCATCGCTCAGGCGCTGGCCGATGAAACGCGCATAGTTGTCGGCCGGGCCGCCGGCGGCAAACGGCACGACGATGCGCACCGATTTGCTGGGGTAGCTCTGAGCCTGGGCCGCGCCGGCTGCCAGCAGCAGCACGGCCAGCAGGCCGCGCAGAATGGGGAATCGCATGATGCAGTCTCCTGATAGGTATGCATGCATGCTAGCTGCAGGGCAGCAAGACCGCACCCGGGCTATCCCGAACTTGGCTCGCATTGGTCGGGCCACCCGTAAAGACGGCCCTCAAACCATCAGGGGTTCTTCCTGCATGGCCTCGATCTGGTCTTCCAGCATCTGCACCTGGCCCTGCCAATAGTCGCTGCTGCCGAACCAGGGGAAGTTGATGGGGAAGGTGGGGTCGTCCCAGCGGCGCGCCAGCCAGGCGCTGTAGTGGATCAGGCGCAGGGTGCGCAGGGGTTCGATCAGCGCGAGCTCGCGGCGATCGAACTCCCGCATCTGTTCGTAACCGTCGAGCAGGCAGCTGAGCTGGTAGGTGCGCTGGGCGCGGTCACCCGAAAGCAACATCCACAGGTCCTGCACGGCCGGGCCCATGCGCGCGTCGTCCAGGTCCACGAAATGCGGCCCCGGCCCGGCGGTGGCGGGCACATCCACCGGCGTCCACAGCACATTGCCCGAGTGGCAGTCGCCATGCAGGCGCAGGCGGCGGATGTCGCTGGGCGCGCCCGTCAGCACCGGCTGCTGCGCGATCAGGGCCAGCGCCTCTTCGCATTTGCGCTGCCAACTCGACTGCACGTCCAGCGGGATCATCTCGTGCTGCAGCAGCCAGTCCATGGGCTCACGCCCGAAGGAGGGCAAGTCCAGTGCAGGGCGGCTGGCAAAGGGACGCGCTGCGCCCACGACATGCAGGCGGGCGAGGAAACGGCCGATCCACTCCAGCACCTCTTCATCATCCAGCTCGGGCGGGCGCCCGCCGCGGCGCGGGCAGACCGAGAAGAGGAAGCCGGCATGCCGGTGCAGCGTGCTGTCATTCAGTGTGAGCGGTGCCACCACCGGCACTTCGGCCGCCACCAATTCAGCGGCAAAAGCGTGTTCCTCAAGAATCTGCGCTTCGCTCCAACGCGCGGGGCGGTAGAACTTGGCCACCACCGCCTGCCCATCGTTCAGTTGCACCTGGTAGACCCGGTTCTCGTAGGAGCTCAGGGCCTGCTGGCGACCGTCGCAGGACAGGCCCAGGCCCTCCAGCGCATCCATCACCACGTCGGGCGTGAGCTGCTCGAAGGGATGGCGGGCGGCGGTTTCAGCTTGGGTCATGCCCCGATTGTCGCCTGCGCGATCCGTAGGCGATGTCGCTGGCGTTTTCCCTAGGCTGGCGCTACAGGGGCATGGCTACACTGGGTCGCATGTCGCCCCTGCTTCCATTCCACCGCAAGCTCGCGCTCGGCACCGCGGGCGTGGCGCTGGTCGTGGCCACGCTGGCCGGCCTGGCGGCGGGCTTCATCGCCCACGACAAGGCCGAGGACACGCTGGTGGCCCAGGCCACCGAAGACACGCAGCGGCTGCTGCGCCACGAGGCCTACCGCCCCGAAGGCGTGCTGGCCACGCGTAATGCGCAGGCCGCGGCGCAGGCGCTGGCGACCAGCTATTTCGACATTGCGCAGATCTACACCGCCGGCGGCCTGCTGATGGCCGAGCAGTTCAGCGCCGATGGCCGCGCGCTCGACGCCGAACTGCCACCGCGCAGCGCGCGCAACTACACCCAACCCTGGTTTGAGCGGCGCTGGCTGCCGGGACGCCGCCCGGTGCTGCTCCTGTTCATTCCGCTGCGCAGCGAGGGCCAGGCGCTGGCCGGGTATTTCGAGGGCGCACGCCTGGTACCGGACTGGCAGCGCGCGCGCATGCTGGCCGACGCGCGCCGCACGGGCCTGCTGACCGCGCTGGCCGTGCTGCTGTGCGGCGCCGCACTCTACCCGCTGGTGCTGCGCCTGAACCGCGACAGCCAGGGCCGCCAGCGCGAGCTGCTGGAGTCGCACATCGCCATGATGGAGGCGCTGGGCCGCGCCATCGCGCGGCGCGATTCGGACAACGGCATCCACAACTACCGCGTGGCCTGGATCTCGGCCACGCTGGCCGAGGCCGTGGGCCTGCACGGCACGCGCATGCAGGAGCTGATCGTGGGCAGCTTCCTGCACGACGTGGGCAAGATCGGCATCCCCGAGCACATCCTGCTCAAGCCCGGCCCGCTGAGCCACGAGGAAATGCTCATCATGCACACGCACGTGGCCGCGGGCGAGGACATCGTCAGCGGCTCGGGCTGGCTGGCCGGCGGCCAGGCCGTGGTGGCCGGCCACCACGAGAAGTGGGACGGCAGCGGTTACCCGCGGGGTCTGGCGGGCACCGACATCCCGATGGTGGCGCGCATCTTCGCGATTGCCGACGTGTTCGATGCGCTGTGCTCGCGCCGGCCCTACAAGGAACCGGTCCCCCTCGAAACCGCCCTGACGGCCCTGCGCGCGGAATCCGGCAAGCATTTCGACCCGCACCTGGTGCAGGTCTTCGACCAGCAGGCCGCGACGGTCTACCGCACGCTGACCGAGGCCGACGAGGAACAGCTGCAGGCCCTGCTCACGCGCATGGTGCGCAAGCACTTCAGCCTCTGACTGGAACACCCCCTGAGTCGCCTTCGACGCCTTCCCCCTGCAAGGGGGACGCACCCAGCGGCCTGGCAAAGCCAGTTCCGCGGGTGCCCTGCAACGGCCAGCTGCGCGGCCTTGGGCCATGCGTCGTAGGGACTGCTCCTAAAACGGCACCTCGCGCGTGTCCACCTCGGGCTCGCCCACCGTGCCCAGCTGCTCGAAGGGCAAGGTCTGCTTGACGAGGATGACGGTGCAGGGCGCATCCATGGCCACCTTGATGGGCACGGTGGCGATGAAGCGCTGGGTCTTCAGTCCGTGCGTGGCCGCCCCCATGACGATGACCCCCACGCGGTTGCCGCGCGCGTAGTCGATCAGCGCCTGCGCCACGTCACCCGACTCCAGCACGTGGCAGGAGGTCTGGTAGCCCGTCTGCTCCAGCGGCTGGGCCCACAGCCTGAGCTGTGTCAGGTAGCGCCGGTGCACACTGGTTTCGCTGTCGCGCTCGCTGACCGAGCTGGTCGCGCCGGGCGAGATCACCGAGACGCAGGCCAGGCGCGCGCCGGGCCGCGTGCCCAGCGAACGTGCGGCCGCCTCGCGCAGCGAATAGAGCGTGGCGTCGCTCACATCCTGGTGCGGCACGGCCACCAGCACGATGGGCACCTCGGCGATCTGGCGCTCGGGCAGGGGGCTGGGCTGGTAATGCAGACCGGCCGCGCGCACCCAGCGCTTGAAGAGGAACCAGGCCCCGACCCCGTGCTGGCGCTCGCCGCGCGCGCTCACGCGCACCTGCGCCGGGTGCTGCAGATCGAAGGCCAGATGGGCTGCAGACGGGTAGCGCTGCGCGGCCTCGGGCGCCAGGCAGCGCAGCACCACTTCCTGCAGCCAGGCCGGCAGCTCGGGGCGGTAACGGCGCGGCGGCGGGGGCTCCATCCACAGGCGCTGGCGCAGGCCACCACTGGTGACGGGTGCGCCAAAGGGCAGTTCACGCGTGAGCAGCTGGTAGAGCATGACGCCGATGGCGAAGACGTCGCTGCGCGGGTCGCCGCGCACGCCCACCACCTGTTCGGGGGCCATCCAGGCCGGTGAGCCGACCGCGCGGCGCATCTCCTCGGCCAGCAGGTCGGGGTAGTGCGCGTGGCAGGACAGGCCAAAGTCCAGAAGGACCACACGGCCGTCTTCGCGTACCAGCACATTGGCCGGTTTGAGGTCCAGGTGCACGGTGTTCTGCTGGTGCAGGCTGTGCACGGCATGGGCCAGGGCCACGCCCAAGGCCACCACGTCGTCAACGGGTGTGGGCTCGGGCTGCTCCAGCCAGTGGTCCAGGGTGCGGCCGGGCACATACTCCATGACCAGGTAAGGCAGGCGCTCCAGGTCACCGGCGGCCACGAAGCGCGGCACGTGTGGCCCGCTCAGGGCCTGCAGGATCTGGTGCTCGACCTCGAAGCTCACGATGTTCTCGGCGCCGTCGCCCTCGGCCATGCGCGGCACCTTCATGACCATGGGGAAGCCGGGATCGGCCGCACCGCTGGCGTAGTGCACTCGGTAGATGTGGGCCATGCTGCCGTAGTGGAGACACTCCTCCACCACAAAACCATCCAGTTCGCTGCCAGGCTCCAGCAGTTTCATCGTCCCAGCTCCAGTCGGTCGGCAAAGAAATCGGGCAAGCCGGCGTCGCGGATGGCCTCGGCGGCGGCGTGGTGGTCGTAGGCCACGCGGTGGAAGGTCAGCTGCGCCTGCGTGGTGTCGAACAAGGCGTACATGGCCTTGGGGCTGCCGTCGCGCGGCTGGCCGACCGAGCCGATGGTGGCCAGCCAGTGCCGCCGCGCGGACACCGGCACCGCCACACCGGCCGTGGGCATGAAGGAGATGAGCTTGTCGTCCGCGCCGCGGTAATAGAGGGACTGGCGGTGCACGTGGCCGCCAAAGACGTAACGCACGCCCTGCAGCGCACTGGCGGCCTCCAGGCTGAGGGCGGCCACCTGCGCGTCGTAGACATACCGCCACAGCAAGGGTTCATCGGCGGTGGCGTGCACCAGAAGCACGCGATCGTCCTGCACGGTCATGGGCAGCCCGGCCAGGAAGGCGCGCTGCACGGCATCGAGCTGTTCGTGCGTCCACCAGGCCGTGCTCTCGCCCAGGGTGGTGTTGCCCGGGGGTGGATGGGCCGCCATGTCGTCGTGGTTGCCCTTGAGCACCAGGGCCCCTTCGTCGGCCAGATCCATGACGCGACGCACCACGGGCCCCGGATCGGCGCCATAACCGACCAGGTCGCCCAGGAAAGCCAGCCTGTCGGCGCCCTGCGCCTGGGCATGTGCCAGGCAGGCCTCCAGGGCCTGGAGGTTGGCATGAAGGTCGGACAACAAGGCCAGTCGCATGCTGGCAGTATGCCTTGCCGGACCGGACTGACCATGGGTTTGCGCGCGGCTTTTGATGCAAGTCAAGCCGGCATGCGGGTATCACCCGGGGCGGCAATCGGGGGTCTGTCGCTAACATGCCGGCAGCGGGAGACTGTTCATGTACGACTACATCATCATCGGCGGCGGCTCGGCCGGCTGCGTCCTGGCGGCTCGCCTGTCCGAAGACCCGGGCGTGCAGGTGGCGCTGCTGGAGGCCGGCCCGCCCGACGACAGCGTGCTGATCCACTGCCCGGCCGGCCTGGCCCTGCTGGCCAAGAGCGGCCAGGCCAACTGGGGCCTGCAGACCGTGCCGCAGGCCGGCCTGAACGGCCGGCGCGGTTACCAGCCGCGCGGCAAGGTGCTGGGCGGCTCCAGCTCGGTCAACGCC
>Ga0208633_100096_pt1 | contig 27331 bp, 29 predicted proteins | sample LakWasMet63_LOW9_2_FD_183895 | JGI IMG/M metagenome (GOLD analysis project Ga0208633, IMG submission 183895) | Freshwater sediment methanotrophic microbial communities from Lake Washington under simulated oxygen tension - Sediment Metagenome... | ecosystem: Environmental > Aquatic > Freshwater >...
CGAACAGGGACAGCACGCCATGACGAGGGTTGCCGTCCAGCGGCTGGAACAGCAGGCCGGCGGCGCGCTGCCCGGAGCTCAGCGCCCAGCGGTACAGCACCTGGGTACGCCCGGTCTGCGGCAGCCCCTCGTCTCCCTGGAACACAGGCCACCAGCCGGCATCGCGCAGGCGGCCGACCTCCCGGCCCATGGCCGGGCCGGGCCAGGCTTCGCCGGGTTCGCGTGGGGTGGGAGCGCCGTAGTTCTGCATGCCTTGCAGTGTGCGCAGGCTTGATGACGGCTTTGTGGCTGTCGCATGACATCTCCATGACATCGACCAACCGAATCCGAAGGGGCTTGCCATTCATTCAATATTTCAAGTATTATTGAATCATGAAAAAAACCAAGACCACCGAAAGCGAAGCCCTGCGATCCCTGGCGGCACTGGCCCAGGCGCAGCGCCTGCGCGCCTTCCGCGCGCTGGTGGTGGCCGGCCCAGCCGGACTCACGCCCGGCCTGCTGGCGGTGCAGCTGGACATCAGCCCCAGTGCCCTCTCCTTTCACCTCAAGGAGCTGGTGCACGCCGGCCTGGCCAGCAGCGAACCCGATGGCCGGCACCTGGTCTACCACGCTAATTTCGCGCAGATGGATGCCCTGCTGGCTTATCTGACCCAGCACTGCTGCCAGGGCACCAGCTGTGAAGTCACACCGGCAGGCCGCAAGGCCTGCGCACCCGCCGCATGAATCTCGCTGACACCCTGAACCTCGAGTGCGCCTGTCGCACGCTGGACGCGCGGCAGTTGCGCGCCGAGCTGGAGACCACCCCGGCACTGAGCGGCCTGGTCGATCAGCTCGCGCTGAGCCATCCTCACCTGTTCGCGGCCACCGTCGTCTTCCTGGATCCGAAGACACGCGACGAGATCGCGCAGGCCGTGGCCGCACTCGATCGCGTCTGCGCCCTGCCCGCCTGGCAGGACCACGCCCTCGCGGGCGCCGATGCCCAGAAGACGCGCGAAGACCACGGGCCGCAGGGCGTGTTCATGGGCTACGACTTCCATCTCAGCGCCGAGGGGCCCCGGCTGATCGAGATCAACACCAACGCGGGGGGCGCCTTCCTCAACGCAGCGCTCGCGCGGGCGCACCGCGCCTGCTGCGGCGCCATGCCGGCTTTCATGGACCCGAACGGCGAACTGGACCGGACCGAGGCCGTGATCGTGGACATGTTCCGCAGCGAATGGCAGGCCCAGCGCGGTGAGCGCCCCTGGCGCAATGTGCTGATCGTCGACGACGAGCCGCTGGCCCAGTACCTGGCGCCCGAATTCACCCTGGCCCGCAACCTCTTTGCCGCGCAGGGCCTGCTGGCCGTGGTGGCCGATCCGTGCGAACTGCAGTGGCGCGACGGTGCGCTGTGGCACCCGGCCCTGCCAACAGACCAGCCGGTGGACCTGGTCTACAACCGCCTGACGGACTTTGCACTGGCCCAGCCCGAACACGCGGCCCTGCGCGCCGCCTGGGCCGCGGGCGCGGTCGTGCTCACCCCGCACCCGCGCGTCTATACCGTCGCCGCGGACAAGCGCCGCCTGATCGACCTGTCCGACCCGGTCCGCCTCGAAATGCTGGGTGTGACCGCGGCCGACCGTGCCCGGCTCGCACGCGTGGTGCCGGTCACCGAGGCCGTCACGGCCGAAGGCGCCGAGGCGCTGTGGGCACGCCGGCGCAGCCTGTTCTTCAAACCTGCCACCGGCTTCGGCGCGCGCGCCGCCTACCGTGGCGACAAGCTCACGCAACGCGTGTGGCGCGAGATCGTCGCAGGCGACTACGTGGCCCAGGCCCTGGTGCCGCCCAGCGAGCGTCTGGTCAACGTCAACGGCCTGGCCCAGCGTCTCAAGCTGGACCTGCGCGCCTACGCCTACCGGGGCCAGGTTCAACTGCTGGCCGCGCGCACCTGGTCCGGCCAGACCACGAACTTCCGCACCGAAGGCGGCGGTTTCTCGCCCGTCGTGGTGCTGCCCGATTCCCTCCAACCCGACGGCTCCGCCGTTGCCATGTCGTCTGACTCCGCATGAACTCACCTGCCCTGAACGTCCTCTTTCTCTGCACGCACAACTCCGCGCGCAGCATCCTGGCCGAGGCCACACTCAACCACATCGGCGGCGGCCGCTTCAAGGCGTACTCCGCCGGCAGCAGCCCGCGCGATAACCAGCAGCCCAACCCCCTGGGCCTCAAGGCCCTGCAAGCCGTCGGCATCGACACTACCGGCCTGCGCAGCAAGAGCTGGGACGAGTTCGCCGGCGCGAACGCACCGCAGATGGATCTGATCATCACGGTCTGCGACAACGCCGCAGGTGAGGTCTGCCCCATCTGGCCCGGCCACCCGGCCACCGCGCACTGGGGTTATGCGGACCCGTCCGAAGTACAGGGCACGGAAGAACAGCGGCTGGAGGCCTTCCGCCAGACCTTGATGGCGATCCGCCGTCGCCTGGACCTGCTGGTCAACCTGCCGCCGGAGAAACTGGCGCGACAGCTGATCCAGACCACGGCCCGTGATCTGTCCGGGAGAGCTTGAGATGAGTGCGCAATGTGAAGTGACGGCCAAACAGGCCGCTGGCGCCCCCATGAGCGTATTCGAGCGCTACCTCACGGTCTGGGTCTTCCTGTGCATCGTGGCCGGCATCGCGCTGGGCCAGCTGATGCCCGAACTGTTCCAGGCCATCGGCCGCATGGAACTGGCCCGGGTCAACCTGCCCGTGGGCGGGCTGATCTGGGTGATGATCATCCCCATGCTGGTCAAGGTGGACTTCGGCGCGCTGCACGAGGTGCGCCAGCATGTGAAGGGCATCGGTGTCACGCTGTTCGTGAACTGGCTGGTCAAGCCCTTTTCCATGGCCTTGCTAGGCTGGTTCTTCATCCGGTATCTGTTCGCACCGCTGCTGCCGGCCGAGCAGATCGACAGCTACATCGCCGGCCTGATCCTGCTGGCCGCCGCGCCCTGCACGGCCATGGTCTTCGTCTGGAGCCGCCTGACCGGTGGCAACGCGCTGTTCACGCTGACGCAGGTGGCCGTGAACGACAGCATCATGGTCTTCGCCTTCGCGCCGTTGGTGGCGCTGCTGCTGGGCCTGTCGGCCATCACGGTGCCCTGGGACACGCTGCTGACCTCGGTGGCGCTCTACATCGTGGTGCCGGTCATCATCGCCCAGCTATGGCGCCGGGCCCTGCTGGCCCGAGGCCAGGCCGCCTTCGATGCCGCGATGCTCAAGATCGGCCCCTGGTCCATCGCGGCCCTGCTGGCCACGCTGGTGCTGCTCTTCGCCTTCCAGGGCGAGGCCATCCTCAAGCAGCCACTGGTCATCGCCCTGCTGGCGGTGCCCATCCTGATCCAGGTCTTTTTCAACGCAGGCCTGGCCTACTGGCTCAACCGCGCGGTTGGTGAAAAGCACGAGATCGCCTGCCCCTCGGCGCTGATCGGGGCATCCAACTTCTTCGAGCTGGCCGTGGCCGCCGCCATCAGCCTGTTCGGCTTCAACTCCGGGGCCGCATTGGCCACCGTGGTCGGTGTGCTGATCGAGGTGCCGGTGATGCTGCTGGTAGTACGCATCGTGAACCAGTCCAAGGGCTGGTACGAGCGTGGCCCAGGGGGCACGGAGGCATGACTGCCATCACCATCTACCACAACCCGGCCTGCGGCACCTCCCGCAACACACTGGCTTTGATCCGTAACAGTGGCGCCGAGCCCAAGGTTGTGGAGTACCTCCAGATGCCGCCCAGCCGAGACGAATTGCGATCACTGTTGTCACGCATGGGATGCACAGTGCGCGACGTGCTGCGTCAAAAGGGAACCCCTTTTGATGAACTGGATGTCGGAAATCCCAAGTGGTCCGATGAGCAGCTGCTTGATTTCATCGAGCAGCATCCAATCCTGCTGAACCGCCCCATCGTCGTGACGCCACTCGGCGTACGCCTGTGTCGGCCATCGGAGACCGTGCTCGATATCCTGCCCCATGCTCAGCAGGGTCCCTACACCAAGGAAGATGGCGAGGTCGTCATTAATTCCAATGGGCGGCGCGGTCCAGGCTCAGGCAGTCCTGGTTGAAGTGCTCGATCGAGGCTGGCGCGCCGTTCATCGTAACTGAGGCGCTCCGACCAGCCGCGTGGTGAGCTTGCGGACCACCGGCACCAGGAAGAAGATCACCGGCGCGCCCGCCACATAGACAGCGGCGAAGGCCCGCATCCAGCGGCTGACGAAGGTGGAGGAGAACCCGACATTGACCGCCGTGATGACGAAGGTCAGCAGGAAGATCATCATCGCATCCATCACCAGCGAGAAACCGAGGTGGAATGTCATCTGCAGGTCCGTGTTGGCTCCTTCGCCCTGCGCTTCGTCAGGATGCGATCAGCCACCGGTCGATCTTGTCGCGGCTCGGTACGCCGCCGGCATGCACCACCTTGCCGTTGATGACCACACCCGGGGTGGACATGACGCCATAGCTCATGATGTCCTTGATCTCCTCCACCTTCGTCAGCGTGACGGGCACACCCTTGGCCTGGGCAGCCTGTTCGATCAGCGCGATGGTGTTCTTGCAGTTGGCACAGCCGGTGCCAAGTACCTTGATGTCCATGATTTACTCCTGTTCCACTTCGAGATAGGTGCGGTTCGCCAACTGGGGAATCCATACGTCGGCATGCTTGAGGTGCTTGAAGGGCGCAGCGTTGAAGGACTTCACGGCCGCGCTGATGTCGGTGCCGGCCTCCACCGCTTTGCCCATGTGCGCGCGCAGGGCCTTGAGCAGGTCGCGCGTTTCAGCCCGGGCCTGCGCCAGCGTGGTCACGCGGCCGTGGCCCGGCACGATGATGTCGGGCTGCAGCTCATCGATGACGGCAAACGAGACCAGCCAAGTTTTGGTCTTGCTGACCGGGAGCAAGCCCAGTACGCGGTCCACGTAGACCACGTCGCCGCTGAACAGCACCTTCTTCTGCGGCAGCCAGACCAGGCTGTCGCCCGGGGTATGTCCGCCGTTGCGATGCTTGACTTCAAAAACCACGCCACCCAGTTCCAGCCGGGTATCGGCATCTTTCAGAAAGCGGGTTGGCAAGGTCGGCACCGTGCCGTCCAGCCGTTCCTTCAGCACCGGCTTGAGCGCGTTCATGTGCTCCAACGCGCGCGCCTTCATGTCAGCCTCGGCGTTGGCGTGCGCCATGATCTCGGCGCCTTGCGCCTTGAAATAGCCGTTGCCCAGCCAACGATGGTCCTGCCCGCCGGTGTTGATGACCCATTTGATCGGCTGCGTCGTGACCTTTTTCGCCGCTTCGTGGATCTTGTGCGCCGACTGGAAGGTGGCGCCGCTGTCGATCAGCACGGAACCGGCCGGCGTGACCACCAGGCCGAGGTTGGCATTCAGGCCTTCGTTGTCGTAGGTGCGGCCCTCTATATCACCAATGTAGGCATAGACACCGTCGGCCACAGGCTGGAAGCTCACCTCGACGGCCTGAGTCGTGCCGGCAACCGCCAGCAATCCGGCCAGCAGCCAGCGGCCCACTGGGACAACGCTGCTTTGGAATAGGTGCAGGCCAGACATCAGCAGCACTTTCCACTGGTGTTGCCGGTACCGCATGCGCTGGTGGCCTCTTTCATGCCCAGGCCCTTCATGATCTTGGCCGCCGGACAGAAACCCGTGAAGCCCATCTGGAACAAGTTGGCACCGACGAAGGCGGTCAGCCACAACCAGTTCAACTGGCTCAGGTTGATCTGGCCGCCGAAATGGGCCAGGGCCAGACTGGCCATGATCATGAAGCCTGCAAAGATGCTGATGGCGCGATTGACGGTCATAAAGATTCCTTTGATTGAAACGCTGAGAAATTTGAACCGCGCTCAAAGCACGGCGTTGAAAACAAAACCCACCAGCAGGATGCCGCTGGCCACCACGGCCACAAAGGTGGCGATCAGCCGCACCTTAAGAACCTTGCGCAGAATGATCATCTCGGGCAGCGAAAGCGCGATCACGCTCATCATGAAGGCCAGAACGGTGCCCAGGGCTGCGCCCTTGGCCAGCAGCGCCTGCACGATGGGAATGATGCCGGCCGCATTGGTATACATCGGTACACCAATCAGCACGGCCAGCGGCACCGACCACCAGGCGTCCTTGCCCATGAAGGAGGCCATGAATTCTTGTGGCACGTAGCCGTGGATGCCGGCGCCGATGGCAATGCCGGCCAGGATATAGGGCCAGACCTTGCCAACAATCTCGCGCACGGCCTGAAAGCCGGCCTGGATGCGGTCACCCAGGGTGACATCGGCACCCTCGAACTGGGCGGAGGTCTTGGGCATGTCGCGCACCCAGTCCTCAAGATAGGCTTCCATCTTAAGGCGGCCGATCACCCAGCCGGCGACGATGGCCACCGTCAGGCCCAGGCCCAGGTACAACAGTGCCACCTTCCAACCGAAAAGGCCGAACAGCAGGGTCAGCGCGACTTCGTTGACCATGGGTGCCGAGATCAGGAAGGAAAAAGTCACCCCCAGCGGCACGCCAGCCTGGACGAAGCCGATGAACAAGGGCACAGCCGAGCAGGAACAGAACGGGGTAACGATGCCCAAGCTGGCCGCCATGACGTTGGCGACGCCCTCGCTGCGGCCGGCGAGCAGCGCCCGGGTGCGCTCGGGCGTGAAGTAGCTGTTGATCATGCCCATGACAAACACCACCCCGGTCAGCAGCATCAGCACCTTGGGCGTGTCGTAGAAGAAGAACTGCAGAGCCCCGCCCAAGTGGCTGCTTCGGTCTACCGGCAAGGCGACCACCAGGGCCTCGGAAACGGGGATCAGGGTCTGGTAGAGCCCGAACCAGGCAATGGCGGTCAGGATCAGGAAGGCAAGCGGCTGGCGCAAGGGCCAAGTTTTTAACTTAGCAATCATGGCATTCATGCTCATGGAGACGCATGAACCAGCCAAAAGACGCAGGAATTTACATCATCTGTAGGGCGTCTGCGGATCGCGGGGAACGAAGTCACTGACCAGCCCGGCATCGTCAAACCGCACCTGGCAGGCCGTAGTCATGCGCTGCTTCAGGCGCTGGCGTGCACGTTGCAGGCGCGACTTGGCGGCGCTGACGCTCAAGCCCAGACTCCGGGCATAGTCCGCCTGGGGCAAACCCTGCAGATCGCACAGGGTAATCGCCTCCCTGTCTTCTGCACTCAACTCGGACAGGACACGGGGCAGGCAGGCTGTCAGGCTATCCACCGCATCTGTCTCGACCTGAGGAGCAGGGATATCCTCGGGTAACTCGACCATTTGGCGGGTCACGCGCAGGCGGTCGGCAAGAGCATTACGCGCGACTTCGAAAAGCCAAGCCCGGGAATTGTTGACAGAGCAAAAGCGATCCCCTTGCCGCAGAGCCTTCAGGAACAGGTCTTGTAAGAAATCCTCAGCCTCAGCGGCATTACCGAGGCGATGCAGCAACCAGCCGCGCAGTTCTGCTTCATGCAACGCCCAGGCATCGGTCAGACACGTCATAGCGGCGCCTAAACGTCAGTTCCGTAGTGTGGCCGCCAACCGTTCGGCGCAGGCCTGGGCCTGCGCGGCGTCACGCGCCTCCACCATCACGCGCACCAGCGGCTCGGTCCCGCTGGCACGGATCAGGACACGCCCCGCCTGGCCGAGCTCAGCTTCCACAGCCTTGGTTTCATCCGCGAGCCGCGTGTTGGCCTTCCAGTCCTGACCGGGCTGCAAACGCACATTGATCAGGGTCTGCGGGAACAGCGTGACGCTGGCCAGCAACTGGGCCATGCTCTGGCCGCTGCGCACACAGGTCTGCAGCACCTGCAGGGCCGAGACCAGACCGTCGCCGGTAGTCTGCTTGTCCAGCGCCAGCAGATGGCCCGAACCTTCGCCGCCCAGCAGCCATTTGTGCTTGTTCAGTTCTTCGAGCACATAGCGGTCGCCAACCTTGGCGCGCACGAACTGCACGCCGCGTTTCTTCAACGCCACTTCCACGGCCATATTGGTCATGAGCGTGCCCACGACGCCAGGCACGTGCTCATCGCGGCCCAGCCGGTCGTCCACCATCAGGTAGAGCAGCTCGTCGCCGTTGTACAAGCGACCCGTGGCGTCGACCATCATCAGGCGATCGGCATCGCCATCAAGCGCCACGCCGTAGTCGGCTTGGTGGGCCTTGACTGCGGCCACCAGGGCTTGCGTGTGCGTGGCCCCGACCTCATGGTTGATGTTCAAGCCATCTGGCGCACAGCCGATGGCGATCACCTCGGCACCCAGCTCGTGAAAGACCTTGGGGGCGATCTGGTAGGCCGCGCCGTGCGCGGCATCCACGACGATCTTCAGGCCCTTGAGCGTGAGGTCCGTCGAGAAAGTGCTCTTGCAGAACTCGATGTACCGACCGGCAGCATCGTCGAGGCGGCGCGCACGCCCCAGGCTGGCCGAGTCCACCCAGACCGGCGGCTCGTCCACCGCCGCCTCGACCGCCAGTTCCCACGCGTCAGGCAGCTTGCTGCCCTGGGCACTGAAGAACTTGATGCCGTTATCGGGATAGGCGTTGTGGCTGGCGCTGATGACCACCCCCAGCGAGGCGCGCTGCGCGCGCGTCAGGTAGGCGACACCCGGCGTGGGCAGGGGGCCGAGCAGCACCACCTCGACGCCGGCGGAGTTGAAACCGGATTCGAGCGCACTTTCCAGCATATAGCCCGAAATGCGCGTGTCCTTGCCAATCAACACCACGGGGCGCTCTTCCGTGCGCTTGAGCACACGGCCCACGGCATGCGCCAGACGCAACACGAAATCCGGGGTGATGGGGGCCTGCCCCACCGTGCCGCGGATGCCGTCGGTACCGAAGTATTTCCTGCTCATGTTGTTATGCCCCTGCTCTGTCTTCGTTATTCAATGCTCTTCATTTTATGGCGACGCTGAATGAGTCCTGGCGATGGGCCGCGCCTGGCATCGGGATGAGCTGCAAGGCGCGAACCACAGCCATAGCCGACGCCATGCGAGGATTTGCAACGCCGCAGATCGCCCGAGGCCAGGATGCGGCACGCGCTGGGGACTCGTTCAGCGTTGCACTATGGCTGCCAGCACCTTCAGCGCCTGCGCGGTTTCCCGCACATCATGGACCCGCACGATGGCCGCGCCCCGCTCCACCGCCAGCAGCGCGGCCGCCACACTGGGCACCATGCGCTCGTGCTGACCCGCCGGCACCGTGCTGCCCGGTGGCGGGCCGGCCACGACCCCCAGGGAAGATTTGCGTGACCAGCCCGCCAGCAGAGGATAGCCGGCGGCCAGCAGCTCGCCCTGGCGCGCCAGCAACGAGAAATTCTGCGCCACCGTCTTGCCGAAACCGATGCCGGGGTCGAGCACGATGCGCTCCCGGGCCACGCCCAGCGCGCGCAAGGCCTGCGCGGCATCCCGCAGGAAAGCCTGGACGGCCGGCACGACGTCGCCCTCCATGGGCCTGACCTGCATGGTGCGGGGCTCGCCATGCATGTGCATCAGGCAGACGCCGCAGTTCGGATGACGGGCGACGACCTGGCGGCCGTCCAGCGGATCGGCCGCATCTGACCAGCGCAGGGCCCAGATATCGTTGACGATGTCGGCCCCCAGGTCGAGGGCGGCCTGCATAAGCTGTGGTTTGTAGGTATCGATGGACAGGGGAACGCCCAGCTTGAGCGCCTCGCGCAGCACCGGCAGCACACGCGCCAGCTCTTCGTCCAGCGGCACCTGCACGGCGCCCGGACGGGTTGATTCGCCACCGAGGTCCAGGATGTCAGCGCCGTCCTTGAGCAACTGTTCGCAGTGGGCCAGCGCCGCGCGGGTGCTGGCATGCCGGCCGCCGTCGGAAAAGGAGTCGGGCGTGATGTTGACGATACCCATGACCTGCGGCCTGGACAAGTCGATGGCGTAACGGGTGGTTTGCCAGATCATGGGCATCACTGTACTTACGGGGCCAAGCAAAACGGGGCAGCAAGCCCCGTTTTTTCATATCAGACCGACACTCAGGCCGCGCTGGGCGAGGGATCGGTCTTCACAGCTGGTGTACCGCCGGCATCACCGCCGCCGGAATTCGGCGTGCGCGGCGTCCAGTCCTTGGGCGGACGGGGCTCCTTGCCGGCCATGATGTCGTCGAGCTGCTCGCCGTCGATGGTTTCCCACTCCAGCAGGGCCTTGGCCATGGCGTGCATCTTGTCGGCGTTGTCCTCGATCAGCTTGCGCGCCTCGGCGTACTGCTGGTCGATGATGCGGCGCACTTCGGCGTCGACCTTCTGCATGGTCTGCTCGCTGATGCTGGTGGTCTTGGTCACGGAACGGCCCAGGAACACTTCACCCTCGTTTTCGGCATAGACCATGGGGCCCAGGGCATCGGTCATGCCGTAGCGCATGACCATGTCGCGCGCTATGTGGGTGGCACGCTCGAAGTCGTTGGAGGCGCCGGTGGTCATCTGGTTCATGAACACTTCTTCGGCGATACGGCCGCCGAACAGCATGCTGATCTGGTTCAGCATGTAGTCGCGGTCGTAGCTGTAGCGGTCCTTCTCGGGCAGGCTCATGGTCACGCCCAGGGCGCGGCCGCGCGGGATGATGGTGACCTTGTGCACCGGGTCGCACTTGGGCAGCATCTTGCCGATCAGCGCGTGGCCCGACTCATGGTAGGCCGTGTTGCGGCGCTCTTCCTCGGGCATGACCATGCTCTTGCGCTCGGGGCCCATGAGGATCTTGTCCTTGGCCTTCTCGAAATCCTGCATCTCGACCACGCGCGCGTTGCGGCGCGCGGCCATCAGCGCCGCCTCGTTGCACAGGTTGGCCAGATCGGCACCGGACATGCCGGGCGTGCCGCGGGCGATCACGGCCGGGGCGACGTCCTGGCCGATCGGGATCTTGCGCATGTGAACATTGAGGATCTGCTCGCGGCCGCGGATGTCGGGCAGCGTGACGTAGACCTGGCGGTCGAAACGGCCCGGGCGCAGCAGGGCGGCGTCCAGGATGTCCGGGCGGTTGGTGGCAGCCACCACGATCACGCCCAGGTTGGTCTCGAAACCGTCCATCTCGACCAGCATCTGGTTGAGGGTCTGCTCGCGCTCGTCATTGCCGCCGCCCAGGCCGGCGCCACGCTGGCGGCCGACGGCATCGATTTCGTCGATGAAGATGATGCAGGGCGCGTTTTTCTTGGCGTTCTCGAACATGTCGCGCACGCGGGCCGCGCCCACGCCGACGAACATTTCCACGAAGTCGGAACCCGAGATGCTGAAGAACGGCACCTTGGCTTCGCCGGCAATGCCCTTGGCCAGCAGCGTCTTGCCGGTGCCCGGGGGGCCGACCAGCAACAGGCCGCGCGGGATGCGCCCGCCGAGTTTCTGGAATTTCTGCGGGTCTTTCAGGAAGTCCACGACTTCCTTGACTTCTTCCTTGGCCTCGTCGCAACCAGCCACGTCCGCGAACGTCACCTGGTTGTTGTTCTCGTCGAGCATGCGCGCCTTGCTCTTGCCGAAGCTGAAGGCGCCGCCCTTGCCGCCGCCCTGCATCTGGCGCATGAAATAGATCCAGACGCCGATCAGCAGCAGCATGGGGCCCCAGCTGACCAGCAGGGTCATGAGCAGGGAGCCTTCCTCACGCGGCTTGACGTCGAACTTGACGCCGTTGTTGATCAGGTCACCGACCAGGCCGCGATCGAGATAGGTGGCCGTAGTGCGCACCTTGCGATCGTCGGTGGTGGTGGCAATGATTTCAGTGCCGCCGGGGCCTTCCTGGATCAGCGCGCTCTTGATGCGATTGCTGCGCACTTCCTCCAGGAAATCGGAGTAGCCCAGCGTGCCGGTCGCGGCGCCACTGCGGGTGTCGAACTGCTTGAACACCGTGAAGAGTACAAGCGCGATCACCAGCCAGACGGCGACTTTAGAAAACCACTGATTATTCAAGTGCAGCTCCAATAGGGATGCCAGGGAAAAACATAGCTTGTACCCATTTTAGGCGTTTCAAGCCTGCGCCCGATTGATTTTGTCCGCTACAGCCATTGATCATGGAGGGGATTTGGGGGCGATTTCACGCTTTACACCCCGCTCCTCTGCGCCACGGGGGAAAAGATCAAGCGGCCGCCACTTGCTTCAGGCCCACGCCCACCAGGAAAGTTTCAGACGAACGGTCGCGCGAAGCCTTGGGTTTGACGGGTTTGACGGTCTGGAAATGGGCCCGGAAGTGCTGGATGATCTCTTCGTAACCCCGGCCGTGGAAGACCTTGGCCACCAGGGCGCCCGAGGGCTTGAGATGGTGCTGGCAGAAATCAATCGCCAGCTCGATCAGGTGCTCCATGCGGGCGGCGTCGACCGAGGACACCCCGGAGAGGTTGGGCGCCATGTCCGAGACCACCACATCGGCCTGGCGGCCCTGTAGCAGTTCTTCCAGCCGGGCCAGCACCTCGGGTTCGCCAAAGTCACCCTGGATGTACTGCACGCCCTCGATGGGCTCCATGGGCAGCAGGTCCAGGCCGATGATGGTGCCCTTGAGCTCCCCCACCGCCGCCCCCCCGGGTGCCATGCGCCTGCGCAGGTACTGGCTCCAGGCGCCGGGCGCGCAGCCCAAGTCCACCACCACCTGGCCGGGTTTGATCAGGCGCAGGGTTTCGTCGATTTCCTTGAGCTTGTAGGCTGCCCGCGCCCGATACCCCTCCTTCTGCGCCAGCTTGACGTAGGTATCGTTGACGTGGTCGTTGAGCCAGGCCTTGTTGACCTTTTTGCTCTTCGTATTGACTTTCATTTTGTCTTTCAAACGGCAACCGGCGCCAACCAGCTGCTTACAGAGGATAATAACGACATGCCAGCGATACAACTGACTCCTGCCGAACGCAAGGAATTCCGCGCCGAAGCCCACCATCTCGACCCCGTCGTGATGATCGGCAACGACGGCCTGACGGCCGCCGTCAAGAAGGAAACCGACTCAGCCCTCAAGGCCCACGGCCTGATCAAGGTACGGGTCTTTTCCGACGACCGTGCCGCGCGCGAGACCATCTTCCAGACCCTGGCCGAGGAGCTCAACGCGGCGCCCATCCAGCACATCGGCAAACTGCTGGTGCTCTGGCGCCCCAAGCCGGAGAAGGAACGCGTCGAGGACGAGGACCGCAAACCCGGCCCGCGCGACGTCAAGGTCCTTAAATTCAGCAGCCGCGGCGGTCAACGCCCCGAAGTCCAGGTGCTGCGCGTGCTGGGCAACCAGCGCCTGACGCCTGGCGGCAAGGTCAAGCGGGCCAAGCCCAAGCAGACCAGCGTCAAGAAACGCAGTCAGACCTGACGTTTCCCCAGCCGCCAGAAAGTCAGGGCGGCACACACCCACTGCGTGAAGTACATGGCACTGCCGATACGGTGCCAGATCGCCAGGTTTTCCCGCGCCACGATGCGCGGTGCCACGGCGAACTCCGCCAGCAGGGCCAGCAGCAGGCCCCCCACGACGAGCAGCCGGGCGGCGTGCAGGGGATGGAGCCCCGCCTCCCCCTCTTTCGGACGTGAGGCCAGCAAGAGCAGCAAGGTACAGGCCACGGAGACCCAGGTCTGCGCCGTGAAGAATCTGGCCGCCAGCGTACCGGCCATGGTGCCGGGCAAGTTTGCGAACAGCAGCGGCACCACCAGGAAACCGATGGTCGTCAGGCTGCCCCACCAGAGGGCGGCCGCCCAGCGCGGCAAGGCCTGAACGAAACGGGACAGGGGAGCCGGAACGGTGCTCACCGGTAGCTGACGCCCACGATCTCGTAGCGCTTGATGCCACCCGGCGCCTGCACCTCGGCCGTGTCGCCCTCTTCCTTGCCGATCAGGGCACGGGCGATGGGGCTGCCCACGTTGATCAGGCCCAGCTTGAGATCAGCCTCGTCCTCGCCGACGATCTGGTAGGTCACCGGGTCGCCGGTGGATTCATCCTCCAGTTCGACCGTGGCACCGAACACCACCTTGCCACCGGCATCGATGGAGGTCGGGTCGATGACCTGGGAGGCGGAGAGTTTGCTCTCGATTTCCTGGATGCGGCCTTCGATGAAACCCTGGCGGTCCTTGGCGGCGTCGTATTCGGCGTTTTCGCTCAGGTCGCCCTGGGCGCGCGCTTCGGCAATGGCATTGATCACCCCAGGGCGATCCACCGTCTTGAGACGGTGCAATTCGGCCTTGAGCTTTTCGGCGCCGCGGGTCGTGATCGGAATGGTGGCCATGTCTCTGTGGTTCTTAAAGGGTAAAAGTAAAGGGGGCAGACCAGCGCATAACGCGGGCCTGCCCCATGGGGTTCGGAAGATTATGCCAGTTGGGCGTGCAGTTCCTGGACCGAATACACGTCCAGATTGTCCATGTACTTCATGCCCTCGACGGCGGCTTCGGCGCCGGCGATGGTGGTGAAGGTGGTCACACGGGCCAGCAGGGCCGAGGTGCGGATATAGCGCGAATCGGCAATGGCGTTGCGGCGCTCTTCCACCGTGTTGATGACCAGGGCGATTTCCTCGTTCTTGATCATGTCCACGATGTTGGGGCGGCCCTCGGTCACCTTGTTGACGACCTCGCAGGCCAGGCCGGCGGCCTCGATGGCAGCCGCCGTGCCCTTGGTCGCCACGATGGTGAAACCCATGGCAATCAGCCCGCGGGCCACGGCCACGGCACGCGGCTTGTCGTTCTGCTTGACGGAGATGAAGACCTTGCCCGACTTGGGCAGGCGGGTGCCGGCGCCGAGCTGCGACTTGACGAAAGCCTCGCCGAAGGTCTTGCCCACGCCCATCACCTCGCCGGTGGACTTCATCTCGGGGCCGAGGATGGTGTCCACACCGGGGAACTTGACGAAGGGGAACACGGCCTCCTTCACGCTGAAGTAAGGCGGCGTCACTTCCTTGGTGATGCCCTGCGAGGCCAGGGTCTGGCCGGCCATGCAGCGGGCGGCCACCTTGGCCAGCTGGATGCCCGTGGCCTTGGAGACGTAAGGCACCGTGCGCGAGGCACGCGGGTTCACTTCGAGCACGAAGATCACGTCCTTGCCGTCCTGTTTCTGGATGGCGAACTGCACGTTCATCAGGCCGACCACGTTCAAGGCACCGGCCATGGCAGCGGACTGGCGCTTGAGCTCGTCCACCGTGGCCTGGGACAGGGAGTACGGCGGCAGCGAGCAGGCGGAGTCACCACTGTGCACGCCAGCCTGTTCGATGTGTTCCATCACGCCGCCGATGAAGGTCTTGCCTTCCGGGTCGCGCAGGCAATCCACGTCGCATTCGATGGCGTCGTTCAGGAAGCGGTCCAGCAGCACCGGGCTGTCATTGCTGACCTTGACGGCTTCGCGCATATAACGCTCCAGGTCGCGCTGCTCGTGCACGATTTCCATGGCGCGGCCGCCCAGCACGTAGCTGGGGCGCACCACGAGCGGGTAACCCAGGGTCGCGGCCTTCTCCAGGGCTTCCGGTTCGGTACGCGCGGTGGCATTGGGCGGCTGCTTGAGGTTCAGCGTGCGCAGCAGGGCCGAGAAGCGCTCACGGTCTTCAGCCGCGTCGATCATGTCGGGGCTGGTGCCGATGATCGGCACGCCTTCGGCCTCCAGGCCCAGGGCGAGCTTGAGCGGGGTCTGGCCGCCATACTGGACGATCACACCCGTGGGCTTTTCCTTGTCCACGATCTCCAGCACATCTTCCAGCGTCAGCGGCTCGAAGTAGAGACGATCCGAGGTGTCGTAGTCGGTGGACACGGTCTCGGGGTTGCAGTTGACCATGATGGTCTCGTAGCCGTCTTCGCGCATGGCGAGTGCGGCATGCACGCAGCAGTAGTCGAACTCGATGCCCTGGCCGATGCGGTTGGGGCCGCCGCCCAGCACCATGATCTTCTTCTTGTTGGTCGGCTCGGCCTCGCACTCGTCTTCGTAGGTCGAGTACATGTAAGCGGTGTTGGTCGCGAACTCGGCGGCACAGGTGTCCACGCGCTTGTAAACGGGGCGCACGCCCAGCTTGCGACGCGTATCACGCAGCTGCTTCTCCGTAGTCTTGAGCAGCTTGGCCAGGCGGCGGTCGGAGAAACCCTTCTTCTTCAAGGCGCGCAACGTCGCTGCGTCCAGCGCGGCCAGGGCCTGGTCGCCCTTCTCGGCTGCCAGCTTGTCCAGGTCGAGTTCGATCTTCACGATCTCCTCGATCTGCACCAGGAACCACTTGTCGATCTTGGTGAGGTCATAGACCTCGTCCACCGACAGGCCCATGGCAAAAGCATCGCCCACGTACCAGATGCGCTCGGGGCCGGGCTCGCCCAGCTCCTTTTCCAGCACCTCGCGGTCCTGGGTCTTTTCGTTCATGCCGTCGACGCCGACTTCCAGGCCGCGCAGGGCCTTCTGGAAAGACTCCTGGAAGGTGCGGCCCATGGCCATGACCTCGCCCACCGACTTCATCTGCGTGGTCAGGCGGCTGTCGGCCGTGGGGAATTTCTCGAAGGCGAAACGCGGAATCTTGGTGACCACGTAGTCGATGCTGGGCTCGAAGCTGGCCGGCGTGGCACCGCCCGTGATGTCGTTGCGCAGTTCGTCCAGCGTGTAGCCCACGGCCAGCTTGGCCGCGACCTTGGCGATCGGGAAACCCGTGGCCTTGGACGCCAGTGCCGAGGAGCGGCTCACGCGCGGGTTCATCTCGATCACGATCATGCGCCCGTCTTTCGGGTTGATCGAGAACTGCACGTTGGAGCCGCCCGTGTCCACACCGATTTCACGCAGCACCGCCAGCGAGGCGTTGCGCATGATCTGGTATTCCTTGTCGGTCAGGGTCTGGGCCGGGGCCACGGTGATGGAATCACCGGTGTGCACGCCCATGGGGTCCAGGTTCTCGATGGAGCAGACGATGATGCAGTTGTCGGCCTTGTCGCGCACGACTTCCATCTCGTACTCTTTCCAGCCCAGCAGCGACTCTTCGATGAGCAGCTCCTTGGTGGGAGAGGCCTCCAGGCCGCGCTTGCAGATCACCTCGAACTCTTCCGGGTTGTAGGCGATGCCGCCGCCGGTGCCGCCCAGCGTGAAGCTGGGGCGGATGACGGTGGGGAAACCCACGGTCTTCTGCACGGCCCAGGCCTCTTCCATGCTGTGGGCGATGCCCGAACGTGCGGAACCCAGGCCGATCTTGGTCATGGCCTGCTTGAACTTCTGGCGGTCTTCGGCCTTGTCGATGGCCTCGGGCGTGGCGCCGATGAGCTCGACCTTGTACTTGTCGAGCACACCCTGGTGCCACAGATCCAGCGCGCAGTTCAGCGCGGTCTGGCCGCCCATGGTGGGCAGGATGGCGTCGGGCTTTTCCTTGGCGATGATCTTCTCGACCGTCTGCCAGGTGATGGGCTCGATGTAGGTGACGTCGGCCGTAGCCGGGTCCGTCATGATCGTCGCAGGGTTGCTGTTGATCAGGATGACCTTGTAGCCTTCTTCGCGCAGGGCCTTGCAGGCCTGCACGCCGGAGTAGTCGAACTCGCAGGCCTGGCCGATGATGATCGGGCCGGCGCCGATGATCAGGATGCTCTTGATGTCTGTACGCTTAGGCATGTTCGCTCTCGTAGGACCGCTCCAAGGGAGCGAAGGCCCCCTCGGGGGGCAGTGAAACGGCGAAGCCGTGAACGTGGGGGCTCATCGACTTTTCTCCATCAGCGCCGTGAAGCGATCAAACAGGTAGGCGATATCGTGCGGGCCGGGCGAGGCTTCCGGATGACCCTGGAAGCAGAAGGCCGGCTTGTCGGTACGGGTCAGGCCTTGCAGCGTGCCGTCGAACAGGCTGACGTGGGTGGCACGCAGATTAGCAGGCAGTGACTCCATCTCCACGGCAAAGCCGTGGTTCTGGCTGGTGATGCTCACACGGCCGCTGTCCAGGTCCTTCACCGGATGGTTGGCGCCGTGGTGACTGTTCTGCATCTTGAAGGTCTTGGCGCCCGAGGCCAGGGCCATGATCTGGTGACCCAGGCAGATGCCAAAGGTCGGGATGCCGGTCTCAATGATCTCGCGCACGGCGGTGATGGCATAGTCGCAGGGTTCCGGATCGCCAGGGCCGTTGGAGAGGAAGACGCCATCGGGCTTGAGCGCGAGCACGTCCTTGGCGGGCGTCTTGGCCGGCACCACAGTCAGCCTGCAGCCGCGCTGCGCCAGCATGCGCAGTATGTTCTTCTTGACACCGTAGTCATAGGCCACGACGTGGAAGCGCGGAGCGGTCTGCTTGCCGTAACCCGTGCCCAAGGTCCATTCGGTCTGGTCCCAGGCGTAGGCCTTAGGGGTCGTCACGACCTGGGCCAGGTCCAGGCCCTTCATGCTGGGCGCAGCCTTGGCGGCAGCCAGAGCTTCGTCGATACGCGCCTGAGTCACGGCCTCACCGGCCTTGAGCGCCACGATGGCGCCGTTCTGCGCGCCCTTGCTGCGCAGCAGACGGGTGAGCTTGCGGGTGTCGAGGTTGGCAATCGCCACCGTCTTCTCGCGCACCAGGTACTGCGAGAGCGTCTCGGTGCAACGAAAGTTGGAGGCCAGCAGGGGCAGGTCCTTGATGATGAGGCCGGCGGCATGGATCTTCTCGGCTTCGACGTCCTCGGGGTTGATGCCGTAATTGCCGATGTGCGGATACGTGAGGGTCACGATCTGCCGGCAGTAACTCGGATCAGTGAGGATTTCCTGGTAGCCGGTCATGGCGGTGTTGAACACCACCTCGCCGACCGTGGTGCCGGTGGCACCGATGGAATTGCCGATAAAGACCGTGCCGTCTGCGAGCGCCAGAATGGCGTGAGGGGTGGTTCCCTGGAGAGACAAAAGCACTGGGTACTCCGTTGGTTACGGGCGCGCCCACGCACTTACAGGAAACGGGTCCTGGCTGCTGCTTTTGAGAGGGATGTTCGGCCTGAAATGCGCTGGGGCGGCTGGATTTCTGAACAGTTCAAGATTATAGCTTAGGGCCGATGCCCCCTCGCGGCCCTCACCTTGCACGGCCGCCTTGAAACCGCAGCGGGAAACGATTCAGCCCGCAGCACACGCCACGGCACTGGCGTGCAGGCAGATGGCGGCGGCGGCGGCCACGTTGAGCGACTCCTCCCCGCCGGGCTGGGCGATGCGCACGGACAGCACGGCACGCGCCATCAACTCGGCGCCCACACCCTGACCTTCATGACCCAGCGCCCAGGCGCAAGGCCAGGGCAGTTCCTGCCGGTGGATCAGTTCACCCTGGTGCGAGCTGGTCACGATGATGGGCACAGCCAGTTCATCGAGGACCTCCGGCTCCACACTTTCGACCAGGCGCAGGGCGAAATGCGCGCCCATGCCGGCGCGCAGTACCTTGGGGCTCCAGAGCGCCGCCGTACCCTTGAGGGCAAGCACCTGTTGGAAACCGAAGGCTGCCGCACTGCGCAGGATGGATCCCACGTTGCCGGCATCCTGCACGCGGTCGAGGATGACCGAGGCCAGGCCGGGCTGCAGGGCCGCATCGGCGGGCAAGTCGAACACGAAACCCAGTCGGGAGGGTGATTCGAGGCCGCTGATGCCATCGAACAGCGCATCGGGCACCAGGACGGTCTTGGCCGCAGAGGCACCGAACTCGGCCGCAAACAGCGGCCAGGCCGACTCGGCAAACACGGCGATGGCTGGCTGGCGCCGGCGTAACAAGGCCGCGCGGCAGAGATGATCCCCCTCCACCCAGAAACGTCCGGTCTTGCGATAGGCCGTGCTGTCCTGGCTGAATTTGCGCAGTTCCTTGAGCAGCGGGTTATCTCGTGCCGTGATGTGGACCGGTTGCTGCATGCTCATTTCAGCACCTCCGTCACCGGCGCGAAGGTCTTGCGATGCTGCGGGCAGGCGCCGTGCTCTCTCAGCGCCGCCAGATGCTCGGCCGTGCCATAACCCTTGTGGGCAGCAAAGCCATACTGCGGAAACTCGCGGTCGTACTCGGCGCACCAGCGGTCGCGGTGCACCTTGGCAAGGATGGAAGCGGCGGAAATCGCCGGCACCGTGGCGTCGCCTTTGACGATCGCCTCGGCTAGCACATCCAGCACCGGCAGACGGTTGCCGTCCACCAGCACCTTGGCAGGCTTGAGACGCAGGCCTTCGACGGCACGGCGCATGGCCAGCAGCGTGGCCTGCAGGATATTCAGCGTGTCGATCTCCTCCACACTGGCTTCGGCGATGGAGCAGCACAGGGCCTTGGCGCGGATCTCGTCGTACAGCTTCTCGCGACGCGCGGCCGTGAGCTTCTTGGAATCGGCCAGGCCCTGGATGGGGTTCAGATCGTCCAGGATCACCGCGGCTGCCACCACCGGGCCAGCCAAGGGGCCACGGCCAGCCTCATCCACCCCGGCGATCAGACCCGGCGTGTCCCACATCAGCGTGGCCTGTTCAGCCTGCAAGAACTTGCGCGATCGCATCGGCTGCCAGTTTCGGTGTGTCGCGCCGCAGTTCGGCATGCAGCGCCGTGAAGGTCTGCTCCAGGGCCGCGACACGCTCAGGCGCATCCAGCCACTGCAGCGTGGCCGCAGCCAGTTTCTCAGGCGTGGCCTCGTGCTGCAAGAGCTCAGGCACGACGAAATCGCGACACAGGACGTTGGGCAGGCCGACCCAGGGCTGCAGTTGCTTGCGCTTCATGATCAGGTAGGTCAGCCAGTTCACGACATAGGAGATCACCATGGGCCGCTTGAACAGGGCGGCCTCGAGTGTGGCCGTGCCGCTGGCGATCAGGGTCACGTCACAGGCCGCCAGCACGGTGTGGGACTGACCGTCGAGGATGCGCAGGCGCCCTTCCATGCCCGCAGCGCGCACGGCTTGCTCGATGCGCGCGCGCAGGGCGGGAATGGCCGGCACGAGGAATTGCAGCTGCGGGCGAGACTGAAGCATCAGGGCCGCCGCGCGGAAGAAGCGTTCAGCCAACTGCTTGATCTCGCCCGCCCGGCTGCCCGGCAGGATGGCCACAAGCTGCGCGTCGGCCGACACACCCAGCGTCGCGCGTGCGGCGGCGCGGTCCGGTTGCAGGGGAATCACATTGGCCAAAGGATGGCCGACATAGGTCGCGGCGATGCCGTGCCGGCCCAGCAATTCCACTTCAAATGGGAAGATGCACAGGACGTGGTCCACACTGGCCTTGATCTTGTGTACGCGCTCGGGACGCCAGGCCCAGATCGACGGGCAGACGAAATGCACGGTGCGGATGCCGGCGGCGCGCAGGTCGCGTTCGAGATCCAGATTGAAATCGGGGGCATCGACGCCGATGAAGACATCGGGTCGATCCTGCAGCAGTCGCTCGCGAAGCTGGTCACGGATGCCCACCAGCTCACGGTAATGGCGCAGTACCTCGACATAACCGCTCACAGCCAGTTTGTCGCTGGGCCACCAGGCCTGAAAGCCGCGTCGGGCCATCTGCGGCCCACCGATGCCCAGAGCCTGGGCTTCAGGCCAACGCGCCCGGACACCATCGAGCAGGAGGCCAGCCAGCAAGTCCCCGGAGGTCTCGCCCGCCACCATCGCGACGCGCGGCTGGGACATCATGTGTGGTCTCTCAGCGGGCAATGCCGTTGGTGGCGCTGGCGAGGAAGGCTTCCATCTGCGCCACGTCGTCCGCCGCTTCGGGCCAAGTCTGCGGCAGGGCGGCAATGGCCGTGCGCGCCTGCTCCAGCGTGAGGTTCTGGCGGTAGAGGATCTTGTGCATCTCACGGATGGCCGCGATGCGCTGGTCAGAAAAATCCCGCCGCCGCAAGCCGACCAGGTTGACACTGCGCACCGTCAGCGGATTGCCATCCACCACCATGTACGGCGGGATGTCCTTGGCGACGTGGCTGGCAAAGCCGATCATGGTGTGGGCACCGATGCGCATGCGCTGCAGGATGCCGGTCAGGCCGCCCACGGTGGACCAGTCGCCGATCTCGACGTGCCCGGCCAAGGTGGCGTTGTTGGCCATGGTCACATGATTGCCAATGATGCAGTCGTGAGCGATGTGCACATAGGCCATGATCCAGTTGTCATTGCCGATGCGGGTTTCGTTCTTGTCCTGCGCCGTACCGATGTTGAAGGTACAGAACTCGCGGATCGTGTTGCGGTCCCCGATGTGCAGTTCGCAGGGCTCGTCCTTGTACTTCTTGTCCTGCGAGATGGCGCCCAGCGAGTTGAACTGGAAAATCCGGTTGTCCAGGCCGATGGTCGTGCGCCCTTCGATCACGCAATGCGGACCGATGGCCGTGCCTGCCCCCACCTTCACATGGGGGCCGATCACCGTGTAGGGCCCCACCGTGACCGTGCTGTCGAGCTCGGCCCGGGGATCGACGATAGCGGTCGAATGGATCTGCGTCACGCTGCGCCCTCAGCTGACCTTGCGCATGGTGCACAGGATATCGGCCTCGACAGCGCGTTCGCCGTCGACACTGGCCCAGACCTTGAATTTGTAAATGCCGGCCTTGGAGCGTTCCAGCTCGGCTTCAAGGATAAGCTGGTCGCCCGGCTCGACCGGGCGCTTGAAGCGCGCGTTGTCGATGCCGGCAAAGTAGTACACCGTATTCTCGTCGAGGGCATGGCCCAGGGTTTCAAACGACAGCAAGGCCGCCGTCTGCGCCAGGGCCTCAAGCATCAACACTCCCGGCATGACGGGGCGGGTGGGGAAATGGCCGTTGAAGAAATCCTCGTTGATCGTGACGTTCTTGACCGCCTTGATGCGCTTGCCCTTCTCCAGCTCCAGCACCCGGTCCACCAGCAGGATGGGGTAACGGTGCGGCAGCAGCTTGAGTATCTTGTGGATGTCCATGGCGATCATTTTTTTGTTTCCTTGAGGTCTTTTTCCAGCGCGCGTACGCGTTCGCGCAGGGTAGAGAGCTGCTTGAGGGTAGCGGCATTCTTTTCCCAGGACGCATTGTCCTCCAGCGGATAGAAGCCGGTGTAATGGCCGGGCTTGTTGAGCGAACGCGTGACCAGCGAGAACGAAGACACGTTCACCCCGTCCGCGATGCTCAGGTGGCCCAGCACGCCGGCGCTGCCGCCGATGGTGCAGTTGGCCCCGATGGTGGCACTGCCGGCCACGCCCACGCAGCCCGCCATGGCGGTGTTGCGGCCCACGCGCACGTTGTGGCCGATCTGGATCAGGTTGTCGAGCTTGACGCCATCCTCGATCACGGTGTCGCTCAAGGCACCGCGGTCGATGCAGGTGTTGGCGCCGATCTCGACATCGTTGCCGATGCGCACCGCGCCCAGCTGCTCGATCTTCTCCCAGCGCTCGCCGTCCTTGGCAAAACCGAAGCCGTCGGCCCCGATCACCACCCCTGAGTGCAAGATGCAGCGCTCGCCGATCACGCAGTCCTCGCTGACGGTCACGCGAGATTTGAGCACCGTGTGCGCCCCGATGCGCGCGCCGCGCTCCACCACGCACAGCGGCCCGATCTGCGCAGTCGGATCGACCTGCGCCGCGGGGTCGACGACCGCACTCGGATGGATGCGCGGGCCGGCCGGGCGTTGGCGCGAGCGCTGCCAGAGCTGGGTGACGCGGGCAAAGTAGAGGTAGGGATTGTCGGCAACAATGCAGGCGCCGCGGGCGACGGCCTCGGCCTGCATCTGTGCCCCGACGATCACGCAGCCGGCACGCGAGGCTGCCAGTTGCTGGCGGTATTTGGGGTTGCTGAGGAAGCTGAGGTGCTGAGGTTCGGCCACATCGAGAGGGGCCAGGGCCTGGATTTCCAGCGCGGGGTCGCCAAACAGTTCGCCCCCGAGCTGCTCGACGATGTTGCCTAGACGCACTGCCACACGCGATCTGCCCGCAAATATCCGTGTGACCTTACTTGGTCACGGTGGCGTTCAGGGCCTTGATCACCTTGTCGGTGATGTCGTGCCGGGGGTTGACGTAGACCGCCTCCTGGAGAATCAGGTCGTATTTTTCAGCGTCGGCCACCTGCTTGACCACACGGTTGGCACGCTCGAACACCTGCTGCAGTTCCTCGTTACGGCGGGCGTTGAGGTCTTCCTGAAACTCGCGGCGCTTGCGCTGGAAATCGCGGTCCAGTTCGACCAGCTGCTTCTGGCGGTTCACGCGCTGGCTTTCCGACAGCGTGGGCGCCTCACGCTCCAGCAACTCGGCCTGGCTCTTGATGCTGGCGCCCTGGGCCTGCAGCTCCTTCTCGCGCTTGGAGAATTCCTGCTCCAGCTTGGCCTGGGCATTCTTGGCTGGCACCGCTTCCTTGATGATGCGGTCCAGGCTGACGAAACCCAGCCGGAATTCCTGGGCCAGCGCCGGCACGGCCAGCAGACTCAGGCCCAGCAGCAGATATGCAGGACGTATGAAGTACTTCATCAGAATGTGGTCCCAATCTGGAATTGCAGATATTGGATTCTATCGCCTTCGAATTGCCGGATGGGACGGGCAAAGGCCAGGCGCAAGGGGCCCATGGGCGAGATCCAGCTGATACCGACGCCACCGCCCACCCGGAAGTTGGCTGCATCGATCGGATCGTCCGGCCCATAGACGTTGCCGGCATCGACAAAGGTATAGACGCGCAGGGTCCGGTCGTTGCCGGCACCGGGGAACGGCGCCTGCAGTTCGAAGTTGAAATTGATCTTTTTCGGCCCACCGTAGGTCAGGCCGGTGGCTGCGTCGCGCGGCCCCAGACTGCCCGCCTCGAAACCACGCACCGAGCCCAGGCCGCCACCATAGAAGTTCTTGAACAGCGGATAGGGTCGGCCGTCGATCCCCTGGCCCAGGGCCAGATCCGAATTGAAGGCAAAGGTGTACTGCTTGGTCAGCGGCACATAGTGCTGGTAGTTATAAGTGCCACGGACATAACGCACCTCACCAAAGGTGCTCCACTCGGCGGTGGCGCGCTGGAGGTTGCCACTGGTCGGCACCAGGGCGCTGTCGCGGTTATCCCGCCCCCAACCCAGGGTCAGCGGCACGGCGGTGCTGGCGTAACCGAACTGATCGGCGTAACTCTGGTAGGCCACCGGCAGGTAGGTGCCCGGCACGATCGTGGTGCGCTCGACGCCCGCCCCCAGGTAGACCGTGTCGCGCTCGGTGAAGGGGATGCCGAAGCGCAGGCTGGTGCCAACGGTCTCCAGCGCGTAGGAATCTTCGTAGTAATAAGGGCGCGAGACCCGCTGGTACAGGTCAATCGTGCGCGACACCCCGTCCTGCGTGAAATACGGGTCGGTCGTACTGACCACAATCACGCGATTGATCTTGCTGGTGTTGAGCTGCACGCCCAGCGAGTTGCCACTGCCAAAAGCATTCTGCTGGCTGATGCCAAACGTCAGCCCCAATCCCTCGCTGGTGGAGAAGCCGGCACCCAGCGTCAGACTGCCGGTGGGCCGCTCGACGACCTTCATGGTCAGGTCCACCTGGTCGGGCGTACCCGGCACTTCCGAGGTCTCCATCGTGACCTCGCTGAAATAGCCCAGTCGGTCCACCCGATTGCGCGACAAGCGGATCCGTTCGCTGTCGTACCAAGACGATTCAAACTGGCGGAACTCGCGGCGGATCACCTCGTCACGCGTGCGGTTGTTACCCGCCACATTGATTCGGCGCACATAGGCACGGCGCGAAGGTTCGGCCTGCAGCACCAGCGTCACCCGACTGGTGCTGCGGTCGATCTCGGGCACGGACTGAACGCGGGCAAAGGCGTAGCCGAAACGGCCGAAATACTCGGTGAAGGCCTTGACGGTCTCGGCCACCCGGTCGGCGTTGTAGGCCTCGCCGGGGCGAATGGATACCAGGGCCTTGAACTCATCCTCACGCCCCAGGTAGTTGCCGGCCAGGCGTACCCCGGCCACGACGAAACGCTCACCCTCGGTCACGTTGTGGGTGATGGAAATATCCTGCTTGTTGGGGGCGATGGCCACCTGGGTCGAGTCAATCCGGAACTCCAGGTAACCACGCGCCAGATAGTAGGAGCGCATCGTCTCGATGTCGGCATTGAGCTTGGCCCGTGAGTAGCGGTCGGACTTGGTGTACCAGCTCATCCAGTTGCCGGTGTCCAGGTCGAACAGGTTACGCAGGGTGGACTCGGAAAACGCCTTGTTACCGACGATGCGGATCTCGCTGATCTTGGCCGGTTCGCCTTCGATGACCGTGAAGGCCAGGCTCACGCGGTTGCGCTCGACCGGCGTCACGGTGCTCACCACCTCGGCGGCATAGAGGCTCTTGTTGATGTACTGGCGCTTGAGCTCCTGCTCGGCGCGGTCCAGCAGGGCCTTGTCGAAAGGCCGTCCCTCGGTCAGACCGATGTCTTTCAGCGCCTTGGTCAGCACATCCTTGTCGAACTCGCGGGTTCCGATGAACTCGACGCCAGCCACGCTGGGCCGCTCCTCGACCACCACCACCAGCACGTCCCCGTTGATCTCCAGGCGCACGTCGGTGAACAGGCCCAGGGCGAACAGCGCACGGATCGAGGCCGTGCCTTTCTCGTCGTTGTAGGCGTCTCCCACGCGCAGCGGCATGGAGGCGAAGACGGTCCCCGGCTCGACGCGTTGCAGCCCCTCGACCTGGATGTCGCGGATCTTGAAAGGTTCGGCGGCCCAGGCCATGTGCGCGGCCAGCAAAAGGGCAGCCACCAGGGAGGCGGCACGCAGGCTATATCGTTTGAATTGCATCGGTCAACTTGAAATTTGGCTGGGGCACACCGTCGGGTCCGGTGGTTCAGCCCAGGAGACGGGTCAGGTCATTGAACAGCGCGATGGACATCATGAGCGCCAGCATGGCAACGCCGGCACGCTGCAGGCGCTCCAGCCAGGCTTCCGACACGGGCTTGCCGGTGACACCCTCCCAAAGATAATACATCAGGTGTCCGCCATCGAGCACCGGCAAAGGCAACAGGTTGAGTACGCCCAGGCTGACACTGATCAGGGCCAGAAAGACCAGGTAGGACGTCAGCCCCAGGCTGGCAGAACGGCCGGCGTAGTCGGCAATGGTCAGCGGACCACTGAGGTTCTTCAACGAGGCCTCGCCCACCAGCATGCGGCCCAGGGTGCGCAGGGTCAGCAGCGAAACGTCCCAGGTCTTCTCGACGCCCAGCCACAGTCCTTCGAACACACCGTGCTGGACCGTGATCATCTCGGGCGCCACCCCCACATAGGCCCCGATGCGGCCGATCGCCACCCCGCCCTGCTGCTGGACCTGAGGGGTCACGTCGAGGGTGATGATGGCGCCCTGTCGCTCGATGCGCCAATTCTTCGTCAGGGCTTGACCTTCCCGCACCGAGGCACGGATCATCTCGCGCAACTGGCGGCCGTCCATCACGACCGCCCCGCCGAGGTTCAGCACCAGATCGCCCGGACGCAAGCCCGCCCGCTCGGCAGCGCTGCCCGGCGTGATGTCACCGATTTCCGGCCGGCTCAGCGGCGCAACGATGCCGATGCGCTCGAACAGCTGGGCGTCGGCGTCGCTCACCGCCATGCTCGCCAGCGGCAGCAGCACCT
>Ga0208633_100098_pt1 | contig 27149 bp, 22 predicted proteins | sample LakWasMet63_LOW9_2_FD_183895 | JGI IMG/M metagenome (GOLD analysis project Ga0208633, IMG submission 183895) | Freshwater sediment methanotrophic microbial communities from Lake Washington under simulated oxygen tension - Sediment Metagenome... | ecosystem: Environmental > Aquatic > Freshwater >...
CCGGGCGGGTTTCGATGATCTTCAAGCCGAACTGCTTCGCGATGCGGTAGCCGAAATCCGTCGCGCCGATCTTGGGGATGGACAGGCCGCCGGTGGCGACGACCAGGGATTTGCAGGTGACGGTGCCCTGGTCGGTGTCCAGTTCATAACCCGCGGCCCCGTGCCGCACGGCCTGCACCCCGCAGGGTTGCCAGCGTGTCACGCCACCTTTTTCGCATTCGCGCAGCAGCAGCTGGATGACGTCGTCAGCCGAGCGGTCGCAAAAGAGCTGGCCCTTGTGCTTCTCGTGGAAGGCAACGCCGTCACGCTGCAGCAGGGCGATGAAGTCGGCCGGCGTGTAGCGGCTCAGTGCCGAACGGCAGAAGTTCGGGTTCTCGCTGATGAAGTGCTTGTGCGGCTGGCGCACGTCGATGTCGCGGTTGGTGAAGTTGCAGCGCCCGCCGCCCGAGATGCGGATCTTCTCCGCCACCTTGGGGGCGTGGTCGATCACCAGCACCTTGGCGCCACGCTGGCCGGCTACACCGGCACAAAAAAGGCCGGCGGCGCCGGCCCCGATCACGACGACGTCGAAGTGCTGCATCAGCCTTTCCAGGTGAAGGGGAACTTCAGCTGCTTGAAGAAGCCGTTGGGCACGTAGTCGCCCAGCACGCCGTAGCGTTCGGGCCAGAGCTTGGTGCTCTTGACGGCCGTGCCGAAGAGGTAGTCCAGGAAGGCGAAGTGCGCCGCGTAGTTGCGGTCCAGCGCTTCCTGGTCCTGGCTGTGGTGCCAGTGGTGGAAGTTGGGCGTGACGATGATGTAGCGAAGCGGGCCCAGGCGCACGCTGACGTTGGCGTGGTTGAACACGGCCTGGAAACCGACGATCACGATGTAGGTGTCGATGACTTCCTTGGAGAAACCCAGCACGAAGATGGGCGCCAGCACCAGGGTGCGGGTGATCAGCAGCTCCAGAATGTGCTGGCGTGAACCGGCCAGCCAGTCCATGCTCTTGGCACTGTGATGCACGGCGTGCAGGCGCCACAGCAGTGGCACCTCATGGTAGGCGCGGTGGGTCCAGTACTGCACGAAGTCCGACACCAGCAGGATCAGCAGCACCGCGGCCACGAAGGGCAGGTCGCGCACCCAGGCCTGGATGCCGTCGGCCGCGGCCCAGCCGAACAGGCGGTGCACCAGCAGGTTGGTGGCCAGCAGGATGAAACCCACCACCATGTGGTTCACGATGAAGTGGTGCAGGTCGGTCTGCCACTCGGGGCGAAAGACGGGCTGGTCCTTGCGCAGGGCGAAGAGCTTCTCGACAAAGATGAAGATCAGCGAGGAGCCCAACAGGTCCAGGATGAACCAGTCCAGGCCGATGTAAGGGGTGTTGTCGGCGAAGTCGTTCACCGGCACCTTGTGGCCGCCCAGCAGCGCGGTCAGCGCCACCAGCAGGAAGGCAAAGGCCGAGAGCCAGCGCGAACGGTTGAATAGCACGTTGACCAGCGACAGGCCGCCAGCCACCACCATGGCGATGAACATGATGGTGCGCACCGTCTCCACGTTGTAGCTGCGGCGCAGCTCCGGCGTGGTCAGGTACTCGGGGAAAAGGAAGGCCAGCACGCCCAGGAAACAGAGGAAAGCCAGCGCCAGGGCGATGACGCCTGTGACCAGGCCGGAGCCGGGTTTGAGTTCGCCGGCGCCCTCGGCGAGTTCATTGAGCTCTTTCAACATGTCTGTCTCCCCTGTGGTGTGTGGCCGTGGCGCTCACCACGGCTTTGGGCAGCAGTGTAGCGCCGGCCCGGGGCTGGGCGAGCGACCTGGGCGCAGCGCCTTCAGGCGGCGAGCTTGTTGCGGTCGGCCAGCACCGCGGCCTTGCGCGTGAGGCCGTCGATCTCACCCGTGATGTCCGACAGCACGTTGGCCACCACGGCAAATTCGCGCCCATGCTGGCCGGCGCGCGCGGCCATGATCTGGGCGTTGAAGCTCACGACCTTGGCTTCCTTGGCCACGCTCTGGATGTCGCCCACGATGCCGGCCAGTTCCTTCATCATGGCGTCGGACTTGGCCCGGGTGATGTCGTCGAAGGCCGTGGTGGCGGTGTTGAGCGCCTCCAGGATGCGGTCGGTGTGGCCCACCAGCTCGATCAGCGATTCGGCCACGCCGGGCGCCTTGCGTTCGATCTGCTCCAGCGTGCGGCGCATGAGCTGCATGAATGTGTCTATGACGGGGCCCACACCGCGCACGCCCTCGTAGGTGGACTGGATCTTCTGCGCACTGGCCGGCTCCAGCTGGCGGGGCGTGGCCAGCAGGTGCTGCTGGCTTTCCGTGAAGATCTGCAGACTGCGTTGCGCGGCTTCGAGCTTCTGGGCATCGCCGCGCGCGGCCAGCAGGGTCTGCAGGATCATGCGCTGCGAGAGCATGCGCTGGCGCGCTGCCAGGTTGACCAGCGACAGGCCGTTGATGTGGGCCGGCAGGGCCTGCGTGCTGGTGAGTGCGCGCGGGGTGAAGGGTGTGACAGCAGTGGTGGGCTTGTAGTTCATGTCGGGGACCTGCAGGGCGGGACCCGATGGCCCCGTTCAAGTACCCCAAGCAAGCCTTGGGCCAGCCTGCTGCAGCTGCAAGACGCCTTGCAGCACGTCACCCACGACGATGACGCAGGGGCTGCCGAGCTTTTCACGCACCAGCGTGGCGTGCAACTGGTCCAGTGTGGTGAGGGCATGGCGCTGCGTGGGCAAGGAGGCGCGTTGCACCAGCGCCACCGGTGTGTGGCCGGGCAGGCCGCACAGCAGGCCCTGTTCGATCTGCAACGCACCGCTCACGCCCATGTAGATCACCAGCGTGAGGCGGGCGGCGTGTGCGGTGGCGGCGATGGTCGCCCAGTCCGGGCCGCTGCCGCCGGGTTTGGCGTGGCCGGTGAGGAAGATCACGCCCTGCGCATGCTCGCGGTGGGTCAGCGGTACGCCCAGGCTGGTGACGGCGGCCAGGCCCGAGGTGATGCCGTTGACCACGTCCACGCGGATGCCGGCTTCCTGCAGGTGTTCCACCTCTTCGCCACCGCGGCCGAAGATGAAGGGGTCGCCGCCCTTGAGGCGCACCACGTGCTCGCCTTCCTGCACGGCGGTGATCATGAGTTTCTCGATGAAGGACTGCGGGGTGGAGGTGCAGCCCCCGCGTTTGCCCACGTGCACGATGCGCGCCGTGGGCGCGGCATGCGCCACGATGGCCTCGTTGACCAGGTCGTCGACCAGCAGCACGGTGGCGCGCTGGATGGCCTTGAGGGCCTTGAGCGTGAGCAGTTCGGGGTCGCCCGGGCCCGCACCCACGAGGGTGCAGGAACCGGTGAGGGGGAAGGTGTTCGTGTGCATGTCCTGGCCTTGCAAGTTTCAGGCCGCCTGCTTCAGCGGCACGACGCGGCGCACCAGGCGCTGCAGTTCGGGCACGCAGGAGCCGCAGTTGGTACCGCATTTCAGCGTCTGTTGCAGGGTGGCCAGGCGCGCACTTTCGCTACCGCTGCATACCGCCAGCGTGGACTCGATGGCGTTCTCGTCGACGTTGAAGCAGGTGCAGACCTGGCGGCTGCGCGCGGGTACGGCCACCGGGGCCTGGGCGCCGGGCAACAACAACAGGCGGCCGTAGCTCTGGGTCGGCAGTTCCTGCTGCAGCAGGGAACGTATCCAGGCCTCGGCGCGCGTGTCGCCGGCCAGCAGCACGGCCTGCAGCGTGGTCTGCTCGCCCTCGCGCTGCAGACGCGCGGCGCGGTGCTGGCCGCGCTTGCGGTCGGCGTAGCGCAGCGTGCCGGCTTCGTGCAGACCCAGCAGCAACTCGATCTCGGCCAGCAGTTCATCGGGCACGGCTTCGTGCGCGGCTGCACGGAACAGCACGCCGGTGCGCTGCGCGCCGCCGCTGCCATCCAGCGGCGCGGCATTGCCAAAAGGCACGCAGCTGGCAAAAGGAAAACGCACCATCAGGCGGCGCAGCGCCTCGCGCGCGGCCAAGGCGCGGTCGGCGGGCAGCCAGGCCATGGCCAGCAAGGTCCAGGGCAGTTCGGCCTTGAGGATCTTGACGGCCGCGTGCTTGAGTTCGGGTTGCTTGGAGCTGGGGCAGAAGGCCGAGGTGGTCAGCGCGTTGACGCCGGCCAGGGGCAGGCCGGCGCTGCTCATGCCGCTGAGGTATTCCGCGCCCCAGTGCATGGCCATGAAGACCTGGCCGCTGGCCAGTTCATCGCTGGCCTGCAGCGGCACCAGGATGGAGCCGCGTTTGCTGGTCACGTGCACCAGCTCGCCTTCGGTGAAGCCACGGCGTGTCATGTCGCCGGGGCTCATCTGCACGCAGGGCTCGGCCACGTGGCCGAAGAGGCGGCCCAGGGTGCCGGTGCGGCTCATGCCGTGCCACTGGTCGCGCAGGCGGCCGGTGGTGAGTGCAAAGGGGAAGCGTGATTCGCGCGGCTCGGCCACGGGTTGGTAGACCGTGTTGGCAAAACGTGCGCGGCCGTCTACGGTGGGGAAGATGCCGTCTTCGTAGAGGCGGGACTTGCCGGTGGATGCGCCTTCAGGCTGGGGCCACTGTCGGGGGGCGGTCTCGAGTTGCGCGTAGGACATGCCGGTGATGTCCAGGTCGCGCCCGCGTGTGGACTCACGGTGTTCGTTCCAGACCGCTTCGGGGCTGTCGTAAGCGAAGAGCCCGGTGCGCGCGCCGATGCCCAGCGCTTCGAGCCGGCGCGCGAAGTCCACGCCGATCTGCCAGTCGTGCCGTGCTTCACCGGGCGCAGGCACGGCCGGGCGCACGCGCGTGATGCGGCGTTCGCTGTTGGTGACGGTGCCGTCCTTCTCGCCCCAGGTGCTGGCGGGCAGCAGCAGGTCCGCATAGTCGCAGGTGGTGGGGGTGGCAAAGGCCTCCTGCACCACCACGAACTCGGCGCGCTCCAATGCGCGGCGCACGGTGGCCAGGTCCGGCATGCTTTGCGCGGGGTTGGTGCACGCTATCCACAGCGCCTTGATCTCGCCGTCGGCCGCGGCCTGGAACATCTCCACCGCGGTCTTGCCCGGCTTTTCGGGCACGGAAGCAATGCCCCACAGCGCCGCCACTTCGGCGCGGTGTTGCGGGTTGGTCAGGTCACGGTGCGCACTCAGCAGATTGGCCAGACCGCCGACTTCGCGCCCGCCCATGGCATTGGGCTGGCCGGTCAGCGAGAAGGGGCCGGCGCCGAGTTTGCCGATCTGGCCCGTGGCCAGATGCAGGTTGATCAGGGCCGCGTTCTTGGCCGTGCCGCTGCTGCTCTGGTTGAGGCCCTGGCAGTAGAGGCTCAACGTGGCTTTCGAGGTGGCGAACAGGCGCGCCGCTTCGTACAGCGTGTCCTTGGCGATGCCGCAGGTCTGCGTCACCATGTCGGGCGTGTAGTCGCGCACCGTGGCTTTCAGTTCCTCGAAGCCGCGCGTGCGCGTGCCGATGTAGTTGCTGTCGGTCCAGCCTTCCCAGAGCATGAGGTGCAGCATGCCGTTGAAGAGCGCCACGTCGGTGCCGGGCTGGATCTGCACAAAGAGGTCGGCCGTGCCGGCGGTGTCGGTGCGGCGCGGGTCCACCACCACGATCTTCAGGCCCGGGCGGTTCTTTTTGGCGTCTTCGATGCGGCGAAACAGGATGGGGTGGGCCCAGGCCGCGTTGGAGCCGGCGATGAAGAGGCAGTCGGCGTGGTCCACGTCCTCGTAGCAGGCCGGTGGTGCGTCGGCGCCCAGGGTCTGCTTGTAGCCGGCCACCGCACTGCTCATGCACAGGCGCGAGTTGGTGTCGATGTTGTTGGTGCCGATCAGCCCTTTGGCCAGCTTGTTGAAGACGTAGTAGTCCTCGGTCAGCAGCTGCCCGCTCACGTAGAAACCCACGGCGTCGGGGCCGTGTGTGCGGATGGTGTCGGCGAAACGGGTGGCGGCCAGGTCCAGCGCCGCGTCCCAGGCCATGGGTTGCGGTGCGGCGCCGCGCTGCAGGCGCTGCATGGGCTGCAGCAGCCGCGTCTGCGCGATCACCTCGGGTGTGGCCGTCAGGTGCAAGGTCGAACCCTTGGAGCACAAGCGGCCGAAGTTGGCCGGATGATCGGGGTCGCCGCGCACGCCGATGATCTGCTCACGCCGCGACTCGATGATCACGCCACAGCCCACCCCACAATAAGGACAGGTTGATCGCGTTTCCTTGTGCATGCCGCGCTCCGTTGTCCTCAGGCGCAGGCCGTCTTGCGTGTGCAGGGCCCGGCCACCGGCGGCTGGATGTCCAGCGCCAGGGTGGCGAGCTCCTGGCCGTCCAGATGCACCACGCCGTCTTCCACCTTCACGGCGAAACGCGGCGTGCTGCCTTCGTCGGGCGCGCGGGCGCAGCCCGTGTCCAGGCCGATGGTCCAGTTGTGCAGGGGGCAGGCCACGCTGGTGCCGAAGACGATGCCTTGCGAGAGCGGGCCGCCCTTGTGCGGGCAGCGGTCGAGCAGGGCGAAGACCTGGTCCTGGTCGTTGCGGAACACGGCCACGGCCATGCCCTCGGGGCGGGCCACACGGCGCGAACCGAGCACGGGGATGTCGTCGACGCGGCAGATGGGTTTCCAGTCACTCATTTCTTGCTCCTCAAGCTTTCAGGCCGGCATAGAGGCCGGTGATGCGGTCCATGACACTCAGCAGGTTTTCGCTGGTCACGAACATGTCGGACAGGGCCTTGGGGCCGGCGCTGTTGATCTCTTTCAGGGCCATGTCGAAGAACAGCCACTGGTTGTCGGCCAGGGCCAGCTGGTCCTTGATGGGGCTGGTGGCTTCGGGCGCGTTGCGCAGCAGCTCCATGGCCGAGAGGAACTCGGTGCGTGCCTTGGTGATTTCGGCCTGGGCCTGCGCCGGTTCCACCTTCAGGGCCGCGGCATAGAAGTACTTGGCCATGCGCTGCGAGAGCATGCGCTGGCGGCCTGCGACGTTGACGAGTTTGCCCACGGGCTTGCTGGTGACGGCCTCGTACTGCACCGTGCCTTGGTGGGCCAGGGCCAGTACGCGCGCGTCGGTGTTGAGCAGGCCGCCTGCACCGTCGCGTGTGGGGTGGCTGCCCACCAGCGCGCCCTTGTACTCGCTCCACGCGCCTTCGAGGTCCGCATAGGTCTTGCGCAGTTCGGCGTTGGGCGCGTAGGCCTTGAGCTCGACCAGCTGGCGGTCGAACAGGGCCATGGAGCGGTCCAGGATCTGCTGGGCCGAGTTGCTTTCTGTCTTGTGCACCATGGCCAGCCAGGCTTTGGCCATGCGCTGCGACAGCATGCGCTGGCGACCGGCCTTGTTGATGGCGTCGTTCACGTCCAGCACCTGGGCCTGTGCGCCCAGACCCAGGCCGGCGGCGCCGCTGAGGACAAGCAGGTCGCGGCGTTTCATGCCGTGACTCCTTCGACCTTGATCGGGATGAACTGGCGCGTGTCGACGCGGGCCTTCTCGCCCTCGAACCAGGGATCGGGCTCGCCGTCCAGCGAAAACTGCAGGCGCTCCCACAGGGCCTTGCGGCCTTCGTGGTCGTCCAGGATCTTCTTCTTCACGTAGTCCAGGCCCACGCGGTTCACGTAGTGCACGGTGCGCTCCAGGTACCAGCCCTCTTCGCGGTAGAGCTGCATGAAGGCGCCGGTGTACTCCAGCACCTCTTCCGCCGTCTTGAGCTTGGTGAAGAAATGCGCCACCTCGGTCTTGATGCCGCCGTTGCCGGCGATGTGCATTTCCCAGCCCGAGTCCACGCCGATGATGCCCACGTCCTTGATGCCGGCCTCGGCGCAGTTGCGCGGGCAGCCCGAGACGGCGAACTTCACCTTGTGCGGCGCGTACATGCGCCACATGGCGCGCTCCAGGTCCTTGCCCATCTGCGTGCTGTCCTGCGTGCCCATGCGGCACCATTCGCTGCCCACGCAGGTCTTCACCGTGCGCAGGGCCTTGGCGTAGGCGTGGCCGCTGGGCATGCCGATGTCGTTCCACACGGCCTGCAGGTCTTCCTTCTTCACGCCCAGCAGGTCGATGCGCTGGCCGCCCGTGACCTTGACGGTGGGGATCTTGTACTTGTCCACCGCGTTGGCGATGCGGCGCAGCTCGTCGGCCGTGGTCTCGCCGCCCCACATGCGCGGTATCACGCTGTAGGTGCCGTCCTTCTGGATGTTGGCGTGGCTGCGTTCGTTGATGTAGCGGCTTTGCGGATCGTCCTTGGCCTCCTTGGGCCAGCTGGAGATCAGGTAGTAGTTGACGGCCGGGCGGCAGCTGGCGCAGCCGTTGGGCGTCTTCCAGTTCAGGGTCTTCAAAACGTCGGCGATGGTCAGCAGCTTGCTGGCCACGATGGCCTCGCGCACCGCTTGGTGGCCGTGCTCGGTGCAGCCGCACATGGCCTTGGTCTTGGGGGTGGCCGAGTAGTCGCCGCCGGCGGTGAACATCAGGATCTGTTCCACCAGGCCCGTGCAGGAGCCGCAGGAGGCGCTGGCCTTGGTGTGCTTGCGCACCTCGTCCAGCGTGAACAGGCCTTTTTCCTTGATGGCCTTGCAGATGGTGCCCTTGGTCACGCCGTTGCAGCCGCAGACCTCGTCGCTGTCGGCCATGGAGGCCGCCTTGCTGTGGCCCTCGTGGCCGGCGTCGCCGATGTTCGATTCACCGAACATCAGGCGGTCGCGGATGTCGCCCACGCTGCGGCCATCCCGCAGCAGCTTGAAATACCAGGAACCGTCGACCGTGTCGCCATACAGGCAGGCGCCCACCAGCTTGTCGTCCCGGATGACCAGTTTCTTGTAGACACCACCGGCCGGGTCGCTCATGACGATCTCTTCGGTGTTCTCGCCGCCCATGAAGTCGCCGGCGCTGAACAGGTCGATGCCCGTGACCTTGAGCTTGGTAGAGGTCAGCGAGCCGGTGTAACGGCCGATGCCGAACTGCGCCAGGTGGTTGGCCAGCACCTTGCCCTGCTCGAACAGGGGCGCGACCAGGCCGTAGGCAATGCCGCGGTGCGCCGCGCATTCACCCACGGCGTAGATGCGTGCGTCGGTGGTGGTCTGCAGCGTGTCGCTGACCACGATGCCGCGGTTCACGTGCAGCTTCATGCTCTCGGCCAGCGCCGTGTTGGGGCGGATGCCCACGGCCATCACCACCAGGTCGGCCGGCACTTCCGTGCCGTCCTTGAACTTCACACTCTTGACGCGGCCGTCGGCGCCGCCCACCAGTTCCTGCGTCTGCGCGCCGATCAGGAAGCTCATGCCGCGGTCTTCCAGGGACTTCTGCAGCATCTTGCCGGCCACGTCGTCGAGCTGGCGTTCCATCAGCCAGGGCATCACGTGCACCACGCTGACCGTCATGCCGCGTTTCATCAGGCCGTTGGCCGCTTCCAGGCCCAGCAGGCCGCCGCCGATGACCACGGCATGCTTGTATTTGGCGGCGGCTTCGATCATGGCCTCGGTGTCGGCGATGTCGCGGTAGGCCAGCACGCCTTTGAGCTCTTTGCCCGGCACGGGCAGGATGAAGGGGTTGGAGCCCGTGGCCAGGATCAGGCGGTCGTATTCGGCGCTGATGGTCTCGCCCTTGGCATTCTTCGCGTGCACCACGCGCTTGACGCGGTCCACCTCGGTCACGGTCCAGCCGGCGTGCAGGGTGATGCCATTGTCCTGGTACCAGGCCCAGTCGTTGAGCACGATGTCTTCGAGCTTCTGTTCGCCGGCCAGCACCGGCGAGAGCAGGATGCGGTTGTAGTTGGGATGGGGCTCGGCGCCGAAGACCGTGATCTCGTACAGCTCGGGCGCAATCTTCAGCAGCTCTTCGAGCGAGCGCACGCCGGCCATGCCGTTGCCGATCATCACCAGTTTGAGTTTTTTCATCACAAGCTCCGTCGATCCAAATCAAGCAAGAAACAAAAAAGGCGTCCACACGGTGCCTGCTGGGTGCAGCGCACGTGGGGACGCCTTCGTCCTGAGATCATCCGCTGCGCCGTTGCACCGGATGAGTGAATGAGGGCCAGCTTTGGCCGGGTACGCCTGAAGCGATGCAAGGGTCGTGCCAGTTTTGTGCAGGGCAACAAAAGAAAGGAGACTGCCTGGTCGGCAGGCGCCTTCAAAATGCACCAACACCGGCATCAATCTTGCGGAACGGTCAGCATGAGCTTTGAAATGGACATCGGCTACACCTCGCTTGCGGGTGCCAAGGCCGTCAACGAGGACTTTGCCGGCGCCATGCTGCCCGAAGAAGGGCGCGAGGACATGGGCGTGATCGCCGCCATTGCCGACGGCGTCAGCGCCGGCGGCCTGGGCCAGGAGGCGGCCCAGACCACGGTGGCCACATTGGTGCGTGATTACTACAGCACGCCCCAAACCTGGGATACCACGGTGGCGCTGGACCGCCTGATCGCCGCGCAGAACACCTGGCTGGCGGCCACCAACCGCCGGCGTGCGCCTGCCACCGGCATGACCACGCTCACCGCCCTGGTGCTGCGCGGGCATTCCTACACCCTGGCCCATGTGGGCGACACGCGGGCCTACCTGCTGCGCGAGGGGCAGGTGACCCAGCTCACGGTGGACCACGTCATGCCCCACCCCGATTTCCGCCACCAGCTCATGCGCGTGGTGGGCGCGGAAGACCGCCTGGTGGTGGACTACATCCAGGGCGACCTGCAGGTGGGCGACGTCTTCATCCTGCTGAGCGACGGCGTGCACGGCTCGCTGCGCCTGCGCCTGCTGGCGGAAATGGCCGAACTGGCCAACGCGCAGCGCATCAGCGAAAGCCTGGTGCAGGCGGCCATCAAGGCCGGCAGCAACGACAACGCCACCGCCCTGGTGGTGCGTGTGCTGGGTCTGCTGGACGCCACGCTGCAGGACGTGAGCCGCAGCGCCCAGGCCCTGCCGGTGCCGGTGCGCCTGAAGCCGGGCGACGTGATCGACGGCCTGCGCGTGGAGGAGGTGGCCGCCGACAACGGCATCAACCTCATCTACAAGGTAAGGGACACCCACACCCAGACCAACTACGCCCTCAAGACCCTGCACCCCTCACGCGCCCACGACCCCGAGGAATGCGCCATGCTGGCCCACGAGGCCTGGCTGGCCCAGTGCATGCAGACCTCACGCGCGGCCGAGCACCTGGTGCGCCTGCACGAGAAGCCGCCCGCCGGCAAGGGGCAGACCGCCTTCTACCTGCTCTACGACTGGCACGCCGGCGATACCCTGCAGCAGATGCTGACGCGCCAGCAGCGTTTCAGCCCGGCCCAGGCCGTGGCCCTGGCCACCCAGGTGCTCAAGGCCCTGGGCCGCCTGCACCGCCAGAGCGTGGTGCACCGCGACATCAAACCCGCCAACCTGCACCAGGGGGAGGACGGCGTGCTGCGCCTGCTGGATCTGGGCGTGGCCCTGAGCGGGCGCGAACCCGAGGCCATGCGCCGTCTGCACGCGGGCACGCCCAGCTACATCAACCCCGAGCAATGGGGCTTTGCCATGCGCGCCGGTGGCATCGACACCAATGTGCCACCCGAAGACCCCGACGCCATGAGCGACCTCTTCGCGCTGGGCGTCACCTTCTACCAGCTGCTGACCGAGGGCAAACTGCCCTACGGCGAGGTGCTGCCCTACCAGAGCGGCCGTTATTACCGCGACCCCACCCCGCCCAGCCGCCACAACCCCGAGGTGCCCATCTGGCTCGACCACGTGGTGTTGAAAGCCGTGGCGCGCGACAAGCGCCAGCGTTTCGAGACGGCCGAGGAGTTTCTGCTGGCGCTGGAGCGCGGGGCGTCACGCCCGCTGACGGCGCCGCCGGCTTCGCCGCTGCTGCAGCGGGACCCGACCTTTGTGTGGAAGCTGCTGTTTGGCGTCAGCGCGCTGTTCAATGTGCTCCTGATCTACTGGTTGCTGTTTTTGCCGAAGTAGGCCCGACTGGGCTGTGGCACTGCCCTTTCTGTGGGAAGGCTGATATAAATCTGGCACTTACAACAGAAAACGGGAGGATGACTTGATGGACTTGAACTCTGTTCATCAGACAGTCTTGCTGTCTAAAAAAAATTAGGCCTCGCAAGAGCCTGAAATGTCTACATCGGAGTCATATGTCTACTGTCGAAGCAGTCTTCAAATTCCTTGAGAGTTACCCCGCATGGGCAAAGGTCGCCATGCTTGCGGGAGTTGTGATAACTGTAGGTGTCGCGGTTCTGGCGCCAAGGACGCCAATTGGCCCGGGAACTGAGACTAACCCAGGATTAGGGACCTCAGTGAAGATGGTCTTATTCAAGATCCATGGGGTATCTCCTTCAGGCCTTCCTCCGTCAGCCTCCGTACGTGTCACCGCGATAGTGAACGGAAAGACATTCACCTATCCAAGTCTTGGTGCCGTTGATTGGTTAGACGTCGGGCCAACAATGTCATCCCAGTCTTTTGGGGTGTCTTTAGCAGCTCAATATGACATCCGTTTTGAGATGGAAGTCAAGGGCGGATCGAGACACGTAAGCCAGGAGACAGTCCAGATCACCACTGTCCCCTATACGGGCGACTACCGGCTCTTCCCAACAAAAGTAGACGGGGCTGGTGTTAGCCGCGCTTCTATACCTGCAGCGTCAATTCGGTTCTCACTAGAGGCGCCGCAGTGATGTCTAACACCTCGTACACAGATTTCCCCACAAGTGCCAGAAACCGACCGATTGGGGGCGATGGTTAAAGCGCCTGAAGTTGACCATTTGGCATCCGTGTCACCGTGTCCATAAAAAAGCCGACCCTCCCGAAAGGAGGCCGGCTTTTTTAACGCTGTCGCGTATCAGGCCGCGATGGCTGCCTGGTCCTGGTTGGCCGCCTTGCGCGTCGCAGCCTTCAGCTGCAGGGCCGCACTGTCCAGCGCTTCGGCCTTCTTGGCCTCGCCCATGGCCACGCCTTCGGCGCGCACATAACGCACGTCGCTGATGCCGAAGAAGCCGAACACCGTCTGCAGATAACTCTCCTGGTGTTCCATGGCGCGGCCGCCTTCGCTGGTGGAGTACACGCCGCCGCGGGTGGAGGCCACGATCACCGTCTTGCCGCCGGCCAGGCCCACGGGGCCGGTCTCGGTGTACTTGAAGGTGCGGCCCACCTGGGCGACGCGGTCGATCCAGGCCTTGAGCTGGCTGGGGATGCTGAAGTTGTACAGCGGCGCGCCCACCACGATCACGTCGGCGGCCAGGAACTGGCTCACCAGCGCTTCGGACACGGCGTTTTCACGGCGCTGGGCGTCCGTCAGCACGGCCGTGGCCGGCAGGCGGAAACCCAGGGATTCGGCACTCAGGTGGCTGGGGGCCTCGGCGGCCAGGTCCAGGTAGTCCACCGTGGTGCCCGGGTGCTGGGCCTGCCATTCGGCCACGATGGTGCGGGTCAGCTGGCGCGACACGGAGTTGTCGCTCAGGATGCTGGAGTCGATGTGCAGAACTTTCATGGGGGTCCTCATCAAGTGGGTTGGCGATGTTGTTATTCTGAGGATGAGGCCAATGAATGAATAGATAGCTAAATCGCGTTATATTGTCCTGAATATAGGACGATAGAGGGCCGTATGCAGGATCTCAACGACATGCTGTATTTCGCCGAGGTGGCCGAACGCGGCGGTTTTGCCGCCGCCAGCCGGCACTTGGGCATCCCCAAATCCAAGCTCTCGCGCCGGGTGGCCGAACTCGAAGGCCGCCTGGGCGTGCGCCTGCTGCACCGGACCACCCGCAAGCTTTCGCTGACCGACGTGGGCGAGCACTACCTGCGCCATTGCCTGGCCATGCGTGACGCGGCCGAGGCCGCCACCGAGGCGGTGGAACAGGTGCAGACCGAGCCGCGCGGCACGGTGCGTGTGGCCTGCCCGGTGACCCTGGCGCAGACCACGCTGGGGCCGATCGTGCCGGCCTTTCTGGCGCGTTACCCGCAGGTGCGCATCGACATGCGCGTCAGCAACCGCGTCGTCGATCTGGTCGAAGAGGGGTTTGACGTGGCGCTGCGTGTGCGCGTGAGCCTGGAGGAGAGCCGCAGCCTGGTGGTCAAGCACCTGGGGGTGACGCAGACCGTGCTGGCGGCCAGCCCCGCGCTGCTCCAGCGCCAGGGCCGGCCGGAGCGGCCTGAAGACCTGGCGCGCATGGACACGGTGGCCATGTCTGGCGTGGATGGCCGGTCCACCCTGGTGCTGCAGGGGCCGCAGGAGCAGACCTTCACGCTGGCGCATACCCCGCGGTTGCTGGCCGATGACCTGCTGACGCTGAAGTTCGCGGTGGTGCAGGGCACCGGCATGGGTTTCCTGCCGGACTACATGTGCCGCGAGGAACTGCTGGACGGGCGCCTGGTGAAAGTGCTGCCGGACTGGGCGCCACAGCTCGGCATCTTTCACGCGGTGTATCCCTCGCGCCGGGGCATGGTGCCCGCGGTGCGGCGCTTTCTGGATTTCCTGGGCGACTTCATCGAGGCCGAAGGCGATCCCTTCGCCGTGTCGGCCGCGACGGTGCGCTGAGCGCGCCGGCTCAGCGCAGGCGGCCGATGTAGCGCTCGTCGGCCTTGGGGGCCGCTTCCTTGGGTTCGGTGTCCAGTGCGGCGGGGCGGGTCGCTTCGGCCGACGCTGTCATGCCCAGCGCATTCATGAGTTCGAGCCCGGCCACCAGCAAGTCCGGATCGGCCGTGTCCATCAAGGTAGACAGGGTCTGGCGGGCGAATGCGCGGTCGGCCGCGAATTGCACCACATCGAAACCCTGGCCATGACGTGCCGCCAGGGTGCGTAAGCGGGCGATCTTGAGCAGTGTGCTCTGTTCCATCTTGCTGTCTCCTTGGGTGAAAGTTCAGGTTGGGTCTCGACGTCAAGGTGGTCACGCGCTGCGCGCGCGTCCACCCCTCTCGGCCCAGGTGCGGGTCCAGCGGATCTGCATCACGCGTGTCATGCCCAGCACCCCCAGCGAGAGCACGGCGAAGAGGGCGAAGCCCCAGAAGTAGGTGCCGGTGTATTGCTTGGACAGGCCCATGGCGTTGGGCACCAGGCCGCCGCCCAGGGCGCCGATTTCGCCGATCATGGAGCCGGCCACGGCCGTGGACAGCGGCCAGCGCAGCGGCACCAGCTGGAACAGCGCGCCGTTGCCCGCGCCCAGGGCGGCGAAGCACAACATCATGAGCAGGGTGGTGAGCACCAGCGAACCGCCGGCCAGCCCGCACAGCAGCAGGGTGATGGTGACGATGACGAGCACGGCGGTCAGCGTGTTGATGCCGCCCCAGTGGTCGGAGATCCAGCCGCCGAAGATGCGCAGCGCCGCGCCCATGAAAGCGGCCAGCATGGTGAGCTGGCCGGCCTGCACCTTGCTCACGCCGAACTGGTCGTAGTAATAACTCGGCAGGAAGGTGGTCAGGCCGATGAAACCGCCGAAGGTGATGGCGTAGATGATGGAAAAGGCCCAGCCGTCTTTCTCGAACAGGCAGGCGATGTGGTCGCGAAAGCTGGCGTGCTTGTCCACGTCGTCGGGCTCGCGCGCGATGAACACCATCACCAGCACGGGCAGCAGCAGGCCCAGCGCCGCCAGGCCGTAGACGGCCTTCCAGCCGTAGGCCTGGGCCAGCTGCGGCGCCAGCAGGGCCGAGATGGAGGTGCCCACATTGCCCGCGCCGACCAGGCCCATGGCCAGGCCTTTGTAGCGCGCGGGGAAGGACCCCGAGCCCAGCGACAGCGCCACGCCGAAGCTGGCGCCGGCGATGCCCAGCAGCACGCCCATGGCCAGCAGGTCGTTGAAGGACTCGACGAAGAAGTAGCCGTAGAGCAGGGCGATGGCGATGCCGCCCATTTCCACCAGGGTGGCGTTCTTGCGCCCGATGTACTGCGCCAGGATGCCCAGCGGGAAACGCATGAGCGCGCCGGCAAAGATGGGGATGGAGAGCATCAGCCCGATCTGCGCGGGGCTGAGCTGCAGCGATTCCTTGATGAAGGGCGCCATGGCGCCGTTGGTCACCCAGACGCCGCAGCAGTAGGTGAAGTACACGAAGGAGGCCAGCAGCGTGGGGCTGTGGCCGGCCTGGAGGAAATTGCGCAAGTTGTTCATCGTGCTTGTCCGTGGGCCAACAAAAAAGGCGTCGACACGTGCATGGCAGCAGGGCTGCGCACGTGTGGACGCCTTCGTCTGGAACGATCCGGTGCGTCTTTGCACCGAATGCGGGATTTCAGGCCAGCTTTGGCCTGCTCATCTCAATGCAAGCAATATCCGCGCCCAGTTTTGGGGAGCCTCCGCGGTGCCGGGTTGCTAATACCAGGGACACCGCAGAACCGGCTTTGCCGGGCTGCTGGTGTCGCCCCCTTGAGGGGCTGAGGGCCGCGGCTCCAAGCCTGCCTGCGCAGGCTTGGACGTACCCGAAGAGGCCGGGCCTCAGGCCCTGCCACCGGGCGCGCTCAGGCGCGGCACGGGGGTGTTTTTGTCTACGCGGCTTTCTCCACGTGGGCCTGGCGCGTGTAGAGGAAGTCGATCACGGCCTTGCGGCAGTTGATGTAACGCGGGTCTTCGGCCAGCTCCACACGCTTGCGCGGGCGCGGCAGGTCCACCGCCAGTACCTCGCCGATGGTGGCGGCCGGGCCATTGGTCATCATCACGATCTTGTCGCTCAGCAGCACGGCCTCGTCCACGTCGTGCGTGACCATGACCACGGTGCTCTTGGTGCGCGCCACGATCTCCAGCAGCTCGTCCTGCAGCTTGGCGCGGGTGAGTGCATCCAGCGCGCCGAAGGGCTCGTCCATCAGCAGCACCTGGGGTTCCATGGAGAGGGCGCGGGCGATGCCCACGCGCTGTTTCATGCCGCCCGAGATCTCGCCGGGGCGCTTTTGTGCCGCGGGTGTCAGGCCCACCAGGGCCAGGGCGGCCTCGGTGCGGGCCTTGAGCTGGGCCTTGTTCTCGGCGGCTGCGCCCGTGCTCTTGCTGCCGGCGCCGAAGACACGTTCCACCGCGAGGTAGACGTTCTCGTAGCAGGTCAGCCAGGGCAGCAGCGAATGGTTCTGGAACACCACCGCGCGCTCGGGGCCGGGGCCGGCGATCTCGCGATTGGCGCACAGCAGGGTGCCGTTGGTGGGTGTGGTCAGGCCGGCGATCAGGTTGAGCAGGGTGGACTTGCCGCAGCCCGAGTGGCCGATCAGCGCCACGAACTCGCCCTTGGCGACGGTGAGGTTGATGTCGCGCAGCGCGGGGAACGAGCCCTTGGCGGTCTTGAAGGTCTGCTCGACGCCCTGGACCTCGATGTACTTGGTGCTCAGTGATTCGTTCATGACGGACTCCTCAGTTTTTCACTTCTTCGAAGGTGAAGGCGGTGGCGAGCTTGATCAGCGCAAATTCGAGCACCAGGCCGACGATGCCAATCACGAAGATGGCGATGATGATGTTCTTGACGTTGAGGTTGTTCCACTCGTCCCAGACCCAGAAGCCGATGCCCACGCCGCCGGTCAGCATCTCGGCCGCGACGATCACCAGCCAGGCCGTGCCCACCGCTAGGCGCACGCCGGTCAGCATGTAGGGCAGCACGGCGGGGAAGAGGATCTTGGTGACGATCTTCCATTCCGAGAGCTGCAGTACACGCGCCACGTTCATGTAGTCCTGCGGCACGCGCTGCACGCCCACCGCGGTGTTGATGATCATGGGCCAGATCGAGCAGATGAAGATGGTCCAGATGGCCGCCGGGTTGGCGCCCTTGAAGACCAGCAGGCCGATGGGCAGCCAGGCCAGGGGCGAGACCGGGCGCAGCAGGCTGATCAGCGGGTTGAACATGCGGCTCAGGAAGGTGAAGCGCCCGATCATGAAACCGGCCGGGATGCCGACGATGGCCGCCAGGCCGAAGCCCAGCGCCACACGTTCGAGCGACATCAGCACGTTCCAGCCCACGCCCTGGTCGTTCGGACCCTTGCGGTAGAACGGGTCGCTGAAGACGTCGAGGGCCTGCTTGAAGGTGTCGACCGGGCTGGGGATGCTGCCCTTGCTGGTGAGCGACACCAGGGCCCAGATCCCGACCAGCAGGGCCAGGCCCAGCACCGGCGGGATCACGCGCTGCCACAGGCCGCGCCAGTCGTAGCCCGGCGTCTTGACGGCCTCCACGGCGGGGGCTGGCGGGGTCGCTGCCTTTTTCCCGCCGGTGGGCGGGAGGGGAACGGGGGTTGCCCGTTCCAGGGGGGTATGAAACACGGCGCTGACCATGATGCTTTCCTTTGCTCGGCCTTCAGGCTTTGATCTTGAAACTGTCGGCGTACTTCTTCGGGTCCTTGCCGTCCCAGACCACACCGTCGATCATCTTGCTGGTGCGCATCACGTCCTTGGGCACGGAGGCCTTGGCGGCGGTGGCGGCCTGCTTGTAGATGTCGATCTGGTTGATCTGCTTGGCCACGCCCAGGTAGTCCGGGTGCTCTTTCAGCAGGCCCCAGCGCTTGTGCTGGGTGAGGAACCACATGCCGTCGGAGAGGTAGGGGAAGCTCGCCTTGCCGTCGTTGTAGAACTTCATGTGGTTGGGGTCGTCCCAGGTCTTGCCCATGCCGTTCTGGTAGCGGCCCAGGATGCGCTGGTTGATCGCGTCCACGCTGGTGTTGACGTAGCTCTTGTCGGCCACGGTCTCGGCCATCTTCATCTTGTTGGACAGGCTCGCGTCGATCCACTGGCCGGCCTCGATGATGGCGGCCGTCACGGCGCGCGCGGTGTTCGGGTACTTCTTGACGAACTCGCCGGTGGTGCCCAGCGCCTTCTCGGGGTGGTCCTTCCAGATGTCCTGCGTGGTGACCGCGGTGACGCCGATGCCGTCGATGATGGCGCGGTGGCCCCAGGGCTCGCCCACGCAGTAGCCGTCCATATTGCCCACACGCATGTTTGCCACCATCTGGGGCGGCGGCACGGTGATGACCTTGGCATCCTTCATGGGGTTGATGCCGGCCGAGGCCAGCCAGTAGTACAGCCACATGGCGTGCGTGCCGGTGGGGAAGGTCTGGGCAAAGGTGTATTCGCGCTTGTCCGTGGCCATCAGCTTGGCCAGGCTGGCGGCGTCCACTGCGCCCTTGTCGGCCAGCTTCTTGGACAGGGTGATGGCCTGGCCGTTGTTGTTCAGGCTCATCAGGATGGCCATGTCCTTCTTGGGGCCGGAGACACCCAGGTGCACGCCATAGATCAGGCCGTAGAGCACGTGGGCCATGTCCAGTTCGCCGTTGACCAGCTTGTCGCGCACACCGGCCCAGCTGGCTTCCTTGCTGGGGATGATCTTGACGCCGTACTTCTGGTCGATGCCCAGCACCGAGGCCATGACCACGCTGGCGCAGTCGGTCAGCGGGATGAAGCCGATCTTCACTTCCTTTTTCTCGGGGGCATCGGAGCCGGCGGCATAGACGGCAGCGCGCAGGGCGGGGTCGATGCCGACGGCACCGACGGCGGCGGTCTGCAGCACGGCGCGGCGGCTGAGTTTGGCGTTCAGAAGATCAGGCATGACTAGCTCCTTGTGGCGATGAAGAAAACAAGAAAGGCGTCCTCACCGAGCCGGCGCGTCTGGATGACGCGGCCGTGCTCCGTGGGGACGCCTTTGTCCGTACCGGTGACCACATCCGCCGTTGGACGGGCTGCCGGTTGACCTGGAGTGGTCTTGTTTACTGCTACGCAAAGGGCGTGCCAGCTTCGGGGTTTTTGATGTGCTACTGATTTGGTAGCTTTAAACCCATGCCTATCAATGGGTTATCGAGGTCCGTGCGCTGCGGGGGGTAATGCGCCGGAATGGTGCGGTGCACCAAAAAGAGATGCTGTGCGCTGCTCTAAAGCAGATCGGCCACGTCGAGCATGCGCTGCGCGACCTCGGCCAGTTTCATGCCCTTGTCCATGGCGGTCTTGCGCAGCTTCTCGTAGGCCAGCTGTTCGCTCAGGCCCTGGCGCTGCATGAGCAGGCCCTTGGCGCGGTCGATGGTCTTGCGGTCCTTGAGCTCGGCGCTGAGCTCGTCGAGCTCGTTGCGCGTGACGGCCAGTTCCTGGCGCAGGGCCTGCTCATGCTGGAACCGCGCCAGGGCCACGTCCAGGATGGGGCGGATGCGCTCGGCCGACAGGCCGGCCACGATGTAGGCCGTCACGCCCGCGGCCACGGCGGCGCGCACGTGCGAGGTGTCCTGATCGTTGGTGAACATCACGATGGGGCGCGGCGCATCGCGCGTGGCCATCACCACGTGCTCCAGCGCGTCGCGTGCGTCGCTCTCGGCGTCGACGATTACCAAATCGGGTTGCAGCTGCGCCAGGCGCTCGTTGAGGAACACGTCGGCGGGCAGCGAGGCAACCAGGTTGAAGCCGCTCTCGAGCAGGCCGATGCGCAGGCTGCGCGAACGGTCGGCCTGCTGCAGGGCGTCTTCGTCCCCGGGGTCACCCGCCCCCAGGTCCGAGGTCACCACCACGATGCGCAAGGCTTCATTCATATAGGGATCAACTTGCAAGAAATGCGCCAAAACAAGGCGGCAGGTTTGCCGCTTGGCATAGAATTATCCCTGCTCCGGGGTGTTGTCCGCGCAAGTGGACAGCTGAGATGGTGGGAAGTGATCCCGATACCGAACCCGTGAACTTGACTCGGATCATGCCGACGTAAGAAGAGCTGTTTGCCAGGCCCCCGCCTCGCCACACCTTTCGGAGCACGCGCCCTAAGCGCACCAGGAAAGGTTTTCGTGGCAGAAGCAGTACACCCATCGTCGCAACCAGCATCGGGCATCGTTCCCGATCTGTTGGCGTTCATCGCGCGCCCGGATGAGGGGGAAAACAGCTTCAACGCCCTGGCCCTGCGCCTCTTTGCCCACCAGTTCCAGCACAACACCGCCTTCCAGAAGTTCTGCCAGCAGCGCGGCCGCACGCCGCGCACCGTGAAAAGCTGGCGCGATATCCCGGCCGTGCCCATCAACGGCTTCAAGGACCTGACGCTGAGTTGTGTGCCGCCCGAGGCCTGCGAACGCGTTTTCATGACCAGCGGCACCACGCGCGGCGACGTCAAGGGCCGGCATTACCACCCGCAGCTGCAGGTCTACGACCTGTCCATGACGCTGAACTTCCGCCAGCGCTTCATGGCTGGGCGCGAGCGCATGCGCTTCGGCGTTCTGTTTCCCAGCGAGCAGCTCATGCCCAACTCCTCGCTGGCGCATTACCTGGCGCTGGCCCTGCACAAGTTCGGCACGCCCGAGAGCCGTTATTACCTGGACACCGAGGGCCTGCAGGTGGACGCGCTCTGCGCCACGTTGGCGCAGGTGCAGGCCAGCGGCGAGCCGTTCGCATTGCTGGGCGCGAGCTATAGCTTCGTGCACCTGATGGACGCGCTGCAGGCGCGCGGCCTGACGTTTCGTTTGCCCGCCGGCAGCCGCCTGCTCGACACCGGCGGCTTCAAGGGCCAGTCGCGTGAAATGGACATGGACGCGTTCTACGACGCGCTCGCCTCGACTTTCGGTGTGCCGCGCAGCGCCTGCATCAATATGTATGGCATGACGGAACTCAGCACCCAGTTCTACGACGCGGGCAACGCCGTGCTGCCGGCCGTCAAGTCCGGCCCGCACTGGATCCGCACGCGCGTGCTGGACCCGCTCACCAGGCAGGAGAGCCCGAAGGGCGAGCGCGGCATCCTGGCCCACACCGACCTGGGCAACTTCAATTCCGTCACCACCATCCTCACCGAAGACGTGGGCGTGGCAGTGGCCGGTGGTTTCCTGCTGCTGGGCCGCGCCCAGGGCGCGCAGGCCAAGGGCTGCTCGCTGGCGGTGGATGAATTCCTGCGGGCGGCCCAGTCATGAAAATCACCGCGGGTTATCTACCGGGTTTGAAATCCAGCGAGGTGCAGTGGCACACGCTGGGCTTTGGTGCCGGTGCACAGCAAGTCGATGTGCTGGTGCCGCAGCTCACGCCGGCCCAGCTGCACACGCTGGCCGCGCATGTGCGTAACCAGGGGCGCACGCAGCTGAAGTCCATGCCGGTCACGCAGATCATTGCCGCCATCGACCGCGCCATCGAGCGCCTGCTCAACCCGGCCGACCCCTATCGCCTGGAGCTGGCGCTGCTGCTGCCGCGCATCTCCGGCTTCGACGCCGAGATGGTGCGCCTGGGCCTCAACGCCTACCTCAAGACCTTCCGTGCGCCGCAGCTGCAGCGTTTCGTGGCCGAGGACTTCAGCAACCCCAAGCTGCTCGACGAATTCCAGCCACGGGCCAAGGGCGGCATGGCGCGGGCGCTGGGCCCCGAGCTGCTGGTGCACGTCTGGGCCGGCAATGTGCCGGGCCTGCCGCTGTGGAGCCTGGTCTGCGGCCTGCTGGTCAAGGCGCCGGCCATCGGCAAGGTGGCCAGCGCCGAGCCGCTGTTTGCCAGTCTGTTTGCGCGCCTGCTGGCCGAGGTGGAGCCGCGCCTGGCAGAAGTATTGGCCATCGTCTGGTTCAAGGGCGGCGACACGGCCAGCGAGCGCGCGCTGTTTGCCGAAGCCGACACGGTGTTGGCCTACGGCGGCAACGACACGCTGACGGCGCTCAGGCAGCAGGTGCCCGTGAGTACGCGCTTCCTGCCGCACGGCCACAAGCTCAGCGTGGGCCTGGTCTCGGCGGCCGCGCTCGATGTGGCCCATGCCCCGGCCACAGCCCGCGCCGCCGCGCTGGACGTGGTGCGCTACGAACAGCAGGGCTGTTACTCGCCGCACACCTACTACGTGGCGCGCGGTGGCCGGGTCACGCCGCGCGAATTCGCGCAGCAGCTGGCCGGTGAGCTGGCCGCACTCCAACACAAATTTGCGCGCCGTACCCTCACGCTGGAAGAGTCGGCCAGCATGGCCGGCTGGCGCCAGGGCCAGGAGATGCAAGGTTTTACCGGGGCCGGCGTGGAACTGCTGGGCGACGCTGGCGCGGCCTGGTGCGTGGCCTATGCTGAGCAGGCCAGCGCCTTGCTGCCCTGCGCGCTGAATCGCACGGTGCAGGTGCAGGCCGTCGATCGTCTGGAGGACACCTTGCCCCTGCTGGCCGCGCAACGCGAGGTGCTGCAGACCGTGGGCCTGGCCGCTGCGCCGCAGGAGCTGCATGCCCTGGCCGAACGCCTGGGCGCGGCCGGCGCCACGCGCCTCTGCGCCATCGGCCAGATGACCGCGCCCGAAGCCGGCTGGCACCACGACGGGCGTTTCAGCCTGCTGGACCTGGTGCGCATGGTCGAACTCGAACAGTCGGCCGAGGACGCGGCCGAGCAGTTTGCGCCGTACCGGGATTGAACGATATGGCCGCGCCCTTCCTCGACATGCAGCAGGTGAGCTACACCTTTCCCGGCTGGCCGCCGGTGGTGCAGGGCGTGGACTGGGACATTGCGCCTGGCGAGTTCCACTGCCTGGTGGGCCGCAGCGGCTGCGGCAAGACCACGCTGCTCAAGCTGGCCGCCGGCCTGCTGCAACCCGACGCAGGCACGGTGAGCCTGCAGGGCCAGGCGGTGCGTGCGCCCGGCCCGGGCACGGGTTTTGTGTTCCAGCAGCCCACGCTGCTGGACTGGCTGACCGTGCTGGACAACGTGCTGCTGCCCGTCACCCTGCAGCGCACGCCGACAGACGCCGACCGTGCGCGTGCCGAACAGCTGCTGGCGCAGATGGGCCTGAGTGCCTACCTGCGTCACCATCCGCGCCAGCTCTCCGGCGGCCAGCAGAGCCGCGTGGCCATCGCCCGTGCTTTGCTGCTCGATCCACCCATCCTGCTGATGGACGAGCCCTTCGCCGCGCTCGATGCCATCACGCGCGAGGAGCTGCAGGACGAACTGCAGGCCATGTGCCGCGCGCGCGGCACCTCGGTGTTTTTTGTGACGCACGACATCGCCGAGGCGGTCTACCTGGCCGACCGCGTGGCGGTGATGGACGCCGGCCGCATCCGCCACGACATCCGGGTGGAGCTGCCGCGCCCGCGCGGACGAGACCTGCGGTACGGCGCGGACTTCAACGCCATCTGCGCCGAACTGCGGCACGCGATGGACGGGGAGGGCGTCGCATGACGAAATACCCGCGCCTTTTCGCTTTCGCCTTGCTGATCATCCTGCTGCTGGCCTGGGAGTGGGCCGTGTCGGCTTTCCGTTTTTCGCCGCTGGTGCTGCCGGCCCCCAGCGTGATTGGCGCGGCGCTGCTGCGCGGCCTGCAGACGGGTTACCTCTGGCCGCACATCGCGCAGACGCTGCTGGAACTGGGCCTGGGCCTGGCGCTGGGCGTGGCCCTGGGGTTTGCCGGAGGCGTGCTGCTGGGTGAATCGCCCACGCTGCGCCGTGTGCTCATGCCTTATGTGGTGACCAGCCAGGTGATCCCGAAGCTCGCGCTGGTGCCGCTGTTCATTGTCTGGTTCGGCTTCGGCACCGTGCCCACGGTGGTCATCACCGCGCTGATCTGCTTCTTCCCCCTGCTGGAGAACACGCTGACCGGCATCGCCCAGGTGGACGCCGCGCGCCTCGAACTGTTCCGCATGCTCGGCGCAACCCGCTGGCAGACACTGTGGCGGCTCAAGGTGCCCGCCGGCCTGCCCGCCATCCTGGCCGGCCTGCGTGTGGCCGTGGTGCTGGCCCTGGTGGGCGCCGTGGTGGGTGAGTTCATCGGCGCCAGCAAAGGGCTGGGCGCGCTGATCATCGCCGCCCAGGGCTCCATGGACACGCCGCTGATGTTCGCCGTGCTGCTGCTGATCACTGTGATCGGCCTGCTGCTCTACGAAGCCACGCTCTGGCTGGAGCGTCGGCTCTTGCAACCTTATTCATCCAACCTTTGAAGACAACACCATGAAACGACATCTCTTGCGCACCCTTGCTGCGCTGGCACTCGGTGCCCTGTGCACCGGCGCCTGGGCCCAGGCCAAACTGGACAAGGTCACCATCGCCGGCTGGGGCGGCCCCATCTCCGAGATCACCAACCTGCTGGTCGAGCCTGACAAGGGTTTCTTTCGCGCGCAGGGCATCGACATGGTCTACATGCCCGGCGCCGGTGGTGGCGATGCCGTGCGCAACCTGCTCAGCGGCCAGGCCGACGTGGCCTTCACCGACCCGGGCTCGCTCTACGCCGCGCTGGACAAGGGCGAGAAGCTGCGCGTGATCTATGACATCTACCCGCAGAACATCTTCAACGTGGTGGCGCTCAAGAGCAGCGGCATCAGCAAGCCCGCGGATCTGAAAGGCAAGAAGATCGGCGTCTACAGCCTGTCCAGCGGCACGCTGACCAATCTGCAACTGCTGCTGAACCAGGCCGGCCTGAGCGAGAAAGACGTGACCATCGTCGTCACGGGTCTGCTGAACTTTGCGCCGTTGATGCAAGGCCAGGTGGACGCCACCGCCGCCACCGACACCGGCCTGCTGGTGGCCCGTGCCAAAGGCGTGGGTGACGTGAACGTGATGGAGGTGCGTCACTCGCTCAACGTCTCCAGCGACATCTTTGTGGTGCGCGAGGAGACGTTCCAGCAGAAGAAGGATGTGCTCAAGCGCTTCCTGGTCGCCTACCGCGACAGCATGTCATGGATGATCGCCCAGCCGCAGGAAGCCGCCGCGCTGGCGGTCAAGCGCGCCATCAACGGCCAGAACGAGGCCGTGAACCTGGAGGTGATCAAGCTGCGCAATGCCTCCAGCGTGTCGCCGCTGACGCAGAAAAGCGGGCTGGGCGCCATCGACATGGATGCCTTGCAGAAGGGTGCCGATGCGTGGAAGAAGATCGGCCTGATCCAGCGCGAGCTGAAGATGAAGGACGTGGTGAGCGCGGACCTGCTGCCGGGCAAATGACCATGAAGTTCCAGGGCCAGGTCATCCTCGTCACCGGCGCCAGCCGCGGCATCGGCGCGGCCATCGCGCAGGCCTTCGCGGCCGAGGGCGGCTTCGTGGTCGTCAACTACCTGCGCAACGAGGTCGCGGCCGACGAGGTGGTGGCGCAGTGCAAGGCGGCCGGTGTTGCAACAGGTGGAGATGCCTGGGCCATCCGCGCCGACGTGAATGACACCGCCCAGGTGCAGGCCCTGGTGGCCCAGGTGCAGGCCGAACTGGGCCGCATCGACGTGCTGGTCAACAACGCCTTTGCCCCTTACCGCTTCGACCCCGAGCAGCGCAAGCGTTTCTGGGAGACGGCCTGGGCCGATTACCAGACACAGTTCGACGGCGCCGTGCGCGCCACCTGGAACGTCTGCCAGGCCGTGCTGCCCGGCATGCGCCAGCGCGCGCAGGGTTCCATCGTCAACCTGGCCAGTGACCTGGTCGAGCGGCCGGTGGTCCCGTACCACGACTACGCCACGGCCAAGTCCGCGCTGGTGGGCTTCAGCCGCAACCTCGCGGCCGAACTCGGCCCGCTGGGCATCCGCGTCAACTGCGTGGCCCCGGGCCTGGTCTACCCGACCGACGCCAGCCGCGCGACCAAAGAGGATGTGAAAGAAGCCATCGTGGCGCAGACACCGCTGCGGCGCATCGCCCGGCCTGAAGACGTGGCGGGGCCCGTGCTCTTCCTCGCTTCGGATTGGAGCCGGTTCATGACGGGGCAAGTACTTCTCGTAGACGGTGGTCTCGTGATGAAGTAAGCGGTCATTCGCTTAGACTCGCTTCATGTCCGACACCGCGCCCCTGATCCTGGGCATCGAATCCTCCTGCGACGAAACCGGCGTGGCCCTGGTGCAAAGCCATGGTGGCCCGGTGCCGCGGCTGCTGTCGCATGCGCTCTACAGCCAGATCGAGATGCACCAGGCCTATGGTGGTGTGGTGCCCGAACTGGCCAGTCGTGACCACATCCGCCGTGTGCTGCCCCTGACCACGCAGGTCATGCAAGAGGCCGGTAAGACACTGAAAGACATCGACGTGGTGGCCTACACACGCGGCCCGGGCCTGGCCGGTGCGCTGCTGGTGGGTGCCGGTGTGGCCTGTGCCCTGGGCGCGGCCCTGGGCAAACCGGTGCTGGGTGTGCACCACCTCGAAGGCCATCTGCTCTCGCCCTTCCTGAGCGCCGACCCGCCCGAGTTTCCTTTTGTCGCCCTGCTGGTCTCCGGCGGCCACACGCAGCTCATGCGCGTGGACGGGGTGGGGCGCTACGAGATCCTGGGTGAAACGATAGACGACGCGGCCGGTGAAGCCTTCGACAAGTCGGCCAAGCTCATGGGCCTGCCGTACCCTGGCGGCCCAGGGCTGGCCAAGCTGGCGGAGCAGGGCGACGGCGCGGCCTTCAAGCTGCCGCGTCCGCTGCTGCACAGCGGCAACCTGGACTTCTCTTTTGCCGGCCTCAAGACCGCGGTGCTGACACAGGCGCAGCG
>Ga0208633_100128_pt1 | contig 23844 bp, 22 predicted proteins | sample LakWasMet63_LOW9_2_FD_183895 | JGI IMG/M metagenome (GOLD analysis project Ga0208633, IMG submission 183895) | Freshwater sediment methanotrophic microbial communities from Lake Washington under simulated oxygen tension - Sediment Metagenome... | ecosystem: Environmental > Aquatic > Freshwater >...
GCGTGCCATCGCCATCTACGAATCGCACGGCTACCGCCGCGTCGGCCTGCGCAAGGCCTACTACCCGGCCGGCCATGGCCAGCGCGAGGATGCGGTGGTCATGAGCCTGCGTCTGTGACAATGCAGCTATGAGCCTGCAACTGGACGCGCGTCAACGCGCAATGCTTGCCGAGATGGGGGTGAAGGTCTGGGGACCAGAACACCCTGCGGGCGTTCCGGCTGATGTCTTCAACGACGCCCTCCCCAGCCCCTCTCGAGGGGGGGGGGCCGCCTTGGCGGCGGCCCCTGTGGCCGTGGCGCGCCCAGCCACACGTCCGGCTGCGCCGGTCAGTGTTGCTGTTGCTCCGCGGGCCATGCCGGCCGAGATCGCGGCCATGGACTGGGATGCGTTGCAGCAAGCCGTGGCGGGCTGCCAGGCCTGCGGGCTGTGCCAGAGCCGCAAGAACACCGTGTTCGGTGTCGGCGACACGCAGGCGCGCTGGTTGGTGGTCGGTGAAGCACCGGGCGAGAACGAGGACATCCAGGGTGAACCCTTTGTGGGCCAGGCCGGGCAGCTGCTGGACAACATGCTCAAGGCGGTCGGGCTGAACCGCCAGGGCACGGGGGCCCAGGGCGTCTACATCGCCAATGTGCTCAAGTGCCGCCCGCCGGCCAATCGCAACCCGCAGCCCGAAGAGGTTTTGCAATGCGAGCCCTACCTGCGGCGCCAAGTCGCGCTGCTGCAGCCGCAGATCATCCTGGCGCTGGGCCGTTTTGCCGCCCAGTCGCTGTTGCAGCACAGCGTGCCCGACGTCGCCACGATGCCGCTGGGCAAGCTGCGTGGCCAGGTGCACAGTTATGAAGGCGTGCCCGTCATCGTGAGTTACCACCCGGCCTACCTGTTGCGCACGCCGCAGGACAAGGCCCGGACCTGGGCCGACCTGTGCCTGGCCATGGACGTGATGCGCGCCGGCAGACCGGCCTGAATTGTCAAAACGGGAGAACTGGCATGAAATCCAAACTGATACGCCTGCTGCTGACCTTCCTGGCCGTCCTGGTCCTGTTGGCCATCGGCTGGGTCTGGATCGCCTTGCACTGGAGCTATTCCGACGGCGAGCGCGCCGGTTATGTGCAGAAGCTCTCGCGCAAGGGCTGGTTGTGCAAGACCTGGGAGGGTGAGATTGCCATGGTCACCATGCCCGGGGCCATACCGGAGAAGTTCGAGTTCTCCGTGCGTGACGACGACGTGGCACAGAAGATCAATCTCTTGGCCGGCAAGCGCGTGGTGCTCGACTATCGCCAGTACAAGTTCATCCCCTCGACGTGCTTCGGCGAGACCGAATACTTCATCGATGGTGTGCGGGAGGTGGTGGACACCCCTGCACAAACGCCGGTGCAACCCCTGGCACCCGCCGTCTCACCAGGCCAGCTGACGCCGGCACGCTGAAACACCGGCCGTGGTCATGAAGCCCCGCTCCTTGGTCTTCATCGCCACCCGCCCGGGCGGCTGCATTGCGTGCGGCAGCGGCAGTGCCTGCCTGCCGAAAGGATGACGCATGTACGAGTCGAAAAAACAGACACCGCTTCCTCATGCCAGTTTCCTGCGACGTCTGCTGCTGCACCTCTTCCTGGCGCTGGCCTTGCTCAGCGTCTCATTGCTGGCCGGCATGGTCGGTTACGCGTATTTCGAGCAGCTCGATTGGGTGGATGCCTTCATCAACTCGGCCATGCTGCTGGGCGGCATGGGGCCGGTCCATCTGCCTGTGACGACCGGAGGCAAGCTGTTTGCCGGGTTTTATGCCTTGTACGCGGGATTGGTGTTCATCGCCACGGCGGCCCTGATGTTCACGCCGGTCATGCACCGCCTGCTGCACAAGTTTCACTGGGACTGACTTCGAATTCATCCACAAGAGGAGACAAGCATGAGACAAGCACTTCAAAAGACGGGCTGGCGCATATTGGCCCTGGCCCTGGTTCTGCTGGCGGGGAGCAGCGTCGCCGGCGCGGCCGACTATCCGGCCCCGAAGTCGGGCAGCTGGGTCATCAAGAACTTCCGTTTCAGCACCGGCGAGGTGATGCCGGAGCTCAAGGTGAACTATCACACGGTCGGCGAGCCGACCGGTGAGCCGGTGCTGATCCTGCACGGGACCGGTGGTTCCGGCCGAGGCCTGCTCAGCCCGGGTTTTGCCGGCGAACTGTTCGGGCCCGGGCAGCCGCTCGATGCGGCGCGTCACTACATCATCCTCCCGGATGCCATCGGGGCCGGCGGCTCGTCCAAGCCCTCGGACGGCCTGCGCATGGCCTTTCCGAAGTACAACTACGAGGACATGGTGCGGGCCCAGCACGCGCTGGTGACCGAGCATCTGGGGATCAAGCAGCTCAAGCTGGTGCTGGGCAACTCCATGGGGGGCATGCACACCTGGCTGTGGGGTGTCATGTACCCGGATGCCATGCGCAACCTGGTGCCCATGGCATCGATGCCCGTGGAGGTGGCCGGGCGCAACTGGATGACGCGCCGCATGCTGATGGAGGTGATCAAGCTCGACCCCGACTGGAACAACGGCAACTACACGCGCCAGCCGCGCGGGCTGCAGGTCGCGCAGCTGTATTTCAGCGTGGCCACGCTGGGGGGCAACCAGGGCCTGCACCAGATCGCGCCGACGCGCGAGAAGGCCGACCAGTACATCACCGACCAGCTGGCCAAGGGCTCAGCGAGCGATGCCAACGACATCCTCTACCAGTTCGATGCCCTGCGCGACTACAACCCGGCGCCCCGGCTCGAAGCTATCCGCGCCCGCTTGCTGGCCATCAATGCCGCCGACGACGAACGCAACCCGCCCGAGCTCGGCATCATGGAGCGCGAGCTCAAGCGCGTGAAGAACGGCAGTCTCTATCTCATTCCCGCCAGCCCCAACACCCGCGGCCATGGCACCACGGGGCAGGCCAAGTGGTGGACGGCCCAGTTGCAGGCCTGGCTCGCTCAGGATGCAGCAAGACGTTGAAACGCCCATCCCGGCCCGGCTGTTCCTGGCCCTCGTGCCGGGGGGGCCGGTCCGGGCTGCGCTGAGTGCGCATAGCCAAGCCTGGCGCTGGAATGACGGGGCCCTACGCTACGCCCCATCCGACTGGCACGTGACCTTGCACTTCATCGGCCCGGTGCCGCGCACCCGCCTGGACGAATTGCGGGCCGGGCTGTCCCAGCCCTTCACCCCCTTCGAATTGCGCTTTGGCGAGCCTGCGTTGTGGCCGCATGGGCTGGCGGTGCTCTTGCCGATGGCCACGCCGCCCGCCTTGCAGGTGCTGCATGACCGCCTGGGCGCGCAGCTGCGCCGGCTGGGTTTGCGCACCGACGAGCGCCCTTACCGGCCGCACCTCACCCTGGCGCGCCGCGCCGAGCAGGCCGTGCCGCCGGCGCCGCCGGCCTGGGGCTGGCCGGTGCGGGGGTACGTGCTGATGGAGTCGACCGGCCGGCCCGAGGCGCGCTACCGCGTGCTGCAGCGTTTTGATGATCGCGGTCAAGACGACGGCGCGACGGCTTGAAGCACAATTCGTCTTCAGGAACGCCCCATCATCCCGAAGCCGCCATGACCAACAAGACTGCCGACGCCCCGCTGTCCATCGAGCTCTATGACGAGCCCGGCCACCTGATCCGCCGTGCCCAGCAGATTGCCGTCTCCAAGTTTCACGAGGTGCATGGTCGCCACGTCACGCCCATCCAGTACGCCATCCTGCGCACCTTGCACGAGACCCCTGGCATCGACCAGGTCACGCTGGCGCAGCTGATCGCGCTGGACACTTCCACCACGGCCGACATCGCCGCGCGGCTGGAGACCAAGGGCTGGATCCTGCGCGAGGTGCTGCCGCGCCGCCAGCGCCGCCTGTCCCTGACCCCTGAGGGTGAAGAGGTGCTGCTGGAGCTCAAGCCCGGTGTGGACGTGCTGTACCACGGCATGATGAGCAGCCTGGAGTCGGCCGAGCAGAAGGAGTTCATGCGTCTGCTGCGCAAGTTCGTGCACCTGCACGACAGCCAGAACCCGGCCGAGGTCCGCAAACTCCGCCTCGCGTCCAAGGCCTGAGGCCCCCGGCCGCCGGTCGGAAACCCCCACAAGATCAGGGTAAGTCCGGACTTTTTGGGTTTGACAGGCTGGAATCATTCAGTACAATGAATGACATTCAGTATACGGAATGATCAAGTCCGTCCACTTTCAACCCTCACAAGGAGCCCGCCATGTTTCCCAAGAACACCTGGTACGTCGCCGCCACCCCCAACGAGATCGACGAAAAGCCCCTGGGCCGCATGGTCTGCGGTGAGCGCATCGCCTTCTACCGCGGCGAGGAGAACAAGGTCGCCGCCGTGCAGGACTTCTGCCCGCACCGTGGCGCGCCCCTGTCCCTGGGGTATGTGAGCGAGGGCAAGCTGGTCTGCGGCTACCACGGCCTGGAAATGGGCTGCAAGGGCAAGACCATTTCCATGCCCGGGCAGCGCGTGGGCGGTTTCCCGGCCATCAAGGCCTACCCGGTGGTCGAACGCTACGGCTTCATCTGGGTCTGGCCCGGTGAGCCGGCACTGGCCGACGAGAGCAAGATCCCCGTGCTCGAGTGGTATGACCACCCCGATTGGGCCTACGGCGGCGGCCTGTACCACATCGCCTGCGACTACCGCCTGATGGTCGACAACCTGATGGATCTCACGCACGAGACCTATGTGCACAGCACATCCATCGGCCAGAAGGAAATCGACGAGACGCCCTGCAAGACCGTGGTCGAGGGCGACATGGTCGTCACCAGCCGCTACATGAACGGCATCCTGCCCCCGCCCTTCTGGAAGGCCGCACTGCGCAGCAACAACCTGGCCGATGATGTGCCGGTGGACCGCTGGCAGATCTGCCGTTTCACGCCGCCCAGCAACGTGATGATCGAAGTGGGCGTGGCCCACCAGGGCCACGGCGGTTACGACGCGCCCAGCGACAAGAAGGTCTACAGCGTGGTGGTGGACTTCATCACGCCCGAGACCGAGACCTCGATCCACTACTTCTGGGGCATGGCGCGCAAGTTCAACCCGAAGGACAAGGCGCTGACCGCCACCATCCGCGAAGGCCAGGGCAAGATCTTTGCTGAAGACTTGGAGATGCTGGAGCGCCAGCAGCAGAATCTGCTCACCTATCCGGACAAGAAGCTGCTGATGCTCAACATCGACGCCGGCGGCGTACAGTCGCGCAAGATCATCGATCGCATCGTCGCGGCCGAGCAGGCCGCAACAGCCGCCGCCACGAACTGAGGACCCGGCATGAGCTCTGTCAATCTGCAAGTGCGTGTGGCCCGCAAGGCCCAGGAGGCGCTGGACATCGTCACCCTGGAGCTGGTGTCGGCGGATGGCCGCGCGCTGCCGGCCTTCTCGGCCGGCTCGCACGTCGACGTGCAGCTGCCGGGCGGCATCACGCGGCAGTACTCGCTGTGCAACGATCCCAAGGAAACCCACCGTTACCTCATCGGCGTGCTGCGCGACCCGGCCACGCGCGGCGGCTCGGCGGCCGTGCACGACAGCGTGAAGGAGGGCGATCTGCTGCAGATCAGCACGCCGAAAAACCACTTCCCGCTGGCGCACGATGCGAAGCAACACCTGTTGCTGGCCGGCGGCATCGGCGTCACGCCCATCCTGTGCATGGCCGAGCGCCTGGCCATCGCGGGTGCGGCTTTCGAAATGCACTACGCCACGCGCGCGCCCGAGCGCACGGCCTTCCGTGCCCGCATCGCGGCCTCCAGCTTCGCGGACCGTGTGCACTTCCACCACGACAACGGTGATGCCGCACAGAAGCTGGACCTGAAAGCGCTGCTCGCCAGCCCCCAGGCCGGCACACACCTATACGTCTGCGGCCCCAAGGGCTACATGGACGCGGTGCTGGGCACGGCGCGCGCCGCCGGCTGGCCCGAGAGCCAGCTGCACTACGAGTTCTTTGGCGCGGAAGTGACGAGGTCCGACAGCGACGCCGGCTTCGAGATCAAGCTGGCCAGTTCCGGCCGCATCATCATGGTGCCCAAGGATCAGACCGTCACCCAGGCCCTGGCCGCGGCCGGCGTGGAAGTCATGGTGTCCTGTGAGCAGGGCGTGTGCGGAACCTGCCTGACGCGCGTGCTCGAAGGCGTGCCTGACCACAAGGACAGCTACCTCACCCCGGAAGAGCAGGCGGCCAACGACCAGTTCACGCCCTGCTGCTCGCGTTCCAAGACGCCGCAACTGATGCTCGATCTCTGAGCCGACGGTGAGGAAGGGCCCGTTCGGGCCCCTTCTTACAATAGGGCCATGACTTTCCTCGACATGCTGCGTGCCGCCGAGCGGCAGAACGATTCCATGCTCTGTGTGGGCCTGGACCCGGAACCGGCGAAGTTTCCCGCCGCCATGAAGGGCGATGCCAGCAAGATCTACGACTTCTGCGCCGCCATCGTCGAGGCCACGGCCGATCTGGTGATCGCCTGGAAGCCGCAGATCGCCTACTTCGCCGCGCACCGCGCCGAAGACCAGCTGGAACAACTGGTTGCCCACATGCGCCGCGTATCACCCCATGTGCCGGTGATCCTGGACGCCAAGCGTGGAGACATCGGCAGCACGGCCGAGCAGTACGCGAAAGAGGCCTTCGAGCGCTACGGCGCCGACGCCGTGACGCTCTCGCCCTTCATGGGCTTCGATTCCATCCAGCCTTATCTCAAGTACCACGGCAAGGGTGCCTTCCTGCTGTGCCGCACTTCCAACCCGGGGGGTGACGACCTGCAGGCCCAGCGCCTGGCCAGCGTGCCGGGCGAACCCCTGCTCTACGAACACATTGCCCGTCTGGCCCAGGGCCCCTGGAACACGAATGGCCAGCTGGGCCTGGTGGTGGGGGCTACCTATCCGGCCGAGATCGAGCGGGTGCGGGCCGTGGCCCCCACCGTGCCCTTGCTGATCCCCGGCGTGGGCGCGCAGGGCGGTGACGCCGCAGCGACGGTCAAGGCCGGCTGGCGCGCCAGCGGCGGCGAGACCACGGCACCGATCGTCGTCAATTCCTCGCGTGCCGTGCTCTACGCCTCGCAGGGGGCAGACTACGCGGCCGCGGCACGCCAGGTGGCTCGGCAGACGCGCGACCAGTTGCAGGCGGCACGCGGTGCCTGCAACAAAATGTAGAGCGTAGGCGCTGGACACGGCCTGGATGCACAATCAAGGTCATGTTTTTGCAGCCCGGGCTGCGCAGGAGTGGGTCATGATAAAAATTCTCAAGCAATTGCCGATGTACGCCGTGGTCGCTTCCATGGCCCTGGGGGGGTGCTCCGTGGTGGCTGAAGCCCCGGGCGCCAGCGGGCCGGGACGTGACAAGGACCGTTACGAGCGGCGCGATGACCATAGGGATGACCGCCGGGACAGCCGCCGCGACGACAAGCATGACCGGCGCGATGATCGCAGGGACGACAGGCGTGACGATCGCCGCGACGATGAGCGACGTGGCGGGGGCAATGCGCAAATCACCATCGGCGGCTACTTCGGCGAGCGCCAGCGCGCCTCGGTCTACGAGGCCTACGGCCAGCCGTCGCGTGCCAACTGCCCGCCCGGCCTGGCCAAGAAGAACAACGGCTGCCAGCCGCCCGGACAGGCCAAGAAGTGGAAGATGGGCCAGCCGCTGCCGCGTGACGTGAGCTACCGCCCGGTCGAGGCCGACATCCGCGTGCGCCTGGGCACGCCGCCGGCCGGCCATGAGTTCGTGCGCGTGGCACAGGACATCCTGCTGATCGCCGTCGGCACCAGCATCGTCATCGACGCCATCGAAGACCTGCAGCGCTGATCAGGCAAGGCGCAGCGAACCCGCGGGGACAGGCTTCCATGGACAGAAGCACTTCCCGTTTCGCCTACACGCGCAGCCTGCGCCTGTCGGTCGGCATCGCGGCGCTGCTCTTCATCTGCTTCGGCATCTATGTCCAGGCCGAAAAGCAGGTTGATCGCGCCAACGAAGCGCGCTACCGCTCCCGCCTGCTGGCTGACGAGCTGCGGCAGTCTTCCGATGACCTGACCCGCATGGTGCGCAGCTATGTGCAGACGGGCAACCCGCTCTACAAGCAGTACTTCTCCGACATTCTGGCCATCCGTGACGGCCGCAAACCTCGGCCAATAGGCTACGACGGCATCTACTGGGACCTGTTCGGGCCGGACGGGCGCGCGCCACGGCCGGACAGCGACCAGTCCATCAGCCTGCTGGACCTGATGCGCCAGGCCGGGTTCACGGCGGCCGAGTTCGAGCGGCTGGAGCAGGCCAAGGACAACTCGGATGCGCTGACCGAGATCGAGCACGTCGCCATGAACATGGTCGAGACCCCGGGTCCCGATCTCGCGCAGCAGCGCCAGCAGGCCAGCCGCATCCTGCACGACGTGATCTACATGCAGGCCAAGGCCGACATCATGCGGCCCATCGGCGAGTTCTATGCCCTGCTGGATCAGCGCACGGCCGGGGAGGTTGCAGATGCCATGCGCCGCGCCGAATGGCTGCGATGGCTGGTGGTGGGGCTGGGCGCAGCCTTGCTGCTGGCCTTGTGGGACAGCCTGCGCAAGCTGCGCGCCACCCTGGGTGGCACGCCGGACGAGGTCTACGCCCACATCGCGCATCTGGGCCGGGGGCAGTTCCATGACCCGATCGCCGTCCCGGCGGGCCAGGAGGACAGCGTGTTGGGCTGGCTGCAGCAGACCCAGCGGCAGCTGCACCAGATGGAAGTCGAACGGCGCGAATCGGATGCCCGGCTGGTGCAGCTCGCGGACTACGACCCGCTGACCGGCCTGCCCAATCGCCGCCTCCTGCAGGACCGGGCGCAGACCGCGCTGGGCCGTGCCCATCGGCATGGCGAGGCTCTGGCTCTGATGTTTCTCGACCTGGACCGTTTCAAGAACATCAACGACAGTCTGGGGCACCAGCTGGGCGACGCGCTGCTGGTGCAGGTTGCGCAGCGCCTCAAGTCCCTGCTGCGCGAAGAGGACACGGTCTGCCGCCTGGGCGGCGACGAGTTCGTGCTGCTGTGCCCGGGCACCGACGCGGCCAGTGCCGCCCACGTGGCGCGCAAGGTGCTGGCCCTGGCTGCGCAGCACTACCAGATCGGCGCGCAGGAACTGGCGGTCACCTGCTCGATCGGCATCGCCATGTACCCCTCGGACGGCGACTCGCTGGAGACCCTGTCGATGAGCGCCGACACCGCCATGTACCGTGCCAAGCAGGCCGGCCGCAACGGCTTCCGCTTCTTCAAGGCGGAAATGCAGACCCACTCCGCCCGCACGCTGCAATTGGAAAACGCGCTGCGCCGCGCGCTGGCGCTGGAGCAGATGCATCTGGAGTACCAGCCCCAATTCAGCCTGCACAACGGCGAAGTCACCGGGGCCGAGGCCCTGCTGCGCTGGCACCATCCGGAGCTGGGGGTGCTGTCGCCGACCGAGTTCATTCCCGTGGCGGAAGACAGCGGGCAGATCCTGGAGATCGGCGAATGGGTGCTGCGCACCGCCTGCCAGCAGCTGCGCGCCTGGCAGGATGCCGGCCTGCCGATCCGGCGCATGGCGGTCAACCTGTCGGCCCTGCAGTTCCGCCACCCCAAGCTGCCCCGGCAGGTGGAGCAGGTGCTGGCGCAGACCGGCCTGCCGCCGCAGTGCCTGGAACTGGAGCTGACCGAGCGCGTGGCGATGGAGAACCCGGAAAGCGCCATCGCCATGATGGATCACCTGTCCGAGCGCGGCGTGCAGATGTCGATCGACGACTTCGGCACGGGCTACTCATCGCTCAACTACCTCAAGCGCTTCAGGATCTACAAGCTCAAGATCGACCAGTCCTTCGTGCGGGATATCGCCGAGGATCCGGACGACCGGGCCATCGTGACGGCCATCATCAGCATGGCGCGCAGCCTGGGCTTCCTGACCATCGCCGAAGGGGTGGAAACGCCGGGGCAGCTGCAGTTCCTGCGTGACCACGGTTGTGACGAGGTGCAGGGCTACCTGTACGGCCGGCCCTTGCCCCCGCAGGAATTCGAGCAGCATGTGCGCCAGCATCTGGCCCGTCACCCCGTCGCGCCCCTGGCGGGCGTGCTGAGCTGAGGCCTTAGAGCAAGGGGCGCAGGTAGCGCCCGGTATGGCTGGCCGGGTTGGCGGCCAGTTCCTCGGGCGTGCCCATGCCCACCACGGTGCCGCCGCCCGCGCCGCCTTCGGGCCCCATGTCGATCAGCCAGTCGGCCGTCTTGATGACGTCCAGGTTGTGCTCGATCACCACGATGGTGTTGCCCGCATCGCGCAGCTGGTGCAGGACTTTCAGCAGCAGGTCGATGTCGGCGAAATGCAGGCCCGTGGTTGGCTCGTCCAGGATGTAGAGCGTGCGCCCCGTGTCGCGCTTGGACAGCTCCAGCGCCAGCTTGACACGCTGCGCCTCACCGCCCGAGAGCGTGGTGGCCGACTGGCCCAGCTTCACGTAGGACAGGCCCACATCCAGCAGGGTCTGCAGCTTGCGCGCGATGGCCGGCACGGCCTTGAAGAAGTCGTGCGCAGCTTCCACCGTGAGGTCCAGCACCTGGGCGATGTTCTTGCCCTTGTACATGACCTCCAGCGTCTCGCGGTTGTAACGCGCACCGTGGCAGACGTCGCACGGCACGTAGACGTCGGGCAGGAAATGCATCTCCACCTTGACCATGCCGTCGCCCTGGCAGGCTTCGCAGCGGCCGCCGGCCACGTTGAAGCTGAAGCGCCCCGGGCCGTAGCCGCGTTCGCGTGCCATGGGTACTTCGGCCATCAGGTCGCGGATGGCGGTGAACAGGCCGGTGTAGGTGGCCGGATTGGAGCGCGGCGTGCGGCCGATCGGCGACTGGTCCACATTGATGACCTTGTCGAAATGCTCGATGCCTTCGATCTCCTTGACGGGAGACGGCTCGTCGTGTGCGCGATAGAGCTGGCGGGCCACGGCCTTGTACAGGGTGTCGTTGACCAGGGTGGACTTGCCCGAGCCCGAAACGCCGGTGACGCAGGTGAACAGGCCCACAGGCACATCTACGCTCACGTTCTTGAGGTTGTTGCCGGTCGCGCCGATGATCTGCAGGCGCTGGAGTTCGGTGCGGTCCTTGCCCTTTTGCGGGGTCTTGGCCGAGGCCTCGGCCGGCTCGCCGCGCATAGGCAGCCAGGGTGTGCGGCGCTTGGGCAGCGGGATCTTCAGCGTGCCCGCCAGGTACCGTCCGGTCAGGGAATCCGGGTGGGCCTTGACCTCGTCGTAAGTGCCCTGGGCCACCACGCGCCCACCGTGCACGCCGGCGCCGGGACCCATGTCGATCAGGTGGTCGGCCGCGCGCATCATGTCCTCGTCGTGTTCCACCACCAGCACGCTGTTGCCGATGTCACGCAGATGACGCAGGGTGTCGATCAGGCGGTCGTTGTCGCGCTGGTGCAGGCCGATGCTGGGCTCGTCCAGCACGTACATCACGCCGGTCAGGCCGCTGCCGATCTGGCTGGCCAGGCGGATGCGCTGGGCCTCGCCGCCCGAGAGCGTCTCGGCGCTGCGGTCCAGGCTCAGGTAGTTCAGGCCCACGTCGTTGAGGAACTTCAGGCGCAGGCGGATCTCGCGCACCACCTTGTCGGCGATGCCGGCCTTGGCGCCGTGCAGCTGCAGCTGCTCGAAGTAGTCGAAACATTCGCGCAGCGTCAGGTGGCTGACCTCGAAGATCGCGCGCGCCTGCGGGCCTTCACCCAGTTTCACGTGGCGCGCTTCGGGGCGCAGCCGGGTGCCCGCGCAGGCGGGGCAGGGCTGGGTGCCACGCAGGCGGGCCAGGTCCTCACGCACCAGGGCGGAGTCGGTCTCGCGGTAGCGCCGCGTCATGTTGGGGATGATGCCCTCGAAGGGGTGGGTCTTGCTGACCTTGCGGCCCTTGGAGGCGCCCGAGTCCATCACGTAGCTGAACTTGATCTCCTCTTCGCCAGAGCCGTGCAGAAGCACCTCCTGGATCGGTAGCGGCAGCTCCTCAAAGGGGTCCTCGAGCTTGAACTTGTAGTGCTTGGCCAGGCTCTCCAGCATGGCAAAGTAATAGGCGTTGCGCCGGTCCCAGCCCTTGATGGCGCCCCCGGCCAGGCTCAGGCTGGGGAAGGCCACGACCCGCGCCGGGTCGAAGAACTCCTGCTGGCCGATACCGTCGCAGGTGGGGCAGGCGCCTTGCGGCGAGTTGAAGGAGAACAGGCGCGGCTCCAGCTCGCTGATCGAGTAGTGGCACAGCGGGCAGGCATAGCGCGCATTGAACATGTGCTCGGTGCCCTGGTCCGTCTCCAGCGCAATCGCGCGGCCCTGGGCGATGCGCAGCGCGGCCTCGAAGCTCTCGGCCAGGCGCTGGCGCAGCGCAGCGTGTTCGGGCTCGTCGGCACCGCGCACCTTGAGGCGGTCGATCACCACGTCAATGTCGTGTTTCTCGGTCTTCTTGAGCGTGGGCAGTTCGTCGAAGTTCACGGCCTGGCCGTCGATGCGAAAACGCACATAGCCCTGGGCCTGCATGTCCTCGAAGACATCGGTGAATTCGCCCTTCTTCTGGCGCGCCAGCGGCGCCAGGATCATGAGGCGCGTGTCGGCCGGCAGGGCCAGCACCGCGTCCACCATCTGGCTCACGGTCTGCGCCTGCAGCGGCAGATTGTGGTCGGGGCAGTGCGGCGTGCCGGCGCGCGCGTAGAGCAGGCGCAGGTAGTCGTGGATCTCGGTCACCGTGCCCACGGTGGAGCGTGGGTTGTGGCTGGTGGCCTTCTGCTCGATGGAAATCGCCGGCGACAGGCCCTCGATCAGGTCCACGTCGGGCTTGTCCATCAGCTGCAGGAACTGGCGCGCGTAGGTCGAGAGGCTTTCCACGTAACGGCGCTGGCCCTCGGCATACAGCGTGTCGAAGGCCAGGCTGGACTTGCCCGAACCCGAGAGGCCCGTGATCACCACCAGCTGGTTGCGCGGGATGTCCAGGTCGATGTTCTTCAGGTTGTGCGTGCGCGCCCCGCGGATGTGCATGGCCTGCTGCTGCAGGGCGTGGGCCAGGTAACGGCCGGAGACTTCTTCGGCGAGAACGGGGGCGCGCTGGCCTTCAGGGGTGGAGTTCAAGGGCGGCCTATGGGCAAAACCGTCCATGATAGAGAATTCCGGTCGGCCTGACACGCCGGCCGGCCGGATCGGGGACAATACAGGTCCTGCCCGCCCCTGCGCGGGCCTTCTCTATTCCGGTGCCCGCTTTCCCGTGTCCTCCACAGTTGCCACAACCGCCGCCAGCCCCGACGCCTACGCCATGACCGCGCGCGAGCGGCGCGCCAGTGCTTCGCTGGCTGCCATCTTCGCCCTGCGCATGCTGGGATTGTTCCTGGTGCTGCCGGTCTTCGCACTGGAAGCGGCCCGCTACCCGGGCGGCGACGATCCGGTGCTGATCGGCCTGGCCATGGGCATCTACGGCCTGACCCAGGGTCTCTTGCAGATCCCCTTCGGCATGGCTTCCGACCGCCTGGGACGCAAGCGCGTCATCATCGCCGGCCTGCTGGTCTTTGCCCTGGGCAGTTTCGTGGCCGCCCTGGCCGGCAGCCTGACCTGGCTCATCATCGGCCGTTCCCTGCAGGGCGCCGGTGCCGTCTCCGCCGCCGTCACCGCGCTGCTGGCCGACCAGACCCGCGACGAGGTGCGCACCAAGGCCATGGCCCTGGTGGGCGCCAGCATCGGCCTGATGTTTGCGCTCTCACTGGTGCTGGCGCCCCTGCTGGTCACCACCATCGGTCTGGCCGGCCTGTTCACGCTGACGGGCTCGCTGGCCCTGGCCGGCGTGGCCGTGGTGATCTGGTGGGTGCCCACCGAGCCGCTGCAGCACAAGAACCAGCCGCGCGGCAAGCTGTCCGAGGTGCTCACGCATGCCGCCCTGCTGCGCCTGGACGCCGGCGTGTTCATCCTGCACGCCGTGCAGCTGGCCATGTGGGTGGCCATTCCCGCCCTGCTGGTGCAGGCGGGCCTGCCTCCGAAGCAGCATTGGTGGGTCTACCTGCCGGCCGTGCTGGCTTCTTTTGTGGTCATGGGCGCCACCCTGTTCCCGCTGGAGCGCCGCGGTTACCTGCGCGCCGTGTTCCTGGGCGCGATTGGCCTGGTTGCCCTGGTCCAGCTGGGTTTGTTGTGGGCGACGGATGCGCCGCACATCGCCTGGCTGGCCTTCATGCTCTTCCTGTTCTTCTGCGGCTTCAATGTGCTCGAAGCCAGCCAGCCCAGCCTGGCCTCGCGTGTGGCCCCGCCGCATGCGCGCGGCGCGGCCCTGGGCGTCTACAACACCCTGCAGTCCCTGGGTTTCTTTGCCGGTGGTGCGGCCGGCGGCTGGCTGGTCAAGACCCAGGGCGTGCCGGCGCTTTTCATCGCCTGCGCGGTCGGCATGGGCCTGTGGCTGCTGCTGGCCTGGCCCATGGTCGCACCGGGCCGCAAAGCGCCATAATCACCCGAATATCTGGAGGAATTCCCCATGGCATCCGTCAACAAAGTCATCCTCGTCGGCAACTGCGGCCGCGACCCCGAAATCCGCTACCTGCCCTCGGGCCAGGCCGTGGCCAATGTCAGCGTGGCCACCTCCAGCCGCCGCAAGGACAAGAATTCCGGCGAGATGATCGAAGACACCCAGTGGCACCGTGTCACCTTCTATGACCGCCTGGCCGAGATCGCCGGTGAGTACCTCAAGAAGGGCCGCCCGGTCTACGTCGAAGGCCGCCTGAAGTACGGCAAGTTCACCAACAAGGACGGCGTTGAGCAGAACACCTGCGACATCATCGCCACCGAAATGCAGCTGCTCGGTGGCCGCGAAGGCTCGGGCGGCCCGGCGGACGACGACGGCGGTGGCGCTCCGCGCCGCAGCGCTCCCCCGGCCGCGCGCCCGGCGCCCAGCGCCGCCCCGCGCCCGCAGGCCCCAGCCAAATCGGCCAGCGGCTTCGAGGACATGGACGACGACATTCCTTTTTGACCTCCCAGGGAGACCTCTCAGGCCCGAAACCCCGCTCACCGCAAGGTCAGCGGGGTTTTTTGTTTTTGGAGCTTGTACTCCTGGGGGTATATCGTATATACTGCACCCAGTATATGGAGAACCCCATGAAATCGATCCACACCATCGCCTTTGTCGTTTCCCTGGCCGTCCTGGCCGGGGCGCCCGTTCTGGCCCATGGCGGCGTCACCGTGCCCACGGTCCAGATCGGGGCGCGTGCCGTTTCCACCGGCTACGAGATCGATGGCGTCATCGAGCCGGTCAAGCAGAGCGTGGTCTCGGCGCAGGCTTCCGGTCGCATCGTCACGCTGGCCGTGAAGATGGGCGACCGCGTCAAGGCCGGCCAGCTGCTGGCCACCATCGACGACCGCGAAACCGCGGTCGGTGTGCAGCGCAGTGCGGCCCAGGTGGCGCAGAGCGAGGCCGAACTGCGCAACGCCCAGGTCAACTACGAGCGCACGCGCAACCTGCAAAGCCAGGGTTTCGTGAGCCAGGCCGCGCTGGACGTGGCCGAAACCCAGTACAAAGCGGCCCAGGCGGGCAATGCCCAGGCGTCGGCCGGGGCGCGCCAGTCGGCGCTGTCACAGGGCTACACGCGGGTGACCGCCCCGTATGACGGCTGGGTGCTGCAGACGCATGCCGAAGCCGGCGACCTGGCGGTGCCAGGCAAGCCCATCGTGACGGTCTACGCGCCGCTGCCGCTGCGCGCCGTGGTGCAGGTGCCGGCCTCGCTGGCCGAAAGCACCCGCGCGGCCAAGGAGGTGCTGGTGCAGCTGAGTGATGCCAATGGCGAATCGAAATGGGTCGCGCCGGTCAAACGCAGCGCCATGCCGGCGGCCGATCCCGTATCGCAGACCGTGGTGTGGCGCCTGGACCTCTCGCCGCAGGCGGCGCAGAATCTGCTGCCGGGTCAGCAGGTGCGCGTGCGTTTCGTCGGCGGCCAGGCCACCCGTACTGTGGTGCCCGCGGCTGCGGTGCTGCGCCGTGGCGAGCTGACCGCCGTCTATGTGGCGACGGAGCGCGGCTTCGTGCTGCGCGCGGTGCGTCTGGGGGCCGACCACGGTGCCCAAGGCGTGGAAATCGTGGCTGGTCTGGCCGCCGGTGAGCGCGTGGCGCTCGACCCGGTCAAGGCCGGTCTGGCCGGTGCCGTTCCCGCCCAACCTTGAGGACCGTCATGAATAACAGCCAGGAGGAGCGCATGGGAGTTTCCGGACGCATTGCGGCGGCCTTCCAGGCCAATGCCATCACGCCTTTGCTGGCCCTGGTGGCCCTGCTGCTCGGCCTGTTCGCCGTGTTCGTCACGCCGCGCGAGGAAGAGCCGCAGATCAACGTGACCATGGCCAATGTGCTGATCCCTTTCCCCGGGGCCAGCAGCACCGACGTGCAGAACATGGTGGCGCGCCCGGCCGAGCAGGTGCTCAGCCAGATCGCCGGCATCGAACACACCTATTCCGTGGCCCGTCCCGGCCTGGCCGTGCTGACCGTGCAGTTCAAGGTGGGCGTGCCGCGCACCGAGGCGCTGGTGCGCCTGTACGACGTGCTCAATGCCAACCAGGACTGGTTGCCGCGTGACCTGGGCACGCTGAGCCCCATCGTGAAGCCCATGGGCATCGACGACGTGCCGGTGCTGGCCGTCACGCTGTGGGGCAAGGATGCCGCGCCCGCGCATGAACTCGAGCGCGTGGCGCATGAGGTGGAAACCGAACTCAAGCGCGTCAAGGGCACGCGCGAAGTGCAGACCATCGGCGGCCCGGGCCGGGCCGTACACGTGTGGCTGGACCCCACGCGCCTGCGCGCCCGTGGTATCGACGTGCTCACGCTCAAGCAGACCCTGACCGCCGCCAACTTCGGCATGCCGGCCGGCAGCGTGCTCGACACCAAGGGCAAGAAGAACGGCGCCGCGCCGCAGATGCTCAGCGTGGAAACCGGCGAATTCCTGCGCTCGGCCCAAGATGTGGGCGACATCGTGGTCGGCGTGAGTCGCGGCGCCCCGGTCTACCTGCGCGAAGTGGCGCGGGTCGAGGCCGGCGCCCAGCAGCCGCAGCGTTATGTCTGGTTCACGCCAGGCGCTGCCATGGCCAAGGCGGCCGGCGCCGACACCAGCGCCGCCGCGGGCCAGGTCTACCCGGCCGTGACGTTGACCGTCACCAAGAAACCCGGCGAAAACGCCGTGGACGTGGCCCGCGCCGCCAACGACCGCGTGCAGGCCCTGCGCAACACCGTCATCCCCGGCAACATTGAAGCCACCGTCACCCGCAACTACGGCGAGACCGCGGCCGAGAAGGCCAACAAGCTGATCCAGAAACTGGCTTTTGCCACCGGCTCGGTGATCCTGCTGGTGGGTTTTGCACTGGGCCGGCGCGAGGCGGTGATCGTCGGCGCCGCCGTGATCCTGACGCTGATGGCCACGCTCTTTGCCTCCTGGGCCTGGGGCTTCACGCTCAACCGCGTCTCGCTGTTCGCGCTGATCTTCTCCATCGGCATTCTGGTCGATGACGCCATCGTCGTGGTGGAAAACATCCACCGCCACCAGCAGCTCACGCCGGACGCACCGCTGCGCGAGATCATTCCGCGTGCGGTGGACGAGGTGGGCGGCCCCACGATCCTGGCCACCCTGACCGTGATTGCCGCGTTGCTGCCCATGGCCTTCGTGAGCGGGCTGATGGGCCCCTACATGAGCCCGATCCCGATCAACTCCAGCCTGGGCATGGCGATCTCGCTGGCGATTGCCTTCACGGTCACACCCTGGCTGGCGCTCAAGCTGATGAAGGAGCACGGCCCCGGCCATGCCGCGCACGACAGCCATGCGGGTGGCGGTATCGGCGCCAAGTTGCAGACGCTGTTCACCCGCGTGCTCACACCCTTCCTGACCAGCTCGCGCCAGCGCCTGCTGCTGCTGGCCGGCATCGGGGCGGCGCTGCTGCTGTCGGTGGCATTGACCCTGGTGCCGTCCTCCTTCGTCGGCGTGGTGCTCAAGATGCTGCCCTTCGACAACAAGAGCGAGTTCCAGGTGCTGGTCGAAATGCCAGCCGGCGCCCCGCTGGAAGATACCGCCGCGACCCTGCACGAGCTGGGGGCCTACTTGGCGCAGCAGCCCGAGGTGCAGGACCTGCAGGGGTATGCCGGCACTGCCTCGCCCATCACCTTCAACGGCCTGGTGCGTCAGTACTACCTACGCAGTGAGGCCGAGCAGGGCGATCTGCAGGTCAATCTGGTCGACAAGCACCACCGCAGCGACAAGAGCCACGTGATCGCCCAGCGCCTGCGCCCCGAACTCGAAAAGATCGGGCTCAAGCATGGCGCACGTATCAAGGTGGTCGAAGTGCCGCCGGGCCCGCCCGTCATGAGCCCCCTGGTGGCCGAGATCTACGGCCCCGACGAAGCCGGCCGCCAGCAACTGGCCCAGCGCGTGGCCAAGGCCTATGGCGAGACCGCCGACATCGTGGGCATCGATACCTCGCTCAAGGAGGACGCTCCGCGCGCCTGGCTGCGTGTGCGCCGTCAGCGCGCCGAGTCGCTGGGTATCCCGGTGGCCGCTGTGGCGCAGACTGTCTCGGCCGCGCTCTCGGGCACCGACGCCGCCTGGCTGCACGACGCGCAGTCCAAGTACCCCGTGCCGGTGCGCCTGCAGCTGCCGCGCGAGCAGCAGGTCGGCCTGGACGCGCTGCTGGCCTTGCCCATGCGCGCGGCCAACGGTCAGCTGGTGCCGCTGTCGGAGCTGGTGCGTGTGGAGCGCGGTGTGATCGACAAGCCCCTGTTCACCAAGGACCTGGCCAACGTGAGCTATGTCTTCGGCGACATGGCCGGCAAGCTGGATTCGCCGCTGTACGGCCTGTTCGCCATCCGTCCGCGCCTGGCCGAAGCCGCGCTCAAGGACACGGGTGAATTGAACGAATACTGGATCAGCCAGCCCACCGACACCTGGCGCCAGTACGCCCTCAAGTGGGACGGCGAATGGCAGATCACCTACGAGACCTTCCGCGACATGGGCGCCGCCTATGGCGTGGGCCTGATCCTGATCTACCTGCTGGTGGTGGCGCAGTTCCGCTCCTACACCACGCCCCTGGTCATCATGGCGCCCATCCCGCTGACCATCATCGGTGTGATGCCGGGCCATGCCATGCTGGGTGCGCAATTCACGGCCACCTCCATGATCGGCATGATCGCGCTGGCCGGCATCATTGTGCGCAATTCCATCCTGCTGGTGGACTTCATCGAGTTGCAGCTCAACCAGGGCATGAAGTTCCGCGATGCCGTGGTGCAGTCGGCCGCCGTGCGTGCGCAACCCATTGCGCTCACGGGCCTGGCCGCCATGATCGGCGCCTTCTTCATCCTGGACGACCCGATCTTCAACGGCCTGGCGATTGCCCTGATCTTCGGCATCCTGGTCTCCACGCTGCTCACGCTGGTGGTGATCCCCGTGCTTTACTATTCGCTATACCGCCGGAGGTATGAGAACGCCGATGGCACGCCCTTGCTTCCCGCATCCGCAACCTGAACCTTAGGAGTTAAAAATGACTGTTGAACGCTACATCCGCATCATGGCCGGTTTCTTCGTCATGCTGTCGCTGGCCCTGGGCATCGAAGGCAGCCCGATCTTCGTGAGCCCCTGGTTCCTGGCCTTCACCGCCTTCGTCGGCTTCAACCTGTTCCAGTCCGGTTTCACCGGCTTCTGCCCGCCCGGCATCCTGCTCAGGAAACTGGGCGTGCCCGAAGGCGGCTCCTGCGGCACCAAGTAAGCCATCACCATGAGCGAGTCCAAGCCCCGTGTCGTGCTGCGCCAGCAGCAGGACTTCCAGTTCGCCATTGACTTCGGCACCGGCCAGCCGCCGCTGATCGGTGACGAGCACCCGCCTCTGGGCCAGGGCCAGGGGCCCACGCCCGTGCAGCTGCTGGCGGCTGCCGTGGGCAACTGCCTGTCGGATTCGCTGCTGTTCGCGCTGCGCAAGTTCAAGCAGGCGCCCGAGCCCATCAGCTGCGAGGTCACGGCCGAGATCGGCCGCAATGCCGAGAACCGGCTGCGCGTGCTGGGGCTGGACGTGGCGCTCACCCTGGGCGTGCCAGCTGCAAAGCTGGAACACCTGGACCGCGTGCTCGACCAGTTCGAGGCCTTCTGTACCGTGGCCAGCAGCGTGAGCCAGGCTGTGCCCGTGCGCATCACCGTGCGCGACGCCGAAGGCAAACAAGTCAAATAAGGAAGACAGGCATGGGCAAGAGTACTGCGACGAAAAAAGCCGCCAGCAGCCTGGAGACCGGCTGCGACCCCACGGTCCTGACCGACAGCGACGCGCGCACCGAGGTCCTCAACCGCCTGCGCCGCGCCGAAGGCCAGCTGCGCGGCATCCAGCGCATGATCGAAGACGGCGAGAGCTGCCTCAAGATCGGCCAGCAGTTCTCGGCCGTGCGCAAGGCGCTGGACAGCACCTACCTGCGCATGACAGTCTGCTTCATGGAGCAGGAACTCGAAGCGCGCCTCTCGCCCGGCGAAGACCAGAAGGCCGATCTCTCGGCCATGATGAAAGACATGGAGACGCTGCTGGCGCGCATGGGGTGAGCGCGCTGCGGCCCAGCCTCAGGCTGCCGCCTGCCCGAAGGTTTCGTCGAGCGCAGCGATCCATTGCTGCTTGAGCCGCGTCTCGGCAAAACTTGCCTCGAAACTGTTCTTCGCCAGCGCGTAAGCGTGTGCGGCGTTCAAACCCGTGGCCGCGAAGGTCTGCGTGTAGTTGTCGTTGACGTAACCGCCGAAGTAGGCCGGGTCGTCGGAGTTGACCGTGGCCACCAGGCCGGCGTCGAGCAGCGCACCCAGGTTGTGCGCAGCCAGTGTGGAGAAGACGCAGAGCTTGAGGTTGCTCAGCGGGCAGACCGTGAGCGGGATGCGGTCCTGGGCCAGGCGGCGCATCAGTGCGGCGTCGTGCACGCTTTGCACGCCGTGGTCGATGCGCTCCACCTTCAACACGTCCAGCGCGCTCCACACATAGGCCGGCGGCCCTTCTTCGCCCGCATGGGCCACCAGATGCAGGCCCAGCTCGCGGCAGCGCGCGAAGACGCGCGCGAACTTCTCGGGCGGGTGGCCCCGTTCGCTTGAATCCAGACCCACGCCGATGAAGAGGTCGCGGTACGGCAGGGCCTGCTCCAATGTCTCGAAGGCTTCCTTTTCGCTGAGGTGGCGCAGGAAACAGAGGATGAGCTCGGCGCTCACGCCCAGGGCCGCGCCATCGCGGCAGGCCCGGTGCAGGCCCTGGATGACGGTTTCCATGCTCACGCCGCGCGCGGTGTGGGTCTGCGGGTCGAAGAAGATCTCGGCACGCACCACATGGTCGGCCGCCGCGCGCTTCAGATAGGCCATGCCCATGTCATGGAAATCCTGCTCGGTCTGCAGCACACCCGCACCGGCGTAATAGATGTCCAGGAAACTCTGCAGGTCGGTGAAGGCATAGGCCGCGCGCAGCGCCTCCACGCTGGGGTAGGGCAGGCTCAAGCCATTGCGCTGCGCCAGCGCGAAGATGAGCTCGGGTTCGAGCGAGCCCTCGATGTGGATGTGCAGCTCGGCCTTGGGCATGGTCCGCAACAGATCGGGCAGACGCTGGGGCGCGATGTCGGGGATGGATGGCATGACCTGTTCCTCCTGTTTTCTGAAAGAAAAAGGGCTGCCGAAGCAGCCCCTTGCACTCCCCTGAAGCTTTACTTGCCCCCGGGGATCTTGCCTTCCACGCCCTTGACGTAGAAGTTGATGCCGCCGAGGAACTTGTCGTCGGCGACTTCGTCCTTCTTCAGCACGTCCTTGCCGTCCTGGCCGACGATGGGGCCCTTCCAGATGGCGAAGCTGCCGTCCTTCAGGCCGGCCTTGATCTCGTCGATGCGCTTCTTGCTCTCATCGGGCACGTCGGCCGCGATGGACACCATGTCGATGGCGCCTTCCTTCACGCCCCACCAGGCCTGGCCCGTGGTCCACTTGCCTTCGAGTGCATCACGCGTGGCCTTGATGTAGTACGGTGCCCAGTTGATGACGGCCGAACCCAGGTGGGCCTTGGGGCCGTAGGCGGTCATGTCGCTGTCCCAGCCGAAGGCGCGCTTGCCCATCTTCTCGGCGGTCTGCAGCACGGCCGAGGAGTCGGTGTTCTGCATCAGCACGTCGGCGCCGCCGTTGATCAGGGCGGTGGCGGCTTCGGTTTCCTTCGGCGGGTTGAACCAGTCACCCACCCAGACCACGCGGGTCTTGACCTTGGGGTTGACCGACTGCGCGCCCAGCGTGAAGCTGTTGATGTTGCGGATCACCTCGGGGATCGGGATCGAGCCGACCACACCCAGGGTATTGCTCTTGGTCATCTTGCCCGCGATCACGCCGGCCATGTAGGCGCCTTCGTAGGTGCGGCTGTCGTAGGTGCGCATGTTCTCGGCGGTCTTGTAGCCGGTGGCGTGCTCGAACTTCACGCCCTTGGTGTCGGCGGCGACCTTGAGCATGGGCTCCATGTAACCGAAGGTGGTGCCGAAGATCAGGGTGTTGCCCTGGCCGGCCATGTCGCGGATCACGCGCTCGGCGTCGGCGCTTTCCGGCACCTTCTCGACGAAGCTGGTGACGACCTTGTCGCCGAACTCCTTCTCGATGGCCTTGCGCCCGTTGTCGTGCGCAAAGGTCCAGCCGCCGTCACCGACGGGGCCCACGTAGGCGAAGGCGATCTTCAGCGGTGCGGTTTTGGCGGCGGGTGTTGCGGCCGGTGCGGCAGCAGCGGGTTCTTCCTTCTTGCCGCAGCCCACCAGGGCGGCCGTGGCCAGGGTGATCAGGGCAGCCGCCTGGAACAGGCGGCGTTGGGTCAGGTCGGTCATGGGTGTCCTCACTGGGTTGAAAAAACGTTGCGATTATGAGCTGGGTGTGAAAGGCTTGCCCAGCGATGCGGGCATGTTCACGCGTATCCAGGCCGGGTTGCGCGAGATCAGGGCCAGCACCACGATGGTGGCCAGGTAGGGCAGCATGTCCAGGAACTGGCTGGGCATCTCCACGCCCACGCCCTGCAGATGGAACTGCAACATGGTCACGCCACCGAACAGGTAGGCACCCAGCAAGACGCGTGCCGGGCGCCAGGTCGCAAAGGTGGTCAGCGCCAGGGCGATCCAGCCCTTGCCGGCCACCATGCCCTCCACCCACAGCGGGGTGTAGACCACGGAGAGGTAGGCGCCCGAGAGCCCGCACAGCGCGCCGCCGGCCACCACGGCCGCCAGGCGGATGCGCCGCACCGGGTAACCCAGGGCATGGGCCGACTCGGGCGATTCGCCCACGGCACGCAGGATCAGGCCGCTGCGGCTGCGCCCGAACCAGACCACCAGGGCGACCACCAGGGCCATGGTCACATAAACTAGGGGGTGCTGGCGGAACAGGGCCGGGCCAATCCAGGGGAGGTCACCCAACAGGGGTACGGCCCACTGCGTGCGCTCGGGCAGCTTGGCCTGCACGTAGGCGATGCCCGCAAAGGCCGAGAAGCCCGCGCCAAAAAGACTCAGCGCCAGGCCCGTGGCATAGGGGTTGGTGTTGAGCCAGATGACCAGCCAGCCGAAGAGCGCGGCCAAGAGCGCCCCGGCGCCCATGCCGGCGGCAAAACCCAGCCAGTCATTGCCCGTGTGCACCACGGTGGCGAAACCGGCAATGGCCGCGCACAGCATCATGCCCTCGGCGCCCAGGTTGACGATGCCTGACTTCTCGTTGAGCAGCAGGCCCAGGGCGGCCAGCGCCAGCACCGTGCCGGCATTGAGCGTGGCCGCAAGCAGCAGCGCGTAGGATTCCATCATCCCCCCCTGCCCCAGCGCAGCCGGTAGTTGATCAGCGTGTCGCAGGTCAGCAGCGTGAACAGCAGCAGGCCCTGGAACACGCCGGTGATCGATTTGGGC
>Ga0208633_100131_pt1 | contig 23616 bp, 19 predicted proteins | sample LakWasMet63_LOW9_2_FD_183895 | JGI IMG/M metagenome (GOLD analysis project Ga0208633, IMG submission 183895) | Freshwater sediment methanotrophic microbial communities from Lake Washington under simulated oxygen tension - Sediment Metagenome... | ecosystem: Environmental > Aquatic > Freshwater >...
TGGCAGTTGGATAACGGAGAAAGTAAACCAAAATCACTATTGGCTGGGCTGAATTGAGATAAAGCCCGGCTATTTCGACGTGAAACAGTGATAACCGGTTAACTAACCAAAGAAGCAATACCGCAAAGACGTATTGGTTAAGCAATGGTCAGAATGCCGAGAACCCTGCCCGACAGACTCCTAGCGGTTTGTCTTCGGCGACCCGCGTTTGTCCTGCGTCCACCGTATCGCGTACTTCGCTTGCACACGACAGGGCGGACGCAATGGATTAACGTCGTGTTCCGCTAATGCTGCATTTTTGTATTCTTTCAATGCTCTGATACGGTTTTAATACTCAACATCAAGTAATGTTAAGAGCGTCGAGACCGAGACCTTTCACCCGCTAGCAATAAAGCGCCCGCCAACAGGGCGATCGCACTGGTTCCGGATGCAGCATCAATTTCAGGGGCCTTTACATGCCCATGCCAATGTCCATGTCCGTGCCTATCTCCATGCCTATGTTCGTGCGCCTCTATATACGGCCTGTTTTCTCCTCCACGGTCAGCCCAAACAGGACCCGTTGTTAGTAACATAATCGTCGTTGCGCCCGCTAATAATATTTGTTGAATTTTCATATAAATTACCTTAGCTTTCTATTTTGTTTGGTGAGAAAAAGAAAAGCCGAACTGCTGTGTGTAACATTAATAATGTTGCTTGGGTAGTTTAGCTTTTTTTGGATTTAGGACCCCTGGCCTCCTGTTACAACTTTTCAACAGGATTGGTTTTAATTTCGCCGATGCACCTCAGTCAAGCTCAAGCTTTAAAGCAGAGAGTGACGCATACTGAATCCTAATCCATAAACCTAAATAAAATCGTTGGAATGGCGGAAGCAAGATCATAGTAGGGGAAAAAAATCACCGGCACAATTAGTGGGAATACTTAGGGGACTGTTCGAGAATAGAACATTAAAAATAAGATATAGCGCGGCATGCCCGGTCTGTAAGCTACATGCTGTATGCAAGAAATCTATAACGCCATTCTCGGATAGATTCCTGAAAGGATGCCTATCTTCATTATGAGAACCGATATTACCAGCCCCGGCAGCGACCAAAGAATGCCAGTCAAAGTCGCCAAACTCGAATGCCGGCCTGCTCCAGACTGGCCCGATCAAAACACGCTTTGACATCGATAAAGCAACCGCCCTTGATCAGTTTTTTCTGGAAATCATCTGCCGTGATGGATGTCAGCTGCTTGTGGGAGACCGTCGCCACTATGGCATCGGCGCGAGGCAGCTCGTCCCAGTCAAGAAGATGAACACCGTACTCGTGCAGAGCTTCTTCCGGATCGGCATAAGGGTCATGCACAAACACCTCAATACCGTAGCTCTTGAGCTCGTTGATTACGTCTGCCACCTTGGAATTGCGTAGATCGGCGCAGTTTTCCTTGAAAGTAAGGCCGAGCACATTCACTCGTGCGCTTTTGATGTAACTACCCGAAGCAATCATGTTCTTGACTGTTTGTTCGGCGATAAGCTTACCCATACCATCGTTGATTCGGCGTCCGGCTAAAATCACCTGCGGGTGATAACCCAGCATCTCAGCCTTGTGCGTGAGGTAATAAGGATCTACGCCGATACAATGGCCTCCCACTAAGCCGGGGCTAAACTTAAGAAAGTTCCATTTGGTACCGGCCGCCCTAAGCACCTCGCTGGTGTCAATATCCAATTTATCAAAAATTATGGCCAACTCGTTCATTAAGGCGATATTGAGGTCGCGCTGTGTGTTCTCAATCACCTTGCACGCTTCCGCCGCCTTGATTGAAGAAGCTCGATACACACCGGGTTCCACGATACTTTCGTAAAGTGCCGCAACTTTCTCCAGGGTTTCCGGCGTATCGCCGGAAACCACTTTGAGAATTTTTGTCAATGTATGCTCACGGTCGCCGGGGTTGATACGCTCGGGCGAATATCCCACAAAGAAGTCTTCCTTCCATTTCATGCCGGATTCGCGCTCCAATACGGGGATGCAGATTTCCTCGGTCGCGCCCGGATATACCGTGGATTCATACACCACAATGACACCTTTCTTCATGTTCTGGCCGGCATTGCGGCTGGCGCCGATTAACGGAGAAAAATCCGGGATATGTGCCCCATCCACTGGCGTGGGCACGGCGATGATGATGATGTCGGCCTCGGCCAAACATTTTGGATCAGCCGAATACTCGGCATGTACCGCAGTACGCATTTCCTCATCGGGTAACTCACGGGAAGGATCAACGCCACGCTGGCAGGATTTTACCTTGGACTCATGAATATCGAAACCGATAGTGCGCGAATGCTTGCCGAACTCAATGACAAGCGGGAGGCCAACATAACCGAGACCGAGAATTGCAACAGTAGTCATTTAATTATTACTCCTATAATTTTTACAATGCCTTTGCCAAAAGGCAAGGATAATTCTTTAGATAGATAAAGCGATGATCAGAAAAAGTAGAACACGCAATTTATAACTTAAAGTTCCGGGGTTAAATAAAACAAACCAGGTAATGATGAATAATGTTAGTCCTATGGGGAGGGTAAATAAATACGTGTAACCGCTTATATTCGGCTGAGGGGGCAACACCGGCAACAGCTCGAAAACCCTGAAAGGCGAGCAGGGTGCGATTGATATTGCAACGTCGCATGATCGTAACGGTAGATTGGGGCCAGTGTTTGTGGCAAAAAATTAACAATGGCTTGATATTGATCGACGATCAAATTCCGTTATTTATCTTAATATGAAAAATTGACAGTAACATCTCAAGCTTCGATTCAATAGAATCCAATCCGGCCGACCAGTCAGCGCCCCGGTCATACCCATAAATCCACATGGAAAATAAAGTGCAAACCATGAATGCCAATATTGACCATTTTATGTCTACAAACAGCTTGTTTTTCACAACTGAGTCGCTTATCGCGATTTTTGAAATAGGTTCCAAGTCATTGAGTCCGCTATAACCAGAAGGCGCAAGACGGAGCCATTGCAGTGATTTTAGTACCGGACGCGGAATTCTATCCAGTGAAATGAGATTGAGGAAAACTTGAATCGAGTAAACACCGCTTAGTAAAACAGCCAGTGTACCGACCCCCATCGCCAACAAAAATGGCAATGCATAGAAGCCGCAGAAAACGACTGCGATCAAGCCAAGAAACAGAAAACTTGTTTGCAAGTTCGCGGTGGAGCAGCGAAAACCGCTGAGCCGCCGAACGATTGCGTAGATCATAAACGCATGAAAAACATAGGATCCAAAGAACGCGATACCGGCACCCTTCAAACCGAAAGAGCTCACACAGACCCAGGCGAGACCAAGGTAGACGACAGTCCAGGCCAGCTCTGAAAATATCAGGAGATTTTGCACGTTTTTTACGACGATAATGAAGCCCATCGGCCAGGAAATCACGCGAAGGATCATGCCCAGACATAGCCAGCGCAAGATTTCCACCGCGCCTTCGAATTTAGGGGTGTAGAAGAGCGCGATGACCAGTGGTGCAAAGGTCAGGGTTGCTATAATGCCCGGTCCTGCTAGCAACATGCTGACATGGGCTTGTTCATTCACCACGCGGTTGCATTCGGGATTGTCCTTGGCGATAGCGGCTAAGCGAGGATAGAAGTCCGCTCCCATTGCCTGCAAAATGAATCCGATATAGAGTCCACCCAGCGCCCAAGCCGATTGGTACAATCCTGCTGCGTCGAAGCCGACTTTGCGAACGACTATGAGGCGCACCGCATAGGCGGCTCCAGTCATCAACAAGCCGCTGACCATGAATGCGAAACCGAGCTTCAACAGGGCCGCTGCTTCCTGCCCCACTTGAGAAGCCGACATTGTATGCATTTGTGTCTGTATTTTTCGGCTGTACCACCATGACGTGAGGAGCGTCATCGCGGCGACAAGTACGAGCGATATGACTACTCCCTCTTCGCGGAGAAAATATACCGTGGGGATGCTGATGAGCGTCCCGAAAAGCGCCCCCAATACACTCATCTTGGCGAGGTCGGAGATTCTGCGCATGCCTTGTATCAATGCGCCCTGACCTGCGGAGACTAGATTGAAAAATACAGCAATTGACAGTAGCGCTACAGCAGTAGCATGTTGGTCGTTGCCAAAAGTCAGCTTCGACAGCGGCCCGGAAAACCCGATAAGAAAAACTGCGCCAAGCGCTCCGAGTAAGATCGATATTCGTCGCAGCACTGCGGCAGTTCGCGCGATCCGCTCTGCGTCGTCCGAACCGACTGCTTCGGCAATCTGCCGCACACCGCTACTATTAATGCCCATACCGGCAACGCTAATCGTAAGGTCGGCAATCGATCCGTACAGACCCATCAATCCGACTCCGGACGGACCCAGCAACATCGCCATGGCCTTGGTGCGAATGATCCCAATGATGATGTTCAGTATCGACGAACCGCCGATCAACGCCGAAGACTTTAAAATCTGTCCGTAGGTATGTTTTTTAGTCATGGAATTTCCAAGTTAGTAAGATGCTAAAGCCGAACATGCTGAATTGCCACAACAAACGATCTTTTCCGAGATCTATTGGCGCCATTTTTTGCTTCTTCGTCGCCACTAACCCCCTAAGAAAGCGGTGTTGGCTCGAGGTCACACTGGAACGTAACCCAATCGCGCTCAAATGGGACATCCTGGCTTGGTCCGCCTGATGAGTAAAGTCATTTCAATAGGCTACCTAACGACATATTGACTGTCAAATAGCACTAATACCTATGTACTTTTGCCTACGTAAAAACATGTAACTAATAGTACGTAATTTAAGCAAGCGTTAATGTCTGATCAATACACTTTAAGCGGGGTATATAGAAATATGTAACCAAATATTGCTCGAATGGGACGTCCTGATTTGAGCCGCCTGGTGAGTAAATTAATTTCAGTGAAGCGGCGAACGACATAGGGGCTGTCCAGTAAGCGTCAATGCTTACGCGCTATTACCTACGTAAAAATATGTAAGTAATAGTACGTATATTTAAGAAAACGTTAATATTCAAGCAATACACTCTAGTTGAGTTATATAGAAATAATATCGCATGGATAAAATGGAAGAGACTTCACGATTTTTGTGATTTTTCTACGTTACACTTTAGGCGAGTCTTATAGAAATCCTTTTGCATGGATGAAATGGATCATATGATTCTTATGAATTTTCAATATAATTCAATATGATATAAAAAAATAGACATCGAATGTCTCGTAAATTAATGGTCTTATGTATTAGAGGTAACATTATGAATAAATCGACTAAATTGGTATTTTTGCTTTCGCCCCTAATCCGCTTTTCAGAAGCGGTCTTTAGCTTGTCTCAGCCCCCTAGAATTACCCCCTGCGTCTTTAAATCCAATTAAGAGGACTATGGAATCTATTATGAAAAATTATCTTACGAACACCTCCTTGCGCGAGCTGTTCCCTCATTTTCTGTTGGCCGGACTCGCCCTGTTTTTATTTAGTGGCAATTTATTCGCTGGAAGCGCAAACCTCGCCTGGGATGCCAGTGCGTCATCAAGCGTGGGGGGATATAAAGTAGCTTACGGTCAAACCAGCGGCAATTACACCTCAACCATTGATGTAGGCAACACAACTACTTCCGCGGTATCGGGTCTACAAGCGGGTACCAAATACTATTTCGCTGTGAAGGCCTATGATTCGACCAAGACCGTTGAGAGCGCTTATTCCAATGAGTCCAGCATGACAGTGCCGGTCGCGACGACGGCAGTAACGGCGGATTTCACAGCAAGTAAAACCAGCGGTGTCGCGACTTTGGCGGTGGATTTTACGCCTGTCACAACGGGGACCATTACCAGTTGGGCATGGTCTTTTCCCGGCTCATACACGCCTACCGTCACGAACACAACAGCTAAAGTTACCACAGCATCCTATCCGACTGCAGGGACGTATAGTGTAAGCCTGACGGTAACCGGATCCAGCGGAAGCGTCACCAAAAGCTATCCGAACCTGATTACCGTAACAGCTCCAACTACGACTACGACTACGACTACAACTACGGGGACAACTACGGGGACAACTACGACTACAACTACGGGCACCAGTAATACCGGCTTGGTGGCAGCCTATGGCTTTGATGAAGTCAGTGGCACTACTGTTGCGGATGCATCGGGTCAAGGTAACCTCGGCACTATTAGTAATGCAACCAGGATAACCAACGGTCATAGTGGAAATGCACTGAGTTTTAATGGTACGAATGCCTGGGTCTCAGTCAATGACAGCGCAGCACTGGATCTTTCAACCAGTATGACCCTTGAGGCATGGGTGTATCCAACATCCCTGACTACCGGCGGAAAAACTGTATTCTCGAAGGAAAAGTCCGGAGGGGCGGTCTATAACCTCTATGCCAATGAGGATGCCAATGTACCTCTTTCTTCTTTCAATGATGGAAGTTATCGCGTCATATCTGGTCCCAGCCAATTGCCGGCAAATCAGTGGGCACATCTTGTGTCAACCTATGATGGGCAATATCAGCGGATTTATGTGAACGGTGTAGAGGTTGCCAAGCGAGCACAGACTGGCCTGATTCAGCAATCCACAGGCGCGTTGCGCATCGGTGGAAACAGTGTTTGGGGCGAGTATTTCCAAGGCTATATTGATGAGGTACGCATTTATAATCGGGCTTTGACCGCAACAGAAGTCACTTACAACTTAAAGACTGCAGTCAGTGTTTCAAATCCGCAGCAGTTTGTTATGGGCGACAAAACCAAAGAGCCTTGGGTCGATTATAAACCGCAGGGTACAGCGCAAGCATACCGGACGACACCTCAGAAGACCGGCGTAGTAACCACTGTGCAGGTTTATCTGGATGCAAGCTCAACCGCAACGGAACTGGTTGCCGGTGTTTATAAGGACAATAGCGGTCATCCTGGGGCTCTTGTCGCTCAAGGTAAATTGAGTACGCTTAAGTCTGGAGCGTGGAACTCGGTACCGGTTCCCGTAGCCTCTGTTACCGCAGCCCAGCCTTATTGGATTGCGATACTGGGATCGAAAGGGCAAATCGGATTCCTTGATCTATTGGGATCGGGAACCGGTTTGATGGAATCGAGTGCTTCCACTACCCTAACGAGCTTACCCGCTACATGGACTGGTTCGGTATTTAAAACCAATTCGAATATGTCAGTCTTTGGGAATGGGTATTGATAACGGGTCAATGACGGCTTAAACGGCATGCCGACGGGGCTGGCATCGCATTGGGCGAGGCTAGCATCCGTCGGCTACAGCAGATGGATGGTAACCACCTGCCGCCTTGGATTTAACTAGCGACGAGGAAAGTCTCTTGCAAAAAGATTAACTGCAACAATAATTTATGAATACTTATCTCACGTCTTTAGTTTTTTTAATTGTGTTTTTTGGTCTCCCAAGACCTTTTTGAGGTTTACTATTATGAACAAAACTATAATTGGTATATGTTTTAGTTTTCTCTTCGCCTTTAATGCCTATGCTGCGAATCAGTTCGTACGCCAAGGCGCAACAGGCAGCGGAAATGGCAATGATTGGAATAATGCCTATACTTCGTTGCCGTCCACATTGACACGCGGAGACACGTATTACATTGCCGCTGGCAATTATCCAGGAAGAACATTTAACACTCCGACCAGCGGTACTTCGGTGATTACAATCAAAAAAGCTGTCGAATCAGATCATGGAACGGATACTGGATGGTCATCCAGCTATGGGACCGGGCAAGCCAGCTTCAGTGGTATGTTCGACTTCACCACCTCTTATTGGGTAGTTGATGGGCAAACCGGGGGAGGCGCTGGGAGTTGGAACACTGGGTTTGGGTTCAAGATTACAGAGACCAATGCTTCAAATGCCATAGTCCGCGTGAGCTATTCCGGTACGGCGAACAATATTACGGTCAGTCATGTAGACATGCAAGGGGGAGGTGGAAGTGGTCAGGGTGGTTCTTACTCAAACGATGGTCTCGCAATTTATAAGTCGGCAACTAATGTCACTCTGTCGCATGCGTGGATGCATGGCATCGGGCGGTGTCCAGTGTTTATTACCGGAGCCAAGGACACGATACTAGAACACATTTATGTCGAGTCTTTCAATCCTATCAACGGAGTCCATGCTGAGGTTATGAGCACTGGACAGGACACTATGGGTGATTTGACGTGGCGTTATAATTTAGTAACCACCATCAAGTCAACCGGAGGCCTGATGTGGGATAACAGTACCAACACAGCAGCTCATATGTATGTTTATGGAAACATATTCTACAAACCCGCTGGTGCGAATTGGGATGTGGCAAACGGGGTCATCGGGGGATGGACAGGCGGCAATGGTGAGAAGTTTGGCAACGTATGGGTATACAACAATACTTTTATTAACGTTGACCAGCAAAGCCTGAGCACCTTCCCTAACATATATTCTAATAACATCGCCTACAACAATCTCTTCTACAATAGCACAAGCCCGGATTTCGGTAAATTCGGTACGCACGATTACAACCACTTCATTAACGCTGGAGGGACGCATTCGGAGACGAATGGCACAAGCGCCACAAGCGGCGACCCCTTTGTAAACTTCGTCGGATTGGACTTCAGGCTGAAAGCTGACACCACCAAAGGTAATTCACTGGCGCAGCCCTATAATATCGATCCCTTGGGTACCGTCAGGGGAGTTAATGGTGTATTCGATAGAGGAGCGTTTGAATTTAACAACAACACCAATCCTACCATAATGCCCCCCACCTTACTCAGAACGATGTAAGCCCCCTGGGCCTACCCTGGAAAATCAAACAGCTGCTGAAGTGAAGTTTTTTCAAATCAGCAGCCCTTCGAGGAGTCGAAAAAAAGAATAGGGATAAAAACTCAGCAGCCGAAGGCCAAGGTGGCTTTCGGCCGCACTAATTGGGAGAATACCTTGGCGAAGTTAGCGGAAAAGCCGTGGTGCATGTCAAAAAAATCACCTACTGGAGGGAGGCGATTCAAATTGATGCGTGCTATAAAATACCCACTCAGCTGATTTTCGCCAAACTGCGTTGCATGGCGCAAGCAGCGAAATGAGTTGGAAGATCTAAACAACACTATTGGCATATACCATGTTCGGCAATATCGAGCTAGAAGAGCCCATTGTGGCGGGCGTGAAACTCCTCGACCACATCATCAACTATTCTCATTTTTTAAGCTTGGGAGTTAAAATTAACGACCTAAGACAAAGCTACATAACGGAATTTTCCCTGGAAAAGGGGCTCATGTCCGGCGTCAATTATCCTGTCCGCGCCCGGACAGGATAATTGACGCCGGACAGGCTCATTTTTAATATCCATTGACAATAGTCATGTTTCAGTTCATGTTTAGATTTTGTTACCGTCGCGTGACCTTATCAGACAGCATCTTATCAACTACACATGAATACTACTGCTATAGTTTTTTTAATGCTTAATGGGGTTATATTGTTAACAATCCCACGGCAGTGGGCCGCTCTGCCTCTCCTAGTCGGAGCTTGTTACATGACACTTGGTCAAGGAGTCACGCTGGGGCCATTTAATCTTCACGTCATCCGAATATTGATAGCTGTCGGACTTGTAAGGGTGATAGTACGAGGCGAGCGTTTGCAGGGTCGGATGAACAGCCTTGACTGGCTGATGTTGATATGGGGTGCCTGGGCGCTGTTTAGCAGTCTCTTTCATAGGGATTCTATTGGCGTGTTAGTAAATCGGCTCGGTCTTGTATATAACGGGTGCGGCATCTATTTCCTTCTTCGCGTTATCTGTCAATCACTGGATGACGTGGTCAGGCTATACCGCATTACGGCAATCCTGTTGATTCCACTATCCATTGAGATGCTTAACGAGAAAATCACAGGGCACAATCTTTTTTCCGCATTGGGAGGGGTCTCGGAAATCTCTGAGGTTCGCAATGGCAGGATTCGTGCTCAAGGGCCTTTTGCTCATTCGATTCTCGCAGGGACGGTCGGTGCGGTATGCCTGCCATTAATGATTGGCCTCTGGCAACAACACAGGAAGACTGCGATTGCAGGAATTATTGCATGTTTTTCAATAGTTATTGTATCTGCTTCCAGCGGACCAATCATGAGCACTTTATTTGCCATTGGGGCATTGATTATGTGGTATTGGCGTCAACGAATGCGACTTTTCCGATGGTTAGCGGTTCTGGGCTATATCGGGCTGGATGTCGTTATGAAAGCGCCAGCCTATTACCTTATAGCACGCATCGATCTGACGGGCAGCAGCACGAGTTGGCATCGAGCTGCATTAATCGAGGCTGCCCTAGAACACCTCTCTGAATGGTGGCTTGCGGGTACCGATTACACCCGCCACTGGATGGACTATGGCGTTGGTTGGAGTCCAGATCACATTGACATCACGAATTATTACCTACGAATGGGAGTAGATGGTGGACTGCCTTTGATGTTGCTGTTCATTGCCATCCTCGCCAAAGGGTTCTCCATCGTGGGACAAACGTTGCAGCAAGCGACTAACCCACTCTTGTCGTCCCAATTCATGACATGGGCACTTGGGGCTTCACTCTTCTCGCACTCCGCCTCATTCCTATCAGTCTCTTATTTTGACCAGTCAGTTGTGTTTCTTTATCTTACTCTTGCAGCAATTTGCTCCAGTTCCATCCAAACGACTTCTATCCAGACAACGCGATCGTTCACGACCAAAACAAGATACAAAGATACACTGGAGGGAAGCTTAACAAGGCGAAAATCTCTGTCTCTTGTAGCCGCAGACTCTGATAAAAAATAAGACAGAGCGCGCTTTGCCGCCAAGCTTATATGGATAGAGGTTTCCAGAATAGAGATCAAAGAACAGAAGATGAGCGGTATTCCAACTTAACGGAATGACAAAAGTATTCTTCTCAAGTTATCACCATGTTTCCCGAGAGGAAGGAGTAATCTTTTAGTATGGACTGCAATCATCCATGGGTTCTTGTTAAGCGCCATCTGATAGAATCGGTTGGCAGAAGTCGAATCCCCCTGCCAATAAAATTCATTGCCCACGCTCTCATAGACTCGCGCGCGAACCCAATTTTTCTCGGTTTCACTCGAATCGTATCGTCGTAGCGATTCCTCCAGCACTTCAAAATTCATAAAGGAGCTAGACCCTCGATAACGCTCACTCGCTATGATACGTGCATACGACTCAGCGACTGCGCTAAGGCATTCCTTTGCCACGTTTGTATACCCACCATCAATAGCTTTCTTCCTGATAATCCAGGGTATCGAAACCTCCTCAGCAGCACACCCCTCAAGACTTTCTTGAGTCAACTTAGTTGTCATACTTAGATCATGGTGTTCCCGATAACAGAGCATGGGTTCGGCGAAATATCCAACGTCATAATATAGCGCGAAGAGACACCACAAATACCAATCGCCAGCCCAAGGCATAGTTAATGGGAAAAAGCTGACATTATCGTAGCATTCACGTCGGACCATCCCGGAAGGACACAGCACGAAGTTTCCACGGAGAAGTTTTTTCAACAAAACATGACCGGGAATGATACGGTCATTGTCCCCACGATTAGAATAGCTCCCCAAAACTCTAGTCTCTATTTGATCTCGAACGCCGAATCCAGGACAAAAGACATATCCGACGTTTGGATGGTTATCCAAAAGGCCAACATATTTTTCCAAAATATAAGGTTTTCGCAGGTAATCATCGGCAGAAATAAGCCATACGTATTTGCCTCGGCTCAGGGTAATACCTTTATTGTAGTTCCGAAGGTGTCCCAGATTTGGATCATTGCGTATGTGTTTTACTCGTGGATCCTGGAACGACTGAGCGACTTCCGCCGTGTTATCAGGGGAGCAATCGTCCATGATCAGCACTTCGAAGTCGGAAAAAGTTTGAGAAAGTATCGAATTGATACATTCCGGCAACAGATGAGCTAGGTTGTAACACGGAACGACGAAGCTAACGATTGGGTTTTTCATCAGATATAATTTCCATTGTGTACTGTTTTCAAATGACCGTTGGAGGGGGTAAACCAAATTCGTACAAGCAAGTACCTTAATTAAAACCGTAGGTCTGGAGGTTAATAAGACCTCTTAGTGGGGAGCTGATGCTCGATGCCCACGCAGTTGCCCACTACCCTCAAGCCAAACGAGAGCCTTCTAGGATTATATAATCCTACTTCTGCAGTGAGCACTGGTGCCCCTGGTTGCATACATCATTTTTCACCGCTTTATTCATTTGTTGTACGGGAATGTCGATCCATAACACTGGGCTCATCTGACAACTCACCGCGCCTGTTCCGCTCTATGGCGAGTTCCAAGGCCTGTTCAAACAGGTCCGTGGCATCATCCCAAGTGAAGCGGGTCGCCGTGCGGTAGGCTGCATCCGACATTTGCTGCCACTGTTCTTGCGATAAGTTCAACACGTGCAACACTCGATCCGCAAGCGCACCCACATCCCCCACATCGACCAAATGTCCGTTCACCCCTTCCTCAACTATATCCTCCGGTCCTCCAGCGCGCGTGGACACAACCGGACACCGACAGGCCATCGCTTCTAGCAGCGGCAAGCAAAACCCCTCCAAATGACTCGCGGACAACCACACATCACATTGTGCATAGATATCCCTGAGCTTTTCCTGTGGTGGCCGGTAATGAAACTCCGCGAAGGGAGGGAGTCGTAGGTTCAAGCATGGTTGCTCGGCACCGAAGGAGACGAGGCGAAGCGCTGGCATAGCCACTGCCACCCGCTCGAGCGCCTTGAGCATCGTATCACACCCCTTTAGGGGGGCGGTGTGATACAGCAGACCAACTGTAGGAACATGGCTTTTTCCTCTCGGCACGGCATGGAACTGGGCCAAATCCACACCGTTGGACACATGCGAAACGATCGAGTCCCCGAACTTTTCTCGCGCCAGTTCAGTCAGCCACTTGGATACCGTGATTTTGTGCATCGGCATACGCCAAGTGGAGTCCAACTTCGGGTTGGGCTTGCCGTCCTCCACTTCATAGCCTTGGATGAAGATCGCCTTGGCACCTTTCGCGGGAGAGAGCCGCAGCACCCCATAAGCAGTCGTATAATAGGTCGCCACCACGACATCTGCGTCCGGCACATCCGTATCCGTTACCGGCCTGATCTTTTCCAGCACCCGGCGTTCCACGCTAATCGCATCAAAATGCGAAGGCTCGCGGCGCCTTCCGGGCCACCCCCGCCCTAATAAGAACGATGTCGCCTTGTGCCGTAATGAGACGTCCAGGGGTGTCGAGATAATGAGCACATCGTGTCCACGCCGCATCAATTGCTCGGCGTAGATCGCGACCACCCGAGTACCTCCCTGCAATCCCGCGAACGGAAGAACGAATGTAATCCTCATTTTCTTAACCGCCTTTATTAAGATTGAACATAAAGTTTCTAATTTGAGATAGTTAAAACAATGTAGTTAAAGCAGATAAAATTGAAGTTTCTAGCAAAAAGAATCAAAGCCCAATGTCCGTGGATAATTACTTACCATGCAAAGGGTTCATTCTGTTTCATGTGTCGTTTTCACTTTTATCAGTTTCAATTTCACCTTTTGCTACTCTCCCCCGCCAGATAGTTTTTAGTTTATCTGTCAGTCCCATTTTTTGAAGTACTTGCCGCGCGGTACTATCCAACATGATAGACAATCTAAGCATTGCCCGAAGAACCAACCCTTTCACTGTTGGCGCAAACAACCAGACTGTCTTCTCCCGCCAGGAATGATCTCCAAACCGTTGTTTGTATGGCGCATCCCCCAGTCCGAAATCGAGCTTTCGGACGCCTTCCAGCGCCAACTCATCAGCCATGCGAATGAAGATCAGGGTACCAACTTCGTACTTGCGCAAATCTGGATCATAACCGGTCTCTGACGAATGAAAAACACCTTGATAAACGAACCCAAACCAAAAAGCCCGGACTTTCCCATCAATTTCCAGCAACTGCACACGCAACTGCCCCCTGCGGGCAAAAAGAGCAAAACGCTGGCGATATTCCTCATTGTCTATAAAGCCAGCGCCCAATCCCCGTTGATAGGTACGCGCCGCAACTTCTTCAAGCCGAGCACAAAGTACGGATATATCATCAAATCGGCTCATCCAGCGCCAGGAAACCTTGTCCGGGAAGGCTGACTCCAGTTCCTGCTGCTTTTTACGAATCCTAGAGCGGTGCTTAGATCGCACTTTATGCTCTATAAATCCCTCTTCCGCTGGGATATCCATCTCCCGGTGAATATTCCACTTAAGCTTCTTTTCACAAAACCATGGCGAACTGTAAAGCAGTAAGGCCTGTAACAGAGTCGAATGCTCAGAGAGATAGTGAAATTCAATGGCATCGGCCACGCCAGAACCAAGCAAAGACCAAAGATAATGGACAGACTCCCTAGCTGTCTCTTCGTCCACGTGAGCAAGTAAGCCTTGGTGGATAACTGCTATTACTTTAGCGGATATCCTCACTGGCCTTAAATAGCCAATGGATGGTGCAAATTGAGTTCGCTCCAGACGCCCAGCCAGCAATGCATGTGGTTTATTATTTTGTTCTATAACTGTAACGAATGGAGATTCGATCTCTGAACGAAGCTGACAGACAAGATTAAATTGAGCAAAATCGTTGTTAGTATGATTTTGCCATCTCTCCCAATAGGTCCGCACTGTTTCCAGCTCTTGTGATGTTTTAATTATTCTAATGTCGTACATTAATAAGTACCCGCTCCCTAATACATCTGATATTTTTACGCCAAAATACATCGATTTAATATATAATTCAATTGGTTATAATGGCATTCATCTGGAAAATCATGAGCAGGTACTTACCCAAAGCAGGTAGTCCTGAAATATGGAGGTATGCCAGACCCCACATTACCGCCCTCAACCCACCGAACCTTACATCGTACATAAAGGACTTAAATTTCTGCGCCCGATTAAAGATAGTTTTGAACTGCATCCCGCCTTCTTCGTCATGGCATATGGTGAATTAGCATTTCCATCTAACCAATACTCGGATCGAAATGCCCCGCTAATCAACTTTCCTACTGTTTAGCCATAAATTTTTCGGAAAAGCCCATATTAATTATGGATAAATGCTTAATTCTAGTACTTCTTGACCCACCTTTCGCCCCCAAGTGTCCAACGCAATCTTGCGATCCATTTTTTCAGTACATTTTCGCTTGGAGGTTCTTTTCCAAGAAGTCTGCGAGACGACCACAAAAATAGCAATAACCCGAGCCTGACGACGCATGTGCCGAACATTGCGAGGCGGTAAAGGCTAGCGTACCACAATGACCGTGACTTTCGGAAAAAACGCCATCGGGATTCCAACATCATTACGGTGGAAAAAGTGTTTACGCTGGTTTGTGAGCTACTCGTGCCACCATGGTGGACAATGACCGCAGTCGGAACATAGTATGTATGTAATCCGGCCTCTCGCACCTTGAGACAGAGATCGATATCCTCCGAATACATAAAGTAATCGGTGCTAAACATCCCGACATTCTCAAACACCGCTCTTTTCATCATGATACACGCCCCCGAAACAGCATCCACCTCTTTCGGCAACTCATTATTTGCCAGAAGTGGTTCCGTACCCCATAATCCAGATCTCGGAAAAAACTTACGAAGCATGTCGGAATCAAGCACCTGATTTAAAATGGCCGGGAATGCACGGATACAAGTTTCCTGAACGGATCTGTCGCTGTTTAATAGTTTAGCTCCCACAATGCCGGCATTTTGCAAAGAATTCAGATGATAATATAATTCATTTATTGCTTGACCTTCAATTTCGGTGTCTGGATTTAAAAATAAGATATTTCGGCCATGCGACACCTTGAATGCTTCGTTGTTTGCCTTCGCAAAACCGATATTTTTATCGCTCTGGATGAATAGAACGTGGGGGTAGATTTGCCGCAGCACCTCATCGCAGCCATCAAAAGATGCGGAATCGATCACCACAATTTCGAACTCGATTCCTTTTATCCCAGCCTCAATCGAAGCAATCGATTTAAGAAGATAGTCCTTTGAGTTCCAATTCACGATGATAATTGATAAATCCATAGGACGCGAATTATCTGCTTCGACGGACATGCCTATTTGTTCAAGAAATTTCGATGCCATAGCTCTAAAGATACTAGTAGGTAGATGTGCCTCATATATTGCTCTTTTCCTTCCTGATGACTTTTAACAATTTGCCGGATATAGCTCTGATCAAAGTAACGAGCTATAGAAGAATCACTACTAAGAAGACAGTCCTCGACGAGCGGCATCATTGGCCCTCGCAGCCAATCGGCTATTGGGTGTGCGAATCCCTTCTTCTTACGATAGATCACCTCTTGAGGTAGCCATTTCGCCAAGGCCTTCTTGTGCAAGTACTTTCCGGTTAACCAATTAAGCTTAAGTGCTGGTGGTAGACTCTCAATAAATTCGACCAAGCGATAGTCCAAGAAAGGTACACGTACCTCTAAGGAGTTAGCCATTGATGTTTTATCCGCCACCATGAGTAAGTCGTCCGGCAAGTTTGCACGCGTATCGATGTATAGCATTTGCGATAATGGATCGAGATGCTGCACGTCCATCTGTAACCGACGTAGCGCCTCCCTTGTGCCGTAAGGATCTGCCTCGAAACGCTCTTTGATTATTCCCGTATAGAGCTGCGCTTTCATATCGGCACTGAAGAAGGAGTAGATCTTTGCGAAACGAGTCAAGATGTCGGGTTCCGACAAAGAGGCTATACCTCGTTTCAAACGTTCCATAGGAAACGGAACTTTGGCGATTTGCGGAGCAAGACGTTGCGTGATCAGGTTTGGCAAACGGCTGTAAACGGTCGAGAGCTTCACGCCGAGATAACGATCATATCCTGCCCATGGCTCGTCGGCGCCTTGACCGCTTAGAGCGACCTTGACGCGCCCACTCGTTAACTGCGCCAGAAAGTAAAACGCAGGAGCAGGCTCATGCGCAACCGGCTCTTCCAAGTCATTCAAATAGCGTTCGAAATAAGAAAGGTAATCCCCACAGCTCACCATCATGCTATTATGCTCAGCACCAAACCTACGAGCCATTTTCCTGGCATCCTCAACTTCATTAGTCTTTTCCCCACCTTCGAATCCGATGGTAAAGGTCTGCACAGGTCCGGCAGAATACTTGCTCATGATGGCCAGCAAGGCTCCTGAGTCAATTCCCGAGCTGAGAAACAACCCCAATGGTACATCGCTCCGTAATTGCAGTCGGACTGTGTCTTCGAGCAACGCTTGGTATTCTTCGATCAATTCTGATTCTCGCCAATTCTTCCTAAAATACGGAACTGTATGCCAATAGCGATTAATCTGGATATCGTTCTTTGTTACCCGCATCCGATGGCCAGGCGGCAGTTTGAAGATATCTTTAAACAGCGTCTTAGGCGACGGCACATACCGGAACGTGAAGAGCTCTGCCAACGCATCAATGTCCATTTCCCGCGCACAATACGGGGTTTGAAGCAAGGACTTGATCTCTGATGCGAATATCAACCGACCTCCGACCAGAGAATAGTATAAGGGCTTGATCCCGAGATGGTCTCTCGCCAGAAACAGTTCCTGTTTACGCTTGTTCCAGATAGCGAAGGCAAATATTCCATTGAAGTGGTTGACGCAGTCTACATCCCACTGTGCGTAGGCGTAGATGATCACTTCGGTGTCCGATAAAGTCCTGAACGTATGGCCTAAGGACTTAAGTTCATTGCGGAGCTCGATGAAGTTGTAAATCTCCCCATTGAAGACTATCTGTAACGTTTCATCTTCGTTGAACATCGGCTGAGTGCCGCACTCAACATCAATGATGCTGAGCCGACGATGCCCCAACCCAATCTCGCCATTCAGAAAGTACCCCGCTCCGTCAGGTCCCCGATGCGTGAGCACCGTATTCATCCGTTCGAGGGTGGCTCGGTCAATGGCATTTCCCGACCGATCAAATATTCCGCAAATACCGCACATGACAAATATTACCTCTACGTCAATTATAAGGCCCCCTCTTTAGGGGGAGGTACTACTGTAATACTGTCGTCACCCACCGTACCCGATGCGGCATAAAGAAGTACAGTAACGTTACGACAGGGAAGAAAACGACGAAATGAATAGCGTTAAAAGAGCATCACTACCGTCCCAACGCTGGACAAACCTAGCGTGTCGAACATTACTCATCGATCTGAGCCCAGTGCAAACGCCTCAGGAAGCGCAGGAGTTTACCTCGCTGCTCGTCCCTTATGTACCGGACAACATTTGGAGGCAGAGCAATCGAATCCCCCTTAATCATACCTTTCAAATATCCATAGAAAGTAGCGGCACTTCCCACAACTATTGGTCTGTCCATCAAACGATAGACACAGCGTAGACACAAGAACAAGAAACCGTATCCAAGCGATTGAAAACGTTGCCCCTCCTTTACTCTCGATACCAGTGGTCGGGCTGTTGCCGTGCCGGTTCGACGGAGCTCAAGTACGCGAAGCTCGGGGAAGGTGCGTGTCTTCCACCCCTTCATTCGCGCCATAATTTCAGCTGCGGCGTCGATGCCGCCTTGTGGCAATGCTAGGTATCCTCCAATCTGCTCAAAACACTCACGCCGAAACATTTGAACAGCCCCCGCCACGCTGTCGAGAGCTACATTCTGGCTAATAAACTTACCGCCAATGCGGGTAGAGACCATCCCTCCAGCAACTCCGAGATTAGGGTATCTATCAAACGCACAAAGGATCTTCTCGAAGTAATCCGTCTCCAGAGAGATGTCGGCGTCTAGATTCCCAATGTATTGGTAGTCACATAGCTGCGCCTCGTTCAGGCCATGATTAAAAGCACGTACTTTGTTGCCGAAATTCCTGCCATCCGATCGACTCAAATTGACCACTCGAAGAAAATCATATTGCTTCGCGTATTGTTCAGCGATTTCCCCCGTGCGGTCTGTTGAATTATCATTCACCACAATCCATTTAAGTGGCCGGACGGTTTGGTTAATCATAGAGTAGATCGTTTTCTCAATGAAAGCTTCCTCATTGTGCGCAGGCGTAATAATTATGTAGGGCGCCACGGCTTGTTCTATTTCCACAGTATCTCCAGTTGCTCTGTTTAAGTCGTTAGATTATAAGAACCTGATACGCCAGTGAAGGAAAAGTAAGGCTTAAATTGAGTATTAATATGTTTCCCACTGCTTCCAAGAGTTATTTATCCCGCTCAAAGTGTCGAAGCCGAATTTATCGGAATGTTGTTCACAATGAGCGAGAAAGGGCGTAAGTGTTTGCTCATTTTGCTGTGTAAACAGCTTTGAATGGCCTATAAGAACGAACGGGAGCAACTTTTCTTGACGACGATCATAAAGATTTGATGCCCTGTACACTGCATTAATCAACTGCTTGCTTGCGCACTGATTAAAGTCAGCTTTCCAGGCGTGTTTCTGGAGGATTGTGGTCATCCAAGTCCATCGCCTAGTGTGTGTGGCCATATTCTCGCCACCTTGTGGTGTGCAGTATTCGTCTTTGTGACGCACTTTGTGACGCCAACCCATGATGACACGGTAGATGCGGCTGGGCGTCAGAAACGCGCCGATCCAGCGCTTTTCGCTGTAGATAGGCAGTTCCCACAACTCGCTGGTATCATCACGACTACAAATATCGTCTTCTTTCACCCGCCAAGGAGCGATCTGACTATACGCCCTAGAATAATCGAAAGCCACGATGCCGTTTCGGTACCCATACTTGAAGACAGACGTATCGATCTTGATTCCATTGTTAACTAAGGCCCGAACGACACTCTTGGATGGACTGACCGACCAGTTGGCCGCGCGAAAAGCAATGCAACGGTACATAGGATCTACCGGTCTAAGTAGCGTTTCAAGAAACTCTTTGCAGGTCCTGACCATCCAGTCCATGCGATCATAAGGCAAGTCGGCGAAGCTGTATTCTGACCAATCTTGAATCCAGCACCCATTGTCATGCGTCGCATTAAAATAGGATGAGTGGATGTGCAACTGGACGTCGTGTCCCCTCTGAATCGCGTACCGAAGCTGATTCGCTATACCATCATAGCAGTACTTGTCATGGTCATATTTGTCCTTATATTCCTTGAATTTCAGTATCTCCGCCACATCCGCCATGATACAAAGTTTGGCCCCATATCTCTCACACAAGGAAAGAAGCTTGTAAGTGGGTTCGATCATCAACACTTGAGGACACCCGTCTCCATTGCCGTGAATTTCATAGTCAAGAGTTAGAATAATTCGTAGCACTAATGTATTCCCCTTATCCTAAAAAAATCGGTTGGCGTTGTATAAGCGTCTTCAGGATAGATAAGTCAACTTCTTTAATCAATAAGTGCGACTACCTATCAGGTAGGCTCGCTATTGAGCTGAATGCCTTATTTTTGGATATACCAGTATTATCAATAAGGCTGTTGATAATACGCTCCGATGTCCGACCATCCCAGAGCGGCGGTATCTGGCCAATCTCCATGCTACAACCAAACACCTTGTCAACGTCGGCGGACAGTCTGTCCAAATTAGTAAGTTTGTTGCTGCCCATCGTGATCGTGACCGGACGCTCCGTGTTTGGACGTAGCGTCAGACAGGGCGTTTTGAAGTAGGTACTCTCCTCCTGGAGGCCGCCGGAATCTGTGAGAATAAACCGCGCAGTCTGTGTGAGATACAGGGAATCATGATAACCGAGCGGTTCCACAACCCGTAGCCTTTGGTTATCAAGCGAAATACTGAACTGCTCGCACATTTTGCGCGTCCGGGGATGCATTGAAAACACAACGGGGGTGTCGTCAGCGATGCGCTGCAGCTCACTCATGATCATGACCAGTCCGGCTTGGCTGTCCACATTGGATGGACGATGAAGCGTCACGTACACAAAATCCTTCTCGACTAATCTCAGTCTGTCAAGAACTTGACTGGCCCTCGCTTTTTCGAGATTTGCCACTAAGGTATCAATCATCACGTTGCCGACAAGTTTTATCTTTGAATCGGGAATCCCTTCTCTTAGTAAATTCTCATTAGCGTCGGTCGATGGTGTTAGCAATAGATCCGCCAATGCGTCCGTGACAATCCGGTTTACTTCCTCCGGCATGCTACGATCAAAACTACGTAAGCCTGCCTCCACATGCGCCACCTTAATTCCCAGTTTAGCGCAAACTAAGGTGCAAGCCATCGTCGAGTTGACATCTCCAACTACCACTACCCAGTCTGGTTTCTCCTGTTCGCAAATGGGCTCAAATTTCGTCATCACGTTGGCGGTCTGCACTGCATGAGATCCTGATCCGACAGCCAGATTGATGTCTGGCGCGGGAATACCAAGGTCAGCAAAAAAAATATCGGACATTTTTTCATCGTAATGCTGGCCGGTATGGATCAATCGATACTCCAACTGTGTTCCTTGGTTAGCCACATCCGAGGAATACTTCCTTATTTGCTGTATGATAGGCGCCACTTTCATAAAATTCGGCCTAGCTCCCGCAATAATCAGAAATTTAATTTTTTTACTCATGCTTCACTCCTAAATTGGAATACCGTTAAAATTAAACTTTATCGGAATACTCTTTCGTCATTATCGATCCAATATGATCTATGATCATGCCCAGGGCTTTTCTAGGATTTAAACCGGTCGGGATAGCCCCTTTGTTGCGGTGCTGAAGCAGGATTTTGTTATTAACATCATCAATGTTTTCGATCAATACTAGTCTTCCTTCGTTTTGCAGTTGGCGATCCACCGCACCGCTTTTGCCACGAAAGATGCTGTAAACCGGTACGCCCAGCGCCGCTGCCTCGCGATTCATTGTTCCCCCTCCGCTGACTACCAAATCGGAATGCCAAAGTAGATTGAGACCGTTCACCGCCTGCTCAGGTATCATCACCTTAGAATCCTTAAACCACTGCGGCCAATTTTGTCTTATTTGGGTTTCCTGAAGCTTATTTCGTGGCAAAAGGATTGCCTTGATTCCTGGTGTAGAGCAAACCCGTTTCATGAACTCAACGAAAAGAGCGTCACTCTCGGGATTGTGATAATGTGCTTCATTTGCTGGAGGACGGACTGTCACAAGGATGTTCTCGTCGTTAAGATTTAGTTGAGAAACGATACTTGAGTCAGGTTTTAATTCGGGCGCGTAAACATCTTCCTTAATGCCTTCATAGCTTAGAATTCTCTCTTTCGTTTTACACTGCAAAAGTTCATTAGAAAGAGCCGTAGGAATAATTTCCCAACGTGGTTGTAACAATAATGGAGTTTGCGCATGTTCATAGTCCATAATCATCACGGTCGGGATACGGAGTAAGTTGCATAAAAAAATTTGCGATCGAGAACCGTGAGAGAGCCCCAAAACCGGTTTTTCACGAATGACAAACGGCAGCAATAGTAGACTACGCCAGCAAAGCCCCCACACTTTAAGAAGAGGATTTTTGCCATAATGCTTGCCAACCTTTTTATAGGCCAAACCGTAAAGAGTAGCTAATTCGCAAACCTGGAAGGCATCGCGTGCAGTCAAAATAACGGTGTATCCCTCTTTTTCCAATTCCCGTATGATCGGTTTGAAAAAAGGCACATGCGGCGTATTATCGAGATCAATCCAAATTTTCATCATAATATTAAGGAAATTAGTAGAATAAAAAATACAGCATATCCATTCTCAATCATGCTATCCGTAGGTCAGAAACTGCTGTCAGTTCTGACCGACATCGGATACATATCCATACTGGTATGTTGGTAGCGGCTGCCTCGACTTGTTCAGAACCAAGCCAAGCAGATTGGTCTGCTCCAGAATGTACATGGAATGTTGAAGCTCTTCGGACGTATTCTTTCCATCCTCGACAACGAGTAGCGCGGCATCGGCATAGGGCATCAATACCATCGCATCGTCCGCTGCAAACAGCGGCGGAAGATCTAAAATAATGATCCGGGATTCGTAGCGCGATTTGATTTCTTGAATCAGGCTGATCATTTTTCGGGATGAAATCAATTCCGAAGAATTGTTATCGGAACTTTTCCCGGGCAATACAACCAGGCGCTCAATGCCGGGATTGACTAAAACATCCTCCAATGGAACATCGCTCGTCAGGCAATCGACCAGCCCGAACTCACACTGGAGACCCAGGTATTGGCCCACACTTGGGCGTCTGAGATCGGCATCAACGATGAGCACGCTTTGGTTGCCCTCCATCGCTATGGCAATCGCCAGATTGACGGAGATGAAAGATTTTCCAGCCTCCGGGGTCGCACTCGTTATGGCAAAGCTGTTCCAGTTATTTTCCCGCAGTTGCTTGAGGACAGTGGTCCGGAGCACGCGAAAATAATCCGCTCGTGGATCGTTGTTGAGCCCCATAATGACTCGATTATTCCGCAGTACATCCGGGTCAATCATGACCGAGTGAGTTTTTGTGTAGCGGATCGAGTCGAGTGGGTATTTATCAGTATTTCTAATCATTGATTTCTCTCCATGAAGGGGGCTAACGGAAGGAAAAAGAAATATATTAAAACGGCGATAACTAACAGGATCAGAACAGCGCCGGTCCAGACTGCAATTTTCCTCTCTTGACTCTGCTGGACAAGGCGTTCTTCCAACTCGGCTGGAGACTCGATGTAGGGGACTACAACGAGCGGCATCAGACCGGTAACTTGGCTAATTGCCCGATACCCCCTAACGC
>Ga0208633_100135_pt1 | contig 23228 bp, 22 predicted proteins | sample LakWasMet63_LOW9_2_FD_183895 | JGI IMG/M metagenome (GOLD analysis project Ga0208633, IMG submission 183895) | Freshwater sediment methanotrophic microbial communities from Lake Washington under simulated oxygen tension - Sediment Metagenome... | ecosystem: Environmental > Aquatic > Freshwater >...
GGTGGACAACGCGCTGGACGCCGGCGCCACCCAGATCACCGTGCGGCTGCTGGCCGGCGGGGTGCGCCTGATTGCGGTGGAAGACAACGGCATGGGCATCCCGCGCGACGAGCTGCCGATTGCCCTGAAGCGCCACGCCACCAGCAAGATCGGCAGCCTGCAGGATCTCGAATCCGTGGGCACCATGGGGTTTCGCGGCGAGGCGCTGGCCGCCATCAATTCGATTGCCGACTGCGCCATCCTCTCGCGCGTGGCCGAGCAGTCCAGCGCCTTTTTGCTGGACGGACGCACCGGCGAGATCCGCCCCGTGGCGCGCAGCGCCGGCACCACGGTGGAAGTGAAGGAGCTGTTCTTCAGCACGCCGGCGCGCCGCAAGTTCCTCAAGACCGACGCCACCGAGCTGGCGCACTGCATCGAGTCGGTGCGCCGCCACGCCCTGGCCCGGCCCGACGTGGGTTTTGCCATCTGGCACGAAGGCAAGCTCGTGGAGCAGTGGCGCGTGTGCAGTGGGCCCGAAGCTCTGCAGCAGCGCCTGGCCGACGTGCTGGGCGAGGACTTCATCACCGAGTCGGTCGTGGTGGACTACGGCACCAGCCTCAACTCGCCCGGCGTGCGGGTCTGGGGCCGCGCCGGCATCCCGGACGCCGCGCGTTCGCGCGCCGACCACCAGTTCTGCTACGTCAACGGCCGCTACGTGCGCGACAAGGTGCTCACGCACGCCGCGCGCAGCGCCTACGAAGACGTGCTGCACGGCCACCGCCAGCCGGTCTATGCGCTCTACGTGGAGATCGACCCGACGCGCGTGGACGTGAACGTGCACCCCACCAAGATCGAGGTGCGCTTCCGCGACGGCCGCGAAGTGCACCAGGCCGTGCGCCACGCCGTGGAAAACGCCCTGGCCGCGCCGCGCGCGCAGGCGGCCGTCAACGGGGGTTCGGCTGTACCGGCCCACCTGGCCGACATTGCGCGCCCCATTACACCGGCCCCCTGGGCTCAGCCTGCTATTAATTTCGGAGCAAACGACGCGTCTGCGCGCGGCCATGAGGTGCATGACCTGGCCGCACTGTGGCAACCCACAACGGTGGCATCTGCCCCGCCCGCCTGGGCCGTGCGCGAACCCGGCTCGGCGGCACTCGCGGAGTCGAGGCCACAGCCCGCTGAAGAAACCGGCAATACCTGGCCCCTGGGCCGCGCCCTGGCCCAGCTGCAGGGCGTCTACATCCTGGCCGAGAATGCCCAGGGCCTGGTGGTGGTGGACATGCACGCCGCGCACGAGCGCATCGTCTACGAACGGCTCAAGAACCAGCTCGACGTGCAGGCCATCAGCAGCCAGCCCCTGCTGATCCCCGCCACCTTCGCCGCCACGCCGCAGGAGGTGGCCACCGCCGAGGCACATGCCGGCACGCTGCAGACCCTGGGCCTGGAGATCACCTCTTTCTCGCCCAAGACGCTGGCTGTGCGCGCCGTGCCGTCCACCCTGGCGCAGGGCGATGCGGTGGAGCTGGCGCGCAGCGTGCTGGCCGAGCTGGGACAGCACGAGGCCAGCACCGTGATCCAGCGCGCCCGCAACGAGCTGCTGGGCACCATGGCCTGCCACGGTGCCGTGCGCGCCAACCGCAAGCTCACGCTGGAAGAGATGAACGCCCTGCTGCGCGACATGGAGCAGACCGAACGCTCCGACCAGTGCAACCACGGCCGCCCGACCTGGCGGCAGGTGACGCTCAAGGACCTGGACGCGCTGTTTTTGCGCGGGCGCTGAGCCCTGCACAGGGCCAGATCGGCCGGGGTTATTGCCTAGCAGCGCTGAACTTTTCTCCGAAGCGGCGCATCATAGAAACCCATGAAACGCTGGTTCCTCCTGCTCCTGGCCCTGCTCACCGCCTTTGCCCTGGTCACGGGCTGCGCCACCCTCGACGAGAAACAGCGCGGCTGGATCTTCCAGCCCTCGGACCGCAGCTGGTGGCGCGGCGACGAGGCGGCCCAGGGCATGAAGGATGTGTGGGTCGACTTCACTTCGCGCGAGACCGGCCAAGCGGTAAAACTGCACGGCCTGTGGCTGGCCCACCCGGACCTGGCCCGCAAGCCCAACGCACCGGTCATGCTCTACCTCCATGGCGCGCGCTTCAACGTGGTGGGCTCGGCCTTCCGTGCCCGGCGCATGCAGGAGTTGGGTTTCTCGGTGCTGGCAGTGGACTACCGCGGTTTCGGCAAGAGCACGCCCGAGCTGCCCTCGGAAACCATGGCCTACGAGGACGCGCGCGCCGCCTGGGACTGGCTGGGCCGGCAGTACCCCGGCCGGCCGCGCTACATCTTTGGCCACTCCCTGGGCGGGGCCATCGCCATCGAACTGGCGGCGCAGGTGGAAGACGAATATGGCACCCTGGTCGAAGGCACCTTCACCTCCATCCCCGACGTGGTCAGCAGCTTCAAATGGGGCTGGCTGCCCGTGGGCCCGCTGATCACCCAACGCTTCGAGGCGATGAAACGCGTGCCCGACATCGGCTCGCCGCTGCTGGTGGTGCACGGCGCCAACGACACCCTGATCCCGCCCGAACTGGGCCGCAAGCTGTTTGACGCGGCCACGGGCCGCAAGGCCTTTGTGCTGGTGGAGGGCGGCTCGCACCACAACACCAACTCGGTGGGGCAATCGCAGTACCGGGTGGCGATCAACGATCTGTTCGGGCTACGTTAAGCCCCTTCTTAGCCGCCTGGTCACTCCCAAGTTCATCAGGCTTGATTCGATTCGTGAGGACGCCAACGACTGCAAATCCGCTGGCTATCAGCATGAAGCCGCCAAGCGTGAAATGCGTCAGCAGAACGGCGTTGAATTTCGCTGGTTCATCCTTTGCATGCACAACATTCTTTGAAGAGCGACTTCCAGAAGTCACTTCACCTGTCAAGAAATTCTCAGTGGCATTGACCACCCACACCATAGAAAGGCCGAAGAGCCCAACGAACCCGATTAACAAAACCAAACGCCGGCCTGTGTTTTTCCAAAACCTCTCAAAACCGTAAAAAATCAGCATCATCACAACTGACACTGCACTGATCTCAATCTCATGGTCCAAGACTGGAGTCAGATAGGTGACGTACTCTCGCAAATGAGGTGAGTAGAAAGTGTACGTATTGGCCAATCCCTTAAATTGCGGGAATATGTTGTGGCCCGCTGCGCGCAGGAACTTTTCGGTCAGTTCGACGACAGGGGCCGCAAGGAACAAAAAGATTGCCGTTTTGAAGCAAACCGATCTTGCTTTTTTATAGCTTGCTTCATTGGGACGCCTATCGTAATGATCAACGATGGTGAGTAATAACGCCACAATCAAAGCGATGGCCGAAAAGGAGATCATCAACGTTGGAATTCCTGAGAGCAGGATGCCGCCCCTCTTGGTAGGAAGGTAGGTGTATCCGGTAGCCACTTCCGCCAGCACAAAGAAAAAAAGGAACAACGCCCCCATTGCGAGTGCCACGCGCCCCCTAAGCGGAATGACGTTGGGTGTATGTCTCTTCATATGCAAAGGTGAAAAGTTGCGCAATCCTAACCCTCCCGCCGCCGCGATTGATACTCAAATTTGCTCGTAGGAGATAGTGTCCAATCTGCTACCCTCGACCGGATGTCTTCCCCGGCTTCCTCCTCTCCCGTCGTCTCCATGTCCCCCGCCCTGATCGTGCTCATTCTGTCCCTGCTGCTGGGGCTGCAGCCGATCACCACCGACCTCTACCTGCCCGCCCTGCCCGCGCTGACCGCAGGCTTCGGCGCCACGCTGCCGCAGGCGCAGCTCACGCTCACCGCCTTGCTGCTGGCCTTCGGCATCTCGCAGCTGGTCTGGGGCCCGCTGTCGGACCGTTTTGGCCGCCGGCCCATCCTGCTCTGGGGCCTGGGGGCCTATGTGCTGGCCTCGGTGGTCAGCACGCTGGCGCCCACCATGGAACTGCTGATCGTTGCGCGCGTGCTGCAGGGTGTGGCCATGGGTGCGGGCGTGATGTGCGCGCGCGCCATCGTGCGCGACCTGTACAAGCCCGTGGAGGGCGCACGCATGATGTCCAAGGGCCTGACCGGCCTGGGCGTGATCGCCTGCCTCAGCGGACCGCTGGGCGGCGTGCTCTCGGGCTGGGCCGGCTGGCGCATCGCCTTGCTCGCGCTCTCGGTGTTCGGCGCGGCCGCGCTGGCGCTGGTGGCCTGGCGCTTCGAGGAGACCGTGAAGCAGAAGAACCCGCAGGCCCTGGAGCCGGCCACGCTGCTGCAGACCTGGCGCGGCATCGTGCGCCACCCGACCTTCTGGGCCTATTCGGCGCTGTCGGCCGCCTCTTATGGCGGGCTGTTCACGGTGCTGGCCTCTTCGTCCTTCGTCTTCATCGACGTGCTGGGTGTGTCGCGGCCGGCCTACGGCTTCATCATGAGCTCGGTGTCCCTCACCTACATCCTGGGCACCCTGGCCTGCCGGCGCCTGCTGCCGCGTCTGGGTGTGCGGCGCTCGGTGGCGCTGGCGGCGGGTTTCACGCTCACGGGCGGCACGCTGATGGGCATCTTCGCGCTGGCCGGCCTGCACAATGGCTGGGCCATCATGCTGCCCTTCTACCTCTTCATGCTCGCCCACGGCGTGCACCAGCCCTGCAGCCAGAGCGGCGCCGTCGGCCCCTTCCCCTACGCTGCGGGCGCGGCCTCGGCGCTCAACGGTTTCCTGATGGCGGTGACGTCCTTCATCGTCGGCCACTGGCTGGGCACGGCCATGGACGGCACGGTGCGGCCCCTGATGTACGGCGTGTGGTTCTGGAGCGTGATGATCGCCCTGGCGGCCTGGACCCTGGTGCAAAAGCATGGCAAAAGCAGCGAGCACTGAGTTCCCGCGCTGTCTCGCGATTGCCGGGCCGACGGCCAGCGGCAAGACGGCGGCCGCGCTGGCCATTGCGGCGAAGTTGCCGGTGGAGATCATCAGTGTCGATTCGGCCCTGGTCTACCGCGGCATGGACATCGGCACGGCCAAGCCCAGCGCTGCCGAACTCGCCGCGGTGCCGCACCACCTGATCGACATCCGCGACCCGCTACAGGCCTACAGCGCCGCCGAGTTCGTGCACGATGCCAGCGAACTCATCCACGCCATCCACGCCCGCGGCAAGAACCCGCTGCTGGTGGGCGGCACCATGCTCTACTTCAAGGCGCTGTTTGACGGCATCGACGACATGCCCCGCGCCGATGCGCAGGTGCGCGCACAGATCGAGGCCGAAGCGCAAGCCCAGGGCTGGCCCGCGCTGCACGCCGAACTCATGCGCGTGGACCCGGTGACCGCCGCACGCCTGGCCCCCGCCGACGCGCAGCGCATCCAGCGCGCGCTGGAGGTGTACCGCGTCTCCGGACTTCCCCTGTCGTCCTTCCACACGCGCCGGGACGACGCGCAGCCTTCGGCCGCCATGAAGGCCACCACGTTGATCTCGCTGGAGCCGGCCGACCGGGCCTGGCTGCACGAACGCATCGCGCAACGCTTCGACGCCATGCTGGCCGGCGGCCTGCTGGACGAGGTGCAGCGCCTGCGCGCGCGCGGCGACCTGCACCCCGAGCTGCCGTCCATGCGCTGCGTGGGCTACCGCCAGGCCTGGGAGGCCCTCGATGGCGTCTTCCCGATGGGCGAACTGCGCGAACGCGGCATCTACGCCACGCGCCAGCTGGCCAAGCGCCAGATCACCTGGCTGCGTTCCATGCCACAGCGCCGCGTGGTGGCCTGCGACGCGCCCGATGCGCTGCAGCAGGTCTTGCAGATTGCCCTGGCCTGGCACCAGGCTTAGGCGTTCTCGATGGGTGCGGCCAGGTGCTGCACCAGCAGCCGTGCCGCCGGCGACAGCGCCGCCAGGTCGCGCATGCACAGCACCAGCTTGCGCGCCGCCCAGGACTCGTCCAGCGACACGCAGCGGATCTTGAGCGAGGGCAGGAACAGCTGGGCACTCTTGCGCGGCATCACGCCGATGCCCAGCCCCGCCGCCACCATCAGGCACAAGGCGTCGTAGCTGCTGACCTGGATGCGCAGGCGCAGCGGGCGGCCCAGCTCGGCCGCGGCCTTGGTCAGGAGGTTGTTCATGGCACTGCCCGGATGGGCACCCACCACGTCGTGGTCCAGCACCTGCGCCAACTTCACCGACTTGCGGCGCGTGAGCGCGTGGCCCGCCGGCGCGATCACCACCAGCTCGTCGTCGTGGTAGGGCAGCAGGCTGAACTGCTCGCCGTAGCTGCCGTCGTTGAGGATGCCGATGTCGGCGGCGTTGTCGGCCACCGCCTTGGCGATCACCGAACTGATGCGCTCCTGCAGGTGGATCTGCACCTGCGGGTAGCGCTCCATGAAGGACTTGAGCTCCGACGGCAGAAACTGCGTGATGGCCGAGATGTTGGCGTAGACCCGCACTTGGCCGCGCACGCCGCTGGCGTACTCGCTCATCTGGGCAAAGATGCCGTCCAGGTCGTTGAGCACACCACGCGCCAGGTTGAGCAGCGCGAAGGCCGCGGCGGTGGGCTCGGTTCCCTTGTTGCTGCGCACGAAGAGTTCCGTCTGCAGCGTCTGCTCCAGCTCGCTCAGGCGCTTGCTCACGGCCGAGGCGGCGATGTGCTCGCGCGTGGCGGCCTCGGCGATGGTGCCCTCTTCCATCACGGCGACGAACAGGCGCAGGGAGACCGGATCGAGCTTCATGGGGCCCGATTAGACCATGTCCGGCGGTTTGCCATCTCCGTTTGCGATGGCAGCATGGCAAAACGTTGATTTACCCTCTGAACGCATTTGCCCATCATCTCGTTTCGAGAAGGAGACACCATGACCACCACCCCACCAGCGCTCACGCCGGCCGCCCTGCAGGGTGTGCGCGTCATCGAGATGGGCCAGCTGATCGCTGGGCCGTTTGCGGGCAAGACCCTGGGCGAATTCGGCGCCGACGTGATCAAGATCGAAGCCCCCGGCGCGGGCGACCCGCTGCGCAACTGGCGCATGATCAAGAGCGGCACCTCGGTCTGGTGGCAGGTGCAGTCGCGCAACAAGCGCTCCATTGCGCTGGACCTGCGTGACCCGCAGGGGCAGGACCTCGCGCGCCAGCTGATCGCCGAGGCCGATGTGCTGATCGAGAACTTCCGCCCCGGCACGCTGGAGGGCTGGGGCATGGGCTGGGACGATCTGAAAAAGATCAACCCCGGCCTGGTGATGCTGCGCATCAGCGGCTACGGCCAGACCGGCCCCTACCGCGACATGCCGGGCTTCGGCGTCATCGGCGAGGCCATGGGTGGTCTGCGCCACCTCACCGCCGAGCCGGGCCGCGTGCCGGTGCGTGTGGGTGTGTCCATCGGCGACACGCTGGCCGCTCTGCATGGCACCATCGGCGTGCTGATGGCCCTGTTCCACCGCAAGGTCAACGGCGGCGCCGGCCAGGTGATCGACGTGGCGCTGCACGAAGCCGTGTTCAACGTGATGGAAAGCCTGATCCCCGAATACAGCGCCTTCGGCGCGGTGCGCGAAGCTGCGGGCAGCGCGCTGCCGGGCATCGCCCCCTCCAACGCCTACCCCTGCCGCGACGGCTACGTGCTGGTCGCGGGCAACGGCGACAGCATCTTCAAGCGCCTGATGGACAGCATCGGACGCCCCGACCTGGGCAACGCCCCGGACCTGGCCGACAACGCGGGGCGCGTGAAGCGCGTGGCCGAGATCGACGCGTCCATCGGCGCCTGGACACAGGCGCGCAGCATCGTCGAGGTGCTGGACACGCTGGGCGCGGCGCGCGTGCCGGCCGGGCGCGTGTACACCGCCAAGGACATCTACGAGGACCCGCACTACCGCGCGCGCGACATGATCCTGAACCAGCACACGCGCGATGGCGACGACATCGCCGTGCCGGGCATCGTGCCCAAGCTTTCGGGCACGCCCGGCACCATCCGCAGCAGCGCGCCCCACCTGGGCGACGACACCGACAGCGTGCTGCAGCAGATGGGCCTGACCCCGGACAACATCCGCGCCCTGCGCGAGAAAGGCATCGTCGCATGAGCACCACACGGCCGCCCGAAGGGGCTCGCACCGCAGTCCGACAGGACGAAGGTTTTTCAATACCCCCATCCTCCGTCTGGCATGGCGCCGGCCGCCGTATCCACCTGCAGGAAGTCGGCACGCGCGACGGCCTGCAGGCCGAGTGCACCTTCGTGCCCACCGAAGACAAGATCGCCCTGGTCAACGCGCTCTCGGCCACCGGCCTGTCCAAGATCGAGGTCACCTCCTTCACCTCGCCCACGGCCATCCCCGCGCTGCGCGACGCCGAGGTCGTGCTGCGCGAGATCGAGCGCCGCCCCGGCGTGGTCTACAGCGCGTTGGTGCCCAATCTGCGTGGCGCCGAACGCGCCATCGAAGCGCGCGCCGATGAGTTCAACCTGGTGATGTCGGCCAGCGAGACCCACAACCTGGCCAACCTGCGCATGACACGCGAGCAGTCCTTCGCCGCCCTGACGCAGGTGGTGCAGCTGGCGCGGGCGCAACAGGTGTCCGTGAACATCTCGCTCTCCTGCGCCTTCGGCTGCCCGATGGAAGGCGATGTGTCGGAGCCCACGGTGCTGGCCTGGGCCCAGCGTTTCGTCGACCTGGGCGTGCACGGCCTCACGCTGTGCGACACCACCGGCATGGCCTACCCCGGCCAGGTGGCGCTGCTCACGCAGGCGGCGCGCCAGCGCTGGCCGGGCACCGAGCTCACCCTGCACTTCCACAACACGCGCGGCATGGGCCTGGCCAATGTGCTGGCCGGCATCGATGCCGGGGCCGACCGCTTCGACGCCTCGCTCGGTGGCATCGGCGGCTGCCCCTATGCGCCGGGCGCCACCGGCAATGTCTGCACCGAGGAAGTGGTGCATGCGCTGCAGCTCATGGACTACGACACCGGCGTGGACCTGGAAGGCCTGATCGCCGCCTCGCGCCGCCTGCCGGGCCTGATCAGCCACGACACCCCCAGCCAGATCACCAAGGCCGGCCGCCGCCTGGACCTGCACCCGGTGCCCGCCGATTTCGAGACCATCCGCACCCGCGCCCTGGCGCGCGACACTGTTCCCTCCCTCTGACATCCCACAACACCAGGAGACTTCGATGATGAACCCGCGTAACCGCCTGCGCCTCGCGCTCGCCACCCTGGCCGCTGCTGCGGCCTTCAGCGCCCTGGCCCAGGGCAGCTACCCGAACCGACCGATCACCCTGGTGGTCCCCACCGCCACCGGCGGCACCACGGACTTTGCCGGTCGCATGCTGGCACAGCCCCTGGGGACCGCGCTGGGCCAGTCGGTGATCGTGGACAACAAGGGCGGCGCCAACGGCTCCATCGGCGCCATGATCGTCAAGCGCGCCGAGGCCGACGGCCACACGCTGCTGATGCAGTACTCGGGTTACCACGTCATCACGCCGGCGGTGAGCAAGACCCCGCTGCAGTGGGATGCCAGCGACTTCCAGCCCGTGGCCAATGTGCTGTCGGCGCCGCAGGTCGTGGTGGTGCGCGCCAGCCTGCCGGTCAAGACATTGGCCGAGCTGGTCGCCTACGCCAAGGCCAACCCGGGCAAGCTCAACTACGCTTCTTCGGGCAACGGCTCGCTGCAGCACGTCACGGGCGCCATGCTGGAGCAGCAGGCCGGCATCCAGATGGTCCACGTCCCCTACAAGGGCACGGGCCCCGCGCTGCAAGACCTGCTGGGCGGCCAGGTGGACCTGACCTTCGGCACCCCCCCGCCCTTCGTGCCCCACATCCAGAGCGGCAAGCTGCGCGCGCTGGCTGTCACCGGCAAGTCGCGCCTGCCCAGCCTGCCCGAGGTGCCCACCACGGCCGAAGCCGGCCTGCCCAAGCTGGACGCCACCTCCTGGTTCGCCGTCTTCGCCCCCGCCAAGACGCCCAAGCCCGTGGTGGACAAGCTCACGACCGAGATCGCGAAGATCATGGCCACGCCGGCCTTCAAGCAGAAGGCTCTGGACCTGGGCGCCGAGGCCGACTACATGAACCCGCAGCAGCTGGGCCAGTTCACCCAGGCCGAACTGGCGCGCTGGGCGCAGGTGGTGAAAGCCTCGAAGATCGAAGCCGACTGAAGCGCTGCACCCTTCCAGCAACCAAAAGGGGCACGGTGTTCTGACCGGGCCCCTTTTTCTTTTTGTTACGCGCCGGTGCAACACCCGCTTGGACCGTCAGCCTGCCAGGCACGCAGAATTCGCTACCATGGCCCCATGCCCCGGGACCGACGCGCCCAGGCCATTCAAGGGAACAGACCATGGACATGAACAGACGCATGCTGCTAGGCACTGCCGGCGCCCTGACCTTGTCGGCCTGCAGCACGCAGCAGATGGTGAACCTCGCCACAGCCAGGAGCCCGGAAGCGGCCCTGCGCAACATGGCCCAGAGCCGCGTCAATGCCTACACCTACAACCCCCAGCTTGCGCTGGCCGACCTGCGCCGCATCAAGAATGAGTACGACAAGCTCATGGGCAACCTGCAGAAGGAAAGCGGCGAGAAGTGGGGCAAGCGCGAATCAGGCACGCTGCCCAGCCGCACGCGCTACGTGAAGTACACGGAGAACTACAAGAACCGGGTCGTGGTGGACTATGACGCCGGCACCATCCTGATCGAGCACCTGGACGAGGAAGGGGTCAAGGACAAGCTGCGACGCGCCACCGTGGTGGCCCTGCTCACGCCGGGCGACCCGGGCGCCGTGGACCTGTTCTCGGACAAGGAGATCACGCTCAGCGGCCAGCCTTATCTGCAGGACCTGGTGGTGGACCAGAACAGCACCGTCATCAAGAACCGCGAGGACGTGGAGCGTTACGCCAGCTACCTGGTCGAGAACCGCCTGCAGCAGCGCAGCATCGACGTCAACGGCGCGCCCAAGACCGTGTTCTACGTGCAGATGGCCATGGTCAACGCCGCCATCGACAAGCGCGCGCTGCAGTACGCCAGCCTGGTGCGCCAGAACTCGGACAAGACCCGGGTCAGCCGCAGCCTGATCTACGCCATCATCCGGATCGAGAGCGCCTTCAACCCCTACGCGGTGTCCAGCGCCCCGGCCTACGGCCTGATGCAGCTCGTGCCCACCAGCGGCGGGCGCGAGGCCTATCGCAAATCCCGCGGCGAGGACGTGATCCCGACCAAGGAATTCCTGTTCACCCCCGAGAACAACATCGAGTTCGGCACGGCCTATCTGGGCGTGCTGCTTTTTGATAGCCCGCTGCGCGAAATCCGCGACCCGGTGTCGCGCGAATACTGCGCCATCGCCGCCTACAACACCGGGCCCAGCAATGTGTACCGGGCGTTCAGCAGCAAAAACGGACGGGCACGCCAGGACGAGGCGCTGGACGCCGTCAACGCGATGCGCCCCGACGAGGTCTACAACGCCCTGCGCAGCAAGCTGCCCTATGACGAGACCCGTGGCTACATCGCCAATGCGGTACAGGCCAAGAAACGCTACGCCATGATGTAGGGGTGGGTCACGGCGTTGTCACATGCGCTGCCTAGCATGCGGCTTGCGTGTTCAACCAACCCAAGCCCATCATGCGCATTCCTCTGCTGCTGTCACTTCTGGTCCTTGCTGTGGCATCGACCGCCCAGGCCCAGTCCGCCTTCCCCGCCACCCTGGCCGGCCACGCCGCCCTGCCAGCCACCAGCTTCATCGCTGCGCCCAAGGATGCGCCGGCCAGCCTGCAGACCTCGGGCAAGTACACCACGCCCAACGGCCGCCGCGAGGACCGCCTGGGCGTGATCGCCGGCAGTTCCTACCTCTCGGCCAAGGACGCGCCCAAGCCCACCGGCATCAGCCTGCCCTTCACCGGCCAGCCCGTGCAGGGCTTCTCGGGCATCAAGGCCATGAAGGACGGCAGCTACTGGGTGCTGACCGACAACGGCTACGGCAGCAAGGCCAACTCGGCCGACGCCATGCTCATGTTCCACCGCGTCTTGCCCGACTGGAAGAGCGGCAGCGTCAAACGCCTGCAGACCGTGTTCCTGCACGACCCGCAGAAGAAGGTGCCCTTCCTCATCGTCAACGAAGGCACGAGCAAGCGCTACCTGACCGGCGCCGACTTCGACATCGAATCCATGCAATTCATCGGCGACCACGTCTGGTTCGGCGACGAGCTCGGCCCCTACCTGATCAAGACCGACCGCCAGGGCAAGGTGCTGGCCGTGTACGACACCTTGGTCGATGGCAAGCTGGCCCGCTCGCCCGACCACTTCAGCGTGAGCACGCCCGCCACGCCCGGCGCCTTCAGCACCCCGGTGCGCCGCTCGCGCGGCTACGAAGGCATGGCCGCCTCGAAAGACGGCCAGTTCCTCTACCCCCTGCTCGAAGGCCCGCTGTGGAACGAGGCCGACAAGCAATGGGAAAACAAGGATGGCCGCGAGTACCTGCGCGTGCTGGAGTTCAACGTAGCCAAGGGTGAATGGACCGGCCGCTCCTGGAAATACGCGCTGGAGCTCAAGGGCAACAACATCGGCGACTTCAACATGATCGACGCCGACACCGGTCTGATCATTGAGCGCGACAACGGTGAGGGCCTGGAGCGCACGGCCTGCAACGGCCCGGCCCGTCCGGACTGCCAGAACATCCCCGCGAAGTTCAAGCGCGTCTACAAGGTCAGCCTGAAGGAGGTGGATGCCGACGGTTTCATGCGCAAGATCGGCTACATCGACCTGATGGACATCCAGGACCCGAAAGGCCTGGCCAAGGTGGGCGGCGAGAACGGCCGTTTCACCTTCCCCTTCGTGACCATCGAGGACGTGGACGTGGTGGACGCCGAGCACATCGTCGTCGCCAACGACAACAACCTGCCCTACTCCTCCGGTCGCCAGCTGGGCCGCAACGATGACAACGAGTTCATCCTGCTGCACGTGCCCGAGCTGCTGAACGCACGCTGAAAAACCACAGAGTCACCATCATGCAACGCCGTACCCTCCTCGCACTTGCCCTGATCGTGCCCGGCCTCATGGCTTGCGCCACGACAACGGCCGATGACAGCGTGCTCGACCTCTACCTGGTGCGCCACGGCCAGACCGCCTGGAACCTGGAAAAGCGCCTGCAAGGCGCCACCGACAACGTTCTCAACGAAACCGGCCGCCGCCAGGCGACCGAGCTGGCCCCGCGCCTGGCCGGTGTGAAGTTCAGCCACATCTACAGCAGCGGCCTCAAGCGTGCGCAGGAAACTGCCGCGGCCTTCGCGGGCCACACGCCGGTCACGGCGCTGCCCGCACTCAACGAACGGTCCTTCGGCAAGTTCGAGGGCATCTTTGAAGACGAACGCAGCGGGGCCCTGTACGCCGAGTTCGGCCGGCGCGGCAGCGTGCTGGCTGATGCGTTGGACGGCGGCGAATCGCTGCAGAGCCAGGCCGACCGTGTGAAGACGGCGGTGCGCGAGATCACGGCGCGCCACCGCTCGGGCAGCGTCGCCATCGTGGCGCACGGCGGGGTCAACCCGCTGGTGCTGGCCGCCCTGCTCGACATCCCGGTGAGTGAGGCCGTGGCCCGCATCAAGCAGGGCAACGACGAGGTCTACCTGGTGCGCCTGCGCAGTGGCCAGCCGCCTTCGGTCTGGAAGCAGGTCGGCCGCGGCACGCTCGAACAGCTCTAAGCCACAGCCACAGCCGCAGACAGGACGGGGGCTTCGGCCCCCGTTTTTTCTGTCACTCGATGCGCAACTTCTGCCCGCCCTTGCCCTGCTTCTTGGGCAGCGTCAGCGTGAGCACGCCGTTGTCGTACTTCGCCTTGGCCTGGCCCTGGTCCACATCCTGCGGCAGCTGGATGCCACGCGAGACCGAGCCGAAGTAGCGCTCGCTGCGCAGCAGCTTGTCGTCCTGGGTCTGGCTGTCTTCCTGCTTCACATCGGCGCGCACCATGACCATGCCGCCTTCGATGGTGACGTGGATGTCCTCCTTGCGCACACCGGGAATCTCGGCCGAGACGGTGTAGGCCTCGCCGTTTTCCTTCACGTCCATCCGGATCTGGCCCGGGTTGGGCAGCGGGTCGCCGTGCAGGGGCTTGACGTAGAAGCCTGGCGCCACGTCGCGGAAGAAGTCGTCGAACAAGCTGCCGCGCGAGATGAGAGAGTTCATGTGATCCTCCTGGGGTTGAAGGCCGGCGGTCCCCATGACCGGCAACGGCCATGCAAAAAATATAGGTCCCCCTCCGGCCCATCTCAAGGCCCCTGCGCAGCGCCGTTGACGCAGATCAAACACGTCTGGGCCGTCAACTACCCCCCAGGGCATCCTGATTTACCCTAAGAAAGGGCCTCCGAGCGTTCCCAAGTCATGCCCCCACCCGTATCATGGCCGCGATCAACCAACCCGAGGAGGAACCAGGAATGACCCCCACCGTGATCCTGTCGATCAATATTGCCGCCATCGCCGTCATGCTGTTCTGCCTGGCCAGCGTCTATCGCCTGCGCGCCAATATCCCGGGCGGTGTGGTCGGCAAGCAGTGGGGTTACCTGACCTCGCTGGTCACCCTGTTCACGCTGGGTTATTTCGTCACCCCCTTCTTCACCAGCCTGCCGGCCGAAGTCATCAGCCTGATGGTGGCGTTGATCTTCTTCTTCGGCGCGGTCTACGTGCTGATCACGGTGCGGCTGATCTACCGCATCATCGAGGAAATGACACGCTGAGGAGCCACCGCGCCATGGACACCTCACTGATCCTGGTCAAGACCAGCAAGGGCGTGGAGGAGATCCGCAGCCGTTCCTTCGGCCTGCCACAGACACTGCGCGCGCTGCTCATCATGGCCGACGGTTCGATCAGCCTCTCCAGCCTGCTGAGCCGCACGGCCCAGCTGCCCAAGGTGCAGGAGCACATCGAATGGCTGGTCAGCGAAGGTTTCGTGGAATCGGTGGCGCCCGCGGGCCACCCATCCACACGGCTGTCGGCGCGCGATGCGCTGATCGCCCTGAGCCGAGAACTGCTGGGCACCGATGCGCCCAAGGTCATCGAGCGGCTGAAGGCGGCACCCGACAGCCCGGCCGAACTGCAGGCCGCCGTGGAGCGTTGCCACAAGCTCATCCGCCTGACCATCGACGAGAAGAAGGCCGGGCAGTTCCTGCAGGCCGGCCAGGCCCTGCTGATCGAATTCCGCTGAGCCGCAGGGCCCGCCGAGGCCGTCAGGCCGCCTGTGCGGCGGACAGGCACGGGTAGTCGGTGTACCCCACCGGGCCTTCGGTGTAGAAGGTGGCCGGGTTGGCCTTGTTCAGCGGCGCGCCGGTCTGCAGGCGCTCAGGCAGATCGGGGTTGGCCAGGAAAGGCACGCCGAAGGCCACGGCATCGAGCTGGCCGGTGGCCACGGCCTGGGCGGCCTCGTCGCCGCTGTAACCCATGTTGCCGATCAGCACGCCTTTATAGGCCGCACGCACCGGCGTCATGAGGTCGCCCTTCTGCAGGCCCTTGAAATCGCCGCGCATCAGGTGCAGATAGGCCAGCTTGAAACGGTTGAGCTCGCCGGCCAGCCAGGTCGTCAGGCCCACGGGGTCGCTGTCGATCATGCTGTTGAAGCTGTTGAGCGGCGACAGGCGCAGACCCACGCGATCGCTGCCCCAGACGCTGCTGGCCGCCTCGATCACTTCGAACATCAGGCGTGCTCGGTTCTCGCGCGGGCCGCCGTAGGGGCCGCTGCGCTGGTTGGCGCCGTCACGCAGGAATTCGTCCAGCAGGTAGCCATTGGCACCGTGCACTTCCACGCCGTCGAAACCGGCGGCCTTGGCGTTCTCGGCCGCCTTGCGGAAACCGGCCACGATGCCGGGCAGCTCGTCGTCGCGCAGCGCGCGCGGCACGGCATAGGCCACCTTGCCCTTGGGCGTGTAGACCATGTCGCTGGTGATGGCGATGGCGCTGGGCGCCACCGCTTGCGCATCACCGTTGAGGTCCGGATGGCAGGCGCGCCCGCCGTGCCAGATCTGCAGAAAGATGCGACCACCGGCCTTGTGCACGGCGTCCGTCACCAGGCGCCAGCCCTCGACCTGGGCCTGCGAGTGGATGCCGGGCTCCTTCCAGAACGCGGAGTTTCCCTCCATGGCCATGGTGGCCTCGGCAATCAGCAGGCCGGCGCTGGCGCGCTGGGCATAGTGCTCGGCCATCATGGCGTTGGGCAGGTGGGCCTCACCGGCGCGCGCGCGCGTGAGCGGTGCCATGAAGACACGGTTGGGCACGCTGAGTGCTCCGAGCTGGAGCGGATCGAAAAGTGTGGTCATACGGGGGAATGGAAAGAGACGGGAACGGAGCCAGATCATGCCCCAGCCACGCGTCGCATGCAGTAACGCACGCGACCAACCTGATCAGGCGTGCGGATACTGCCGCGAACCGTCCACGCTAGTCGTCGATCTGTGCGTAGGCGCCGGCCTCCCAGGCCAGCATGGCCGCCTTGCGCTCACCGCCCCAGCGGTACTGCCCGCTGTCGCCGCTCTCGCGGATCACGCGGTGGCAAGGGATGAGGTACGCAATGTGGTTCGCTGCCAGCGCGCTGCCCACCGCACGCTGCGCTTTGGGCGTGCCGGCCAGGCCGGCCAGCTGCGTGTACGAGACGCGCCGGCCCGGCGGCAGGCGCAGCAGCGCCTCCCACACCTTGATCTGGAAGTTCGTGCCGCGCAGCAGCAAGTGCAGGCGGCCCGGCTGCGGCGTGCCGGGGAACACCTGGTCCATCAGGCGCTGGGCCCCCCGGTCGTCGCAGACCAGCTGCGCCGCCGGCCAGGCCGCGAGCAACTCCTGGTGACGCAGCGCCGCATCACCGTCGAGAAAGGCCAGGTAGCACAGGCCGCGTTCCGTCCAGCCCGCCAGCGCGGTGCCAAACGGCGTGTCGGCCTGGCCCCAGCCCAGCGTCACGCCGGCGCCGCCGCTTTTGATCTCCCCGGGTGTCATGGCCTCGCAGCTGACCATCAGGTCGTGCAGCCGGCTGCTGCCCGACAGGCCGCTGGCCTGCGCGACGCTCAGCACGTCCTGCGCCTCGCGCAGCGCCTGCAGCGCGTAGGCCTTGGTCAGGTATTGCAGGAAGCGCTTGGGCGAGATACCGGCCCAGGCGGCGAAGACACGCTGCAGGTGATGTTCGCTCAGGTGCACGGCATCTGCGAGCTCAGCCAGCGTGGGCTGCTGCAGGGCGTTCTCACGCAGGTAGCGGATGGCTTGTGCCACCACGGCGTACTGGCGCTGCGGCGGGACCGGCAGCTCATCCATGCGACACCGCCTTGCGCACCCACAGCGTGCGCGGATCGAAGCCCGTCACCAGCGCCGTGCCCGTGAGCACCACCAGCGCGCCGGCCAGCGTCTGCCAGCCCACGGCCTCGCCCAGGAAGAGGTGGCCCCAGAGGATGCCGAAGACCGGGATCAGGAAGGTCACGGTGAGCGCCGAGGCTGCGCCCAGCGCCGCAACCAGGCGGAAGTACATCAGGTAGGCCAGGCCCGTGCACAGCAGGCCCAGGCCGGCCACCGCCCCCCAGACCAGGGGCGTGGCGGCCGCGGGCAGCGGCGCATGGTCCGCGAAAGGCAGCACCGGCCAGAGCAGCAGCGTGGCCGCCCACATGCTGCCGTGGGCATTGGCGTAGGGCAGGAGCGCGTTGCGGGTCGATTTGGCGTAGTGGCTGGCGATGGCATAACAGCAGGGCGCCAGCAGCACGCCGGCCAGCACCCAGCCCGAGCCGGGCTTGAGCATGGCCGGATCCAGCCCCATGAGCAGGGCCACCCCCGCCACGCCCAGGGCCAGGCCCGCCGCGACACGGCCCCGCAGCGGCTCACGGCTCCAGGCCCAGGCGATCACCGCGCCCCAGATCGGCGCCGTGGCGTTGACCACCGAAAGCAGCGAAGCCGTGAGCGTCTGCGCCGCCCAGGCAAAGAGCACAAAGGGCAGCGCGCTGTTGAACAGGCCCAGCACCAGGTAGTGGCGCCAGTGCGTGCGCCAGGCCAGACTGTGGCGGAACCAGCGCCCCGCCAGTGCCAGCAACAGGGCCCCCAGCAACACCCGCCACTCGATCAGCCAGACCGGCCCCAGCGCGGGGACGGCGATGCGCATGAACAGGAAAGAAGCGCCCCAGATGGCCGCAAGGATGATCAGCTGGAGCAGGTTGGCGGGGGTCATGGTCTTGGGTGCTACACAGTACGGGCCTATTCTCAGCCGCCATGCCCGGCGGCGGCCACCCGATTCTTGCGCAATTGGCGGGTGAATTCGGGAATTTTTCGGCCAGCCTGCCTTGCCGGCAGCCGGACAAGCCGTTACGCTGTCAACTGAGATCAACAAGGACGACCCGCATGAGTTCCCAGCCCGCCTCCCGCACCGCCGATACCCGCAACACTGCCGGCAACAGCAGCAAGTTCGAACTGCTGCTTTTCCAGCTGGGCACCGCCGCCGGCTCCGAGCAACGCGAACTGTTCGGCATCAATGTGTTCAAGGTGCGCGAAATCATGGTCATGCCCCAGCTCACCAAGATGGTCAATGCGCCGGCCCATGTGCTGGGCGTGGCCAACATCCGCGGCCAGATCATCACCGTGATCGACCTGCCCGCCATCACGGGCCGCACGCCGGCCAAGGGCGACGGTATCCTGCTGGTCACCGAATTCGCCCGCACCACCCAGGGCTTCTTCGTGGAGAACGTGACCGAGATCGTGCAGGTGGACTGGAAGCATGTGCTCTCCGCCGAAGGCCGCGGTGGCGAACTGGTCACCAGCATCGCCCGCCTGGACGGCGACGCAGAGAACAGCCGGCTGGCGCAGGTGCTCGATGTGGAACGCATCCTGCACGACGTGATGCCAGACACGGCGGATTTCGGAAAGCCCACGGGCCCCAAGATCCAGCTCCCGCCGGGCAGCGTGGTGCTGGCGGCCGACGATTCGGCCATGGCGCGCGGCATCCTGGAGAAAGGCCTGAACTCGCTGGGCGTCTCCTTCATCATGACCCACAGCGGCAAGGAGGCGTGGGAACGCCTGCAAAGCCTGGCCGTGCAGGCCAAGAACGAAGGCAAGTCCGTCAAGGACAAGGTCGCGCTGCTGCTCACCGACCTGGAAATGCCCGAGATGGACGGCTTCACCCTGACCCGCAATGTCAAGGCCGACGTGCAGTTCAGCGGCATCCCGGTGGTGGTCCACTCCTCGCTCACGGGCACGGCCAACGAGGCCCAGGTGCAGAGCGCCGGCGCCGACGCCTACATCGCCAAGTTCCATATCGACGATCTGGCCGCCACGCTGCGCGAAGTGCTGGCCCGGCGCTGAGCGGTCCTGGCCAGCCCGGCGCTGGCCATGCCCTTGCCCGCACGCGGCGCCTGGCGCCGCGTTAAGCTTGCCGGCATCCCTACCCACCGCCGCCCCATCCATGTCCAGCGACCGCGCACGCGCCCCTACCCCCCGTTCCCTCAGCGGCCTGCTGCCCTTTCTGCGGCCCTACCGCGCGCGCATCGCCCTGGCCCTGCTGTTCCTCGTGCTGGCCGCCGCGGCCACACTGGCCTTTCCGCTGGCCCTGCGCGAGCTGATCGACGGCGGCCTGCAGCCGCAGGACCGCGGCGTGCAGATGATGGCGCTGCGCCAGCACTTTGCCCTGCTGTTCGGCGTGGCCGCGGCCATGGGCGTGTTCTCGGCGGTGCGCTTCTACCTCATGAGCTGGCTGGGTGAACGCGTCACGGCCGACGTGCGCGACGCCGTCTACCACCACGTGCTGCAGCAAAGCCCCGAGTTCTTCGAGACCACGCAGACCGGCGAGGTGCTCTCGCGCCTGACCACCGACACCACCCTGGTGCAGACCGTGGTCGGATCATCTTTTTCCATGGGCTTGCGCAGCACCGTGATGGGCCTGGGCGCGCTGGGCATGCTGGTGTGGACCAACCCGCTGATCATGGCGCAGGTGCTGCTGGTGCTCATCGGCGTGGTGCTGCCCAGCATCTGGTTCGGCCGCCGGGTGCGCCGCCTCTCGCGTGCCAGCCAGGACCGCGTGGCCGATTCCAGCGCCATCGCCGCCGAGGTGCTCAACGCCGTGCCCGTGGTGCAGAGCTACGGCGCCGAAGCGCGCGAGGCCGCGCGTTTCGACGCCGCCACCGAGAACGCCTTTGGCACCGCCAAGCGCCGCGTGCGTGCGCGGGCCATGCTCATGGCCTTCATCATCACGGCCACCTCGGGCGCCCTGCTCTGGGGCCTGTACCAGGGCACGCAAGCCGTGCTGGCCGGCGAGATCAGCGCTGGCCACCTGGGGCAGACCGTGGTCTACGTCATCATGCTGGCCAGCTCCTTCGCCGTGCTGGGTGAGGTCTATGGCGAACTGCTGCGCGCCGCCGGCGCCACCGAACGCCTGATGGAGCTGCTGGCCAGCCAGTCACCCATCAACTCGCCGACCCAGCCGCTGCCCGCGCCCTCCCCGGCCGCCGGCACCGCCATCGCCTTCGAAGGCCTCACCTTCCACTACCCCTCACGCCCGAGCCAGCCCGCGCTGAGCGACTTCACACTCAAGGTCGCACCGGGCGAGACCGTGGCCCTGGTCGGCCCCAGCGGCGCCGGCAAGACCACGGTGTTCCAGCTGCTGCTGCGTTTCTACGACCCGAGCGCCGGCACGCTCAAGCTCAACGGCGTGCCCCTGCCGCAGCAAAGCCTGCAGGCCCTGCGCGCGCAGATCGCCATCGTGCCGCAGGAGCCGGTGATCTTCTCCAGCAGCGCGCTGGAGAACATCCGCTACGGCCGCCCCGAGGCCAGCGATGAAGAGGTAATAGCCGCGGCCCGCGCCGCCTTCGCCGACGACTTCATTCGCAAGCTGCCCGAGGGCTACGGTACTTTCCTCGGTGAACGCGGTGTGCGTTTGTCAGGCGGCCAGCGCCAGCGCATCGCCATCGCGCGCGCCATGCTCAAGAACCCACCGCTGTTATTGCTGGACGAAGCCACCAGCGCACTGGACGCCGAGAGCGAACGCATGGTGCAAGCTGCCCTGGAAACCGCCATGCGTGGCCGCACCACGCTGGTCATCGCCCACCGCCTGGCCACCGTGCAGCAGGCCGACCGCATCGTCGTCATCGACCAGGGGCGGCTGGTGGAACAGGGCACGCACGAGCAGTTGGTGGCAGCGAATGGGTTGTATGCAAGGCTGGCGGCCTTGCAGTTCAAGTCGTAGTCTCTGTCATTTAACGGAGGGTTCCCAACATGTCATCCTCAAAAAATACCACCGAAGCTGTATTGAAGGTTCTAGGTGAACCGGTTTTCGCAGAATTCAGCGACAACGTCTGGAAGATTCGGACCAACCTCATTCTTGCCTCGGTGATTTCGATTGCCGTCGTATTCGGCGATTTGCATATAGAGCCCGACTCTCAGATTCTCGGACTTAAGTTCAAGGGACTAACGGATGCGGTTCTAACGAATGGGCTTATCGCGGTCGTTTCATACCTTCTCTTGCATTTTGTCTGGACATCGATAGACGCTCTTCTCGAATGGCGTCTTCGAATAACAGGCACCAGAGTCGCCTACGTCACCACGGCCCGTTTGGCCAGCGCGGATGGGGACTACCCAAACGATCCGCGACAGTCCACCCTATACAACTGGTGGAAGAGCGAAGCAAGGAATATTGGACATCTCCGAGCATGGCCCGCCGAAGTGGATGCTCGACTTAGCGAGTGGGAGACCGCGTTGAAGGCAAAGTTCTCGGAAGGTGCAGATGCTTTGAACATTACGGAAACTACAAAGTTAATTGCCAGCATTCGCGACGACATGATGCGCCTGACTAGCAGGGTCGAAGCTGTCTCGAAAGCTATTGAATCCGCTCGAATTCCAGTATCGCTGAGACGATTCGACGCATGGTACGGGCTGTTCCTTCGGAGTCAGAATCTGCGCTGGCTGCTTATTGACTTCCTCGCGCCAGTCATTGCAGGCAGCTACGCGCTCGCATTGTTAGTAAGCCGTTGACAGTCACGGCAGTATTCGTCAACCCGCTTCCAATTACTGCAGCGGTCCCTTGAGTCCCTCGGGCAGCGGCAGCGGCATCACCGCGATGCCCTCCTCCATCAGCGCCTCGGTCTCCGCACGCGAGGCTTGGCCGCGGATGCCGCGTTCCTCGGTCTCACCGTAGTGGATCTTGCGGGCCTCTTCGGCGAAGCGTTCGCCCACGTCCTCGGTTTCAGAAACGATACGGCGCGCGAGTTGCAGATAGGCCGCCTGCAAGGCCTGGGCCGGGTCACCCGTCACGACCGCCTGCTTTTCTGACACAGCCGGTGCCCGCCGAGTTTCGACCGCACCAAAGTTCAGGCGCGGGGCGCTGGGCAGTTTCTGGATGGTCTTGTCAGCGCACAGCGGGCATTCGAGCAGGCCGCGCTCGACCTGGCTGGTGTAGTCCTCGTCGGACGCGAACCAGCCTTCGAACAGGTGGTGCGCACTGCACTGGAGGTTGAAGACCTTCATGGACCGAATCTTGACAGCCAGCGGCTCAGGCTGCCGGACGCCATTCCAATGCCCATGCACCCGACAGGACGTTCTGCAGCCAGAGCATGCCGGTCAGGGTCTTGGCGTCCGTCACCTGGCCCTCGCGACACCACTGCAGCAGTTCGGCAGGCGTGGCGCTGAAGACGTCGAGGAACTCGCCCTCGTCCAGCTGGCGTTCGCCCTGGCTCAGGCCACGGGCGAACCAGACGTCGATGAATTCGGTGGAATAGGAGATGACCGGGTGCAGCACACCGGCACGTGCCCACTCGGTGGCCCGGTAGCCGGTTTCCTCCTGCAGCTCACGCTGGGCACAGGCCAGCACGTCCTCACCCGGGTCGAGCTTGCCGGCGGGGAATTCGATCATCACCTGTTTGACGGGATAACGGTACTGGCGCTCCAGCACCACGCGCATCCCGCCTGCCGCATCGGGCAGCAGCGGAATGATCATGACGGCGCCGGGGTGCTTGACGTACTCGCGCACGGCGCTGCTGCCGTCGGGCAGGCGCACCATGTCGCGAAAGGCGTGCAGGAACCGGCCCTTGAGCAGCTCCTCGCTGCTCTGCTGCGTTTCGATCAGGTGGCGGTCATCCATGATCGCGCAGTGACCTCAGTTGTGCCGCTTGTAGAGATAGCGGTAGACGAAGCCGGGGAAGGCCAGCGTGATGAAGAGTGCGCCGGTGATGGCGTAGAACTCCCAGCCCTGCGGGGCGATACGGCCGGCGCGCTGCTCCAGCAGCAGGGCCACGCCGCCCACCAGCAGATAGAACACGACCAGCTCCAGCAGGCGCAGGCCCAGGTTCTTGGGGAACTTCAGCGGCAAGACGGCCAGCAGGCGGCTGTTGACGAATGGCAGGTTGGCG
>Ga0208633_100148_pt1 | contig 22120 bp, 22 predicted proteins | sample LakWasMet63_LOW9_2_FD_183895 | JGI IMG/M metagenome (GOLD analysis project Ga0208633, IMG submission 183895) | Freshwater sediment methanotrophic microbial communities from Lake Washington under simulated oxygen tension - Sediment Metagenome... | ecosystem: Environmental > Aquatic > Freshwater >...
AAAAGCCGCGAACTATCGCGGCTTTTTTATTTCACTTTTAGGGCTGCGTAGCAAAATGGTTATGCAGTGGCCTGCAAAGCCATCTACGGCGGTTCGATTCCGCCCGCAGCCTCCATTAGTGAATTCAAACAGATTCAAAGAAGTACATAAACCTGCAAGTCATAAGGCTTAGCGGGTTTTTTATTGTCCAACGAAGTACAATAAGGTTTATTGACATACCGCCATTTGTGGCGGTATAAGTGGCGGTACATTCAACTTTACCGGAGCTTGTACCGCCATGCCTCTATCAGATACCGCCATAAAGAACGCTAAACCGGCCGACAAGCCTTATAAAATGCAGGATGAGAAGGGTATGTATCTGCTCGTCCATTCGAACGGCTCAAAATACTTTCGATACAATTACCGCTTTGACGGCAAGCGCAAAACCCTAGCACTGGGAACTTACCCTGTCACATCACTTAAAGAAGCCAGAGATAAACGAGATACCGCCAAAAAACAGATTGATGGCGGTATAGACCCCAGCGAAAACAAAAAAGCGGTTAAAGCATCGAAGGCCGAAAGCGCGGCAAACAGTTTTGAAATTATTGCCCGTGAATGGGGCTCGAAAAAAGTTAATGAATGGGATGATAAAAATAACCGTTCTAAACGGATGCTTGAACGAAATATTTTTCCTTGGTTGGGCAGCAGGCCGATAACCGATATTTTGCCCAAAGATATTCTGGCCTGTTTAAGGCGCGTCGAAGATCGAGGCACTATTGAAACCGCACATCGAACATTGCAAATATGTGGTCAGGTTTTTCGTTATGCGGTTGCAACGGGCAGGGCGGATCGAGATATAACCCCGGATTTACGCGGAGCTTTGCCGCCGGCCAAAGGTGAGCATTTCGCATCAATCACTGAACCCAAGCAGGTTGCAGAGTTATTAAGAGCAATCGACAGTTATCAAGGCTCATTATCCGCCGTTTGTGCGCTGAAACTTGCACCGTTGGTATTTGTTCGCCCTGGCGAATTACGGGCAGCAGAGTGGCAGCATATCGACCTTGAGGCTAAGGAATGGCGTTACTTTGTATCAAAAACTGAGGTGCAGCACATTGTCCCGTTATCAACTCAAGCAGTAGCGATACTGGAAGAGCTTCACCCGCTTACCGGACATGGCCGGTTTGTATTCTCATCAGAACGTACGCCGCGCGGTGATCGGTGCATGAGCGAAAACACACTAAACGCCGCATTAAAACGGCTAGGCTACGGTAAGGACGTGATGACCGCACACGGCTTTAGAGCTATGGCGCGAACTATTCTTGATGAGGTGTTGGGTGTTAGAGTTGATTTTATCGAGCATCAATTAGCCCACGCCGTCAAAGACCCGAACGGCAGAGCCTATAACCGGACAGCTCATTTACCGGAACGTCACAAGATGATGCAGCAATGGGCTGATTATCTGGACGGCTTGAAGTCTGGCGCTCAGGTGATACCGTTTAAAAAGATCGGGTAAACCACGTTATAATCCAAATCGACCGGATAGCTCGACGGAGCAATAAGCGGGACTCGTCCCCCGTTTCCGGTTATTCCCTTTCAGGACGGCTTATCACTTTGACGGAGTGTTATCAGTGTTTGATTTTGATCCTGATTATGACCACGATAAATATAGAAAAGCAAAATTTAGCGAAGCAGATGAGGACAGGGATAATCCGACTTTTATAGCTTGGGATCAGTTAAGCAATATGCAATTGCCCGAGACTCATGCGCAGCTTAACGATATTTGTGAGGGTGTCAGAGCGGGTGACAGAAACTCGATGTTGGAGTTGATTGAGATTACAGCAGATAAACTTCTTTTATTCGACACACTACCGCTGGAATTGCGAGCAAGTTTATCTGATGGCTTGAAGGAGGTCGGCAATGTTCTTAGGCAATCCAGGGGCAAAAAAGGTTTTCTTCCTCCTCTTCATGGAGGAAGCGGGGTGCTATCAGAGGAGAGACAGCGCGAAAGTGAAGAACGGGATCTATTAACGGCAAGGCGTGTGGGGTATTACTATTTTCATGGACTTTCTGTTGAAAATGCGAAGGCTAAAGTAGCAGAGGTCTATGGTCAAACAGAAAGTTTAGTAAGCGATCATTGGAAAAAAGCCCATCGACAAGCAAAGCCACTCTTTGAAGCAGTTGCCACGGCCTATGCAGTAATCGAGAAAGCTACCGGTATTCATCCTGATCCCAGTACTCGCAGGAAAAAAAGGTACGGTAAACGCTGAAAAACGCTGTTTACCGTACCTGGTAACGGCAAAAAATATGCATATAATGCCTAATCTTATTAATTCAATAAGAGACAACGCATGTCAGCAAAAACCAACCCGCAAAAACCACGAAACAAAATCACATATACCCCCGCACCTTTACCCGCAGAGGGTCTGGTGCGCTTACCTTCTGTTCTTGCTGTTTTGGGTATCTCAAGAACAAGCTTTCATAACGGCATAAAAGCAAAAATATACCCAGCAGGAGAGTTATTAAGTCCTCGCTGTAGAGTATGGCGAGTTGAACAAATCCGCGCCTTGATCGACAAACTTGGCGGTGCAGCATGAGCATTAAAGCCAGTACCCAACAGATCGATAACACAGCTTCGCCCAAAACTTCGTTAAGTCTGATTATTCACGGCAGCAATAACCAGATTTGTGTCGATAGCCGCGATATTGCCAAAGAGTTTGAAAGAAGGCACGACAACGTCATGCAAACCATCAAGGCTTTGATTGAGGATGGCACACTTTCAGCCCTTGAATTCAAGGAGCGAGATTATATTAAGCGTGGCAAAACGCATCGTTGTGTTGAACTCAACGAGGCAGGCTTTTTAAAAGCAATGCCGTTTATCGGTGGCAAAAAATCGAAAGAAGGTCAAAAGCGCTTAATCGACGAATTTTTTCGTTTGCGCCGGCAGCTAGATCGGCAATCGAAAGAGCGTGAAACTTTAGCTTATCAGGTTGCGCGATTAACCGGCAAAGACAGTCGATGCATTCTTACCGCTGAGATTAAAAGATTTGTTGCCTATGCAAAAGAGCATGGCAGCAGCAACGCCGATAGGTACTTTCCCAGTATCACCAACATGGTGCAAAAATCGATACTGGTCATTGAGCCACATGTTACAGAGGTTAGGGAGTTAATGACTGCAATACAGCTGGCCAACCTCAGTTTAATTGAGCTAACAGCGGCGCAGGTTCTAACCGAGGGCATGGCGGCGAAACTGCCTTATAAGGAAATTTACCAAACGATGAAAAATACGCTGGATGGTTTTGTTGTCGAGAGAACGAAGGTTCTTCAGGTCGGCTAAGATGGCAAAGGCGCTAAAGAAACAACAGTATGTCGCTCAAAACGTAGAAATGATCCGTTCTGTCGCTTATGAGAAATTGAGCGGCAACGCGGTTAAATTGCTGGTCTTGATGCAAACTCATTGGCGGATGTATGAACCCATAGCCTACAGCGTTACCGAGGCTCAGAACCGGGTAGGCTGTAGTCGAGGCAAAGCACACGAAGCACTTAGAGAGTTAGAATCTCACGGCTTCATAAAACTGATGCTGGAAGGTCATTTCAATAAGCAATTAGCGAGAAAGTGGCGGCTGACCTTTCGTGATTATAACGACCAAAAACCTACCGATGAATGGCGAAACTGGAAAGATGGAAATTGATTTGCTTATTCATAATATGAACGCTTCATGCCGTATGCTGAACAAGTCATGCCGTATAGTGAACAGGTGTTCATAATATGAACGCCATTTCATATGAATCAATAAGTTATGTCTATCGTTTTTAGCCTTCAGTGTTCAGCATAAGGGATGTACCTATTATTTACCATCCTATGCATTTTATTAAAGCCAAAAACAGCCAGGAATTAGGCAACAAGGACACGGCGGCCAAAATTGGCAAATTATTATCCCTGCAAAATGAGGATTAAAACTGATGACAGCAAAAAAGAAACCGACGATTAAACCGGCAAACAAGCCTAAACATGTTGTAGAAGTACCAACACTCAAGGATGACAACTTTGATGATGCAGTCGCGCTAACATTGACTAGGCCGGAGGTGCATGCAGCGGTAACTATTCAGCAATGGGAAAGTTTACACGATGTAAATGCATTGGCTAAGACACTGTCTTTACAGATTGACGATGTAAATAACGGAAATATGAAACGCCCCGAGTCGATGCTATTGTCGCAAGCACACACGCTTGACCAGCTATTTAATACTTTGGCACAGCGGGCGCATAGGAGAGAAACTGTATCGAGTTGTGAAACTCACTTACGCTTGGCATTTAAAGCGCAGAACCAGTGCCGCACAACATTAGAGACGCTGTCCAACATCAAGAACCCGCCGGTTATATTTGCCAAACAAGCTAATATTTCAAATGGACATCAGCAGATCAACAACGGAACCCCAGCACCGGCTACGCACGCGGAAGAAATTAAAAATCAGCCAAACGAACTATTAGAGGCGCAACATGGCGGCACGGCACTGGACACCGGAACAACGAGTGCAACAATCGGCAAAGATAAGGCAATGGCAGCCTTGGAATAAGTCCACTGGAGCTAGAACACTAGAAGGCAAGGCGATAGCATCACGCAATGCATATAAAGGCGGCTTTCGTGCCATGATGCGCGAAATGTCCGCATTATTGCGGGGTCAGCGGGAGTGTATGAAGCGGGTTAGATGATGTAACCAAAAAGGCCACATTAACAGCGGCCTACTTTGTGCTGCCTGAACCTTAATAACATACCGCAAATAACCAATATTCACCGCAATACTTTGATTGACCTAACATCTTAAGCAGGTGACAATCGGACCGGCTTTGGAGCATGGAAGCAATATGTGACACCCACGAAAAATTGCTTCTAGTCGGGTGCGACTCAGCTTTGGGTTGAACCATCGAAAATTTAAAGACGGAAACACCTGATAGTAAGGTGCGTTAAGTTACGAAAAAAAATACATTAAATGCATTTTCAAGGAGCATGATGAAATTTTCCAATATTGCGGTGCTAGTTATATTGTTGTTGCCAATGTTTGGGTGCGATGAAAAAGCTACTGGAGTCAATAGCCAAGCTGGGGTGACATCTACACCGGCGAAAGAGCTTTCGCCAGAAGAGTCGTTTGCGAAGTTACAGAGGGAAGCAGAAGCGGGGGATGCCGATGCGCAATTAGACCTTGGCGTGATGTATGCCAAAGGCGAGGGCGTAAGTAAGGATGCTGTTAAGGCGGTGGAGTGGTTTCAAAAAGCAGAGGCACAGGGGGATGCTATGGCGCAATACAACCTTGGCTGGATGTATGACAATGGCGAGGGCGTACCCAAGAATGCTGTTAAGGCAGTCGAGTGGTATCAAAAAGCAGCGGCACAGGGGGCTGCTAGGGCGCAATACAACCTTGGACTGATGTATGCCAAAGGTGAGGGCATACCCAAGGATGCTGTTAAAGCAGTCGAGTGGTATCAAAAAGCAGCGGCACAGGGGGAAGCTAGGGCGCAATACAGACTTGGCTGGATGTATGCCAAAGGCGAGGGCATACCCAAGGATGCTGTTAAAGCAGTCGAGTGGTATCAAAAAGCAGCGGCACAGGGGGATGCTAACGCGCAATACAACCTCGGCTTGATGTATAACAGAGGTGAAGGTGTGCCCAAGGATGCGGCCAAAGAGGTAGAGTGGTATCAAAAGGCTGCGGAACAGGGGCATGCTCAGGCGCAATTCATCCTCGGCGTGATGTATAACATAGGTAGAGGCGTACCAAAGAATGCTACCAAGGCGGTGGAGTGGATTCAAAAAGCAGCGGCACAGGGACTAGATGGTGCGCAATTCAGCCTCGGCGAACATTATTATGAGGGTGATGGTGTGTCCAAAGACTGGGTTCGAGCTTATGCTTGGTATAATCTGGCATCGGCGCAGGGAGATTACCCATTGTATTTTTCTGAACAGTATCGAGAGAACCGAGATAGTCTGGAAAAAAAACTGACTCCAGTGCAACGTGCAGAGGGGCAACGCTTATCGTCCAATTGGAAGAAGGGGGATACCATGCTAGCTGGCAGTACGCAGGGTGTGGAATCGGCAGATGGCAAACCCAGCAAGCAAAACACCGGAACCGCCTTCGCAGTCAGTATCGACGGTTATGCGCTGACTAATCACCACGTCATCAATGGTTGCACTGAAGTTAAAGTGGCTGGACGCGAGGGTGTCGCGAAGGTCATTACTTCCGACAGCGTGAACGACCTTGCGTTATTGCAACTGCCGGACAAAAGTGTTGACATTGCCAAGCTGAATCCAGACCCCGGCAAGCTGCGGCAAGGCGAGGACATCATCGTATTTGGCTATCCGCTTAATTTCGTGCTTTCCTCTGGCGGTAATCTCACGCCCGGCACACTCAGTGCGCTAACCGGGCTGGGCAATAACACCAATCAGCTTCAAATTACCGCGCCGATTCAACCCGGCTCTAGCGGCAGTCCGGTGATGGACAAAAAGGGCAATGTGGTGGGCTTAGTGTCGATGAAGCTTGATGATGGCAAGATGGCAAAGGCTACCGGACAAGTCGGGCAAAACGTGAATTTTGCAGTCAACGGACAAACCGTTAGAGCCTTCCTTGACGCAAACAAAGTGCCGTACAAAACCGGCGGCGGGTTTTTCTCGCATGAAAAGAGCAATGCAGATATTGCCGATGAAGCGCGCAAATGGACAGTGCTGGTGGAGTGCTGGAAGTAAAGAAACTACAAGGGTAAATAATGCCAATAACTTATTTTACTGTTGATGAAGATGGCAACGAGAATGAAGTTTAGTGTTTGATATTCATAAGTAATCGGTGGATAACTCGAGCTTTGAGTGATTATTCTTAAGGCTACCAAGCAGGGACGCAGCATAAACAGGAAAACGAAATGAAAAAATTAATACTATTAATCGTTGTGACATTAACAACATCAATATGCTTGGCGGATTCACCGAGCATCTATGACTCGCAAAATGGTAAATATTTGGGGAAACTTGGCGGTAGCCAGTACGATGCCGATTCAACAAACAACCCATACGGACGCTATGGCAGCCAGTACAGCGCCGACTCTATCAATAATCCATACGGACAATATGGGAGCAAATATAGTAATGACTCACCAAACAATCCATATTCAACCAATCCCCCGGTAATAATAGATAGGAACGATTAATGAAAAAATTAAGGCCGGGTAACACCGGCTTTTTTGTGGCAAAAAACAAGGGCAGCGTTGAGCTTGTGGCGGTATATTTGGCGGTATATTTAAAAAATGTAATCAACAAATCCATTAATAATAAGGCTTGTGGAGTCTATTGTGATAGAGCCCGCACCATAGTAAGTTCAAATAGATTCAAAGAAGTTCGTAAACCTGCAAGTCATAAGGCTTAGCGGGTTTTTTATTGTCTAAAATTTCCAGGAGTAAATTTTTCGTTCGCTAAACTAGCGGTGATAGTATTCATTTAGTGGTATTGTAAAATTCATCTTTTAATGTTGAGGGCTGAGAAAAAATGACCATTTCATTTGTAAAAGTAGTTGCCTTTTTCGTTATATTTTCTACAGGGTTATTATCGTCCTGTGCCGAGTTTAAAGAGGCTGGAAGAACGATAGGCCATACGACGCGTAATGTCACCAGGGAAATTGGGCATGGCACTAGGGATGCTGCCAAGGAAATAGGGCATGGTACGAAACGCGTGGTCAACAGCATTGGGCAAGAAACGAACGATGCAGCAAGGCCATCATCCGATGATGGGCAATAATTCAACGGTTTTTTCAAATAGGATATTTTTGTAAATTACGAGAGCGGATGAAAAATCCGTAGTCCCCAAAAACATGGGCGATAGGTTGGATAAGTGACGGTTAGTTGAGGTAATTCCAACAACCGTTTCAGGTGCGGTGAAAAACTCGCATCCAATTAAGGCAAGGGGCCGCTAACTGACTCTACTTGCGCCACTGTCAGCTGTTGCAGACGGGCAGACCAAAACAAAAAACAACTCAATAATGGCTATCAAAAAAAGCCGAACTTTATTCATCCCTCTGGCCCGGTTGCGATGAGCTTCGCGGCGGCATGGATGCCAGCCAATACAAGGACTATGTCCTCGTGCTGCTGTTCATCAAATACGTCAGCGACAAATATGCCGGTGTGCCGTTTGCGCCTATCACCATACCCGAAGGCGCAAGCTTCAAGGACATGGTGGCGCTCAAAGGCAAACCCGACATCGGCGACCAGGTCAACAAGAAAATCATCGCGCCGCTGGCCAATGCCAACAAGCTGTCGGACATGCCCGACTTTAATGATCCCAGCAAGTTGGGCAGCGGCCAGGAGATTGTCGAGCGCCTGACCAACCTGATCGCCATCTTCGAAAACAAGGCGCTCGATTTCAGCAAGAACCGCGCGGAAGGCGATGACATACTTGGCGACGCCTACGAATACCTGATGCGCCACTTCGCCACCGAAAGCGGCAAGAGCAAGGGCCAGTTTTACACGCCCGCCGAGGTCAGCCGGATCATGGCGCAGATTATCGGCATACGCGCCGACCATACCAGCAATGCAACCACAGTTTACGACCCGACCTGCGGTTCCGGCTCGCTACTGCTGAAAGTGGGCGACGAAGCCCATGCCAAGGTCACGCTCTACGGACAGGAGAAAGATGCCGCCACCTCCGGCCTGGCGCGCATGAACATGATCCTGCACGACAACCCGACGGCCCTGATCAAGCAAGGCAACACGCTGGCTAATCCGCTGTTCACCAGCGACGACGGTTCACTCAAAACCTTCGACTACGTAGTCGCCAATCCGCCGTTCAGCGACAAACGCTGGAGCACCGGCATCGACCCGCTAAACGATCCTCACCGGCGCTTCCAGGATTTCGGCACGCCGCCGGACAAGCAAGGCGATTACGCCTATTTGCTGCATATCGTCCGTTCGCTGAAAAGCACCGGCAAAGGCGCTTGCATTCTGCCGCACGGCGTACTGTTCCGGGGCAACGCCGAGGCCGACATCCGCAAGAACCTGATCCGAAAAGGTTACATCAAAGGCATCATCGGCTTGCCTGCCAACCTGTTCTACGGCACCGGCATCCCCGCCTGCATCATCGTCATCGACAAGGAAAACGCCCATACCCGCAAAGGCATCTTCATGATCGACGCCGGCAGCGGCTACATCAAAGACGGCAACAAGAACCGCCTGCGCGACATGGACATCCACCGGATCGTCGATGTTTTCAACAAGCGGCTGGAGGTTGGCAAATACTCGCGCATGGTCGGCGTCGAAGAAATCGCCAAGAACGAGTTCAATCTGAATATCCCGCGCTACATCGACAGCCGGCAAGCGGAAGACATCCAGGACATTGAAGGACATTTGAAAGGCGGTATACCCTGTGCAGACGTGGATGCCTTGCAGCCGTATTGGGATGTGTGTCCTCAGCTTCGGCAAGCCCTGTTCAAAGCCAATCGCCCCGGCTACCTTGATCTGGCCGTTTCCAAGCAAGCCATCAAGACCTCCATCTACGAGCACCCGGAGTTCGTCAGCTTCATCGACAGCATGAATGCCCTGTTTGCCGACTGGCGGGAGCGGAGCGCCGAAACACTCAAAAGCCTGCAAGCGGACTGCCACCCCAAGACCGTCATTGCCCGGCTCGCCGAAGACCTGCTGGCCCATTACACCGGCAAGCCGCTGATTGCACAATACGATGTCTATCAGCACCTGATGGACTATTGGGCCGAGACTATGCAGGACGACTGCTACCTGATCGCCGCCGATGGCTGGAAGGCCGAAACCTACCGGATCATTGAAGTCAAGAAAAACAAGGACGGTAAAACCGTCAAGGAAACCGACAAGGGCTGGACTTGCGACCTCGTACCCAAGCAGCTGATCGTCAACCGCTACTTTGCCGCCCGGCAGGCGGCTATCCGCGAGCAGGAGGCCGCGCTGGAAGCCCTTGCCGCGCAAATGACCGAGCTGGAAGAGGAACACGGCGGCGAGGACGGCGCATTTTCGGAGCTGGATAAGGTCAACAAGGCCAACGTCGCCGCCCGGCTGAAAGAAATCACCGGGAACGCCAAGCCCCGGCTTGGCGATAAAGCCGAGCTGGGGCTCGGCGCTCCCGAAGAGGCTGTCCTTTGCGCATGGCTGAGCTTGGCAAGCGAGGAAGTCGAGCTCAAGAAAGCGCTGAAAGAAGCCGAGGCCGCACTCGACGCGCTGGCCTATGCCAAATATCCGATGCTCACAGAGGACGAGATCAAAACGCTGGTGGTCGAAGACAAATGGCTGGCTGCAATTGCCGCCGCCATTCACGGCGAAATGGACCGCATCAGCCAGACGCTTACCCGGCGCGTGAAGGAGTTGGCCGAACGCTATGAAACCCCGCTACCGATGCTGACCAATGAAGTGGCAAGCCTGAGCGCCAAAGTGGATGCGCATCTGCAAAAAATGGGCTTCGTCGTCCATGGATAATGGGCAATTGAACAGGGGCAAGAAATCTTTGTCCGTGCAGGAAGCTAGTGCGCGTTATCGGTTATCCGCCGGAAACGTGCCATTATTGCCGCCGGGCTATAAGCAGACTGAGGTTGGGGTGATACCGGAGGATTGGGAAGCTTCACCGCTACCAAGCATTGTTTGGTTTCAGGAAGGGCCTGGGTTAAGGAATTGGCAGTTTAAACCGAGTGGATTGAAGGTTATTAACGTCACCAACTTGCAAGAAAACGGATACTTAGATTTGAGCAGAACAGAACGCCATATCTCATGGGAAGAGTTCAAGACGATGTATCAACATTTTTTGATTGATGATGGTGATGTGGTTGTAGCAAGTTCTGGCAACTCTTATTGTAAAACAGCCGTTGTTAGGCAAAGCGATTTGCCTTTGCTAATGAATACTAGCGTTATTCGTTTTAAAGCAAAGAAAGGCATTGTTAGGTCTTACATGTTGATCTACTTGAAGTCGAAATACTTCAAAGATCAAATTGATTTGATGATCACTGGCGGAGCCCAGCCGAACTTTGGTCCTGTTCATTTAATTAAAGTTCTTGTTCCCCTACCACCCACCAAAGCCGAACAAGAAGCCATCGCCGAGGCGTTGAGCGATGCGGATGCCCTCATCGAATCTCTGGAGCAACTGGTCGCCAAAAAACGCCAGATCAAACAAGGCACCATGCAGGGATTGCTCACCGGCAAGAAGCGTCTGCCAGGATTCAGTGGGGAGTGGCAGGTAAAGCGGTTGGGAGGCTTGGGACACTTTCTCAAGGGGAATGGAGTTCGAAAGAATGAATCACTAAGTGGCGATTTGCCCTGTATCCGCTACGGAGAGATTTATACTAAGCACAGCGATTGCATTAGAACTTTCTACTCATGGATTTCGCAGAAAGTAGCAGCCACGGCTAGGCAGCTAAAGCAGGGCGACTTACTATTCGCTGGTTCTGGCGAGACGAAAGAGGAAATTGGAAAGTGTGTAGCATTCGTGAACGACATAGAAGCTTATGCGGGTGGTGACATTGTGATCCTTAGACCCCAGAATTCGAGCCCGACTTTCTTGGGGTACTATCTGAATACCGCGCCGATCAATAGACAAAAAGCGAGTAGAGGCCAAGGTGATGCAGTCGTTCATATTAGTGCTGCCGCGCTTTCCAGTATTGAAATTAATATTCCAACATTCGAAGAGCAAACCGCCATCGCCGCCATCCTCTCCGACATGGACGCCGAAATTGCCGCGCTGGAAGAAAAGCTCGCCAAAACCCGATCCATCAAACAGGGTATGATGCACAACCTGCTGACCGGAAGGGTGCGACTGCTATGACGACTCCAGTGAACGGGAACGCCAAGCCCCAGCTTGGCGCGAATAACCGGAAAGATGACGATGATGGCGGCGCCGAGCTGGGGCTCGGCGTTCCCGTTCCCGCTTCCCTTGGTTGGTATAGCCGGGGTTATTTGCCGCATTTTGATGCGCCGGGCACCCTGCAATTCATCACCTTTCGGCTTGCCGATTCCCTACCGCAGACAGTGCTGAAGCAACTGGAACAGGAGCTTGCGCAATTGCCCAGTTCGACGCGCGAGCGTGAGCGGCGCAAGAAAATAGAGCAGTGGCTGGATGCCGGTTTGGGCTGCTGCGCTTTGCGTTATCCGCGCATGGCGGAACTGATGCAGCAAACTTTGCAGAAATTTGATGGCGAGCGTTATCGTTTGATTGCCTGGTGCATTATGCCTAACCATGTTCATGTATTGATTGAGCCTGCGATTAGTCTGCCGAAGATTTTGCAGTCGTGGAAATCGTTTACCGGGAGTTGGGCTATTTCGCATAATGCCGAGCTGGGGCTTGCCGTTCCCAAGGCTGCCGGTGCGACTAAAAATCAGTTTTGGATGCGCGAGTATTGGGATCGCTATATTCGCGATGAAGGGCACTTCCACAGTACGATCAGTTATATTCACAATAACCCGGTAAAAGCCGGGCTTTGCGAGGAAGGGCATGATTGGCCTTGGTCGAGCGCATATGCCGGACAGCGGTAGCAACGAGACAACCCTCGCGGCAGGCTTGTCAAAGTAGGTCGTTCGACATACTCTTCGGTAAATTTCAAGATGCATGGTTCGACAAGTTCACCACGAACGGTTTAACCTTAGACTGTCCCGCTTAAGTTAGTAGCCAATAATGGAAATGCAAAATGAATGAGATTGGTCAATCCGAACGCGCCACGCAAAACCGCGTCATTACTCTATTTCGCGATGAATTGGGCTATCGCTTCCTTGGCGACTGGACTGACCGCGATAACAACAGCAATATCGAGGAAGGGCTGCTTACCGACTTTCTGACCAAGAGCGGCTACCGCCCGGAGCAGATCAGCCGGGCGTTCGACCGGCTGCGCACCGAAGCGGGCAATCCGAACCGCAGCCTGTACGACAACAACAAGGCCGTGTATAGCCTGCTGCGCTACGGCATTCAGGTGCAGGCGGCAGCGGGGGAGAATACGGAGACGATCAGGCTGATCAACTGGGACGACCCGGCGCAAAACGATTTCGCCATCGCCGAGGAAGTCACCCTGCGCGGAAACTGCAACCGGCGGCCCGACTTGGTGCTTTACGTTAACGGCATCGCCGTGGCTGTGATCGAGTTGAAGAACAGCCGCGTTTCAATCGGTCATGGCATTCGCCAGAACATTTCCAATCAGAAGCCGGAGTCCAATGCGTGGTTTTTTAGCGCCGTGCAACTCATCTTCGCCGGTAACGATTCCGAGGGGCTGCAATACGGTACTATCGAGACCGAGGAAAAGTATTTCCTGAAATGGAAAGAAAACGAGACCGACAACAGCCGCTACAAGCTGGATAAATACCTGCTGAAGATGTGCGACAAGGCGCGTCTGATCGAGTTGATGCACGACTTCGTACTGTTCGATGGCGGTTGGAAAAAGCTGCCGCGCGTACACCAGTATTTCGGCATCAAGGCGGCTCAGGCGCATGTTCTCCGCGGCGAGGGCGGCATTATCTGGCATACTCAGGGCAGCGGCAAGAGCATCGTAATGGTGCTGCTGGCGAAATGGATTTTGGAAAACAAACCCAACGCCCGAGTGGTGATCGTCACCGACCGCGACGAACTGGATAAACAGATCGAGGGCGTTTTCATTGCTGCGGGTCATCCGATGACCCGCGCCGGAAGCGGTCGCGATTTGATGAGTCAGCTCGGCCAAGCTACGCCGCGCTTGCTCTGTTCGCTGGTGCATAAGTTCGGCAAAAAGGGCGTGGAGGATTTCGAGCAGTTCATCAATGAACTGGAGGCACAACCCTGCCGGACGGTGGGCGAGCTGTTCGTATTTGTCGACGAATGCCATCGCACCCAAAGCGGAAAGCTGCATCGCACGATGAAGGCGCTGATGCCCAATGCGGTGTTTATCGGCTTTACCGGCACGCCGCTGTTGAAGCAGGATAAAGCCACCAGCTTGGAAGTATTCGGCGGTTATATCCACACTTACAAGTTCAGTGAGGCGGTGGAGGACAAGGTGGTGCTCGATTTGGTTTATGAGGCGAGAGACATCGACCAGCATTTAGGTTCGGAAGAAACGGTCGACGAATGGTTCGAGGCTTCCACCTCGGATCTGAACGATTGGCAAAAGGCGGCCCTGCGCGAAAAGTGGGGCACGATGCAAAATGTACTCAGCTCCAAATCCCGGATGGCGCGGGTGGTTGCCGATATTATCTTCGACTTCAAAAGACGCCGCCTGAATGACGGGCGCGGCACCGCTATCCTGGTGGCCTCCAGCATCTATGAGGCCTGCAAGTATTTTGAGTTGTTCCAGAAGACGGTGTTTAAAGGCAAGTGCGCGGTCGTCACCTCCTATAATCCGCAGATTAAAGACGTCACGCTGGAAGATACCGGCGCGAACACGGAGACGGACAAGTTGTTCATCTACAACACCTACACCGAGCTGCTGCACAACGTGGATGCGCTGCCCGGCAAGTCCAAAACCGAGACCTATGAGGACAGCGCGAAGAAATTATTCAAGGAGCAACCGGCCAACATGAAGTTGCTGGTCGTGGTGGACAAGCTGCTGACCGGTTTCGATGCGCCGAGCTGCACTTATCTTTATATCGACAAGAGCATGAAGGATCACGGGCTGTTCCAGGCCATCTGTCGTACTAACCGGCTGGACGGTGAGGACAAGGATTTCGGCTACATCGTGGACTACAAGGATCTGTTCAAGAAGGTGGAAAACGCCATCGCAGTTTATAGCTCCGAGCTTGATCATAGCGCGGGCGGTGTCGATCCTGAGATCATGCTGCAAGACCGCCTGACTAAAGGCCGGGAACGCTTGGATAATGCATTGGAGGCTATCGCGCTGCTTTGCGAGCCGGTGGAGCCGCCGAAGAGTGAGCTTGAGTACATCCATTATTTCTGTGGCAACACCGAGATACTTGATGATCTGAAGGCGCATGAAACGCAACGTGTGGCGTTGTATAAGGCGGCGGTCGCTTTGGTGCGTGCCTACGCCAATATCGACGGCGAATTGGACAAAGCCGGATACAGCGATGTCGAGATTAAGCGCATCAAACAGAAACTTGACGAGTATCTCAAGCTGCGGGAAATCATCCGCAACGCCGCTGACGAAAAGCTGGATATGAAAGCCTACGAGGCTGACATGCGGCATCTGATCGACACCTATATTGAAGCAGATGCGCCGAGGAAGATTTCGCCGTTCGATAACATGCCGCTATTGGAACTGATTGTGAAAACCGGCATTGCGGATGCGATCAACACGCAACTTGGCGGCTTGAAGGGCAACAAGGACGCCGTGGCCGAGACAATCGAGAATAATGTTCGCAGCAAGATCATTAAGGAACACCTGAACAACCCGGCTTTTTACGACAAGATGTCGGCGTTGCTGGACGAGATCATCGCCACCCGTAAAGCCAAGGCCGTTGAATATGAGGAATACCTGAAACGGATTGCCGAGCTGGCGAAGACGGTGGAAAAAGGTCGGGCCGATGATACGCCCGAACAATTAAATACGCCGGGACGCCGCGCGCTCTATGACAATCTTTGTTCCGGTACGGCTGAGCCGTCTGCGGCCTATGGGCATGCAAAAAAAGATGAAGTTTTGGACTTGACCGTCAGGATCGACGAGACCATTAGGCGGGTCAGGCCTGACGATTGGCGCGGCATTCAGGCAAAAGAGCAAATCATCAAAGCGGCCTTATATGGGATTTTGCAGGACGTGGACGAGGTTGAGCGCATTTTTCCGATCATTACCCAGCATAAGGAATACTGATGGTCACGCAGATCCGGCTTGGCGATATTGCCGTGGATGTGGTGCTAAAAGACATTAAGAACATCCATTTGAGCGTGTATCCGCCCACCGGCAAGGTGCGTATTGCCGCGCCGTTGCGGATGGATTTGGATACCATCCGCGTGTTTGCGATTACCAAGCTTGGCTGGATCAAGAGCCAACAGCAAAAGTTGCGCGAACAGCAACGTGAAACTCCGCGCGAATACCTCGACCGCGAAAGCCATTACGTGTGGGGAAAACGTTATCTGCTCCAACTGGTTGAGAAAGATGCCGCGCCGGAAGTCGAGTTAAAGCACAATAAAATGCGTCTTCAGATTCGTCCTGCAAGTAGTGATGTAAGGAAGCAAGAGATTCTTGAAGCATGGTATCGCGAAAGGCTCAAAGAAGCCGTTCCTGCGTTGATCGACAAATGGGAGCCGCTTATAGGTGTGGCAGTGGAGCGGTTCTTTGTGCAAAGGATGAAAACGAAGTGGGGCAGTTGTAGCCCTGGCTCCAAAAGCATCCGGCTCAATACCGAGCTTGCGAAGAAGCCGCCGGAATGTCTGGAATACATCGTCGTGCATGAGATGGTTCATTTGCTGGAACCTACCCACAACACCCGCTTCATAACCTTAATGGACCGGTTCATGCCGAAATGGCGGTTCTATAAGGATGAGTTAAATAAGCTACCGGTTAGGCATGAGAATTGGGTTTATTGAGACTCACCGTCGGAAAAATAAAAAAGTATCCAGATTAACCCTGACGATATTGGTGAATCAAGCCCTCGCACAAACCCAAACATCAACCCGGCTAGCGCCTGCTTTTTTCAATACATAGGCCAGTTCATGGGTTGTTGAGCCGGTGGTCATGACGTCGTCAAGTATCGCGATATGCCGGGCGTGGATGGGGTTGATGATGGAAAAGGCGTTTTTCAGGTTTTTGCGGCGTTTTTTGGCGGGTAATTGAGTTTGATGGGGTGTGTCGCGGTTTCGCCTGCAGCTGGTCAGGTCCAGCGGAATCTGCATCTCCTTGGCGACGGTTCTGGCGATTTCTATGGCCTGATTGAAGCCGCGTTCGCGGTAACGGGCTTTATGCAACGGAACCGGCAAAATCAAATCCGGCCGTTCGGCGGTTTGTTTCAGGTGGTCGGCCAATAACATGCCGAGCAGGCGCGCATTCTTGTAATTGGCGCCGAATTTTAAGGTGCCGATCAAATGCCGGATGGCTCCCTGATGAATGAACGGCGCGTAAGTCTCGTCAAAGGCCGGATGGCGGCTCAGGCAGCGGCCGCAAAGCACGGGGGCGGTAGTGGGCGTTTCCAGTATTTCGGCGCATCGGTAACAGCACAGATTATTGCGAGGCAGGTGCGTATAGCACGAATGGCAAATGTCGCGGGAATTGTGTCCTGGGTTTCCGCATAAGATGCAGGTAGGCGGCAGCAGGTAATCCTGTATAATATTGATCCAGTTGTATACCATTTTCATTTGAACAGGTTGACAAGTTTATCGATTGTCTTTGTTTAAGTATTACAGTAACTGGAGCTTAACAGAATGTCTGCAAACCCTGCAATTCGCCATGACTGGCAGTTGGACGAAGTGCAAGCGCTTTATGCGTTGCCTTTTAATGACCTGATTTTTAAGGCGCAAACCGTACATCGGGAAAATTTCGATCCCAATGAAGTTCAGATTAGTAGTCTGTTGAGCATTAAGACCGGCTCTTGTTCGGAAGATTGCGGCTATTGTCCGCAAAGCGCCCGTTATGATTCCGATTTGACGCCCGAGGCGTTAATGCCGGTCGATGCGGTATTGAAGGCGGCGCAATTGGCTAAAGATGAAGGCGCATCGCGTTTTTGCATGGGTGCGGCCTGGCGTCAGCCTAAGGACAGGGATGTGGAACGGGTGGTGGAAATGGTTCAGGGCGTTAAGGCGCTGGGCATGGAAACCTGCGTAACCTTGGGCATGCTGACCGACGCCCAAACGGCCCGATTAAAAGAGGGCGGTCTGGATTATTACAACCACAACCTGGATACCTCGGAAGACTATTATTCCGAAGTTATCACCACGCGGACTTACCAGGATCGTCTGGATACGCTGGCGCGGGTCAGGGACGCCGGGATTAACGTGTGTTGCGGCGGCATCGTCGGCATGGGCGAGAGCGATGTCGATCGCGCCAACCTGTTGATCGAACTGGCAAACCTGCCCAAGCATCCCGAAAGCGTGCCGGTCAATATGCTGGTGCAGGTTGAGGGCACGCCGCTGATGGGCACGGAGTCGCTGGATCCGATCATCTTTATCAGAACCATAGCCGTTGCCAGAATCATGATGCCTAAGTCGCGGGTGCGTTTGTCCGCAGGGCGCAATAACATGAGCGATGAAATGCAGGCGTTGTGTTTTCTGGCCGGCGCCAACTCGATTTTTTATGGCGATAAATTATTGACCACCGACAATCCGATGACTAATCATGATTTGGCGTTGTTTGAGCGGCTTGGTGTGTATTCCGGCGGTTCAAGTTACGCTTGATCCTAGAAAAAGCACACGTCCACGAAAAACACGAAAAGCACGAAAATATTCAAAGTAATTTTCGTGCTTTTCGTGGACAGAAACTTTAAATCTAATGACACTCCCATTCCCAGAATTAGCATCCGATCTCGACGATATTGCCCAACAGGGCTTGTATCGCTCCCGGCGGATCATAGAATCCCCTCAAGGTATTAAGCTGGAAATTGACGGCAGGAACATCGTCAATTTTTGCAGCAATGATTATTTGGGACTGGCCAATCACCCCGATGTGCTCAATGCGTTTAAAACCGGTGCGGATCACTACGGCGTCGGCAGCGGTTCGGCGCATTTGATTTGCGGACACAGTGCGGCGCATCATGCTTTGGAAGAAGAGCTGGCGGCGTTTACCGGACGCGACCGGGCGTTATTGTTTTCTACGGGATACATGGCCAATATCGGCGTGATCTCGGCTTTATTGGGGCGTGGCGATGCGGTGTTTGAAGACCGGTTGAACCATGCTTCCTTGTTGGACGGCGGCTTGTTGTCAGGCGCACGATTTAAGCGCTATGCCCATGCCGATGCGGCTGATCTCAGCGCAAACCTGGAAAAAGCCTCAGGCAACAAATTGATCGTGACCGATGGCGTATTCAGCATGGATGGCGATTTTGCGCCGCTGGACGAATTGGCCGTTGCGGCAAAAAAACAGGGTGCCTGGCTGATGGTTGACGATGCGCACGGACTGGGCGTAATCGGAGAATACGGCGGCGGGATTGTTGAACATTACGGTCTCGGTCAGGACGATGTGCCGGTATTGATAGGGACTTTGGGTAAAGGTTTTGGCACTTTCGGCGCGTTTGTCGCGGGTTCCGAGGTGTTGATTGAAACCCTGATCCAGAAAGCCCGCACTTATGTTTATACCACCGCTTTACCGGCGGCAGTTGCCGAGGCGACGCGGGCAAGCCTAAAAATTGTCATCTCAGAAAGCTGGCGTCGGGACAAGCTTAAAAAACTGTCGGAGCGATTCAGGCTGGGCGCCGAGCAGCTCGGACTGCAGGTGATGGCATCGTCGTCGGCCATTCAACCGATCCTGATTGGAGACAGCCAAAGGGCTGTAGACATCAGCAACGCTTTATTGAAAGCCGGTTTTCTGGTCAGCGCGATACGCCCGCCGACCGTGCCTCAAGGCAGCGCAAGGTTACGGGTGACTTTTTCTGCGCTGCATGAGGAACAACATGTCGATCGGTTGCTGGATGCATTGGCTAAAATTATCGCAGGTTGCAAGTGACAAAAATTCACCTGGAAACGTTCGGCAAAGGCAAGCCCATTGTGCTGGTGCATGGCTGGGCGATGCATACCGGCATCTGGCGCGAGTTCGCCAAGCAGTTGGCGCAAAATTACCGTGTCACCTGTATCGATTTGCCGGGACACGGGCGTAGCGAAAAAATCGATCCGTTTACGTTGGAACGGATTAGCGACGAGTTGGTTAATATAATCCCCCCTAGCCCCCCTTTTTCAAAGGGGGGGGGCTCACTCCCTTCTCTTGGGCAAGATGTGAGCTCATCTCCCCCCTTTGAAAAAGGGGGGGCGGGGGGGATTTGCTGGTTGGGCTGGTCCTTGGGGGCTACGGTGGTGCTTGATATAGCCGATCGTTACCCGGAGCGGGTATCTTCGCTGGTTTTGCTGGCGGGGAATCCCTCGTATACGCAAACAGAGCAATGGCCGGGCATGGATGGAGGCTTACTGGATGATTTTGCGGGTCATTTGAAGAAAAACTGTCAGGTGACCTTGCTGCGTTTTTTATCCTTGCAGGTAAACGGTATGCCCGACTCCAAGGCCTTGTTGAAAGCGCTTAAAACAACTGTATTCGAATGCGATGCGCCGGATCAAGCTACTTTGCAGGGCGGTTTAAACATTCTGAAACAGGCAGACCTGAGACCGGTTTTAGCCAAATTGACTATTCCTGTGTCGGTCATCTTAGGCGGTCTGGACACTTTGGTTCCCGTGGCTGTCGGTCAAAAAATGCAGCAATTATTGCCGAACCTGGAATTAAACATCATCGATAGGGCAGGGCATGTGCCGTTTTTGTCGCACAGCCGGGAAACGGTGGCGATTATTGTCCGATTTATGGAAGAGCGATGCAGTTAGATAAAGTCAAAATCAAGCAGTCGTTTGCAGCGGCCTCTGTGACTTATGATGGTGTTGCCGCATTGCAGCGCACTGTCGGTAAGGCGTTGCTGAATGCTATAAATGCTGAAAGCCTGAGCGGAACTTTGCTGGACTTGGGGTGCGGCACTGGTTTTTTAACCGCAAACTTGTCAGCAAGCCAAGTAGGGGGCGTATCGAGCACCTTGAATTTGGAAGGGTGTTTGGAAAACGGTACGCAAAGCGTACCCTACATAACTGTTATTGCTCTGGATATGGCGTTGCCGATGTTGCAGGTAACGCGAACAAAGCTGGCCGATATGCCGAATGTCACTTATTTATGCGCCGATGCCGAGCAGTTGCCGCTTGCCGGACAAATCGTCGATGGCGTGTTTTCCAATCTTGCGTTGCAGTGGTGCATCAATCTCGATGTCGTTTTTACCGATATTAAACGGGTATTGAAACCGGGCGGTCGGCTGGTTTTTTCGACATTCGGCCCGCAAACGTTACAGGAATTAAAAGCCGCGTGGGCGGATGTCGACGACTACAACCACGTTAATGAATTTTATAGCGAGCAACAGCTGGCTCACTTTCTCCAGTTGGCGGGTTACACCGAGATAAAAATTGAAACCAGGCTTTATAGATCAAGCTACGGTTCGGTTTTGGCGCTGATGAAGGAGCTAAAGCACATCGGCGCGCATAACATGATTGCCGGACGTAATAAAAACATCACTACCAAGACGCAGATGCAGCGCATGATTGCGGCTTATGAGCGGCATCGGACCGGCGATCGGATTCCCGCGACTTACGAGGCCATTATGGTCACGGCAAGCTAATGGAAAAAGGTTACTTTATAACCGGCACCGACACCAACGTCGGCAAAACCTGGGCGACGATTGCGCTGATGCGTTACTTTAAAAGTCGGGGGAAATCGGTTGTAGGCATGAAGCCCGTTGCCGCCGGTTGTTTGATGCTGGACGGGCGGCTGCAAAATGAAGATGCGTTGCTGATACAAGAAAACGCGTCATTGCAGATTGATTACGACTTGATCAATCCTTACGCCTACGAACTGCCGGTTTCTCCTCATATTGCGGGTGTAAAAGACCCGGTCAGGCTGGATCATTTGGCCGTCAAATTCGAGCTATTGAAAACCCTGGCTGAGATCGTTGTCGTTGAAGGCGCCGGAGGCTGGTACACGCCTTTAAATGAGCGGGAAGCTATCAGCGATTTGGCAAAAGTGCTGGCGCTGCCGGTTATTATGGTAGTCGCCATCAAGTTGGGGTGTATTAATCATGCAAGACTGACGCATCAGGCGATAAAGCAGTCGGGCGTAAATTGTGCGGGCTGGATTGCAGTCTGCACAGACCCGGAGTTGTTAAGCAGGGGCGAGAATATCCAGGCCATAAAAGTCGCTGTGGATGCGCCTTTGCTGGGAGTGCTTCCTTATAGGGAAATCGCTGATTTCAATTTTTTCGCGGAACAAGTGCAGATATAACCGCGCATTGGTAATACATCTTTACGGCTGTACGGATACAGGAGATAGAGCAATGCAGGAGCAGTTGTCGAACGCCTTTACGGGTGACCAGGTAAAAATAAAACATGACAAAGTCTCCGGGAAAGCCCTATTATTTTCGTTTTTTCCCAGTTAGATTCGCCGTTAACTTACGGCACAAGGTTAATGCATGTCGATTCGCACTATCTCATCAGTAAAATTAATTTTAGTTGCCGGTACGCTGTTGTCC